>Ga0164290_1000620_pt1 | contig 101083 bp, 108 predicted proteins | sample Micstemetagenome_FD_108782 | JGI IMG/M metagenome (GOLD analysis project Ga0164290, IMG submission 108782) | Contaminated culture microbial community from soil near Moab, Utah, USA - Microcoleus steenstrupii SON62 (Illumina Assembly) | ecosystem: Environmental > Terrestrial > Soil > Soil crust...
AAACCGCGGCGCAGTTCGAAGGTGCCGGTCGGGCGCTCCAGGAACATCGCGTCGACGCCGAGCGCGCGTGCCACCTCCTGGCCGGCGATGACGCCGCCCATGGCCGGCGAGACGACCGCTTCGATCTGTGTGCGAAGATGGTTCGGGAGCTTTGCAACCAGCGCCTCCGCCAGCCGGGCGCCCCTGGCAGGGTTCATCAGCACGCGGGCGCATTGCAGATAGCGCGGGCTGCGCAGGCCCGAGGACAGGATGAAATGGCCGTCCAGCAGCGCTTCGGCCGCGCGGAACTCGGCGAGAACCTCGTCGTCGGTCATGGCGCGCGCGATAGGGCGCCCGCGCGTAACAGGCAATCCGGGTTGACGTTCGTTCAGCCGCTTGAGAGAGCGGCAAAGCGGGCCTATAGAGCGCCCAATTTGCAACTGATCCGTCGCTGCCCGGCGTATTCTCGCCGCCCCAGAAGGACCATAACGGGACGCTTATGAAGTTGGCCAAAACCCTCCTGCTCGCCCTCGGCTTGGCGCTCGCGCCGACTCCCGTGTTCGCGCAGGAAGCGCCCAAACAAGACGCGGCGACTCTCGTCGAACGGGCACCGGCCACCAAAGAAAGCGCCGAGCAACCGCAGGTCGCGGCCACCGCTGCCGCGCCGGTCACGCCATCCATCGCCCCGGTGACGGGCCTCGGCATGCCGGTGGACGGCCATATCACGCTCCAGGAGCAGGTCAGCCCCAATGGCCGCAAGGCCTTGTGGATGCACGATTACATCCTGGTGCCGATGATGATCGGCATCTCTCTGCTGGTCCTGTTCCTGCTGCTCTACGTGATCGTCCGCTTCCGTCGTGCCGCGAATCCGGTGCCGTCCAAGACCTCGCACAACACCGTGATCGAGGTCATCTGGACGCTGGTCCCGGTGCTGATCCTGGTCGCGATCGCGATCCCCTCGATCAGCCTGCTCGCCGCCCAGTTCAAGCCGGCCGGCAAAGGCGCGGTCACCGTCAAGGCGATCGGCAACCAATGGTATTGGAGCTACCAATACCCGGATCATGGCGGCTTCGAGGTCGTCTCGAACATGCTGGAGGACAGCCCCAAGCCGGGTGCGCGCCAACGGCAATATGCCGACGGCCCGCGCCTGCTCGCCGTCGACAACCGCATGGTCATCCCGGTCGGCACCGAGATTCGCCTGCTCACCACGGCGAACGACGTGATCCACAGCTGGGCCGTGCCCGCCTTTTGGTTCAAGCTGGACGCCGTTCCCGGCCGCATCAACGAGATGACGTTCAAGGCCGAAAAGGAAGGCGTGTATTTCGGGCAGTGCTCCGAACTGTGCGGCGCCCGTCACGCCTATATGCCGATCGCGGTCGAGGTCGTCTCGCCGGCCCGGTTCGCGGCCTGGGTCGCGTCCAAGGGGGGCACCATGCCGGGCGCGCCGAAACCGGCCGCCACGCCGCCGGCCGGACCGACCGCTGCAGGTGCCGGGCCGGACCCGATCACCGCCACGGACACGCCGACCCCCGGCACCGCCACGCCTCCCGTCACCAGCCAGGGTGGCCAGCCCACCACTTCGGGTAACTGATCATGACCGACATCGCAGCCTCCCCGTCCGAGTTCCACGCGGACCACGCCCACCATCATGACGCGGACCACAAGCCGGGTTTCTTCGCCCGCTGGTTCATGTCGACCAACCACAAGGATATCGGCACGCTCTACCTAATCTTCGCGATCATCGCGGGGATCATCGGCGGCGCCATCTCCGGCCTGATGCGGATGGAGCTCGCCCAGCCGGGCGTGCAGTATCTGCAGGCCTGGGCGTCCGTGGTCGAAGGCTCGGCCGCCTCGATGGACCAGGCCTATCACCTGTGGAACTCGCTGATCACGGCGCACGGCCTGATCATGGTGTTTTTCATGGTCATGCCGGCGATGATCGGCGGCTTCGGCAACTGGTTCGTGCCCATCATGATCGGGGCGCCGGACATGGCGTTCCCGCGCATGAACAACATCTCCTTCTGGCTGCTCGTCCCCGCCTTCCTGCTGCTGCTCGGCTCGGCCTTCGTGCCCGGCGGCACCGGCAATGGCGCGGGCACCGGCTGGACCGTCTATCCGACGCTCTCGACCACGGGCGCGCCCGGGCCGGCCGTGGACATGGCGATCCTGTCGCTCCACCTGGCGGGCGCGAGCTCGATTTTGGGTGCGATCAACTTCATCACCACCATCTTCAACATGCGCGCGCCGGGCATGACCCTGCACAAGATGCCGCTGTTCGTGTGGTCGGTGCTGGTCACCGCGTTCCTGCTGCTGCTGGCCCTTCCGGTGCTCGCGGCCGCGATCACGATGCTCTTGACCGACCGGAACTTCGGCACGGCCTTCTACGACGCGGCCGGCGGCGGCGATCCGGTGCTTTACCAGCACCTGTTCTGGTTCTTCGGCCACCCCGAAGTGTACATCATGATCCTGCCGGGCTTCGGCATCGTCAGCCAGATCATCGCCACCTTCAGCCGCAAGCCCGTCTTCGGCTATCTGGGCATGGCCTATGCGATGGTCGCGATCGGCGTGATCGGGTTCGTCGTGTGGGCGCACCACATGTTCACGACCGGGATGAGCGTGAACGTGAAGATGTACTTCACCGCCGCCACGATGGTGATCGCCGTTCCGACCGGCATCAAGATCTTCAGCTGGATCGCCACCATGTGGGGCGGCTCGCTGAGCTTCAAGACGCCGATGCTCTGGGCTTTGGGCTTCATCTTCATGTTCACCGTCGGAGGCGTGACCGGCGTCGTCCTTGCCAATGGCGGCGTCGACGACGTGCTGCACGACACTTATTACGTCGTCGCGCACTTCCACTATGTGCTGTCGCTGGGTGCCGTGTTCGGCCTCTTCGCGGGCTTCTACTACTGGTTCTCGAAGATGAGCGGCCGCGAGTATAACGAGCTGCTCGGCCAGCTGCATTTCTGGATCTTCTTCGTCGGCGTGAACGTGCTGTTCTTCCCGATGCACTTCCTGGGAATGCAAGGCATGCCGCGCCGCTATCCGGACTATCCGGATGCGTACGCCGCCTACAACTCGATGGCCTCTACGGGCTATGCGATCATGGCGTTCGGCATGCTGATCTTCTTCGTGAACCTGTTCTGGTCGCTGTTCGCGGGCCGCAAGGCGGAAGCCAATCCGTGGGGCGAGGGTGCGACGACGCTGGAATGGACCCTGTCCAGCCCGCCGCCGTTCCACCAGTTCGAAACGCTGCCGGTGATCGACAGCGGCGACCGCCACTAAGCGGCCCAGGGGGCAACTCGAATACGGAAAGGCGGGGTCTAGGCTCCGCCTTTCTGCTTTCCGGCAGGCTTCCCCGAACGGTCGCTCACTCCTATATGGCGCGCATCTCATGACCACGAACACGCTTTCCACGCCGCTGCCGGCCGACTGGCGGGACCTTTTCGCGCTGACCAAGCCGCGCGTGATGTCGCTCGTCGTGTTCACGGCCTTGTGCGGTCTGCTCGCCTCGCGTGCGCCGATCGATCCGGTGCTGGGCTTCACGGCCATTCTCTGCATCGCGCTGGGCGCAGGCGCGTCGGGCGCGCTCAACCAATGGTACGAGGCCGATCTCGACGCCAAGATGAAGCGCACGGCCAAGCGGCCTTTGCCCGCCGGGCGCATGGACCGGCAGACGGCGCTGCAGTTCGGCATCGGCCTGTCGGTCTTTTCCGTGCTGCTGCTGGGGCTCGCCACCAACTGGCTCGCGGCCGGCATCCTCGCGTTCGCCATCTTCTTCTATGCCGTCGTCTATACGATGTGGCTGAAGCCTTCGACGCCGCAGAACATCGTCATCGGCGGCGCGGCGGGTGCCTTCCCGCCGTTGCTCGGCTGGGCCGCGGCCACGGGCGAGGTAACCACCCTTTCCGCGCTGCTGTTTGCCATCATCTTTCTTTGGACGCCGCCGCATTTCTGGGCGCTCGCGCTGTTTGTGAAGACCGATTATGCCGCCGCCGGCGTGCCGATGCTGCCGGTAACCGCTGGCGCCAAGGCCACGCGCGCGCAGATCCTCGTCTACAGCATTGTGCTGGCTGCAGCCGTCGTCGCTCCCTGGGTGCTGGGCCTGACCGGCGCCATTTACGGCGCCGCTGCGATGGCGCTCAGCGCGATCTTCATGGCGCTGGCGATCGGCGTGTGGCGTAACGAGGCGACCGACCCGGCGCTGATGAAGCCTGAGAAGAAGCTGTTCGCCTTCTCGATCCTCTACCTCTTCATCCTGTTCGGCGCGCTCGTCGTCGACCGGCTGCTGCTGGCATGATCGATCCGGAGCAGCAGAAGGAGATTCGCGCCCGCCAGCGTTCCCGCGCGCTGGTAACGGCCCTGATCCTGGCCGCGTTCGCAGTGCTGTTCTTCTTCGTCACCATCGCGAAGATCCGGGGGCTGGAGCCGTGAGCGATCTCGCGCTGCGCAACCGCCGCGCGGCGACGTTCGCGGCGGCCATTGCGTTGTTCATGGTCGGTCTCGGCTTTGCCGCCGTGCCGCTCTATCGCCTGTTCTGCCAGGTGACGGGATTTGCGGGCACCACCGGCCGCGCCGACGCCGCCGATGTGCCTTGGAAGCCGGCTGCGGGCACGGTGCTCGTCCGTTTCGACGCCAACACGCATTCCGGCCTGCCCTGGCGCTTCCGTCCTGAGAAGAATGTGCAGGAGGTCCGCATCGGCGAACGGCTGATGGCCTTCTACATCGCCGAGAACCTGTCGGACCGCCCGGTGACCGGCCGCGCGACCTACAATGTCTCGCCGGATCAGGCGGGCGGCCATTTCAAGAAGATCGACTGCTTCTGCTTCACCGAGCAGACGCTGCAGCCGGGCGAGCGCGTCCGCATGCCGATCATCTATTTTATTGATCCGGCCATGCTGAAGGACGAGGACGCCAAGGAGCTCCAGCAGATCACGCTCAGCTACACCTTCTACCCTGTGAACTGACTCAGCGTCCGTCATTGCGAGCGGAGCGAAGCAATCCAGCGTCGCCCAATGGATTGCCGCGCATGGCAAGCCATGCTCGCAATGACGATAAGGAATGTTGAGAGTCGAAGCTTCGCCCGCTAGAGGCTCGTCAAACGACTGTTCAGGGAAAGCTCATGGCCGGCGCCAAGAACCACGAATACCATATTCTTCCGCCCAGCCCCTGGCCGCTGATCGGCGCGTTCACCGCACTCGCGATGGCGGCGGGCGGCATCATGTGGATGCACGAGATGCCGTTCGGCGGCTGGGTGTTCTTCGCAGGCCTGGCCGGCGTGCTCTTCACGATGTTCGGCTGGTGGTCGGACGTGATCAAGGAAGCGCACGCAGGCGATCACACGCCGGTCGTGTCGCTCCACCTGCGCTATGGCATGATCCTGTTCATCGCCTCCGAGGTGATGTTTTTCGTCGGCTGGTTCTGGGCCTGGTTCGATTTCGCGCTCTTCCCGGTGCCGCTGGAAGTTGCCGAAGGCGCCGCGACGCTGAGCGAGACCGCGCCCGCGCAGTTCCCGCCCAAGGGCCTCGAGGTTATCGATCCCTTCGCTTTCCCGCTCCTCAACACCCTGATCCTGCTCTGCTCGGGTACGACGGTCACCTGGGCGCACCACGCGCTGATCCATGGCGATCGTGAGGGGCTGAAGAAGGGCTTGTGGCTGACCATCATCCTCGGCCTGATCTTCCCGGCCATCCAGGCCTATGAGTACATGCACGCCGAAATCCCGTTCAAGGGCCTGAACTATGGCGCCGCCTTCTACATGGCGACGGGGTTCCACGGCTTCCACGTGCTGGTCGGCACGATCTTCCTGATCGTCTGCCTGGTGCGCGCCTATAAAGGGCACTTCACTCCGCGGCAGCATTTCGGGTTCGAGGCCGCTGCCTGGTACTGGCACTTCGTCGACGTGGTGTGGCTGTTCCTCTTCCTGGCCGTCTATGTCTGGGGAAGCTGGGGCGCCGCGGCTTAAGTGAGCCAGGACTGGCAGCTCGCGCAGATCAATGTCGGCCGGCTCGCAGCGCCGGCCGATGATCCGCAAGTGGCCGGCTTCTTCGCTGATCTCGACCGGATCAACGCCCTGGCGGACGTCAGCCCGGGGTTCGTGTGGCGGCTGCAAGACGAAGCCGGTAATGCCACCGCCTTCCGGCCGACGCCCGATCCGCGCTTCATCTTGAACATCTCGGTCTGGGAAAGCGCCGAGGACCTGTTCGCTTTCGTGTACCGCAGCGCGCACACGCCGGTGATGGCGCAGCGGCGGCAATGGTTCGACCGGTTCGACGGCGCATTCCAGGCCCTCTGGTGGGTGCCCGCCGGCACAAAGCCGACTATTGAAGAAGGGCTGGCGCGGCTCTGGCGGCTCGACCGTTATGGCCCGAGCCCTTGGTCCTTCACCTTCAAGACCCGCTTTCCGAGTCCCGATGAGCTGGGCGCCCCCGTGGACATGCAGCCGGACCCCTGGTGCGTCGGGCGCGCTTGAGGCGCTTACCGCTCGTCCCGACGCTGATTGTGGCAACTGCAGTGGTTGTCCTGATCAGCCTTGGTCTATGGCAACTCAACAAGCATCTGAGAAAAGGGACAGCGAAGGAGAGTTATGCCGCTGCTCAATCTCTCCCGCCGATAGCTTGGCCAACAACCGTCAACGGCGATGATCTACCGCTTTTTAGGCGGGCGAGTCTGAGGTGCGAGTCTGTGGCCGGTTGGCAGCAAGAGAGCGGACACAACAAGCAAGACACCTCCGGTTGGGTGCATGTGGCGACTTGTCGCACCGCGTCGGGGCTTGCGAATGTTGTGGTCGGCTGGTCGCCCCGTCACAACCAGCATCCATGGAACGGCGGCACCGTAACAGGGGTCATCGGATCAGACCCTTCTCGAAAGATTCGCTTGATCGCGGATACTCCCCCACAAGGGCTAGAGGCTGCCCGTCCACCCTCTCCTAAGGAAATAGGCCATCTAGGATACGCGTTGACGTGGTTCTTCTTCGCCGCTGCAGCGGCCGTCATTTACGTCCTAGCCCTGCGCCGCCGCGCTCGTTAAGCCTCGTGCTGCAATGCAATATGTGAGCACAAGGGGGGCGGCGCCGCGGCTCGGGTTCGAGGCCGTGACACTGGCGGGGCTGGCGGCGGATGGCGGTCTGTACCTGCCCGAACATTGGCCGCAGCTTTCGCGAGAGGACATCGGGAACCTGGCCGGGCTCTCCTATGTCGAAACGGCGGTGCGTGTCATGACGCCATTCATCGGTGATGCGCTGAGCCAAGACGAACTACGCTCGCTCTGCACGCTGGCTTACGTCCGCTTCTCGCACAAGGCCGTGACGCCACTCGTCCAGCTCGATGCGCAGCATTGGCTGCTGGAGCTGTTTCACGGCCCCACGCTCGCTTTCAAGGATGTGGCGCTGCAGCTGCTCGGGCTGTTGTTCGAACGCTTCCTCGCCAAGCGCGACACCCATCTGACGGTCATCGGGGCGACCTCGGGCGACACCGGCTCGGCCGCGATCGACGCATTGGCGGGGCGGGCCAAGGTCGATATCTTCATGCTCCACCCGCACGGCCGCGTCTCCGATGTGCAGCGGCGGCAGATGACGACGGTGCGCGCCCCTAACGTCCACAACATCGCGGTGGAGGGGACCTTCGACGACGCGCAGGCTCTGGTGAAGGCGATGTTCGCCGACCGTGCGTTCGCCGGGCGGTTCAGCCTGTCGGCCGTGAACTCGATCAACTGGGCCCGGCTGATGGCCCAGATCGTCTATTATTTCTACGCGGCCGTGCGCCTGGGTGCGCCCGATCGGCCGGTGGCCTTTGCGGTGCCCACCGGCAACTTCGGCGACGTGTTCGCCGGCTATGCGGCGGCCAGAATGGGGCTGCCGGTGGCGCGCCTGATCGTGGCCACCAACGTCAACGACATCCTGCATCGAGCATTGTCAGACGGCGACTATTCGGCCGGGGCAGTGACGCCCACCGCTACACCGTCGATGGATATCCAGGTCAGCTCCAACTTCGAGCGGCTGCTGTTCGATCTCGATCCCGCTGCCGTGCCCGAGCAGATGGCGGCATTCGCGCGGGACCGTGCGATGCGGCTCACCGATGCGCAACTCCAAGGTGCCCGGCAGCTTTTCTCCAGTGCGCGAATCGATGGGGACGGCATGGCGCTCGCCATGCGCTGGGCGTGCGAGGGCACGAATCAGGTGCTCGACCCGCATACGGCCGTGGGCCTCGCCGCGGCGCGTGCGGCCGGGCTGCCCGCCGATGTGCCCGTGGTGACGCTCGCGACCGCACATCCAGGCAAGTTCCGCGACGCCGTCGAGCGTGCTACCGGCATCCGCCCCGGTCTGCCGACGCGGGTCGGATCGCTGTTCGAGCGCGAGGAGCGCTTCGATGTGCTGCCGGCAGAGCTGGGTGCCGTCACGGACTATATTGGCACCCGCGCCACGCCCGCGGGTTGATCGCGCATGCATGAGCTTCAGACCTTGGTGGCCGAGCCCTGGGCCGACTACGGCCTTCTAGACTCAGGCCATGGCCGCAAGCTCGAGCGCTACGGCCGCTACCGCGTGATCCGCCCGGAGCCGCAGGCCATGTGGGCGCCGGCGCAAGCGGATTGGGACGCGGACGCCGAGTTCGTGCCCGGCTCCGACGAAGAGGGCGGGGGGCGCTGGCGCTTCGACCGGCCGGTGCCGCGCGAAGGCTGGCCGCTGGCATGGGAGGAGGTTCGCTTCACGGCCTCCTGCACGCCCTTCCGCCATCTGGGCTTCTTCCCGGACATGGCGCCCGTCTGGGCCTGGATGCGAAGCCTCGAGCCCCGAACCGCCATGAACCTGTTCGGCTATACCGGGGTTGGCTCGCTGGCGCTCGCCGGCGCCGGTGCCGAGGTGGTGCATGTCGATGCCTCGAAGAAATCGGTGGAGGGCGGCCGCGCCAACGCCGCACGGTCGGGCATGTCGGATCGACCGATCCGCTGGATTGTCGACGACGCCGCCAAGTTCACCGCGCGCGAGGTGCGGCGCGGGCGGCGCTATGACGGGATCATCCTTGATCCGCCCAAATATGGCCGCGGACCCGAAGGCGAAGTGTGGAAGCTCGAGGAAAAGCTCGCGACCCTGCTGGAAGATTGCCGCCGGCTACTCGACCCCGACTCGCGCTTTCTGTTCCTGACCGTTTACGCGGTCCGCATGTCGGCGCTGGCCATCGGAGAACTGGTCGATCAGCTGTTCCGCGATCTGCCCGGGCGCGTAGAGGTGGGCGAGATTGCCGTGCGGGAGGAAGCACGCGGCCTCTTGCTGCCGACCGCGATCTTCGCCCGTTGGGTGAACGACTGAACGACAGTGCTCCTGCGCAGGAGCACTGAGGGGACTAAGTCCGGGCTGCCCTGAGCGCCGCCCCTGCCGCGAACGGAGCGCCCGCCGTCAGCAGCAGCGACACGGCCGCGAGCAGCTTCAGCGCCGACCCGCTGCCATCGCCTAGCGCCCCGGCCCCGAAGATCAGCACCGGCACGGCGAGCGGCAGCATCAGCAACCCACCGAGCGCCCCGGCACCTCGCAGGCCAGCAGTGAGCGCAGCGACCGTCAGACCAAGTGCGGCCAAAGCGGGAGTGCCGATTGCAAGGCCCGCCTCGATGCGCAGCAGTGTCGGCCCATCGATTCGCAGCAGCGCGGCGGCGGGCAAGACCGACAGCATCAGCGGCGGCGCGAAGCTTAGCCAATGCGCGACGAGCTTGGCGGTGGCGACGCTCTCGTCCGAATGGCCGCGAACCGCCAGCTGGTCGAGTGTGCCCGAAAGCCGGTCCGGCTCCACCAGCCGGTCGATCGGCAGCAGCGCGGCGAGCAACGCGGCCATCCACACCACGCCGCCGCCGATCCGACCAAGCAACTTGCCGTCCGGCCCAACCGCGAAGGCAAACAGGGTGGCGACCAGCAGGAAGAAGACGACTGGCAGGAAGGCGCCCCCCGCACGCCAGGCCTGCGCCACATCGCGACGTATCAGGATCAACACGCCTGTGCCCCAAACCCGTTTGTATCGAGCGAAGTCGAGATACGCTTCTCGACTTCGCTCGAAGCGAACGGGATTTCTTGAGCTTCGAAGAGCCCGAAGCTCTGATGCGTGGCCGCGAGAATGATGCCCCCGCCGGCGCGATGCGCCTCGCACGCGCGCTCCAGCCGCCCGACCGCTTCCGCATCCAACCCATTGGTCGGCTCATCGAGCAGCCAGATCGCCGCCCCGCTCGCCGCCACCCGGGCCAGCACCGCGCGCTTGCGTTGCCCGGTCGAAAGCATCCGCACCGGCACCGGCGCCAGATGAGCGATCCCGAAGCTGTCCAGCGCCGCATCCAGCCGTGCCGCGCCCCCGTCCAGCCGTGCCCAGAAGCCGAACGCGTCGACGAGGGAGATTTCGCGGTCGAGGGCAAGGTTCTCATCGGCAAGCGCGACGCCGCCCTCCCGCGTCACGCTCCCCTCCGCCACGTCGAGCAGGCCCGCCGCGACACGCAACAGGCTCGACTTGCCGGTGCCGTTGGGGCCTGTCACCAGCCCGGCCTCGCCCGGCAAAAGCGCGAAGGACACGCCTTCGAACAGCAGCCGCCCGCCGCGAACGCACGCCACGTTGTTGAAGCGCAGCAGGCTCACTCGGCGGCGTCTTCCAGCGCGTGCATGTCGGCGTCCGACAGGCCGAAATGGTGCCCGACCTCGTGCACCAGCACATGCGAGACCAGCGCTTCCAGCGACACGCCGGTTTCCGCCCATTCGTCCAGGATTGGTCGGCGGTACAGGTGAATGGAATCTGGCAGCGTGCCGCTGTCCGACACCGATTTGTCGCCGACGGGGCGCCCACGATACAAGCCGGTCAGGTCGAACGGATCCTCGATCCCCATCTCGTCGAGCGTGGCCTCGTCGGCAAATTCCTCGACCCGCACCACCACGTCGCCCAGATGCGCCCGGAACTCGGCCGGCAAGCGCCTCAGCGCGGCGAACGCCAATCGCTCGATCGTCTCCAGGTCCGGGGCATAGGTTGCGTCGGCAGCCACGCGAGTGACATAGGGCAGGCGATGGGAGAGGGACAATGGTCGAGCAACTGAACGAGGATCAGCGAGCCGCCGCGCTCGATGCGCTCGGCGAGTGGGACTATGACGAGGCGCGCGACGGGCTCACCCGCAGCTTTCTGTTCGCCGACTTCTCAGAGGCGTTCGCCTTCATGACCCGCGTCGCGCTGATCGCAGAGAAGATGGACCATCATCCCGAATGGTCGAACGTCTGGAACCGGGTCGACATTCTTCTCACCACCCACGATGCCGGCGGCCTGTCAGAGCGCGACGTCCGGATGGCTGAGGCTGTGGACAGGCTGACCTAGGGCGCGAGTGTCCGCTCAAGCGCGTTTCTGTTCGGAAACGAACAGTGGCCCAAATAGCGAAATCGGCCGGATATCGGCATCATCAACGATACAGTTGGCGATAACTGCCAACCGAGCGTTGGCGGCAATGCCCTCCCTCCCTCTAATCATGAAGTTGGCACGGCTCGTGCAAAGTCTTTCGTATCCCGGACGGAGGGTCCGCCCGGCACATCAGGGAGACTTCACATGTCACGCTTTTCCTCGCTGTTCGATGCGGTTGCCTCGGTCGTCGCTGCCGTCGCCGTTGGCACCATGTTCGTCGTTGCTGCTGTCGGCCCCGCTGCCGGCCCGCTGCTCGCGTAACCCACTGTTTCGAGGAGTCACTCACATGTCTGCATTCCGTCTCGATCGCGGCAACGCCAAGCTGATGGGCGTGTGCGCGGGAGTGGGCAATGCGACCGGCCTCGACCCGCTGCTCGTGCGGCTTGCCGCTTTCCTGCTGCTGCTGGTTCTTGGGCCGGTGATGCTGCTCGGCTATTTCGTCACGGCCTGGGCTGCCAGCTAGCCACTAGCGGCTGAAGCGCGGGGCGCCTAAGACAGGCGGCGCCCCGACGCTCACCCAAGGAGCCGCTGATGATTTTCCGTTCGGTTCTCGGCCTGTCCCTCCTGCTCATCTCCGGCTCTGCCCCCGCCGCGCTGGCGCCGGGTGCCGCGGCCCCCGATTTCACCACCCAGGGTGCGCTCGCCGGCAAACCGTTCCAGTTTTCGCTGAAGCAGGCGCTGAAGAAGGGGCCGGTGGTGCTCTATTTCTTTCCCGCCGCCTTCACGCCCGGCTGCACGATCGAGGCGCATGAGTTCGCCGAGGCCACGCCCGAGTTCGCCAAGCTTGGCGCGACCGTGATCGGCATGTCGGCGGACACGATCGACAAGCTCCAGCGCTTCTCAGTCGAAGAATGCCGCAACAAGTTTGCCGTCGCGACCGCGACCCCGGGCGTGATTAAGGGCTATGACGTGGCGCTCCCGGTTCGGCCGGGCATGACCAACCGGACCTCCTATGTGATCGCGCCCAACGGCAAGATCGTCCACGCCTACACCGCCATGAGCCCGCAGAACCATGTCAGCGAGACGATGGCCGCGGTGAAGAAGTGGAAAGCGGCGCGGAAATAGGTCAGCGCGGCGGGTAGACGCGATGCGGTGGTCGCTGGCGCACGATCATCGGAAACACCCGCCCGCCATGATAGGCGACCGCTCCGCACATGACCGTGCCGTCGCCCATCAGCCTGCCCGTGAAGACGACGTCACCTTCGCGCGACGCCACGACCATGCGGACAGCGGACGCCTGCAGGACCAGGGTGCGGATCGCCAGGCTGTTGGTGGCATAGGGCGTCAGCGATCCGGCCCAGGCGCCGTCCACCGGTCCGAGCACCAGAAAGCCCCTCGACAGCCGCGGTTGCGTGTCCATCGTGAAGTCCCAGATGCCCTGCAGGTTCGGGGCCGCGGAGGCAGGCCCGAACTCGCTCATCTGATCGCATTGAGAGACGGTGAGCGGGGTTGTGAGCGGCGGAGTGGCCTCAGCCCAAGCGGGAGTGGCGGCAAGCATCAGCGGCAGACAGGAGATGAATCGCATCGAACCTTACTGACTAACAGAGAGAGAATTAGGGAGGGCTTCGACAAGCTTAGCTCAGACGGTGGGGAGTGGGGCAGGCAGCTGGGCGCGTCTTACCACATCCCCGACCCGTCCGCTGAGCTCGTCGAAGCCCTCCTTTTCTTGATTAGCTTCGCACCGCCACGATGGCATCCACCTCGACCGCCACGCCCAGGGGCAGCGAGGGCACGCCCACGGCGCTCCGCGCATGCTTGCCGTTCTCTCCGAACACCTCGGCCATCAGCAATGAGCAGCCATCAGCCACCTTGGGCTGGTCGGTGAAATCGCCGGTCGAGTTCACGAACACGCCAAGCTTCACCACCCGCGCGACACGATCGAGCGAGCCGAGCGCCGCCTTCATTTGTGCGAGCAGCATGACACCGCAGCTCCGCGCCGCCTCGCGGCCGGCATCCAGGTCCATGTCCTCGCCTAGGCGGCCAGTAATCCGCTGGCCGTTCGCCTGGCTGACCTGGCCGGAGATGTAGAGCAGCCCACCGGCCTCCACGGCCGGCACATAGGCCGCCACGGGCGCGGCGGGCTCGGGAAGGGTGAGGCCGAGTTCGGCGAGGCGCTGGTCGATGCTCATGCGCCCTCCCCAATCACCGGCGCATCGGTCGCGTCAAGTCCGGAGGTCAGGCGCGCGGCGATCCAGCCCTTGGCTTCGGCCCAATCGTCGATGCGGGCGTGCGCCATTGGCGCCGGCGGCATTATGGCCGCGAGCTCCGGCTCCGCGATCATGTGCAGCCGGTGAACCTGCGGCGCGGCCTTCGCGACCGAGGCATGATGAATCGCCAGGTCGTCGACGAAAACGGCCGCACTCGGCCGATATTCGTCGAGCAGTGCGGTGACGGGCGTGCCCTTGCCTCCCTGGTTGCACATCACGCGGTGCCGGATGCCGAGTGCATCCAGCTGCGCGATCCGCCGCTTTTGATGCTCATCGAGCAGGTTGGTGAGCACCACCACGTCCGCGATCTCGGCGAGTTCGGCGAGCGCCTCGGCTGCGTGGGGAACCAGCGTCTGCCGGTGCATCTCGGTCTCGAAGAAGGCGTTGAGCAAGGGCCAGGTTTGTTCGCGAGCAAGAACCTCTCCGGTTTCCCGGCGCCGTACTGAACGCGAATAGTCCCCGGCCGCCAGGTCGAAGTCGACGCCATGCGCCTCGTCGAGCCAGCTGCGGAAGTGGCTCACCATGTGCAGAAGCACTTCGTCGCAATCGGTGATCAGCAGGGGTCTTGTCATCGTTCCAGCTCCGCTCGTGCAGCGATCAGGGCCTGCGGCTTCACGTCCAGCGCCTCTGCACAGGCGATCAGATCCGGCTCATGCGCTTCCAGGAAGCCGAGCACGGCGGCCTGAAGGGAGGGCGATCCGATCCGCACGCGCAGGTCATTCGTGGTTAACCCGGTCAGCCCAAGCAACCGATCGGCGCGCCGCGAGTCGTCCAGGCACCAGGCCAGTGCCCGCAAAGCAAGGGTGGCGGCGTCCTCATTTGTTTCAGGAACTTGCATGGTCTATGTGGATAAGGCTGGGGGCAGCGAGGACGAGGCGCTTGTGAGTAAGAAGGTGCTCGTTGTCGAGGACAATGAACTCAACCTCAAGCTGTTCTGCGACCTCTTACGTGCGCATGATTATGTTGCCGAGCCGGTCCGGGACGGGCGGGAGGCGGTAGAGCGCGCCCGCGCCTTCGCGCCCGATCTTGTGATCATGGACATTCAACTGCCGAATGTTAGCGGCCTGGAGCTGATCGACACGCTTAAGTCGGACGACCAGCTAAAGTCGATCCCGATCATGGCCGTGACCGCCTATGCGGGGAAAGGCGATGAGGAACGGATCCGGGCGGCCGGTGCCGAAGCCTATGTCTCGAAACCCATCTCGGTGAACCGCTTCGTGCAAAGCGTGGAAGCGTTGATGTAGCCTGCTAGCGCTTCAGCGCAGCTTGTTGCGGAAATGGCGCCGCTCCAGTTCGCGGCGACGACGTTCCTTCCAGACCGTCTGATAAAAGATGACGCCGGCGCCGGCGGCGCCACCCGCAGCCAGCAGCGAAACGCCAAGAACGAGATACTCTTCCACGACCGAACCTTTTTTGTTTCGTACCCGAAGTTGACGGACTCGGTAGCCCTGTCCCGCCGTTCCTTCAATCTCCCCAGATGGTTCATTTCGTCTGAATTGGCTGTGCATTCGTCGACGGCAAAGCGTGTTCGTCCAACGGCATAGCCCTGTGGTCGACGGCACAGTGCATGGATCGTCCGCTCCGCTAGAGCGCGCCTGCCGCTGATTCGCGGCGGTAACTCGCAAAGGAGGACATGATGACCGCAGACGCTCTGCGCACCACGGCGACTTGGCTCGCCGCGATGTTCGTTGGCACCCTGTTCGTGGCCGCGACCACCTCGTTCACCGGCATCGCGTAAGTGGGCCGTTACGGGAGGCCCAGCTTCTCGGTCAGCGTATCGATGTAGCTGGGCCCCACCTGCACATGGGCGCCATCGTCGAGCACCAGAGTGAGGCTCCGATTGGCGCGGCGGGTTTCCGCCACTTTCTCCGGCCGGACAAAGGCGGAGCGATGCACCCGGATCAGCCCGGTTCCCGCCAGCTTCTCTTCCAGTGCCGCCATCGTCGCGCGCAGCATATGGCTGCGCGTCTCCGTGTGCAGCAGCACATAGTCGCGCGCCGCCTCGATCCAGCCGATCGTCTCGATCGGCACCCAACGATGGCCGTGGCGCTCGGGCACCCAAAAGCCGGCATCTTCGCTGCGGCTCGCGCCCGTCTTGGCGCGGAGCGTCTCCACTTCTTCTTGCAGCTTGCCCGTGTTCCTGGCCTGCTCAGCGAGTTCGCGCCGGCGGCGGGCACGGTTCACCGCTTGGCGTAGCCGATCGAAGCGCACCGGCTTCAGCAGATAGTCCGCCGCGTCGACCTCGAATGCGTCCGGCGCATAATGTTCGTGCGCGGTCACGAAGATGATCTCCGGCCGCTTGTCGGGGTCGAGCTCGGCTGCCGTGCGCAAGCCGTTACGGCCGGGCATCTGAATGTCGAGGATCACCAGATCGGGATTGAGCTGTTCGATCCGCTCCAGCGCCATGTCGCCGTCAGTCGCCTGGCCGACCACCTCGACATCCTCGATATCGGCGAACAGCGTCCGCAATCGGTCGAGCGCCAGAGCTTCGTCGTCGACCAGCAGCACGCGCATTTCCTGCAACCCCCTTAGGTTTGGCGCCTTATCGGCCAAGCGGGGGTTTGCCTCAAGCCGGTTCGAAGCGGGGCTTGAGCGCGACCGGCAAACGCACCGTCGCGGAGAAGCCGGGCTCGCGTGGCGCGGCGGAGACGCTGGCCGTGTCGCCGTAGAGGGCCGCGAGCCGCCTGCGGATGTTCTGGAGGCCCACTCCGGTGCCGCTGGGCTTCACCGCATTGCTGGCGCCGCGCCCGTCATCCTCGACCGTCACGATCAGGTCGTCACCTTCGCGGCGACCGGTGACGCGGATGTTCACCGGCTCGAGCGAAGGTGCGACGCCATATTTGATCGCGTTTTCTACGAGCGGCTGGAGGAGGAAGCTCGGCACCGGCACGCTGCAGGCGTCGTTCGCACAATCGATCTCGACATGGAGGCGATCGCCGAAGCGGATCGACTCGATCTCGAGATAATCCTCCATCAGCGACAGCTCCTGGTCGAGCGGCACCAACTCGGTGGGATCGGAGGCGAGTGAAGCGCGGAGGAAGCTGGACAGCTTGTCGGTCATCAACTCCGCCTCCTCGTTGCGGCGGGTGACGATCATCGCCGAGATGGCGTTCAGCGTGTTGAACAGGAAGTGGGGGTTGAGCTGATAGCGGAGTGCCGCGAGTTGCGCATTCTGTGCGGTCGACAGCGCATGCGCCAGTTCCTTCGCCTGTTCCAGCTCGTGCCGGCGGGCACTGACGAGGTGAAAAAGCGCCACGTTCACGCCGAAAACACAGACGTAGTTGAAGGTGGCGCGATAGGCCCGGCTAAGATCGGTGGGCAGGTTCTCCCAGGCGGTGTCGACGCGGTTGGCGATCAGCCCGGTGTAGAGCAGGTCGAAGCAGACCTGGAGGACGGCGACCGTCAGCACCGCCCCGGCCAACGCGATGGCACGGCGCGGAACATCCCAGTTTTGGGTGGCGCGGAACACCGCGAAGAGCGGCATCGCCAGCAGCATCGACAGGACGAGCGTGACTTCATCGAGTGCGACCGATACCCAGCCGGCCTCCGGGTGGCGCTCGATCAGGATCGGAAGATAGATGATGGCGACAAAGGCCCAGAGCGCAACCGTGACGATGATCGCCTGGCGCCAGCCGCTCTCGGGGGTAGCGATGGCGCTCCGCGCCGGCGCAAGCAGCGACATCCAGTCAGCCTTCATCACCGTCGCCACCGCTCGTACGCCCCGCCTGAACTCCCCAGCAGACAAGGCTGGCAGCAGCCAGAATGGGAAGCGAGCGCGGCGGGACGAAATCGTGCGGTGGCGCGATGGACATGCAGGTCAGTTGCCGCCGAAGGCTTTGAGGGCCGCGCGCGCGATCGGCTCACCCCATTCCTGCACGAAGTGACCGGCCTCCGGAACCACCATCGGCTCGGGGCAGCCGCGGATATAGCGGCGGATGCCCTGCATCGCCTCGACCGAGATAACAGGATCGGAGCCGCCCACCGCCATGAAGCTCGGTCCTTCCCAGCTTTTGGTCCACCAATCCCGTGCCCGGCGGGAGGTTTCGGCCCCCGGTGCGTCGAGCCGGTCGGGGACAAGCTCGGGGAAGCGGCGGACCCCGCCCTTGTAGTTCTGGTCCGGGTAGGGAGCGGCATAGGCTTGGGCCTCGGCCGCGCTCAGAATCGGGCTTGCGCGCTCCATCAGCGCGGCGATGTCGAGATCGGGCTGGGAGCGGTTGAACGCCTTCCAGGCCTCGAAGCCCGGCCCGAGCGGCCGGTCGCCCGTGGCGAAGCCCGTGTTCATGATGATCAGCCGCTTATAGCGATGCGGCGCCTCCATGGGCAGCGTCAGCCCGAGCAGCCCGCCCCAATCCTGCACCACCAGCGTGATGTCCTGCAGGTCGAGCGCTTCGACCAGCGCCAGCAGCGCACCGCGGTGAAAGTCGAAAGTATAGACGGCGTCGTCGACCGGCTTGTCAGACCGGCCAAAGCCGAACAGGTCCGGCGCGATCACCCGGCCTGCCTCGGCGAACACCGGCAGCATCTTGCGATAAAGGTAGGACCAGCTCGGCTGGCCGTGCAGGCACAGAAAGGTCGGGCCGCCAGCACGGCCTTCGTCCAGATAGTGGATCCTGAGGCCCTCATAGCCGGGCAGGTCGTCGCGATAATGCGGGGCAAAGGAATAGCCGGGCAGTCCTTCGAACCGCTCATCCGGCGTGCGCAGCTTGTCGATCATCGCCACCTCCTCCTCTTCTTCCCCGGCATCGCCCTAGCTTTTCGGCGACTCCGCTCCAAGCGGGAAAGGTTGACGAGCTTGCCCGCCTCATGGCAGGCCGCGCTCGCCTTTCGGCGGGTATAGTTCAATGGTAGAACACTAGCCTTCCAAGCTAGATACGCGGGTTCGATTCCCGCTACCCGCTCCACTCTTGGCGAATGCGGCAGAACGCCGCTTGCGGCGACCCACTCAACCGAAGGAGTGAGCGCCTGGTGGGCGTAGGCGAGACGCCGAAGACGACTCGCCAAACACCAGACGCCCAAGAGCTCTTACGGTGACACTCTCGAGATGTCCGAGCGATTGTTCTCACTGAGTATAAACGTTCAACTCAGCGATCCCCCACCAGTAGGAGGGAGAGTTCCCGTTCGAAGTGATCTTGATGAACTGATACGTCTTCGCGGGGAAGGTGATCGTGGTGACGGTTGAGGTGCCGGTCCCGGAGGTGATCCAATCCCAAGTTGATCCGTTGTTGGATCCCTCGACATAATAAGAGCGGGGATAGTCGTTCACCGCGTCGCCGGAGTCCAGAACGATCTTACTGAAGGTTTGCTGGCTTTGCATGTTGACTTGGAATGACACGGGACTGGAGCTCGATTGGTACAGGCCGGACTTCCAGATCGTGTTGCGCCGCGAGTCGCCGACGTCCCATACCGAATGGTTATAGGCGGTTGCCGTTGCGCTGAAGAGCCAGGCAGCGCGGTCCAAGGCGTAAGGAATCTCACCCGCTGGCCGGGCCAAGGACGTCGAGGTCGAGACTGGGGCTCCGAAGTTTGGCGTGCCGTCCGCATTCCAGGAGAATTTCTGCGTCCGGATGTCACGGTCCCACACCCACTGGTTGGACCGTTTCCCATGATAGACGATCCAGTCCTCCGTTCCGTTGAGCGAAGTGGTGAAGGAGTTGCCGCCCGGTCCCCACACGCCGTTCGCATCATTCCGTTTGAAAACCGGCTGCGGTGACTTGGTCCATGAGGCCGGATCGAGCAGATTGCTCGAGACGTTGGCGGTCAGCATGCCGATCGCGTAATCGGGCGTCAGGGCCGAAGATGCCGAGTAGGTGAGATAGATCTTGCCATTCCGGATAATCGGGGCGGGTCCTTCGACGATCCCGGTGCCAACCCTTTCCCAATCGTAAGTCGGCGTCGCGATCTTCACCCCGTTCTGGCTGAGCGTCCACGGGTTGCTCATCGGCGCGATGTAAAGATCCTGTTGCTGGCTGCCCTGCGTCCCCTGTGCCGACCAGAGTAGATAACGCTGGTTGCCGACGACCATCACGGCGCCGTCGATTTGCCACCAGATGTTGTTCTGCGTGGTTGGGGAGCCCTTATAAACCCAGGTGCAGTACATGGGGTTGGGATTGTCCGAGCATTCCAGAACCCGCATGCGCATGCCGTCGTTGTTCCGCTCGGCAGAGAAGTAAATATACCATTTGCCGTCGAAGTTGTACATCTCCGGCGCCCAGATGTTGCGCCAGTTCGTTCCGTCGGCAGGCGGATTCCACGTCTTTTTCAGGCCTTTGCTAAAGTCCGTTATGCTGCTCGATCGGATCAGTTCGAGGCGCGACCCCCCATCCACCGTATACATCATGTAATAATAACTGTCCCAATGCTTGTAGACATGGGGGTCTGCGCCGGAACCATAGATAGGGTTGTTGAAGTTCGATCCCGACTGAGCCGCATCCGCTTCAGTGCTGATACCGAGCGACAGAATGCACGACGCGACAATGCCGCTCATGACCGCCTTAGTTAGCATATATCCTCTCCCAGGTCGCCCCTTTGAACGTCCGACTTGGGGGTTGTAATATCACTCTAGAGCCAGAGTGTCAGCTAGTCTGAAAGGAGGTAGGCCTACGCCTCAGCATTGCACAAATGCCACACTCGGCAGATTTGTCGTATAACTATCTTGTCATATAAGGTGGGCGAGTATATCCTATTTGCAGAAGCATAAGAATGACCGCGCGCGAAGTCCAAGCGTGCGACTGGGGATCGAGGGTGGAGGCAATATGCGAAAGATCATTATCCGTGCGGCACTGCTGGCGTCCGTCGCAGCTGCGCCCGCTTACGCACAGACAGGAAGCACGGCGTCGACCTCTGCCCCCGACCGGCAGGGCGAAGCGGCGACCGCGGACGATGGCACCATCGTCGTCAGCGGCTATGCAGCGAGCATCGCCGACGCGCTCCAGACGAAACGCCTCGAAGTCGGTATCTCGGACGGCATTTCGCTCGAAGGCATCGGCCGCTATCCTGACCTGAACCTCGGCGAGGCACTGCAGCGCGTGCCGGGCGTCCAGCTCAACCGCGAGGTCGATAATCGCGACGCGCAGATCAACTTGCGCGGCTTGCCCGGCCAGTTCGCGCGCACCACGCTCAACGGACAAAGCTTTGCCGACCCCGTGCTGAACGGATCGACGCCGCTTGGCGCATTCGAATCCGACATCTTCTCGGCGATCCAGATCATCAAGTCGCCGTCGGCCGCGGATCAGCCCGGCGGGCTGTCCGGCAACATCGACCTGCGCATCCAAAGCGCGCTTGATCGCAAAGACGGCGCCCTGACCGCGCGCGCCGGCGTCAACTATGAAGAGCTTGGCGAGAACACCAATCCGTTCTTCGGGGCGTCGTACACGCACCACAACAGCGAAGGCACTTTCGGCATCTACCTGAGCGGTGCCTACTCCAAGCAGAACTTCCGGCGCGATTCGCTGACGGTCCAGACCTATAACAACCTGAACACCACGACCACGCCAGGCTATGCCGGCCTCGTCGATTCGGCACGGCCGACGGTCCCGGTCCAGTTTCCGTCGAGCGTTCGCCAATTCTCCCGCATCAGCAAGGGCGACCGCTATTCGATCGCGGGCGGTGTCGAGTTCCGGCCCGACGACAACCTGTCGGTTGGCCTGAACGGCTTCTACACAAAGCGGAACTACGACAAGGGCTTCACCTACTTCCAGATCCTGGATTTCCGGTCAGCGAACACGATCATCACGCCCACCGGCTCAGCGTTCAACGTGGATGACGGTCGCCGCTTCATCAGCGATTACACCGCCACCAATGCACGGATCGAAACCTCGACCCGCCACGAACGGCTCGCCACGCGCAGCTGGGCACTGACTGGCGATATCGAATGGAAGAACGACGATTGGCGCGCCAGTGCCGTCGCGACCTACTCGAAGGGCGCGAATGCGGTCTTCGACCAGGACCAGATCGACTATATCGAGCAGGCCGGCACGCTCGCGGCGCCGAACGGCATCGCCGCCACCGTCCGGACGGGCCGCGGCAACCTCAACGACCTGCTGTTCAACATCACCAGCCCGAACCCGGTGGTGACCTTCGCCGCGGGACCGTTCGTGCCCAATCCCGGCAACGCAGGGCAGGTGATCAATGGAACCCCCGCCAATGGCGACGTGCTCCAGATTCTCGGCACGTCTTCGTTCGCCCGCAACAACGTCAAGGCGGCGCAGTTCGATGTGGAGCGCTATCTGGACACCGGCTTCCTGAGCGCGATCCAGATCGGCGCCCGGTACGAAGGCACCGAATACAAGTCCAACAACTTCCGGACGTCCGCGATCGGGGTCAGGACCGGCGGCATCACGTCGGCGTTCATTACCGACAATCCTGTGGTGAAGGACTTCTTCGGCGGTCAAGCGCCCGGCTACAACCGCAACTGGCAGGCGACGAACTTCGACTTGGCGAAGGCGGCGCTGCAGCCGGTCACCGTGCCTCCGGGCGCGATCCTGACGCCGACCGGCTTCGTCAACAACAACACCGACGGTCAGTTCCGCGAGCAGAACTTCCTGACCAAGAGCGACATCATGTCGGCCTATGCCATGGCCAAGATCGATGCCGATCTGGGCGGCATGCGCCTGCGCGGCAGCCTCGGGCTGCGTTACGAGACCACGGACACCGATACGCGGGCCCAGATCGTCAATCGCACCGGCCAGCTTGCCACGAACGTGGTGAAGGACAGCTATGACTATTGGCTGCCCTCGGCGCTGCTCGCGCTCGACATCACCGACAATCTCATCCTGCGCGGCGCTTACTACAAGACGTTCGTGCGGCCGCTGCCGCGGCAGATCCGCACCGGCACGACGGTGAACCCGGCGGGCAACGGCCGCGATTTCACGGTCAATGTCGGTGGCACGGTGAACCCGTACACGGCCGACAGCTTCGACGTCAGCCTGGAATGGTACACCTCGCCAGGCAACGTCATCGCCGTGTCTCTGTTCGAGAAGCGAGTGCGGGGCCTGACGATCGGGCGCTCGGGCGAACTTTGTCCAGCCGACGCGACGAACCTAGGTCTAGGGCAGCTCACCCGCAACGGCACGGACTGCGTCTCCAACCTGACGAACAACGCAGGCGAGAACTTCCGCGTCGTCTTCAACACGCTCGAGAACAGCCCCGACAAGCTGAAGCTCAGAGGCATCGAAGCGAACGTCCAGCAGACCTTCACCTTCCTGCCGAAACCGTTCGACGGCTTGGGGGTATCGGCCAACTATTCGTACGTCGACCGGCCGACCCGCACGCAGACGAGCTTCACCGGTATCTCGACGCACAACTTCAACGTGATCGGCTTTTATGAGACCGAGTTGTTCGGGGTTCGAGCGGCCTATACCTACCGCACGAAATATGACCTGGCCGGAATCAACACCTTCACCGGCGGCGCCCGTTCGGTGAAGGTGCGCGGTCAGCTCGACGCTTCGGCGTCTGTGAACATTACCGAGAACTTCGCACTCACGGCCGATGTGTTCAACATCACCGAAGCCAAGCGCGTGGAGTTCGAGAATTACGCGATCCTGCCGCGCCGCTTCGACTTCGACGGGCGGACCTGGCAGTTCGGCGTCAGAGCTACCTTCTAATACTGAGCAGAGGGCGAACTTGCGGCGTCCCGGTTCTCCGGGGCGCCGCGTTTTCTACGAAGAGTGTCCCGAGGCGGTTGAGCGGCACAGATGTGACCCTGGTCTTCAAAGCAAAGCCGCGCGCTTGCCCGCGGATGTGCCTTCCCTCACCGGTTTTAAGTGCGGGATCGGCCGCACTCGGTCAAGCCTAAGGTCGCTGATCCCTCGATCCCGTCAGCGCGAGAGCCGGCACGGATTCGAACGCTCCACGTCTGGTTCGGATGAGCTCAACTAGCGTCCGTCAGTCGAGGCGAGGCGGAGCGTACTTGGCGGATCGGAGGCTCCGTAACGCCATCTCGTCTATGACTGACTGCACGAGCCGCTGATCACGCGCCGGCGCTCGCATTTAGGCGCGACGACAAGTGCCATGTCCGGTCGCCGAGCCGTACCGCCACCTTATCATCTGTCTCCGAAACCGCGAGTGGCATGACGGCCTCACGCGAGAGGACGGTTGCGAGCACAATCTGGCGGTGCTCGCGCGTGTTGGTGCACCAGCGGACCATGGTCCGCGCGCGCGTGCCATGCGGGTCCGTGAGCGGCGGCTGCGCCAGGTGCAGGCTGCAGGGCACTGTTGCGGCGAAGGCCGCCTGGACAGTTGCGCGAGCGCCGGTGATGCGAGCCGCGTTGGTGCCTTCCAGAGTTAGCCGTGCGCTCGACTGAAAACGCGCCTCGACCCGTCCTGCCGACGGCAGCTCAAACCGGTCGAGTACAATCAAGGCTGTGCCCTTGTTGACCAGCAGGAATGCTCGTGCGCAAAAGCTGACGAGCGGCACGTCCACCTTCGCGAGCCCCATCGCCGCTGTGCCGTCGACCCGGACCAGGGGCGTGCCGTCCGTCAGATGCTCAAGCGCGATCGGTGCCTCACCGCCCCACGGAATACCCACCCCGTTGACGAGCGGAACATTCTTGGCGCCTGCATCGAGCTCGAAGATGTCGAACCGGCGCGGCCCGAAGGTGGTGTCAAGATAGGGTGCCGCGATCGAGTCGATCAGCGCCTCGCCACCAGCCACAAGGTTGAAGCTCAGCAGATCCAGATGCGAATGGTTCACCTTCGTGCTGCCGCCCCGCACTGCGACGTAGAGGTTCGGATCGGGCATGCGATCGGCGAGAAGGGCCCAGCCGGTGCTGGGGTAGAGTTTGGCAACCGGGCCCGCCTTGGCGGCGGCGGCGCCTACGGACGCGGGGGGAGCGACGAGGAGCAGGCGCTCGGCGGCCCTAGACCAGGTCTCTCCGGGCGCGTCGAACGAGGCTGGCGTCAGATAGGTATCGAGCTGCCTTGGCAGTTCGGCAAGTCTGGCTCGCCGCGCCGCCGCGTAGTGAAAGGGCAGCGGCTCCCAACTGTTGAAGTCGCCGAAGCCGGCCGCGGTGCCGCCGGGTGTGAAGTCCAGCGTGAAGCGTAATGTGTTCGAAAGCTTCGGTTGCTGCAGATGGGGGTGCGGGGTTCCGGTCGCCGCCTCGTGGCTGAGGAGGTACATGAAAAGGTACCGCATCCCGTAGTTCCAGTAGCCAACGCCTTCGTCCCAGGCGCCGTCGGAACCGAGATGGTTGACGAAAAACCCGATCGATCGCTCTGCGCGGCTGATGATTTCGCCGGCCTGCTCCAAATGTTCGGCAAAGGCGAGCGCGACCATGCCGGCGCCTCCCGCACAAACCGTCGTCCAGTTGGTGACCGCCCTCTCTTCGAACCACCACGGCGCCGGTCGGGCGCTGGTTCGTGCCAGAAACGGTTCCGCGACCCAGCGGCGGGCGATGCCGGCGAACGCGTCCCGCTCGGCCGCACTCAGGTCATCGAACAAGAGGTCATAGGCGATCGCGAATGTGGCGGCATTCTCGCCATAGCTGAGGTCGAACTCTGCTTTCGGATCGGTCAGGCCTTTGAGCCGGCTGTCCCAGGACCAGAACTGCCACGCGCCCATTTCTTGAATATGGGCCACGGCGGCATCCCTGAAGCGCCGGTCGCTTGTCTGGTGCCAGCGCACGATCAACGTCAGCACGCGCAACTGCATGAATCTGGCGCGGATCAGTTCCGCGTTGTGCTCGTTGCGCGGCCAATCGAACTCGGCCGACAGGCGGTAGCGCTCAGCGTCTCGGGTGACCTTGGCGGCAGCCGCTTGGCTGAGTTCGTCCCGTGCAGGGCGGCGCGCCCGGCGCACCGCTTCGCGGCCGATATAAAGGCGTGGATGCGGGGCTAGCCGGCCGACGCTGGCGGCGCTCAGCAACGGCAGCGCGGCGAGCAATGCCCCGCCGTGCATCAGGTCCCGCCGCCCGATCGTCGGCTCGACAGCCATTTGGCCCAACCCGACGTCCGGCGAGATATCGCGCCACTCTTGAGAGCCGGGCCAGGCGGCCATCATTTCCGCCCCTGCGACGCTTGTGTGTGTTCGTTTCATTTCGGGGTTCGACCCTCCGTAAAGGCGACGTCCAGCTGCTCGACGTGCCGCCGCCAGGCTTCCGCAGATGCAAACTGACCTGCCTTGGACCAGGTCGCTCCCGCGAAATAGGTGAACGGGCGCCCGGGCACGACGCGGAGCAGCACCACGCGATTCTCAGAATCCTGCGCTTCTCGGACGATCATGCGGGGATCGACCCTCACTGCCGTGCCCATCGCGCCATGCACTGGGTCGCTTGCGCTCCAGCAGGTGAACACCCCTTTGGTCACGTCCGCCGTGCAGCTGGACTCAGCACCGGCGACGGGGCGGCGGGCAACACCGATGCCGACAAGGAGCGGCTCCGGCCGGTTCGATCGCAGTATAGAGTCCATCCGCGTGAGATTGTCGCCGGCCCGAAGGCTGAAGCGGCGTGTTTCCCACACTCTTCGGGTCACATCGACAGGCCAAGGGGCATAGTCGACCTCGAAGCGCGCCACCTTCGGGCCGTTCGTGAGAATGCGGGCCGCACGGTAGTTCCGCGAGGTCCAGAGCTTGTTGTCGAACCAGATGCCGAGGCCGCCCACGCCGCGTGACTGGCCGACATGGTAGAAGTCTACGCCGGCGCCCTCGTCCAGATGCTGGCGTCCGGCACGGAGCTGGCGGTCCATGAAAGGCGGGCCCGCGCGCTTCCCCCACGCGTCGATGCCTGATCCGCTCGGCGGTTCCGCGGCCTCAAGGGGTTGGCCGTAAATGCGGTGCGCGGTCCGATCATTCTCCCACAGCAGATCGCCATAGCGGTACGGCGCCATCGCGACAGCGGCCTGCGCCACCAGCAAGGTCGACCCGATCATGGTTCCTCACCTTAACCTCACGTGCCGTGATGCTATTGAAGACATTTGCATCCAGCTGGTCCGCCCCAACGCTAGGACGGCAAAATCTATATGACAAGACTTATAGGACAAGTTTAGTTTTGTGTTCGGGCCCTTGGTCGGTTCTTGATGATCCGAGGGCTGGACAAGCATATCGCCACTCTGTCAGGCTTGGACGGGGACATTGATGATGATCGACAGTTTGGCCACCTCCTCGCTCGCTGACGGGTTGTTCCTTAGGCTGCAGGCGCGCATTCAATCGGGTGAGCTGGCACCGGGCTCCCGACTTCCAACTCAAAAGGAGTTGGCGGTGGAAGCAGGGGTCAGCCGCACGGTGGTGCGAGAGGCTGTGGCGCGGCTGGCCGCGCAGGGGCTCGCCGTTTCGCGGCAGGGCTCCGGAGTATTTGTCGCCGATACCGCGCGGTACCAGGCCTTTCAGGTCACCCGCGAGGAACTGGGCGAAGTCGAAGATGTCATCAAGCTGCTTGAGCTTAGGCTGGCGATCGAATCGGAGATGGCGGCACTCGCAGCGGCTCGGCGCAGCTATGACGATCTTGCGAATATGCGCGCCTGTCTGCGTCGTATGGCTGAAAGCACTGACGTGCAGGAGTCGGTGAAAGCCGATGTCGACTTTCATATGGCGATCGCGAGGGCAACCAAGAACGAGTATTTTCAGCGCTTCGTCGACTTCCTCGGCGTCCGCCTCGTTCCCCCGCGCAGCCTCTATCTGCGCGATCAGTCGAGCGAGGCCTATGTTAAATATGCCGGTAAGATTGCCGACGATCATTCGGCTATCATCGAGGCAATCGCCGAACAGGATCCCACAAAGGCTCGCGCTGCTGCCCGCCGGCACATGCAGGAGAGCCTCGAGCGGCATGCTGCTGTGGGCGCCGAGCAAAGGGACCAGTCCATCGAGGTGAACCAAGCTGCCTGACTTGTAACACAAGTGATCGGTTGCGTATGGCGACCGAGGCTTGTATGACAAGTCAGGGAGGGCAGACGTGCGACTTGTAAAAGTGTTTGCAGCGGCGGCCTTGCTGCCCGTTCAACCGGCGGCGGCAGTAGCCGCTCCGAAGACAACCCTGCCATCGGCGCACCGAGCGCTTGAAGCCGCAGAGCAGCTTGCGGATTGGCAACTCGCGCGTCTGGGAAGCGCGAATTACATCTCGCGGCAGACCGGGGAGACGGCCAACCCAAGGGCTTGGGAGCAGGGTGCCTTCTGGCTGGCGCTGGCCCGCCTGGCCGAGCGCAGCCGTGCCCCGCGCTTCAGGGAAGCCGTGATCGGGATGGGGCGCGCCAGCAACTGGCAACCCGGGCCGCGGCTCTACCATGCGGACGATCACGTGATCGGCCAATCCTATCTGTGGGCAGCACGAAACGGCGCCGGACCGGCCGCAGTGGCGCCAATCCGCGCCGCCTTCGACCGCATCCTGGCCCAGCCGCCACAGGTCCATCTGTCCTTCTATTTCACCGAAAAGACCGGTGGCTATGAAAGCGCCGAGTGCCTGAAGCGCTGGTGTTGGTGCGACGCTCTCTTCATGGCCCCTGCCACCTGGATCGGCCTGTCTCGCCAGACAGGCGACCGCCGCTACCGCGATTATGCGGTGAAGGAACTCTGGGCGACGACTGACTTCCTCTTCGACCCGGCGGAGCGGCTGTTCTTCCGCGATAGCCGCTTCTTCGAACGCCGCGAGGCCAATGGTCGGAAGCAGTTCTGGAGCCGTGGCAATGGCTGGGTCCTCGCCGGACTCGCACTGACCCTGGAGCAGATGGCGCCTGATGATCCCGACCGCCGGCGCGTCGAGCAGCTGTTCCGCACGATGGCGGAGCGCATTCGAGGCCTGCAGAAGCCCGACGGCTATTGGCCTCCCTCGCTGCTCCATCCCGAGGGCTCGCCCCCGGAGTCGAGTGGCACTGGCTTCTACACCTTTGCGCTTGCCTGGGGCATCGGCAACGGACTGCTCGACCGTCGTGTCTATGAGGCGAGCGCTCGACAGGGCTGGGCCGCGCTGGAGCGCTCGATCCAGCCAGACGGACGGCTTGGCTGGGTGCAGCAGGTCAGCGATCGACCCGAGCAGGTGCTGGCGAGCGACACGCAGTTCTACGGCGTGGGTGCGTTCCTGCTCGCCGCCACGGCGATCGCCGAACTCGATCAACCGCGGAGGGGGCTTCGCCGCTGATGTACCAACGCACCTACTATGCCGTGCACCCGGACATGGCGGAGAGCGCCTCGAACCAGGACCTGCGCGACCGCCATCTGGTCGACGGCATCTTCCAGGCGGGACGGTTGATCCTCACCTATTCGCACGGTGAGCGGTTCGTCATCGGCGGTGCCGTGCCTGGCCACGAACCGATCGATCTGCCGGTCCAGGCGGAACCCGACACCGCGGCAGGCCATCCTTTTCTCGAGCGCCGGGAGATGAGCGTCGTCAACATCGGCGACGGCACCGGCTCCGTATCGGTGGATGGAGAGCAGTTCGCGCTTGCGAAATATGAGGCGCTCTATGTGCCTATGGGGTCCCGGCAAGTGCGGTTCGCAGGCGAGGGCGCGCGCTTTTACCTCCTGAGTGTTCCGGCGCATAAGGCTTTCCCGGTCCGTCACCTGACCCTGGGCGCGGCCAATCCCCTGCAGCGCGGATCGCTCGAGACGTCCAACGAACGCACCATCTATCAGCTGATCCTGCCAGGCCTGTGCCCAAGCGCTTCGTTGTGCCTGGGCTTGACGATCCTGAAGCCCGGCTCCGTCTGGAATACGATGCCACCGCACATCCACGAGCGGCGTTCGGAGATCTACCTCTACTTCGACCTTGGCGCCGATGATCGTGTCTTCCACTTCATGGGACGGGCCGACGAACTCCGGCACATCGTGATGCGGAACGAAGAAGCGGTGATCTCGCCGCCTTGGTCGGTTCACATGGGCTCGGGAACGTCCAATTACGCCTTCATCTGGGCAATGGCCGGCGAGAATCTCGACTATGGCGATATGGACGTGCTGGACATCTGCCAGCTGAAATGAGTGTTCACCCGTTCGATCTGGGCGGTCGCGTTGCTCTGGTGACAGGTGCCAATGCGGGTATCGGCCAGGCCATCGCCATCGCGCTTGCCGCGGCCGGCGCCGACGTTGCGCTCGCCGGACGCACTCCAGCCCGGGACACGGCCTCCACTATCGCCGCGCTGGGCCGGCGCGCCGTTCTGATCGATGCGAATCTCGCGGGGGCCGCTCCCGCCGTTGGGCTGGTCGAGCGGACATTGGCGGAACTCGGCGCACTCGACATCCTCGTCAACAATGCCGGTATCATCCGCCGCGCCGATGCCGTGGATTTCACTGAGGCGGACTGGGACGCGGTGCTCGACACCAATCTGAAAGCCTTGTTCTTTCTCTCCCAAGCCGCCGGACGCCATATGCTGGGCCGAGGGTCGGGCAAGATCATCAACGTCGCCTCGCTGCTGAGCTTCCAGGGCGGCATCCGCGTGGCGAGCTATACAGCCTCGAAGTCAGGCGTGGCGGGGCTTACCCGGATCCTCGCCAATGAATGGGGCGGGCGGGGAATCAACGTCAACGCCATAGCACCCGGCTATATCGCGACGGCCAACACTGCGGCGCTACGCGCCGATGGCAGCGCAACCGCCAGATCATGGAGCGCATCCCCGCCGGGCGCTGGGGGCGGCCGGAGGACATAGGCGGGGCGGCGGTGTTCCTCGCCTCGGCCGCCTCCGATTACGTGAACGGACATATGCTGGCCGTGGACGGCGGGTGGCTCGCTCGCTAGCCGTTCAGGCTCGCCGGCCGCGCGCCCAGTTCTTGCGCCTGCTCCTTGTTCTCGGGGCGAACGAACGGGAAGGCGATGTCTTCCAAGCCTTTCCAGGCGTACGGATCTTCGCCTGACACGATGACGACATCGCGATAATCCTCGCGCGGTGTCGGCGGCGATCCGAAGCTCCAGGGCAGCAGCGATCGCGCGCTCATATAATGGTTGACGAGCGCGCGCCCGAAACCGCTCTCGCGGTTGTTCCGAAGCGATCGATGCAGCGTGTAGCCGTTGAAAAAGGCGACGCCGCCCGCCTCCAGCGGAACCGCTACGCCACCCTCACGCTCATACGGGAAGCCATGCGCTTCCTCGCTCCGGTCGAACCGAGGATCGCCATGCGGCCGGGTTGGCCACAAGATGCCGGAACGGTGCGAGCCCGGGTGCATCCACAGGCAGCCATTGTCGATCGCCGCGTCGTCGAGCGCGATCCACACTCCGATCAGCGATCGGTCGCGGGTGGGAATGTAGTGCTCGTCCTGGTGCCATGCCTGACCGGGCTTTCCCGCGCGCTTGACGAACAGCATCGACTGCATCGCCTTGATGTCGGGCCCGATTAGCGCGTTGAGGATGGTGACGATCGCAGGATGCGCCAGCGTGTCGTGCATCAGCCTGGATGTCTTGTGCGGGAAGTGAATGGCCAGCACCGAGTCTAGTACCCGGTCGCGAGGACGGTCGGTATCGGCCCCGAGTACCTGGCCGCGCTCTCCGGCGGCGATTGCGGCGGCTTCGTCGCGCAATGCCGCTATCTCTTCTGGCCAAAGCAGACGAGGGACGGTGACATAGCCGTCGCGATCATACGCGATCTTCAGTCCGCTTGGGTCCACCGGAGCCATCATGGCCGCACCCTCTGCGAGTGGCATTGTCGATCTCCTGCAGTTATCATACAAGTTAAGGCGCGTTTCCAGAGCGGGCAAGTGCTGGCAGATCAAGCAGTGGGGAGATGAAGAATGTCAGATTGCCAATCGCCACCAAGGTTGGGGAGAGCGCTGATCCAGTTCATCGACGAAACGGGGAGGCGTGCACTCGCCTATCGCGATGGCGAAGGAAGCACGCGTCAGGTCGAGGGCTGCAAGAGCGTATTCGAGCTTGTCCAGGCGGCGCTGTCCGACCCGGCCGGACTCGTCGAGACGGCTGAAACCCGCTTGGCTGGGCCCGTCGACTTGGTGGAGGCGGAGCGGTCAGGACGCCTGCTGCCCGCCCTGGACCACCCGGATCCAGCGCACCTGTATGTGACCGGCACTGGCCTGACGCATCTCGGCTCGGCTGAGGGCCGCGACAAGATGCACCAGGCGGCGCAAAAGGCCGAGACCGATTCCATGCGGATGTTCAAGCTCGGGCTGGACGGGGGGCGGCCGCTGCCGGGTTCGTCTGGTGCCCAGCCGGAATGGTTCTACAAGGGGGACGGAAGTTGTCTCGTCGGCACCGGCATGCCGCTGGTGCAACCGGGCTTTGCACTTGATGGTGGCGAGGAGCCCGAAATCGCCGGCGCCTATGTCATCGATCGGGACAGTCAACCGCGCCGCCTCGGCTACGTCCTCGCAAACGAGTTTTCGGACCATCTCACGGAGCGGCAGAACTATCTGTACTTGGCTCATTCGAAGCTGCGGCAGGCGGCGATCGGGCCGGAACTGCTGCTGGATCGGCTCCCGGACCACGTCGAGGGGCAGGTGCGGATACGCCGCGGTGGGGCGACATTGTGGGAGCAGCGGTTCGTATCGGGCGAGGCCAATATGTGCCACAGCCTTGCCAATCTGGAGCATCATCACTTCAAATACGCCCTGTTCCGGCGTCCGCTGGATCTGCACATCCACTTCTTCGGCGCGGCGGCGCTTTCCTTCAGCGACGGCGTCAAAGTCGAGGACGGCGACGAGTTTGAAATTGCCGCCGATCCCTTCGCCTTCGCGTTACGTAATCGAGTGACGTTGGCTCCGGCCGAGCCGGTCGTCGAGGTGAGGGCGCTCTAGACGACAAGATGGCGTCTTCGACGACGCAGCGGGTCGAGCCTCTTCGAGAAAGGTCGTCAGCGCGTCCTGCACCGCCGTGAGTTCGGCGTTCACAGCGGCAACCGAGCCGCTGACCCACTCCGCTTCGCCGCGGACGGCCTCGACGGACCTTCTCGCCTCGTCGACCAGGTCGGAGACCTGGCGAGCCACGAGAGCGCTTTCGTCTACGGCTCCCGCGATGGCGGTGACCGTTTGCGTCTGCTCGTCAATCACTTGCCGGATCATGCTTGTGCTGACGGCCAGCCGATCGAGCACGGTGTGGAGCTCGCTACTGGTCGCGACCACGCGCCTCACGCTGTTCTGCACGCTCTGCATTCGTTCGCCGATCTCCCCTGTGGACGCTGTTGCGCGTTGCGCCAGCGCCTTCACTTCGTTGGCGACGATTCCAAAGCCTGCGCCATGTTCGCCCGCTCGCGAAGCCTCGATAGAAGCGTTCAACGAGATCAACCTGGTTTGCTGGGCGATGCCGCCGATGATCTCCACGATCGCCCCAATCTGCTTGACGAGGGTGGCGAGTTCCAACGCAGCCTGCTGTGCATTGCCGCTCTCACGCCGAGCGTCGTCACCGGCCAGCGCGGACGCTTCCGCCTCGGTCCTGCAAACAGACATCGCGTCCACCAAGCCTGCCACTATGGGAGCAGTGCCCTCGACGGATGCCGCCGCCTGGGCGGCTGCGGCCGCGCCTTCTTTGGCGAGCCGAACCATGTCCGACGACTGCGCGGTCATCCGCTCCGACCGGTCACCCGCCTCGCACGTCACCCCGGCAGCGTGGGCGATCGCTTCGCCCACGCGTTCCCGGAACATTTCGGCCTGCCGCGCGAGCGCCTCGCGGCTGCGCGCTTCCGTCAGCTGCTGCATTCGCGTGATCATGATCTCGGTTTCGATCACCGCGAGTTTCTGGGTGGCCCAGGTCAGCCGGCGCAGCTCCGCAGGGTCGGAGAGGCTTTCGAAGATCAGGTCGTGGATACGCCGTTGCGCGGCGAGCATACCGGCGCTCACCGCATAAAAGCCTGAGCCCTGCTCGAAGATTTCGGCGGCGCGATCGCCGATGCGGTCGATCCACGCTTGGTCGATCGGTTCGGAGAGCTTCCCGCGTGCATAGCGCACCCGTTGTGCGACAATCCGGTCCGAGACTTGGGCCCCGGTATAGGCTGCCTGCTGTTCCAAAAGGCTGCGGGCGATTTGTTGAATGGCCGGCTCGACCAGCCGCCACGTTGCGGCCAGGGCGTCTTCGAACGCCTGATCGAGGCCAAAGGCCGCTCTCCGCTGATCGACGTCCGGCATCGCCGTCGCTCGATCAGGCGCTTTAGCCATCAGTGGTTATGCCGCGGAACGCCATGCAGCTGGGCGATACGCTGGTGGACGAGCGCCGATTCGAGCACCGCGCCGCCATCCATCTGCCCGACAGTGGCGCGGTAGAGCCCCTGCCAGGGCGTCTGGGACACGGGCGTGGCGAGCCCGCCCTGCGCCGCCAGCCCCCGGCGCCGCGCTTCAATCTCTTCGTCGGGGAGCAGAAGGTTGGCCTCGCCTTTCCTTAAGTCGATGCGGACCCGGTCTCCGGTGCGCAGCAGCGCCAGCCCGCCCCCGATCGCAGCCTCGGGCGAGGCATTGAGGATCGAGGGCGATCCGCTCGTCCCGGACTGCCGGCCGTCGCCTATGCACGGGAGCGTATGGATGCCGGCGCGGATGAGCGCCGCGGGCGCGCGCATGTTCACCACCTCGGCGGAGCCGGGGTAGCCGACCGGGCCGACGCCGCGCATCACGAGGATGGAGCGCTCATCGAGGCCCAGCTCAGGGTCGTCGATGCGGGCATGATAGTCCTCCGGCCCATCGAATACGACGACCGTCCCTTCAAATGCCTCCGGATCTTCCGGGTTGGACAGGAAGCGCGTGCGGAACTCCTCGGAAATGACGCTGAGCTTCATGATGGCACTGTCAAACAGGTTGCCGCGGAGGATGGTGAAGCCAGCCGCTGGTTTGAGCGGCTGGTCGAACGGGCGGATCACGGCCGAGTCCTCGATGATCGCCCCGCGGCAGTTGTCACCGATGGTTTGGCCGTTGGCGGTGAGGGCGTCCTCCTCGATCAGCCCCTGCTTCATCAGCTCGGCGATCACCGCGGGGACGCCGCCCGCCCGGTGATAGTCCTCGCCCAGATACTCGCCGGCCGGCTGCAGGTTGACGATCAGCGGGATGTCGCGGCCATGCTCCTGCCAGTCGTCGATGCTGAGCTCCACGCCGGCATGCCGGGCCATCGCGATCAGGTGGATCGGCGCGTTCGTCGATCCGCCGATCGCCGAGTTGACCCGGATTGCGTTCAGGAAGGCGGCTCGCGTCATGATGTCTGACGGCTTGCGATCGGCCGCGACCATCTCAACGATCTGCCGTCCGGTCTGCCAGGCGACTTCCTGGCGGTCGCGGTGAGGCGCCGGGATCGCCGCGGAGCCGGGCAGCGACATGCCCAGTGCTTCAGTGAGCGAGTTCATGGTCGTGGCGGTGCCCATGGTATTGCAATAGCCGGTCGATGGCGCGGAGGACGCGACCAGCTTGATGAAGCCGGCATAGTCGATCTCGCCGGCCGCAAGCATCTCCCGAGCCTTCCAGACGATGGTACCGGAGCCGGTCCGCTCGCCCTTATACCAGCCATTGAGCATCGGCCCGACCGAGAGGGCGATGGCGGGGATGTTCACGGTCGCCGCGGCCATCAGGCAAGCGGGCGTCGTCTTGTCGCAGCCGATGGTGAGCACCACTCCGTCGAGCGGATAGCCGAACAGCACCTCGACCAGGCCCAGATAAGCAAGGTTGCGATCCAGCGCGGCCGTCGGTCGCTTGCCCGTCTCCTGGATCGGGTGGACCGGAAATTCGATCGCGATCCCGCCCGCTTCGCGGATGCCCTCCCGCACCCGCTCCGCCAGGACCAGGTGGTGCCGGTTGCATGGGCTGAGGTCGCTGCCCGTCTGCGCGATGCCGATGATCGGCTTGCCCGATTGCAGCTCTTCCAGGCTCAACCCGAAGTTCATGTAGCGCTCCAGGTAGAGCGCGGTCAGGTCGGGGTGGCTGGGATCGTCGAACCACGCCCGGGAACGCAAGGGGCGAGGCTGGTAGGGAAGGTTTGACATCAAGGCTCCGGTGAGAGGCGGCTGTAGAAGCGATACACGATGGAGGAAGGATAGGTCTGCCCCTGATCGAGGCGGGAGAATGAGCAGCCAGGCCTCGACCGCGCCCTGTTCCCGATCATGCCGCCTCCAGGCGCGCCGGTTCGAGCCGGGGGCTCAGCAGGTGCACGGCAAGGAGGGCCAGGAGGTAGGCGGAGCCGATCAGGCCAAACAGCAGCGCGTAGGTGCCTGCTCCGTCAAGGACATAGCCGGCATATTTCGCCATCAGCATGCCCCCGATCGCGCCGGCCATGCCGCCGAACCCCACCACCGAGCCGATCGCGCAACGCGGCATCATGTCGGATGCGAGCGTCAGCACATTTGCCGACCAGCCCTGGTGCGCGGCGGCGGCCAGGCCCACCAGGAAAGTCGCGACCCATAGGTCGCAAGCCCCCGGCGCGAAGACGATGGGCAGCACCAGCACGGCGCAGACGAGCATCGCGGTCTTGCGGCCGGCGTTGACGCTCCAGCCCCGCTTGATCAGCGCCGACGACAGCCAACCGCCGAAGACACTGCCGATATCGGCCATCAGATAAACGGCGATGAGCGGTGGCCCGAAGGTCTTGAGGTCGAGATTATGGGTCTTGCTGAAAAAATCGGGCAGCCAGAACAGGAAGAACCACCAGATGGGGTCAGTCATGAACTTGGCGACCGCATAGGCCCAGGTCTGGCGATGCGGCAGGATCGCGCGCCACGGTACGCGCTGCTCGGGCTCCGCAGGGTCACTCCGAATATGGGCGAGTTCGCGTGCCGAGAGGCCGCGCGCCTCTTCCGGCCGTCGATAGACCGGGAGCCAGAAGAGCAGCCAGAAAAAGCCCAGCGCTCCCGTCGCAACGAAGGCGGCCTGCCAGCCGAAAGCCAGCACGATCGAGGGCACCACAAGGGGCGTGAGGAGCGCGCCGACATTGGCGCCCGCATTGAAAATGCCCGTTGCGAAGGCCCGCTCCCGCTTCGGGAACCAGTCGGCAACCGCCTTCACAGCGGCGGGGAAGTTCGCGGCCTCGCCGATGCCCAGCGCGAAGCGCGCGACCGAGAAGCCTGCGACGGTCCGCGCCAGGGCATGGGCCATGGCGGCGATGCTCCAGACGGCGACGGCCCAGCCATAGCCTGTACGCACGCCCACCCGGTCAAGCAGCCGGCCGGTCCCTAAGAGCCCGATCGCGTAGGCCGCTTGGAACCAGAAGACGATGTTTCCGTAATCGGTTTCCGACCAACCGAACTCCGCCTGGAGCGTCGGCTTCAGAATGCCTATGACTTGCCGGTCGACATAGTTGATCGTCGTGGCGAAGAAGAGGAGAGCGCAGATGGTCCAGCGCTTATGACCGATGCGTGTCGTTCCTCGGGGCGCACCAGTTGCGGCTGGCCCCGCGGCAGCGTCGGTCATGTCATCCTCCCGAGCTGAGCCTAGTTGTCATACAAAGCAAGTCAAGCTTGTGTTTGGACTCGGACCATGCCAGCCAGTGACTTATCATACAAGTTGAGAATATGGGGGGCGAGTGAGGGGCGGTATTGTTGCGGTCGGCGAAGGCATGATCGAGTTTGCGGGCGGACCGGGCGAGCTGTGGCGTCGCAGCTATGGCGGGGATACGCTCAACTTGGCGACGTACCTGACCCGCCTGGGCCATCCGGTGAGCTTCCTGACGGCGCTCGGGCAAGACGAGGACAGCGACGAGCTGGAGCGGTTCTGGCGCCAGGACGGCATCGATACAGGCCTTGTGCTTCGCGCCGATCAGGGCTGCCCGGGGCTGTACCTGATCCGCACGGATGATCGCGGCGAACGGCGCTTCGCTTTTTGGCGCGACAATAGCCCGGCGCGACGTCTGTTCGAGTTGCCCGGCATCGACGAGGCGCTCGAGCGGGCGACCGAAGCCCAGCTGCTGGTCCTATCCGGGATAACGTTGTCACTGTTCGACGGAGCCGGCCGTAAGCGGCTCGCGCGGCTCGCAGACGCGGTCCGCGGCCGGGGCGGCGACGTGGCCTTCGATACCAACTACCGCCCTGCCGGCTGGGCCGGGCACGATGGTGCCCGCGCGGCCTTCGATGCCTTTGCACCACTGGTCACGATCGCCCTCCCTGGGCTGGAAGATGAGCAGGCCCTTCGGCCTGGTCTGTGCGCGGAAGCTGTGGTCGCCCGATGGCACGCGCTCGGCGCGCGCGAGGTCGCGCTGAAGCTCGGCACGGCGGGAGCACTGGTGCTGGCCGATGGGGCGACGGTTGCCGTCCCGGTCGAACAGCGGGTTGCCGCCCTCGACACCACCGGGGCCGGCGACGCGTTTGGCGCCGCCTACCTTGCCAGCCGCCGCGACGGCATGGATCCGGTTACGTCGGCCAAGCGGGCGCAGCGGCTGGCGGCTGCCGTCGTCCAACATGCGGGCGCCCTCATCCCGAAAGCGGCCATGCCGTCGCCCTAGCTGGACGGTGCCGACGCTTACCCCTGCATTGCCTCGCGCACCGTCAGCACCGTGCCCTTTAGGTCGCGGGCGTTCGGGCCTGCGAGCAGGGTGAAGGTGCCGGGTTCGACCACCCAGTCCATCGCCGCGTTCCACAAGGCGAGATCGTCGGGACCAAGCTCGAAAGTCACGGTGCGGCGCTCGCCGGGCTTGAGCGTCACTCTTTCGAAGCGGCGAAGTTCGAGGACAGGTCGCGTGACGCTCGACAGTTCGTCGCGAACGTAAAGCTGAACCACTTCGTCTCCGGCCCGGTTGCCGACATTCGCCACGTCGATGCTCACCTGGACGGTCTCGCCGGGCGCAATCACATCTCGCTCGAGGCGCGGCGCGCTCATCTCGAAGCGGGTATAGCTAAGGCCGAACCCGAACGGAAAGAGCGGCGCCGTCGAGTCGTCCATATAGCCGCGCCGGGCCGACGGCTTGTGGTTGTAATAGATCGGGAGCTGCCCGACCGATCGGGCAATCGACACCGGGAGCTTGCCGCCCGGCGACACATGGCCGAGCAGAATGTCCGCGATCGCGTGGCCGGTCTCCTGTCCCAGGTACCAACCTTCCACCAGCGCAGCGGCCCGCTCGGCGAGGGAGGTCACCGACAGAGGCCGGCCGTTCAGCAGCAGCACGACCGTAGGCTTGCCCAGCGCGAGCACGGCGCGTGCAAGGTCTTCCTGCTGGCCGAACAGGTCGAGCGAGGGCCGATCCCCCAGGTGATCGTCGGCCCAGCCTTCGCGGCTGGTCTGCTCATTGTCTCCGAGTACGAGCAGCACGGTGTCGGACTGTCGCGCCAGCGCCACCGCCCCCTCGATCGACCGGTCGTTGACCTCGCGGCCGACGGGCACGATCTGGTCGGCCCACCAATCGCGGCTCTCCGTCAGGCGGACGCCTTCTGCGAACGCGACCTGATAGCGCCCGTTCGCGGCCGCCTCTAGGCCCTCGACGACGCTCACCACATGGCGCGGGATCTCGCTATAGCCGCCGAGCGGCGTGTCCTGCGCGTGCGGGCCGATCACGGCCAGCTTGCCGATCTGCGCTGGATCGAGCGGCAGCAGTCCGTCATTCTTCAGGAGTACGACCGAGCGCTGCGCCGCTTCGCGGGCGAGCGCCACCGCCTCCGGGGTGGCGGTCACCGCATCGGCGGCGTCCGGATCGACAAAGGGATTTTCGAACCAGCCGCCCTCGAACTTGATGCGCAGCGTGCGGCGCACCGCCTCGTCGATCCGCTCGAGCGACACCTTTCCTTCCTCCAGCAGCGCCGGCAGGTGGAGAAAGCCCTCGCCGTCGGGCAGCTCCTGGTCGACCCCGGCATTGAGGGCGATTTCGCCCGCTTCCTTCAGGTCCGCGCAGATGCGATGGCGGTTGATCATCTCGCGAACGCCCTGATAATCGCTGATGACCGCGCCCTGATATCCCCATTCGCCGCGCAGCACGGTGTTCAGCAGCCACCCACTGGCATGGCTCGGCACCCCGTCGATCTCGTTGTACGACGCCATGATCGCCCGCACCGGCATCCGTTTCACCGCCTGCTCGAACGGTGGGAAGAAGTTGGTGCGGAGCGTGCGTTCGGAGATATCGGCGGGCCCGACATTGGTGCCATTTTCCGGCTGGCCGTGGCCGGTCATGTGCTTGAGCGTCACGAACACCTTGTCGGCCGGGAGCGGCAGCGTTTCGCCCTGGAAGCCGCGGATCGCCGCCAGGCCCATCTGGGTGACCAGATAGGGGTCTTCGCCGAACGTCTCTTCCGTGCGCCCCCAGCGCGGGTCCCGCGCGACGTCGACCACGGGGGCAAGCGCCAGGTTGGCACCGCGCGCGCGCATCTCCCGCGCGGCAACCGCATAGACCCGTTCGACCAGGCCAGGGTCCCAACTGCTTGCCAGCCCGATCGCCTGCGGAAAGCTGGTCGACTCCCGCGCGGTATAGCCGTGCAGCGCCTCCTCATGCAGGATCAGCGGGATGCCAAGGCGGGTCTGTTCGATCGCCCAACGCTGGATCGCATTCGAATAGAGTGCCGTTTCGCGTGGCCCCGATTGACCTCGGTGTGCTGGCGGCCGCTGATCCGCCGGTCCGAGGGGCGCGCGATCTGGCCCAGACCGTGCGGAAACAGCCGGGAGGCCTTTTCCGCCGAAAAGCTCTGATCGTCCTCCTGCACATCCTCCTTGTTGGTCCAAAGGCAGATGAGCTGCGCGACCTTCTCCTCCAGCGTCATGCGCGCGAGCAGGTCCTCGATGCGCGCGTCCACCGGCTGGTTCGGATCCTTGTACAGCGGCGTCTCGGTCATGGTTGGAGCGGTCGTCGTTTCAAGCACTGCAGCGGTCGGCACACTTGGTCTCCAGGAGGTCGGCAGGATCAGATGATGGCCTGACGCAGCGAGGCGTCGGCGCGGCGTTGCGCGATCCGCTTCAGCAGGTCGGCATGGAAGGCGTTGTCGATGGGGTAGCGCCACAGCATCGCGGCCGCGAGCAACACGCAGCCGAGTGGGATCAGCGACATCATCGCCGCGATGGCAGTCTGGGTGAGTTCGGTTTGCGGCTGGTTGGGCACATAGCCAACCACATCGAGCAAAACGCCGATGATGAAGGCGTTGAAGCCGAGTGCGCCCTTCTGCGCAAATGAAGCGAAGCCATAGGCGCGCGCCTCATGCCGTTCGCCCGTTGTCGCTTCGCCATATTCGATCGTGTCCGGCAGCATGGACCATTGCATCACGGCGAAAGACGCGAAGAAGAAGCTGTTGGCGATCAGCAGCCCAACCGCCACCCAAGGGCTCATGAAGCGGCATAGGAAGAAGGCGGCGAGCGCGAGCGCCGATCCGACAGTCGCGATCATCCAAGCGCTGCGTTTGGAGGTCCGGTTTGCGACCGCCACCCATATGGGCACGCTCAGCATGAAGATGAAAGGGCCGAGGAAAGCGATCCACTGCAGGGCGTCCGCGCTCTTCCCGACATAGGTGAAGTAATAGACGGTGGACGCCTGGCCGATGCCGGCGGCGATCGTCTGTACGACAAAGCATCCGAACACCTGGGCAAGCGGCTTGTTGTGCTTCACCAGGGCAACCACACCGACGACGTCCTGCCAGATCGAGATTTGTTCTGGCTGCTGGTCCGATGTTTCGGGCGGCTCTTTCAGCACCCAGGCTGCGAACCAGAGCATCAGCGTGATCACCACCCCCGCGACGATCGCGGCGTGAAAATACCCCTCTGCGGGCGTTTCGCTGTTGCGAACCATCCACAAAGTGAAGCTGGAGATGGACAGCCCGCCAATGGCGCTGCCGATCATCCGGTAGCCGGAAATGACCGAGCGCTCGTGAGGGTCCTGGGACAGCCGCGAATGCAGGGAGCTGAACGGGATCGACACAAACGCGTAGAGGAAGCGCATCTCGCAATGGGTCAGCAGCGTCCAGAGCGTCAGCCATCCCAACGCGAACTCGGGTCGCCAATAGGCGAGCGGATAGCTCAGCGCGAGAAAAGGTCCGCCGATGATCAGATAGGGCCGGAAGCGCCCCCAGCGGGTGCGGGTCCGATCGGCCAATACGCCCGCGAACGGATCCGTCAGCGCGTCGCATGCGAGAGCGCCGAAATAGATGAGGCCAGCCACGGTCGGCGGCAGCCCGAAGACATTGGTGTAGACGAACAGCAGGAACCAGGCCGTGCCCTGGTAGACGATGTTGAACGCGATATCGCCAACCATGAAGGCGAACCGCCCGAGGCGGGTCACTCCCGCTGCCTCCGTCATGCCCTTCTCTCCTGGCGCATACGCATGGCCGTTTGCTGCGGCTCTGCACGGAAGCATCGGCACCCGGACAGTCTCTGTCAAGGTTTGTATGATAAATCGTGCGACCCGCGCCCCAGCCCACTTGTGGAGCTAGAGAAAGCTGCGGTAGAGCTGTACGACAACAAGGAGCAATGCTGTGGCGCTGCACCCCAAGAACAAAGGATTTGAGTGGCAGGACGTAGCGGCCTCAAGGTCATGCGTTACCGACGAACAGGCGCGTCAGTATGACCAGTATGGCTTCTTCCTCTTCGAGGAGGCCTTTTCCGCGGACGAAATTCGCGCGATCTCCGACGCGATCGACCCGTTCGAGCAGGAGCGGGAGCGCGCGTTGCGCCAAGAGCATGGCGGCCGGGAGAACATCTCGCGCGCCGGAGCGATCACCTTCACCACTCATCTCGTGGCGCAATCGGATGCGCTACGATCGTTCAGCCGGCATCCGGTGGTGAAGGGCATCTGCCATGATCTGCTTGGCCCAACGGTGCGGCTCTACTGGGATCAGGCGGTCTACAAGAAGCCGGGCAATCCGGAGGAGTTTCCCTGGCACCAGGACAATGGCTACACCTACCTGGAGCCGCAACACTATCTGACCTGCTGGATACCGCTAACCGACGCCACCGTCGAAAATGGCTGTCCCTGGGTCGTGCCAGGCGCGCACCGGCGCGGCACGCTTGAACATCGGTCCACGCCAATCGGCTGGCAATGCATGTCCAATCCGGTTGAGGCGATATCGGTAGAAGCCAAGGCAGGCGACATCGTGGTTTTCTCCTCGCTGACGCCGCACCGCACCGGCCCGAACCTGACCAACGCAACCCGAAAAGCCTATATTCTTCAATATGCCGCCGACGGCGCCGCCCTTTGGAAGGACGGCTCGGAATCCGTCCTGCAAAACGATCCGATCCGGCAATATTTGATCTGAGAACCATGGAGGAGGGCCGAATGGCTCTGACGCTCGCCGATCCGCAACCGTTCGCCGCCGACTCGGACGACGGGGCTGCGAACGTCCCACTGATCGCCCGCACGGTGCTGGTCGCGACGCTGGGCGGCTTCATGTTCGGCTATGACAGCGGCGTCATCAACGGCACCGTGGACGGGCTGGAGCGCGCGTTCCAGTCCGGCAGCATGGGGACAGGCTTCAACGTCGCTTCCATCCTGCTGGGTTGCGCCATCGGTGCTTTCGCCGCTGGCCGGCTCGCCGACCGCGTCGGCCGGCGCAATGTCCTGCGGCTAGCCGCTTTGCTCTTCATTCTCGGAGCGCTCGGCACCGGCCTGGCGGAAACCTCCCTCGCCTTTGTGGTGGCACGGCTGGTCGGCGGCATTGCGGTCGGTGCCGCAAGCGTCCTGTCACCAGCCTATATCAGCGAGGTAACGCCGGCCCGGCTCCGGGGTCGCCTCTCCAGCTTGCAGCAGGTGATGATCATCATCGGCCTGACCGGAGCCTTTGCGGCCAACTACCTGATCGCGCGGGTGGCCGGGGGCTCGACGGAGCCGTGGCTCTTCGGACTGGAGGCGTGGCGCTGGATGTTCCTGGTTCAGGTCGCGCCCGCCGCGCTGTTCCTCGCCGCTCTGTGGTCGATCCCGGAAAGCCCCCGCTTTCTGGTCATGAAGGGTCGCGATGCAGAAGCACTCGGCGTGCTCACACGCCTGTTCGGGGCCGAGGCCGGTGCGCGTACACTGGATCAGATCCGGGGCTCCTTGACCTCGGATCAGGCGCCGCGGCTCGCCGACTTGCTGGACCGGAACCGGGGCGGACTCGCACCGATCGTCTGGGTCGGAATCGGACTCGCCGTGTTCCAGCAACTCGTCGGCATCAACATCGTCTTCTATTACGGTGCGGTGCTGTGGCAGGCGGTCGGCTTCAGCGAGGCCGACGCCCTGATGATCAACGTGGTTTCCGGCGCCATCTCCATACTCGGCTGCCTTGTCGCGATAGCGCTGATCGACCGGATCGGGCGCAAGCCTCTGCTGCTGTTCGGATCGGCGGCGATGGCGGTGGCGCTCACCGGTATGGCTCTCGCCTTTTCGACGGGGACGATCGGGCCGAACGGCGCGCTCGACCTTGCTCCGGGCGCGGGCGCCTTGGCCCTGTTGAGCGCGAACGCCTACGTGTTCCTGTTCAACCTGAGCTGGGGCCCGGTGATGTGGGTGATGCTGGGGGAGATGTTCCCGAACCGGATGCGCGGCTCAGGCCTGGCGGTGAGCGGGCTCGCGCAGTGGCTCGCGAACTTCGGCATCACCCTGTCGTTCCCCGTCCTCCTTGTTACGATCGGGCTGACCGGAGCCTATGCGCTCTACGCGCTCTGTGCGGGCGTCTCGCTAATCTTCGTGCTCCGTCTGATCCAGGAGACCCGAGGGCGGTCTTTGGAGGAGATGCAGGGCTAGAGGCCGACGGAGATGGGTGGCATGGATACGCCCGGGACGTCTGCGCGGAACATGAACAGGTCGCCGGCCTCCGGCTGCTGAGCTAGTTCGTCCTCGCTCAGCTTTTGCGCGGCCGTCGTCGCGAAGACTGTCTTCAAGTCCTCGCCGCCGAACGCCAGCTTGGTGATGTTGGCAACCGGAAACCGGACGCTTTCCAGAAGCTCGCCGGCCGGCGAATAGCGTCGTGCCTCCCAGCCTTGGTAAAGTCCGATCCAGACGCAGCCCTCGGCGTCCACGGTTGGGCCATCCGGATAGCCTTCGCCAGGTTGGATCCGCGCGAACAGGCGTTGACCCGTAAGTGCGCCGGCCTTCGAGAGGTCGCAGGCAAAGACCAGACCCTCGAGCGTATCGACATGGTAGAGCGTGCGCCCGTCGGGGCTCACCGCCGGACCATTGGTGATTGCGGACGGGTCGGTCATGGGCAGGCAGCGCCCATCTTCGTGGAGCCGGTAGATGGCGCCGGTCACCTCCCGCTCACCATCATCCATGGTGCCGAACCAGAGGCGGCCGTGCCGATCGACGGTGGCGTCGTTCAAGCGATTGCCCGGCCGCTCCGGCTCGGGGTCGATGATCGGAGCGAAACTGCCCTGTTCCGGATCGAACCGGTGCAGCCCCTCCTTCAGGCCGGCGACGAAGCCGCCACCGGCGGCCGGCAGCACGAATCCGCACTGGCCCGGCGCATCCCAGGTCCGCCCTGCGTCGGTCACAGGACAATAGCGGTGGATCTGTCGGCGCTTGATGTCGGTGAACCAGAGCGCCTGATCGCGCTCAACCCACACCGGGCCTTCGCCGAGTTGCGCGCCCAACCGCCAGACGCTGCGCGGTTCGGAGACGACGACTCGCCTCACCGCCAGCCGCCATCGACCCAATAGGGGTGGGCGGTCATCACCCGGGCGTCGTCGGACGCAAGGAACAGCACCAGCGCCGCCACGTCCTCCGGGAGGATGCGGTGGTGGATCATCTGTTCGCTGACGATCTTTGCCTCCTCTTCGGGCGGATACCATTTTGCCTGGCGCGGGGTGCGCACGCTGCCCGGCACGACACAGGTGACCCGGATGCCTTCGCTGCCCAAGTCCCGGGCAAGCGCCCGGGTCAGCCCTTCGATCGCCGCCTTAGCCGCCTGGTAGAGCGGCATCTCGGCAATGGCGAGGTGCCAGGAGATCGAGCCCATGTTGATGATGGCGCCGCCGCCCCGCGCCCGCATGCCGGGCACCACCGACTGGGCGCAGAAGAAGAGATGCCTAAGGTTGATTGCGATCCGCTCGTCGAAATAGGACGGCGTGACATCCTCCCAGCGGTGGCGGTCGTCCCGCGCGGCATTGTTCACCAGCACGTCGAACACCTGATCAGCCGCAGCTGCCGCGATCGCCGCTTGAGTGCCCTCGATGTCGAGCAGGTCCACCCGTTCGTATCGGACCGAACCCGCGCCCCCTTCGAGCTGTTCGACCAGTGCCAGCGACTCTGTCTCGTCGATATCGAAGAAGGTCACATCGGAGCCCTGGCGCACGAAACCCTCGACCAGAGCGGCGCCGATCCCGGAACCACCACCGGTGACGAGCACCCGCTTGCCGGCGAGCGAGGGGTAGAGAGCGCGCTGCTCGGGCGCGAGCGGATAGGCCACCGGTCAGTCCCCCGTATAAACCGTCTTGGTCTGGGTGTAGAACTCGACCGCCGCAAAGCCCTGTTCGCGCTGGCCGTAGCTCGATTTGCGGGTGCCCCCGAACGGCACGTGGTAATCGACGCCCGCCGTGGGCAGGTTGATCATCACCATGCCCGCACGGACGTTCCTGCGGAAATGCCGTGCATGCTTCAGCGACGTCGTGACGATCCCGGCGGAGAGCCCGAACTGTCCCTTGTTCGCAATGGCCAGCGCTTCCTCATAGTCCCGGACCCGAACCGTACTGACGACCGGCCCGAACACCTCTTCCAGGTTGATTCGCATATCGGGCGCCGTGTCGGCGATGACCGTCGGCGTCATGTACCAGCCGGGAGTCGCCAGCGTGATCGGCTCGCCGCCTGCGGCCACCCGTCCGCCCTCTGCGCGCGCGATCTCCACATAGCGCAGATTCTGATCGAGCTGGTCCCGCGTCACCGCGGGGCCGACCTGCGTCTGCGGATCGAGCGCATCGCCGACCCGCAGCGCGCGCGCCCGCTCCGACAGCGCGGCGACAAAGCGGTCGTAAATGGCCTCCGTGACGATCACACGCGACGACGCGGTGCAGCGCTGGCCGGTCGCGTAGAAGCCGCCGTCGAGCGCACACGCGAGGGCCCGCTCCAGATCGGCATCGTCCAGCACGACCAACGGGTTCTTGCCGCCCATCTCCAGCTGCACGCGCGCCTGCCGCCGGACCGCACTTTCGGCGACCTTGGCGCCCACGCCCTGCGATCCGGTGAAGGAGATGGCGTCCACTTCCGGATGATCGACCAAAGCGGAGCCGACACCGCCTTCACCCAGCACCAGGTTGAACACGCCCCCCGGCGCACCGGCCTCCTGGATGATCGAAGCCAATGCATGAGCGATGGCCGGCGTCGGATTGGCGGATTTCAGCACCACCGTGTTGCCGAAGGCGAGGGCAGGCGCCGTCTTCCAGGCCGGGATCGCGATCGGGAAGTTCCAGGGCGTGATCAGCCCGAACACGCCCACCGCCTCCCGGTGAGTAGCAACGTCCAGGCCGGGACGCGTGGATTCCAGCGTCTGGCCGTGTCGGCGCAAAGCCTCGCCCGCGAAATATTTGAAGATGCGCGCGGCCCGCATGACCTCGCCCGTACCCTCGGCGAGCGTCTTGCCCTCTTCGCGCGACAGGAGCCTGCCGAGCTCCGGCGCCCGGGCCATGATCGTCGAGCCGATCCGATCGAGCAGGTCGGACCGGACTTCCGGCGATCCTTCGGACCAGGCCGGGAAGGCGGCACGCGCGGCGTGGACGGCTGCATCAACCTCAGCCGGGCCGCCGGCGGGAACACGTGCAACCACATCGTCAGTGTTGGAGGGGTTGCGGCTTTCGTTGGGCGTGTCGGCGCGCACCGCCTCGCCGCCGATGAAGTGCGTCAGTTCAAGCGACATGGGCGAGCGGTTCCTTATGGGTGCGCGCGAGCAGTCCGCGCTCGGCCAGATTGCGCATCAGATCGCGGACGCCGAACGTCCAGGGCGCGGCGGCCCTGGAGGTGGTCACCCGGTTGCAGAGCGTGCCGAGCCGCGGCGTCGAGATGCGCACCAGATCGCCGACCTTGTGCGTGAAGCCGCGCCCGGGTTCGTCGCGATCCTCGATCGGCGCGAACAGCGTGCCCAGGAACAAGGCGAAGCCGTCCGGGTATTGATGCTCGCTGAGCGCCTGCCGCACCAGCTCCTCGGGATCGCGGCTGATCTGACGCATGGAGCTGTGCCCGGTCAGCCGATAGGCGTCCGCGCCTTCGATGATGAGGTCGAGTTCGGCCGCGCGGACATCGTCCATCGTGAAGTTTCGGTCGAACAGGCGAAGGAAGGGGCCGAGCGCGCACGAGGCGTTGTTGTCCTTGGCCTTGCCGAGCAACAGTGCGGACCGTCCTTCGAAATCGCGCAGATTGACGTCGTTGCCGATCGTCGCGGCGACGGGGCGGCCGGCCCCGTTCATCACCAGCACGATTTCCGGCTCGGGATTGTTCCAGGCGGAGTCCGACCGGACACCGATATCGGCGCCCCAGCCCACCGTTGAAAGCACCGGCGCCTTGGTGAAGATTTCAGCGTCGGGGCCGATCGCGACCTCGAGATACTGCGACCATAGGCCCTCTTCGATCAGCGCCGCCTTCAGCCGCTGCGCGTCGTCGGAGCCCGGTACCACCGAGCGGATGCCGGCGCCGATGCGCTCCTCCAGCTTGGTGCGGAGCGCAGCGGCCGCACCCGCATCGCCGCGCGCGCGCTCTTCGATCACACGCTCCACCGCAGACACGGCGAAGGTCACGCCCGCTGCCTTCACGCACTGCAGGTCGATCGGGGAGAGCAGGAAGCCGGTCTCCGCCGCCTCGCACATCAGCTCCTGGACTGTGCCGAGGGGATTGCCGCGGATGGTTCCCGGATCGCGCATGTCGAGCAGATCGGCGACGGTTGCCGCGGTGGCGGACACGTCCTCGACCAATCCCCGGCGGACCAGCACCGGGGTCGGCCCGGCACTCAGCAGCAGTCGCCCGACGAACAGGCCCTCGGAAACGTCGTCCGGCAGGGCATGCACGCTGTTGTGTTCCATAGGCTCAGTCTCTCCAAACGGGGGTACGGGCCGGCGCCGCTCGAAACGCGGCGGCGATCGCGTCCCGCATCGGCTTTGGCTTGAAATCGCGATCGTAGGGCGTCGGGCGACTGTCCTCCGATCCGCCGAACTTTGGCTCCGACAGCCAGGAAAAGCGGTCGCAAAGCCCCCAGGCGATGACATCGCCCATCTGCTCATAGCTCAACACCAGATCGAGATAAGCCTTCACATAGGCAGCGATCTCTGCGTCGCGCCGGCTTGGCTCGCTGGGAAAGCTGCGGTCGTTCACATCCAGTTCCGTGATCAGCAGCCGGTACCCCATGCCGGTCACTTCGTCGAGAAAGGCGCGCCACGCCTGTTCATCGAAGGCGGAGCCGATGGCCTCCGCGCTGCCGAGACCACCCAGGTGCGACTGGATGCCGAGTGCGTCGCACGGCACGCCGCGGGTTCGAAAGCTCTCGAGCAGCCGCAGCACGCCCAGACGGTGGGCGCCACTGGCACGGTTCCAGATCATGTAGTCGTTATAGACCAGCTCGGTGTCGGGCAGCAGCGCCTGCGCCTGATGAAAAGCGAAGTCGATCGCCTCATCACCCAGCGCCTGCGTGAAGGGCGTCTGGCGCATCTGCCCGTCCTCGTCGATCGTCTCATTGACGACGTCCCAGGACAGGATTCTGCCCTGATAACGCCCGCCGACCCGCTCGATGAAGTCGCTGATGAAGGCGCGCGCCTCAGCGGCATCGGCGAAGCGGTGCGACTTGAGCCAGTCCGGAAGCCAGCGCGGGTGATTCCAGAGCAGGGTGTGACCGCGCATGTCGAGCCGGTTCCCGGTTGCGAACGCCACCAGGCTGTCCGCCTCTTCGAACGCGTAGCGATCAGGTGTCGCCCTGACGGCATAGGCCTTCATTTCGTTCTCGCAAACGAGCACGCCGCATTCGGCGCGCAGCAGATCGCGATAGGCCTCGCTGCCGAACGATCCGGTGCCGATCCCCACGGCGGCACCGAAACGCATTCCCTTCTTGACCGCGAGTTGGTGGAGCGATTCTTCAGACGGCACAGCGCCTCCCTTTCGTAGCGCATCCCGAGCAACGGCCGGCTGCCGCAGCTTTCGTTCGGGAAACAGACCGCAAAGTTGTATGATCAATTCTATAGATTTGGCAAGAGAGCGGTAGGCGCCCTTTGCCTAAACACCACTGGCTCGTCATATCAGTTGAGCACCGGCCGGGCGGCGAGAGCTGCTTAAGGCGTACGCCGCTCGTGTTCCAATCTACGGGCCGCACTGCTACCCGTCCATGAAGCCAAAATCCTGGGGCTTGATTTGAAGGCACACCCTTGATGCACCCCGTTTTTCCTCATGCCATCTGAGCGCTTCGCCTGGACGGACGAAGGCAGGTGGCCTTGGATCGCGCGCGTGGGCTGGCGTGGCCTGTGCCCGCGCTGCGGCAAGGGGCCGTTGTTCCGGGGCTGGCTGAAGGTGCGCGACGGCTGCCCCGTATGCGGGCTCGATTACCGGTTTGCGACGCCTGACGATGGCCCAGCTTTTTTCGCGCTGTGCCTCACGGCCTTTCCGCTGATCTTCCTCGTGGTGTGGGTGGAGGTTACCTATGCGCCGCCGGTCTGGGTGCATCTGCTGACATCCATCCCGTTGATGGTGCTCGGCACCTTGGCCTCGCTGCGTCCGTTCAAGGGCTGGCTGGTCGCCTCCCAATATGTGAACCGCGCCGAGGAGGCTGGTACCCTGGACCTGGCTGAGCGGCTGAACCGCAGCGACTGAACCCCGATCGACCTCGCGTGTTTCACCCGCGAGGAGATCGAGCCCATGGACATTTCTCAAACCCCTCTTGTCGAGCGGATCGCCCGAGTGCTGGCGGGCCAGCGCCTCAGCTCCAACGCTGAAGGATCGAACCCGTCGGCCGGCGAAGCGGTCGACCTCGCCTGGCGCGAGCATCTCGACGATGCACGCGCCGTGCTGCGCACGCTCCGGGAGCCCGACGCCCAGATGGCGAGCGCCGGCGATGTCGCGGTGTGGGAGCGGATGGTGCGCGCGGCCATCGATGCAGATGGCGGCGAGAAGCCAAACGCCGATCGCGTGACCGAAGACGCCGCGGCAGTCGGGCCATGACCGAGCACAAGGGCAAGGCCGAAACTCGCCCGCAACAGGGCGGGGAGGCCGAGACGACCCGATTCGGCATGGAGGAGGGCGACAATACGGACGTGCCCGCCACGGGCGGCTCGCATCAGGATGATAGCGAGGAAAACGGGCCCGTCACTCAGCCGGGCTAGATCGCGACCATCTTGTAGTGGTGCCACGCGAAGATCGCGGCGGCGCCTCGGTGTGGGCGCCACGGTTCGGCGAGTTCACGGGTGAGCTTCTCGTCGGGCCGGTCCGGCAGGTTCAAAAGCACGCCCACTTCCCGTTGGACGGCCAAGTCTCCGGCAGGCCAGATGTCCGGCCGCCCTTCCGCGAACATTAGGTAGATCTCCGCCGACCAGCGGCCGATCCCCTTGATCTTCGTGAGCGCGCTGATGGCTTCCTCATCGTCCTCGGGCAGGTGATCGAGGACGAGTTCGCCCGAGACGATCAGGTCGGCGAGGCTGCGCGCGTATCCGCTCTTCTGCCGAGACAGGCCGGCCGATCGCAGTTGCTCGTCGGAAGCGCCAAGCAGGATCGCAGGGTCGCGCGTGTCGCCGAGCAAACCCTCCAGCTTGTTCCACATCGACGCCGCGGCCGCGACGCTCACCTGCTGGCCGACAATGGTGCGCAACAGGGTCTCATAGCCCGGCTCGCGGATGCGCGGCTCAGGATAGCCGGCGCGTTCCAGTGCCGTGGCGAACACCGGTTCGCGCGTGGCGAGCGCGTCCAGCGACTCCTTCAACTGCGTGGCGGACAGCCCCACCGCTTGACCCCTTCCCCGCGCCGCGACATGGGCGGCTGTGAAGCCTCGCTAGGCTGAACAGAAAGGGAACGCAATGCCGAAGCTGGTCGTGGTGACGCGGGATGGAAGCGAGCGGGCGGTCGAGGGTGAGATCGGCCTGTCCGTCATGGAAGTGATCCGCGAGAACGGCTTCGACGAACTGCTTGCCTTGTGCGGCGGCTGCTGCAGCTGCGCCACCTGCCACGTCCATGTCGATGCGGACTGGCAGGATCGCCTGGTGCCGATGAGCGAGGACGAGAACGACCTGCTGGAATCGAGCGACCATCGCAACCAGAGCTCGCGTCTCAGCTGCCAGATCCCGTTCACGCAGGAGCTGGACGGCCTGCGCGTGACGATCGCTCCGGAAGACTAACGCAGCCGCAGCACCGCGGTCGGTGCGTCACGGGTCAATGGGGTCACCTTCCAGCTGAGCGTCTTGCGGGCTCCGGCAGCGGTCGGACCATCCTCATTGTTGGTGCTGACGATCTCGGCGTCGGTCTCAAGCACGAAGGTGCCATCGAGCTTGTCGCCGGACGGATCGTTGCTCATCGGCCCCATCTCGCCCTTATTCTCGTTGGCAAAGCCTGGGGCCTTCACGCGCACCGTGCCGTTCGCCCGCAGCTCGGCCGCTACGAAGGGCACGATCGCCTGCGCATCGACATTGAATGGGTAGATGAAGTTGTGGGTGAGGGTGCCAGACACCTGATAGTCGATCAGGAACTTGCCCTCGCCCAGATACCGAACCGAGCGGTAGCCAGCTTCCTTCAAGAGCGCCTCGGCGATCGCGCGATTCTTCGCCTCAGCCTCTGCCTTCTTGGTCGGAGAGCTCTTGTTCGGATCGTCGGCCGCCTGTCGCATGCTGGTCTCGGGATCGAGCGCATACACCTCCCCCACATAGGAATAGGTGAAGCTGCGGTCGGCGTTCAGCACGAGCCTGGATGTGAACTTGCCCGGCGTCAGCAGGCACCCGGCCAGCAGCAAGGGCGCCGCCAGCGCCGCGATCAGTCTCGTCCACGCCCCCATGCTCGCCCCCTCAGCTGCGGGTCGCCGCGGCATAGAGTGCGATGGCGGCCGCGTTCGACACGTTCAGGCTTTCCACTCTACCACTGATCGGCAGCCGCGCCAGTTCGTCGCAGTGCGCGGCGGTGTTGTGGCGCAGTCCCTCGCCTTCGGCGCCGAGGACCAGCGCGACCTTCTGCGACCCCAGTGCCTCCCCCAGGGTCCGCTGCGCCTCGCCGGCCAGGCCGATGCGCCAGAACCCCGCTTCGGCCATTTCTTCCAGCGCGCGGGCGAGGTTCACCACCCGCACCCAGGGCACCACCTCCAGCGCGCCCGACGCCGCACGCGCGAGCGCGCCGGACTCGGGTGGCGAGTGCCGGTCCTGGGTGACAATGCCGAGCGCGTCAAAGGCGGCGGCCGACCGCAGAATCGCGCCGACATTGTGCGGGTCGGTCACCTGATCGAGTACGAGGAGGGGCCGCGTGCCCTCCGCACCTAGCAGTTCGTCGAGATACACGTCCTCGAGCGGCTCGACCTCCAGCACCAGGCCCTGATGCGGCGCGTCCGCAGGAACCATCCGGCCCAGATCGGCCACTTCGGCATAGGTGACGGGCAGGCCCTTGGGCAGTTCGATCCGGGATGCCGCCTCGTGCGACGCCCAGAGCTTCAGCGCGCGCCGGTTCGGGTTGGCCAAAGCGGCGGTGACGGGGTGGCGGCCCCACAGCCGCGGCCGCCCGGACGGGGCGGCGGAAGGACGATTGCGCTTTCTCATGCCCCCGGCACTACACGAACGGCGAAGCGTTGACAGGCCGCACGGGCTTCGCCAATGGGGCGCCTCCGCTTTCCGGCGCTGTCCGGGCCCCATGGACAGGTGGCCGAGTGGTTAAAGGCAGCAGACTGTAAATCTGCCCGGGTTTCCCGTACGCTGGTTCGAATCCAGCCCTGTCCACCACAAGCGGCTTTCTGTGTCAGATCAGAAGCTTATGGGGTGAGAGCGGGCCATGTCACGGCGCTCCGATGAGCGCGGCACGGCCTTACTTACAGACGAGTGTCGACCCAGAGAATGGGGTCAGCAGGCGCGCTTCTTCAGAGGGGCGCTGCGGCTCGGCTTCTCAGCATCGAGCAGGACGGGGCGGCACGCGATCCTGGTCGCGTGCGCCGTCCGATGGACTCTCCCTTGTGCGGGAGAAGCCGATTACTTGATCTTCGCTTCCTTGAAGTCCACGTGCTTGCGGACGACAGGATCGTACTTGCGGAAGCTGAGCTTCTCGGTCTGGGTGCGCGGGTTCTTCTTCGTCACATAGAAGAAGCCCGTGTCCGCGGTGCTGACGAGCTTGATCTTGACGGTGGTCGGCTTGGCCATGGCCCTGGTCTCTCGATTCGACGAAAACAAAAAAGCGGCGTCGCCGCCGCTCTGTCAGCCGCGCCCCATGCTCCGAACGGCCCCACCTGTCAAGCAGCAGGTGCTTAACCCGGCCTTCATCGGCTCTGGGCCAAGATGCTGGGAAATGGCACTGGAGAGAGGCCGAATGCCGCAGGATGGAATGCTTCAGGTGCGGGCGGAACTGTGCAGCCGCATCGACGGGTTGCGTGCCGGCATCGCCAGTGCACCGGTCCGTGCCTTGTGCGACCGCGCGTCGGACGTTCGTCATTTGGCCCAGCAATATGACTTGCGCCCGGTTGCGGACCTCGCCTGGAAGCTGGAGAGCCGGCTCGCGCGCGGCGAGCGTGGATCAAGCGTGCTCGATGTGCTGTCGCTCATGCGCGAGGCGACCGAGTGCGGTCGGCAGGATCGCCAGGCGGCCAACGCCTGGTCGGCGGCCGCGTCCGTGCGGCTGATGTAAGCTCCCGATCAAAGCGTTCGAGTTTATCGCTGGAGCACTGCCCTTGTGCCGACGTTGAGGAGAGATCATTTCTCTGCCGCAACGAGGGAGGCCATGATGGCGACCACACCCAGCGAACTGAAGACCCCGACGGACCTGGCGAGCAACCGCACGCAGAGCGTGGCCGATGCCTTGAATGGCGTGCTGGCGGATGCCTTCACGCTCTACCTCAAGACCAAGAACTTTCATTGGCACGTGTCGGGCCCGCACTTCCGCGACTATCACTTGCTGCTGGACGAGCAGGCGACTGAGATCATCGGCGTGACCGACGATATCGCCGAGCGCGTACGCAAGATCGGCAACACCACGCTGCGCTCCATCGGCGACATCGCACGGCGCCAGACCTTGGCCGACAATGACCAGGAGTTCGTGCCGGCACCCGAGATGCTGGTGGAGCTGCGGGACGACAATCTGAAGCTCGTCCAGCGCATCCGCGAAGCACGTGAGGCGGCCGAAGCCGCGGGCGACACAGCGACCAGTTCGATGGCCGACGACTGGATCGACCAGGCCGAAAAACGTGCCTGGTTCCTGTTCGAAGCGAGCCGCACAGGCTGATCTAGCGCGGCGTGCCCGGGCGCTTTAGGGAACGGCGGCAATGCAGCCGTCAGACCTCGAGATCGCCCGTGCCACGCCGCTCCAGCCAATCGCGCGCATCGCCGAGCGTGCCGGGATCGCCGAGGCGGCGATCGAACCCTATGGCCGGTTCAAGGCGAAGCTCGATCTGAGTCAGCTCCCGAGCGAGCCGCGCGGCAAGCTGATCCTCGTCACCGCGATCAACCCGACGCCTGCCGGCGAAGGCAAGACGACCACCTCGGTCGGGCTCGCCGACGCGCTCAACCGCTCCGGCCGCAAGACTATGCTGTGCCTGCGCGAGCCGTCGCTCGGTCCCTGCTTTGGCATGAAGGGCGGGGCGACCGGAGGCGGCCGCGCGCAGGTCGCGCCGATGGAGGACATCAACCTCCACTTCACCGGCGATTTCCACGCGATCACCTCCGCGCACAATCTGCTCGCGGCGATGATCGACAACCATATCTATTGGGGCAATGCGCACGGCCTCGACACGCGCCGGATCGTCTGGCGCCGCGTACTCGACATGAACGATCGCGCGCTCCGGGACGTGGTGCAGGGGTTGGGCGGGGCCGCCAACGGCTTTCCGCGCCAGTCCGGCTTCGACATCACGGTCGCCTCGGAGGTGATGGCGATCCTGTGCCTGGCGCGCGACGCGGCCGACATGCGCGAGCGGCTCGGCCGCATCATCGTCGGCTATACCCGCGAGCAGCGGCCGGTCACCGCCGACGATCTCAAGGCCGCGGGCGCGATGGCGGCGCTACTCGCCGAGGCGATCAAGCCGAACCTCGTGCAGACGCTGGAGGGCAATCCGGCGCTGCTGCACGGCGGCCCCTTCGCCAACATCGCCCATGGCTGCAACTCGGTGATCGCGACCCGCCTGGGCCTCGCGCTTGCCGACTATGTGGTGACCGAGGCCGGATTCGGCGCCGATCTCGGCGCCGAGAAGTTCATGAACATCAAGTGCCGCCAGGCGGGTCTCGCCCCCTCGGCCGCGGTGATCGTGGCGACGGTGCGCGCGCTCAAGATGAACGGCGGCGTCGCCAAAGCCGATCTGGCCCGGGAGGATGTCGCGGCGGTCCGAGCGGGGGCGGTCAACCTCGTCCGGCACATCGAAAACGTCCATGCGTTCGGCGTGCCGATGGTGGTCGCGATCAATCAATTCGGCACGGATACGGAGGCGGAGATCGACGCCATCCGGCAGGCGGCGGCGCAGCACGGCGTGCAGGCGATCCTCTGCCGGCACTGGGCCGAAGGCGGCGCGGGCGCGTCGGAGCTGGCGGAAGCGGTGGCCGCTTTGGCGGACCGGGGCGCGCAGTTCGCGCCGCTGTACGACGACAGGCTTTCCCTGTTCGACAAGATCAACACGGTCGCAACCCGCATCTACCGCGCGAAGGAGGCGGTCGCCGAGCCATCGGTGCTTGCCCAGCTGAAGCGCTGGGAAGAGGCCGGGTTCGGGCACCTGCCGGTGTGCATTGCCAAGACCGCCTACAGTTTCTCGGCCGACCAGCACCTGCTTGGCGCGCCGACCGGCCACGTGCTGCCGGTGCGCGAAGTGCGGCTGGCGGCGGGTGCAGGCTTCGTGGTCGCGATCTGCGGCGAGATCATGACCATGCCCGGCCTCCCGCGCGTTCCGGCAGCCGAACATATTCATGTCGACGCCGACGGGCGTGTGGAAGGACTGTTCTGATGGCATCCGGTTTGTTCGCGCTGCTGGACGATGTCGCCACCATCACCAAGCTGGCAGCCGCCTCGATCGACGATATCGGCGCGGCGGCCGGGCGAGCGGGCATCAAGGCGGCGGGCGTGGTGGTCGACGACACGGCCGTCACCCCGCGCTACGTGCATGGCTTCACGCCCGATCGCGAGCTGCCGATCATCTGGCGCATCGCCCGGGGCTCGCTGTTCAACAAGCTCGTCATTTTGCTGCCCGCGGCGATGCTGCTCACAGCCTTCGCCAGCTGGGCGATCACGCCCTTGCTGATGATCGGCGGCGCCTATCTCTGCTTCGAAGGCGTTGAGAAGCTGATCGAGGCGGTAACCGGTCACGGCCATGGCAAGGCCGACGACCACCTCGCGCTTGAATCAGCCGAACTCGAGAAGAAGATGGTGAGCGGGGCGGTGCGCACCGACTTCATCCTCTCGGCCGAAATTATGGCAATCGCGCTGAACGAAGTCGCCGACCAGAACCTATGGACGCAAGGCATCGCGCTGGCGGTCGTCGGCATTGCTATCACCGTTGCAGTCTATGGCGTTGTCGCGCTGATCGTGAAGATGGACGATGTGGGGCTGCACCTGTCGCAGAAGCCCGGCACCGCGGCACTGGGCCGCGGCCTGGTGAGCGGCATGCCGGTGCTGATGAAGATCCTGTCGGTCGTCGGCGTCGCCGCCATGATCTGGGTCGGCGGCGGCATCCTTGTGCATGGGCTGGAGGCGTTCCAGATGGAAGCGCTGCCGCATGCCCTGCACGGCATAGCCGAGGGCGCGGCCCATGCGGTGCCGGTGGCGCAGGGATTGGTCGAGTGGCTGGTCACGGCGACCGGGTCCGGCATCGTCGGCCTGATCGTTGGCGGATTGATCGTGGGACTTCTGCACCTGATCCCGCGCAAGGCGGCGCACTGAACCGGTCGACGTCGCACCGGGGGGCGGTTTGCAGTCTCGCACGCCGCACCTCACCCTAAACCCAGCCCTGAGCTTTTCTCGTTTGCCCCCCGCCTCAGGCTGGGTGAACATGGCCGGCATGGACGGGATCAACAGGCGCGATCTGGGCGCGATCATTGGCAGTTTCGCGCTCTACGCGCTGGTGGGTGAGGCCCGTGCGGCCTCGAAAGCGGGTGGCATAGCCCGCTGGGTCGACGAGCAGCAGGGGCTGGCAGAAGATCTTTCGGCTGGCCGCATCGGCGGTCCGGACTGGAGTGCGGGCGTCGAACGGCTCGCAGCCACCATCGACGTCGACGAACTGCTGGCCGAACTGAAGCACGCCCGCATCACTCCCGCGCCGGCCCCGTCCGGAAACGATCCGCAGAAGCGCTTCGTGCGCTTCCTCGATGCCCAGGGGCAACCGCGGAAGCTGGCCTATGGCGTCGCGCTGTTCGACTTCGCGCCGGACAACGTCATCACCCCGCATGGGCATCGGCACATGGTGTCGGCGCATATGGTGGTGAAGGGCAGCTTCCGCGTCCGCAACTTCGACCGGGTCGGCGACGAGCTCGGCGCGATGCTGATCCGCCCGACCCGCGACTATGTCGCGCGCTCCGGCCAGGTCTCCACCATGTGCTCGGAACGCGACAACGTCCATTGGTTCGTGCCGCAGGGCGGGCCGGCCACGACCTTCGACGTGGTCATCTCCGGCCTCGATGCGGGGCAGCCTGATTACGACATCAAGGCGATCGATCCGGTCCGGGGCGAGCGGGCGGGCAATGGCCTGATCCGCGCGCCGATCATCGGCTTCGACGAAGCCTCGCGCCGCTACACGGCCGCGGTCTGATGCTTGCGCTCCTGATGGCGGCGCAGCTCAGCGCCGAGGAGGCGCGGTGGAACGCTCCCGCACAGCCCTTCCGCATCGCCGACGGCCTCTACTATGTCGGGACCGCAGACCTCGCCTCCTACCTGTTCGTAGACAGGGCCGGGATGATCCTGCTCGACGGCGGCCTGGAAGCGAGCGCGCCATTGATCCTCGACAATATCCGCGCGCTCGGCTTCGATCCGAAGCGGGTTCGCTACCTGATCAACAGCCAGGCCCATTATGACCATGCCGGCGGCCTGAAGGCGCTGAAGGAGGCGACTGGGGCCGAGCTGCTCGCCTCCGCGCCCGATGCGGAGTTGCTGGAGCGCGGCGGCGCCGGCGACTTCCAATGGGGCGACGAACTCACCTATCCGGCGGTGAAGGTCGACGGGCGGCTCCGTGATGGCGCGGTGCTGAAGCTGGGCGCGCTCCGCCTGACCGCGCACCTGACGCCCGGTCACACACGCGGCTGCACCAGCTGGACGACGACGGCGACGGTTTATGGCCGCGCCACGCCCGCACTCTTCATCTGCGGCGCGAGCGCGCCCGGCTACACGCTGCTGAACAACCCAGCCTATCCCTGGATGAGGGCCGATTTCCGCCGCTCCTTCGCCACTTGGCGCAAGCTGCCGTGCGACCTCTTCCTGGGCGCGCACGCCAGCTATTATGGCATGACAGAGAAGCGGGCCCGGCTGCGGCCCGGCAGCCCCAATCCGTTCGTCGATCCGGTCGGCTGCCGCGCCTTCCTCGCCAAGGCCGAACAGCGCCTTGCCGAGCAGGCGGCGAAGGAGGCTAAGGCGGCGGAATGATCCGCCCTTATCTGCCGCTCAACAACCTGCGCGCGTTCGAAGCGGCGGCGCGGCATCTGAGCTTCACCAATGCCGCCATCGAGCTGCGCGTCACCCCGGCCGCACTCAGTCATCAGGTCAAGGCGCTGGAGGAGCGGCTTGGCCTGCCGCTGTTCCACCGCCTGCCGCGCGGCCTGGCACTCACGGACGAAGGCCAGGCGATGCTGCCAGTGCTGAGGCGTGCGTTCGATGAGGTCGCCGCGATGCTGGAGCGGCTGGGCGGCAGCGGCGCGGTGGTGAGCGTGGGAGCGGTCGGCACCTTTGCCGTTGCCTGGCTGCTGCCCCGGCTGAGTGCCTTCACCAAGGCCCACCCGAAGATCGACCTGCGCCTCTCAACCAACAACAACCGCGTCGACATCGCAGAGGAAGGTCTCGATTATGCGATCCGCTTCGGCGACGGCGCCTGGCACGGGGTGGAGGCCGAGCCGTTGCTGGACGCGCCCGTGACCGCCCTCTGCACGCCTGAGATCGCCGCACGGCTGACGAGCCCCGACGCGTTGTTTGCCGAGACGCTACTCCGCTCCTACCGCGCGGATGACTGGACTTGCTGGTTCGCCGCGGCCGGGCTGCAGGCGCCGGTGCTGCGCGGCCCAGTGTTCGATTCTTCGCGGGTGATGGTCGATGCCGCGCTGCAGGGCGCTGGCGTCGCGCTCGCCCCGCACGCATTGTTCGCCGAAGAGCTGAACGCGCGCAGGCTGGTGCAGCCGTTCGACACTGAAGCAGATATCGGCCGCTATTGGCTCACCCGGCTCAAGTCTAAGACCCCTTCATCTGAGATGACGGCATTCCGCGATTGGCTGATGGCGCAGGCAGGTCCGCCGGAACGAAGCTGATCACCTGCTCGATCAGCGCATCGTCGGTCTCGATCTGTTGCTCCAGCATCAGCGTTGCGAGGCCGTGGGCGATCGACCAGGCGCGAATCGCGATCACGCGCGCGTCCCCGCCCAGATGCGCCGCCGCCTTCTCGGCGTTGCGGCGCAGGAACGCCATCGCGTCCGGCACATGCTCCGGCGTCTCGAGGATGTTGCGGGCCGCCGTGGCGCCAAAGGTCAGGCGGAACAGCGCCGGATTGGCAAGCGCGAAGCGCACATAGGCGACGCCGGTGGCAACAAAGCCCCGCTCCCCGCCGCCGGCCGCTTTGGCAGCCGCGTGCTGGGCCGCCGCTAGTTGCCCCAGGCCCTCCGCTGCGAGTGCGTCCAGCAGCGCACCCTTGTCGGGAAAGTGGCGGTAGACCGCGGTTGCGCTGACGCCGACCGCACGCGCCACTTCGCGCAAGGAGAGATCGTCCGCCTCGCGCTCCTTGAGCAGCGTGAGCCCGGCGTCGATCAGGGCCCGCCGCAGATCGCCATGATGGTACCGCTTTTCCATGTTGACACTGTTACCATGTGAGTTATGTTGATGCCGTAAACATCTGGATGAGGTGAGTCGCGATGGCAAGCTCCGTGGAAACCCTGATCCGCTCCGCCGTGACCAAAGGCGTGAGCACGCTCGCCGAGTTCAACCGCAAGCGGCTGCCCGCCGTCGAGAACCATCCCTACCTGTCCGGCATCCACGCGCCGATGACGGAGGAACGGACGCTGACCGAACTGCCGGTCACCGGCACCATCCCGGCCGCGCTCGACGGTCGCTACCTGCGCATCGGTCCCAACCCCGTCGCAGCCGATCCGGCCAGCTACCACTGGTTCACCGGCGACGGCATGGTGCACGCGCTGCGCATCAGCCAAGGCCGCGCACTCTGGTACCGCAATCGCTGGATCCGCTCGAAGCAGGTCGGCGCACTGCTCGGCAGGGACGCCGCGCCCGGACCGCGCCACGGCGGCTTCGACACGGTCAACACCAACATCGTCGGCATCGCCGGCCGGACCTGGGCGCTGGTCGAGGCGGGCAGCTACCCGGTCGAGCTCTCCGACGATCTGGACGAGCAGACCTACAACCCGTTCGACGACACGCTGCTCGGCAGCTTCACCGCCCACCCGCATTTCGACCCGCACACCGGCGAGAACCACGCCATCTGCTACGAGGCGGGGCAGCCGGAGATCGTCCGCCACGTGGTCGTCTCGGCCGAGGGCAAGGTGATCCGCGAGGAGCCCATTCCGGTCAAGCACGGGCCGTCCATCCATGACTGCGCGATCACCGAGAACTACGTGCTCGTGTTCGACCTGCCGGTCACCTTCTCGATGAAGAAGCTGATCGCCGGCCACCGCTTCCCCTATGCGTGGAACGCCGACCATCAGGCGCGGGTCGGGCTGCTGCCGCGGACGGGCTCGGCCGACCAGATCATCTGGTGCGATGTCGATCCGGCCTACGTCTTCCACCCCGCCAACGCCTATGAGCTGCCGGACGGGCGCGTGATCGTCGACGTCGTCGCGCACGAGACCATGTTCGCCCACTCGAACCAAGGCCCGGACAGCGCCGCGAGCGCCTTCGAGCGCTGGACCATCGATCCGGCCAATCGCCGCGTCGAGCGGAAGGTCGTGGATGCGAGCCAGCAGGAATTCCCGCGCTACGACGAGCGCCGCACCACCAGGCCCTATCGTTACGCCTACACGATGGCGTTGCCGGAGGGGCGAGTCGATCAGTTCCTGGGCGCCACCAAGCTCTACAAGCATGATCTGGAGGCCGGCACCCGCCAGGTGCGCGACTTCGGCGCAGGCTGCTATCCGGGCGAGTTCGTGTTCGTGCCCGCTCATGCCGAGGCGGCGGAAGACGAAGGCTGGCTGATCGGCCTGGTCATCGACCTGCCGAACGGGACCACGGATCTCGTGATCCTGAACGCCCAGGATTTCGAGGGCGAACCTCAGGCCAGCATCCGCGTGCCCCACCGCGTGCCCCCCGGCTTCCACGGCAACTGGGTCGCTAGCGCCTGAGACTCCGGAAGGTAATGGACCAGCGGCTGCGCTCCATCGGCGCAATGCTGTGCTCCCAGTCCCAGCGCGCTTCGCCAGCCAGGTGGTAGGCGGAGCGCGCGGGGAGCGGCAGCTGGCGCCGCTCGAAGCGCCCCTCTGCCCGCCGGCGCAGGCGCATCACCACGTGCGCGCCGAGCGACACGCCAACGACATGCTCGAACACTGGCCGGTCCCGGTGCCAGCCGATGCCGGCGCCCGGGTCGTAGCGGATCAGCAAGGCGTGAGCGAGCGCGTCGGGAGCGAGGCCGGCAAAGGCCGCGGCGCGGTCGCGGATCGGCAACAGCCATTCCGGCAGCGGCTCGGTCTCGGCAAACCGCGCATCGTCAAAGTCGTAGCGCCAGCCATAGGAGGCGGTCAGGCGCTTGCCGGTCCAGCCCTGGAAGCGGAACGGCTCCAGCGGCGCGTTGTCGACGTGAGCGATCAACGCCTGCTCTTCGTCGCGTCTGAGGAAATCGGCGGCGAAGGCGAGGCCGGGCAGCACCGGCCCGAACAGCTCCGCCTGCATGGCTCTAGAAGCGGAAGTCGGCGCCTTCGCGGACCTTGCGCTCGAGCGTCAGGCGCATCGACTGCACCTCGCGCGGCAGGGCGGCGGGACGGCGGCGGGCACGCGTCAGCAGGGTGACGCCGATCGCCAGCAGCAGGGCAAAGACAAGCGCGATCCACATCAGCATGTAAGCAACTCCAACGCCCGCCACAGCGCGTGCCGGGCGCGTTAGTTCCGTAGCCGTCCCAAGTTACCGCGCGAAGGCAAAGAGGTGGTTAACCGCTGTTCCGAAGCGCAGTCGCGATGGCGTTGATAGAGAGCTGAATTCCCTCGGCAATCCGCGGATCGGTCTCGCCGGCGCGGTGCCGCTTGAGCAATTCGACCTGCAGCAGGTTCAGCGGTTCGATGTACGGCAGGCGCAGGCGGATGGAGGTGTCGAGCGATGGGTTGCGCTCCAGCAGCCGCGCCTGGCCGGTCACCTCCAGCAGCCGGTCATGGGTGCGCGACCATTCGTCCCGGACCCGCCCGAAAAGGCTGTCGGCGAGTGTCCGATCCTCCACGAGCGCGGCATAGCGTTCCGCGATGTCCATGTCGGACTTGGCCAGTACCATCTCCAGATTGGCGAGCGTGCTCGACAGGAATGGCCAGGCCGCGGCCATATCCTTCAGGAGCGCGGGGTCGCCCAAGCCGTCCAGGGCGCTGCCTACGCCGAACCAGCCGGGCAGCATCACGCGCGCTTGGGACCAGCTGAACACCCAGGGAATGGCGCGCAGGTCCTCAATCGCTTCGGACTTGGTGCGGCTGGCCGGGCGCGAGCCGATCTTCAGCGTCGCAATCTCTGCGATCGGCGTCATCTGGCGGAAGAAGGTGCGAAAGCCCTCCGTGTCATAGACCAGCCCGCGATAGGCGGCGAAGGCACGGGCCGAGATCTGCTCCATTGCAGCACCGAACCGCTCCGACTCCGCTGCCGACAGCTTGGGCGGCTCGAGCGATGCCAGCAAGGTGGCGGCGGCGATGGCTTCGAGATTGGCCGCGGCGCTTTCCGGCGTGCCGTACTTAGCCGCGATCACCTCGCCCTGTTCCGTGATGCGGATGCGACCCTGAACGGTGCCGCCCGGCTGCCCCCGGATGGCCGCGAAGGAGGAACCGCCGCCGCGTCCGACCGCCCCGCCGCGGCCGTGGAAGAGCTGCAGGCCCACGCCTGCGTCCGCGAACACCTCGCGCAATTGCTCGCTCGCGCGGTGCAACGACCAGACCGACGTCACATACCCGCCGTCCTTGTTCGAGTCCGAATAGCCGAGCATCACCTCCTGCCGCCCGCGCGCGCGGCCCCAGGCGGCAATGTCCGGCAGCGCGAACCAGGCGCGCATGATGTCGGGCGCGGCTTCCAGATCGCCGATCGTCTCGAACAGCGGCACGGCCATGATCGCGGGCGGCGCGCCAGGCCGGTACAGCCCTGCCTCCTTCAGCAGCACATGCACTTCGAGCAGGTCGGACACCGACTTGCACATCGAAACGATATAGTTGGTGATCGCCTCGGGGCCGTAGCGCGCATGCGCCTCGGCCGCCGCGTGAACGATAGCCAGCTCGCCCCGCGTCTCGTCCGAATAGTCGGCATAAGGACTGTGCAGCAGGCGCGGAGAGGCAAGCTCGCGCAGCAGGAGCGCGACGCGGCCCTCTTCGTCCAGTGAGGCATAGTTCGGCTCCGCGTCTCCCAGGCGGAGCAGCTCGGCGACGACCCGCTCGTGCACCGCGCTGTTCTGACGCATGTCGAGCGTGGCCAGATGGAAGCCGAACGTGTCGATGGCGCGGATCAGCCGCCCCAGCGCCCCGCCACGGGCGAGCACCCCGCCGTCCTTGGCGAGCGAGCCGGCGATAACGCGCAGGTCGCGCCGCAGCTCGGCAGGGCTGGCGTATGCGTCGGCAACAAGGCTGGTGGGGCGAGGGGGCGACTTCCCGACCAGCGTTTCGTAGGTGCAAGCGAGCCGCGCGTAGATGCCCGAGAGCGCGCGGCGATACGGCTCGTCGGCGCGCGCTGGTGACTCGTCGTGGGCCGCCTCCGCAAGCGCGAGGACATCCGCATCGACCGGTGCCAGTTCGGACGAGACCGACAGCTCCGCACCGATCTGGTGCACGGCGTCGAGATAATGCCCGAGCGCGGTCTCCGCGCCGCGTGCGAGCGCAAGCTTAAGCGAGTCCGCGGTGACGAACGGGTTGCCGTCGCGGTCGCCGCCGATCCAGGAGCCGGGCCGCAGGAAGCTCGGCGGGCGATAGCCGAGCGCGCGCTCCCACCGGGCATAAAGCGCGGGCAGCACGGGCAGGAAGGTGTCGCGGAAATAGGCCCGGGCCGTCTCGACCTCGTCGGCGACATAAAGCCGCTCGCGCCGGAGCGGCCGAGTCTGCCAGAGCAGCGCGATCTGCTGGGCGATGGCGTGGTCGATCGGATCGCCCTCTGGCGTTTCGGTCGCCCCCGTGTCGCGCCGCCGCATCAGCTCGGCGATGCGGTTGCGGTGATCGATCATGCTCTTGCGCCGCACCTCGGTGGGGTGCGCTGTCAGCACCGGCGCGATCAGCGCGGACTCTAGCAACTCGCGGATCGCACCGTCGTCGATGCCCTGCGCGCGCAGCCGCTCGACCGCATGGGCGACATCCGCGCCGGGCTCGGCCGCGACGCCCTGCCGGTCCTCGGCCAGGTTGGCGAGCATCGAGAACAGCATGAAGCCGCGCACGAAGTTCAGCGTGTCGTCGAGCGACAGCGCGTCGAGCCCGGTGTCGATCGCCTCCGCCACGCCGCGGTGGCGGTCGACCGAGGCGCTGCGGATATATTCCGTGCGCCGATATAGCTGCTCGCCGCCTTGATGGCGGATGACCTCCCCGAGCAAACGCCCCAGAAAGCGGACATCTGGATTCTGGGCGATCGGCGGCAGCTCGGACATGAACCGATGCTGCAGCGCAGCAGAGGTCAGGTCAATGCTGCCGTTGTTCCTCGCATTGGCCGGGATCGTTCGTGTGCATGCCTTTCGCCATCGCTCGATTTGATGTATAAGCCGCTGACATTGCGGGGAGTTTTGCACTTTGATGACGCGCTGGCGTAACTTCGGCGCGCTGCTGGGTTTGGCAGCGATTCTCTCGGCTTGCGGCGGCGGCGGTGGGAGTGGTGGCGGTGCGCCAGCCACCCAGGCACCCGATTCGGGCACGTCGACCGGCAACTCGACCTGCGCGCTGTCGGCGCGTCAGGAATGGGCGCGCGGCATTCTCAACGAATGGTATCTTTTCCCCGAAACCCTGCCGGCCAGCCCGAATGCCGGCAGCTTTTCGACCGTTCAGGCCTTTATCGATGCGCTGACCGCCACGGCGCGCTCGCAAGGGCGTGACCGGTTCTTCACGCACATCACCTCGATCAAGGAGGAGGAGTCCTTCTTCTCGAGCGGACAGACCGCGGGCTTCGGCTTCCGGCTGCAGACCGACGCCGGCGCCCGGCGGGCATTCGTCTCCGAAAGCTTCGAGACCGCGCCGGCCTTCTCGGCCGGGCTGGACCGGGGCGACGAGATCCTCGCGATCGGCGAGACGCCGGGCAACCTGCGGCTGGTCAGCGACATCATCGCGGGTTCCGGCGCCGGCGGCGTGTCGGACGCGTTGGGGCCCAGCACGCCGGGCGTCACGCGCACGCTGCGGCTGAGCGGCCCATCGGGCACGCGCGAGATCACCATCACCAAGGCAGATTATGCGCTGCAGCCCGTCTCGAACCGCTACGGCGCCAGGATCATCGAGGAGGGCGGGCGCAAGGTCGGCTATCTGAACCTTCGGACCTTCATCAACACCGCGGACTCGCAGCTGCGCGCTGCCTTCGATCAGTTCCGGGCCGCGGGCGTGACCGACCTGATCGTCGACTTCCGCTACAATGGCGGTGGACTCGTCTCGACCGCGCAGTTGCTGGGCGACCTGCTCGGCCGCAACCGTTTCAGCTCCGACGTTCAGACGCGCGTCACTTACCGGCCCGAGAAGAGCTCGCGCAACGAAACGCGCTTCTTCCAACAGCAGCCGCAGTCGATCGCGCCGATGCGCATCGCCTTCATCGCTACGGGCGCGACCGCTTCGGCCAGCGAGCTCGTGATCAACTCGCAGATCCCGTATCTCAACGGGAACATGGCGTTGGTCGGCACGAACACCTTCGGCAAGCCGGTGGGCCAGATCGCCTTCGACCGCAGCGCCTGCGACGACCGCCTCCGCGTCGTGGCCTTCTCGACGCGCAACGCGGCCAACTCGGACGCTTACTTCAACGGCCTTGCCGCCACGGTGCCGAACACCTGCCAGGCAATCGACGATGTGAGCTTCCCGTTGGGCGATCCGCGCGAGTCCTCCGTTGCGCGCGCGCTCGATTTCCTTGCAGGCCGCAGCTGTACGGCGATCCCGACCGGCCAGGCGGGTCAGTCGCTCGCCGCCAAGCGGACGCTGCTCAGCCCCGAACGGCCGAGCGTTGCGCAGCGTGAGGTGCCGGGCCTGTTCTGATTGCGGTTAATGCGCGCGGCTCATGATGAGCTTCAATACAACTCATTTCACATCAGGCATGTGACAACGTATCCGGCTCGCATGCGGGCCGGGCCCCTCTGGCGGACCTGAACCAGGCCGTGATGTCGGACCGCATCGAGCGCGCTCGATGCCTTGGGTCCGGCGATTGTCGCCACCACGAACAGCGGGCGCCTCGTCATCGACGATGAAGAGGAGCTTACCATGCCGCAATCAATGATCCGCCTGATCGTTCTTCACCGCCGGCTCGACCGGGCCGTTCGCCAGGAGCTGACCCGGCGCGCGCCCGATCCGCAGCGGTTGTCGCGGCTCAAGAAGCTGCGGTTGGCGGTCAAGGACCGGCTGGCGCGCCAAAAGGCGCAGACTCTCCGGTTCGCTTGAGGAGGAGCGAGTATGTCCTTTATCGCCCTGGCGCTGCTCGCGGTGGCGCCCTCGACCGACCAGAATCAACTCGGCCTCGAGCTCGCCCGGCTGGGCAGCATCGCCTCGATGCTGCCCGCCGTCGAGCTGGAGCAGACGGACCAGCTGCTCGATGAACACCCCGAGCTTGGCGCCCGCGAGCGGCTCGCGCTGCGCAGGATCGCGCACCGGATCGCCGTCGGCGGCATGGAAAGGCTGATCGAGGCCGAAGGGCGCGGCTATGCCGAGCGGATGAGCCCGGAGGATCTCCGTGCCGCCCTTGCCTTCGCCAAAAGCCCCGCGGGCCGCCGCATGCACGCGGCGGAACCGGCCATCGCGCGAACCACGCTGCTTGCCATGCGCGGCTACAACTACAAGCGCGAGGTGATGGCGGCGCTCTGCACGGAGACCGGGCGGGGGTGTGCAAGCCAGGCACTGGCGCCGGCACCGGAGCTGGTATGCGCTCCTAACGACCTGGCCGCCGTCGTGGCGCTCCGGGCGGAGGCGCCATGAGCGCGCCGCGGGTATTAAGCTGTCCGGTGTGCGGCGGGCGGGCTGAGCCGGTCCGGTCAGGCGCCGTCGAGTTCGACCGGTGCCGTGACTGTGGCGGCGTGTGGCTCGATCGCGGCGAACTCGAGCAGTTGCTCGCGCTCGCTTTTCGAACCGGCAGGGACCGCAGCCGACGGGCAGCTTGAGGGTGGAGTGGGCTCCCGTCCGTCAGAAGGGGAGTATCGGGATAGGGAGCCCACTCCGCCTCCCCCCGCCGGGGGAGTGGCGGAGGAAGGAAGCGGTTAGAATTTCAGGCCGAAGCTGACGAACACCTGGCGCGGATTGCCGTAGAAGGCAGTGACCACGCCTTCGCGGCCCAGCGACGGGGCGATGCCCGGCACTGCGAAAGTGGCCGGGACCGCCGGGTTCACGCCCAGCACCGGCTGCCCGGTCACCGGATTCACGTTCAGGAACTGATAGCCCGAGACGATGTAGCGCTTGTCCAGGATGTTCTTGGCGTGGAGACCGATCGTGTAGCGATCGTCCGCGCTGGTCCAGACGAGCGAGGCGTCCCACAACGCATAGCTGGGCTGGTCCAGGAACGGGCTCGGCAGCTCGAACTGGAAGGTCTTGCTGCGGTACGAGACCGTCGTGCTGGCGTTCAAGTCGCCGGGCCCGACAGGCAAAGCGAGGTCGAGCGTGCCCGATGCCGTCCATTTCGGCGTGTTCTGGATCCGGCGGAAGTTCGCCACGTCGACCGGGCGACCTGCCGTGCCGGGCGCAGGCGCGCCCGTCGCGCTGAAGTTCGCGACATTGGTGACGAACTCGTCATATTGCGCGTCGATATACCCGAGCGTCGCGCCAAGGTTCAGGCGCGAGCCACCGCCGGCAAAGTCGCGGGCGAGCACAGCCAGGCCCTCGAATTCAACGCCCTTGAATGTGGCCGCGCCCGCATTGGTCGTCACGCCGACAAAGGTCGGGATGCCGTTCACGATCGCACCGACGGAGCCCGGAACCTGCACACTCTTATAGTCGGCATAGAAGCCCGCGAGGGCAAAGCGCAGGCGATTGTCGAGCAGCGAGGCCTTCCAGCCGATCTCGTAGCTGTTGACTGTCTCCGGATCGAACAGGAAATAGTCGAAGATCTCGGAGGCCTCGCGGGTGCCGTTGCCGTTCAGGTCGGGCGCGGTCGTCGACAGGCCGCGCGGATCGAAGCCGCCGCCTTTGAAGCCCTTCTGGTAGCTGGCGTAGATCGTATGATCTTCGGTCGGCTTGAAGCTGACCGAGGCACGCGGCGTGAACTCCTTGAACGTCTTCTCGCCGTTGAAGTTCGAGGTCAGCGCGCCAAGCTGCACGCCGGCGCCGCCCAGTTCCGGCGATGCGCCGCCGGCCAGATTTTTGCGAATGACCTGCGCCTGCCGCTTGTCGTTGGTGTAGCGCCCGCCAACCGAGATCTGGAACTGATCGGTCAGGTCGTAGGTCACGTCACCGAAGATCGCCCAGGTCTTCGTGCGAACGTCGCCAGCGGTCGACGCCGTGAAACCGGGCACGCCGATCAGCGCGCCGGTGGTCCCCAGGATCACGTCGAAGATGTTGCGAGCGCGGGCGTTCAGATAATAAGCGCCTAGGATGCCGTTCACCCGGTCGCTCTCGTAAACGACCTGGAATTCCTCGGAGAACTGCCGGTTGCGGTAAATGGCCGGCACGTCGACGTCGGCCGCGGGCAGGGCGTCGAAGTCGATCGGCGTACGGCTGCGATCCTTGCGGAAGGCGAGGATGTTCTTGAGCGTGATGTTGTCGTTGACCGCCCACTCCAGGCGATTGTGGACGCCCCAGGCCTTGATGTCCTGCTTCGGCGTGACGAGGCCGCCGCGGCTGTCGAACTCGTCGCGCAGCACCGGCGTATTGGTCAGCCGGCTCGTGATCAGGCGGTGGCCACCGCGGGTGTTCGATCGGTCGTGCGTCAGGTCGCCCGTCAGGCGGAAGAAGAAGCTGTCCTGCGATCCGGCCTCGATGGTGCCGCGGAACGCCCACACGTCCTTGTTGTAGTTTTCCTCGCCCGTGGTGAGGTTCGTGCCGAAGCCGCCGCGGCTGAGCCGCGCCACCGCAGCGCCGATGCGCAGGTCGGGCGTGAGTGGCGCGCTGCCGCTGACGATCAAGTCGGCCTGCTCATAGGTGCCGACATTACCGCGAATGCTGAGCTGCGCATCGTCCGGGTTCAGGTTGCGGGTCACATATTTGATCGCGCCGCCGATGGTGTTGCGGCCATAGAGCGTGCCCTGAGGCCCGCGCAGCACCTCGATCCGCTCCACGTCGAAGATGTCGAGCACGGCGGCCTGTGGACGGTTCAGATACACGTCGTCGAGATAGAGGCCGACGCCGGCCTCGAAGCCGGCCACCGGGTCCTGCTGGCCCACGCCGCGGATGAAGGCGGTGAGCGTCGAGTTGGTCCCACGGCTTGTCTCCACGGTAATGTTCGGCGTGGTCTCCGAAATCTCCGTGATGTCGATCGCACCCTGGCGGGTCAGCGTGTCGCCCGAGAAGGCGGTGATCGCAACTGGCACGTCAAGCAGGTTCTCGTCACGGCGCCGGGCGGTCACGACGATGTCGAGATCGTTGGTTGCGCTCTCGGCCGTGGCATCGGCGGGTGCCGCCTCCTGCGCCAGGGCGGGCGCAGCCATCAGCGCCGCGGCTGCCACGCCAGCTTTGAACACCACGCGTGCGGTTAGCGTCTTCATATCCGTATTCCTCCCCAAGAGCCTGCGGCTTGTGCCGGCCGTTGCAGCGGCTATACTGAAACCTGAACCGGGTTTCAACTTCGGCTTGCGGGGGCGTGATGCAAAAGGCTGGCGAGCGTAGCGCCGCTGCAACAGTCGGGGCCAAGGAACCGAGAACGGAGCGCGGACGCCGTACCCTGAGAGCGATCCTCGATGCGGCCGCGGCCGAGTTCGGCGAGCGCGGCTTTCACGATACCGGCATCACGCACATCACGCAGCGCGCGGGTGTCGCTCTGGGCACGTTCTACACTTATTTCGACAGCAAGGAGGAAGTGTTCAGAGCCCTGGTGCGCGACCTGTCCGGGCAGGTGCGTGACGTGGTGGGGCCCCACCTTGCAAAGTCGGACCTCTATTTCGAAGCGGAGCGGGTCGGGCGCGAGGCCTTCTTTGCCTTCGTGACCGACCACAAGGAAATCTACCGGATCATCGACGAGGCCGAGTTCGTCGACCCGGAGGATTACCGCGCCCATTACACCAACACCGCCGACCGCATTCGCGCCCGCCTGGAGGCGGCAATCGCGAGGGGCGAGGTAAAGCCCTGCGACACGGAAGTCGCCTCTTGGGCGATCATGGGCATGAACGTGTTCCTGGGGCTCCGCTTCGGCGTGTGGGCCGAGGACCGCACGCCCGCCGACCTGGCCGCTGCGGCGGACGCGCTGATCGCGGACGGCCTGCGGCCTTAGCGGCTCAGCAGAAAGATCGCGTGCTCGGCGCGGAAGTTCGCGGCCGCGGCGCTCGTCAGCTTGTCGCCGGACAGGAACCAGGCGCCTTCCACCGTGATGCCGCGCCCGCGTACATAGGCGCGAAAATCGTCGACGGTCACATGATGGATGTTCGGCGTCTCATACCATTGCAGAGGCAGCAGCCGGGTCACGGGCATGCGCCCGCCCCAGAGCAGCGACACCCGCACCCGCCAATGCGCAAAGTTGGGAAAGGAGACGAACGCTTTCCTCCCGATGCGCAGCAGATGGTCCAGCACATGGTCCGGCCGGTGCGTGGTCTGCAGCGTCTGGCTGAGAATGGCATAGTCGAACGCATCGGCCGGATAGTCGGCAAGGTCGGTGTCGGCGTCGCCCTGGATCACGGACAGGCCCCGCGCGACGGCCGCGGCTACGTTGGCAGAGTCGATCTCAAGCCCGCGCGCATCGACCTGGTTCCGGTGGCGTAGCGCGGCCATGAGAGCGCCATCGCCACAACCCACGTCGAGAACGCGCGAGCCGGGCGCGACATGCGAAGCGATGATTGCGAGGTCGGGTCTGAGAAGCGCTGGTGAGTTCACACCGCTCCATAAACCGGCTTGGCTGAGCTTGTCGAAGCCCTCCCTTTCTGTGCGCCCAACCTGAGGAAAAGAAGAAGGGAAGCCTTCGACAGGCTCAGCCGAGCCGGTGGTGGGTTCGGTGTTCCGGTGTCAGAGGCTGAGAAACCCGGTCATCACCCGGTCCATCTCCGCATGCTCGAGCAGAAAGCTGTCATGTCCGAACGGGCTGGACAGCTCGACAAAGCTGACGGGCGCGCCAGCCGCGTTGAGCGCGTGCACGATCGCGCGGGACTCGGCGGTCGGGTACAGCCAGTCGCTGTCGAAGCTGATCAGGCAGAAGCGGGTTGCGGTGCCCTTGAACGCCGCGGCCAGGCTGCCGCCATGTTCCTCGGCGATGTCGAGATAATCCATCGCCCGTGTGATGTAGAGGTAGGAATTGGCATCGAACCGGTCGGTGAAGCTGATGCCCTGGTGGCGTAGATAGCTTTCGACCTGGAAGTCCGCGTCGAAGCCGAAGCTCTTGGCGTCGCGGCTCTGCAGGCGGCGGCCGAATTTCTCAGTGAGACCGGCCTCTGACAGATAGGTGATGTGCGCGGCCATGCGCGCGACGGCGAGACCGGCGGTGGGCGCCTCCGCGTCATAATAATCGCCGCCGCGCCAGTTCGGGTCGGCCATGATCGCCTGCCGCCCGACTTCATGGAAGGCGATGTTCTGAGCTGAGTGGCGCGCCGAGGAGGCGATCACCAGCGCCGCTTCGACTCGCTCGGGATAGGTTGCGGCCCATTGCAAGGCCTGCATGCCGCCCATCGACCCGCCGACCACTGCCTTCAGCCGCCTGATGCCAAGGTGATCAAGCAGGGCCACCTGCGCCCGCACCATGTCGCGGATGGTGATAACTGGAAAGCGCATTGCATAAGGCGCGCCATCGGTATGGGCGCTCGCCGGGCCGCTCGACCCCATGCAGGAGCCGAGCACATTGGCGCAGATGACGAGGGTGCGATCGGTGGCGATCGGCTTGCCTGGCCCCACGACCCGCGCCCACCAGCCGGGCTTTGCCGTGCGCGGATGCGGGGACGCCACATGCTGGTCGCCAGTCAGCGCATGGCAGATCAGGATGGCGTTAGAGCCACTGGCGTCGAGCGTCCCATAGGTCTCATAGGCGATCTCGATCTCCGGCAGCGCTGCACCACCGTCGAGCGGGAAGGGGCCGGGCAGCCGCACCTGCCGGTCGAGGCCGAAGCGCGCGTCCATCACCAGCCGCCGAAGCGCCGCCATGCGCTGGCCCCGCCGGGCACATGGTAGCGGTCGTGCTGCGCCGCCGTCGCGCAGGCATGGTTCGGCAGGATCCGGAGCGCGCTGCCAATCGGAAAGCGTACCGGATCGATCGGCGCACCGTCGCGGGCCGCAACGATACCATGCTCCTGATTGGCCGAGGCGACGATCAGATCGGGATGGCCAGCCACGCGGCCATAGCCTTGGTCACCGCGCCCGAGGTCGCGTGACAAGGCCATCCAGCCGGCGTCCACCAGTATCCAGCCGCGCTCCGGCTGATGGCCGATCACGCTGGTGAGCACGGACATGGCGATGTCGCCCTCGCGGCAGACGCCGAGGCCCTGCATCACCAGATCGTTGAACACATAGACCCCCGCGCGGACTTCCGTGACGCCGGTCAGGTCGGCCGCGAACAGGGCTGTGGGCGTGGAGCCGACGCTCACCACGGGGCAAGGATAGCCTGCGGCCCGGAGCGTCTCCGCCGCCTGCACGGCGGCCGCCCGCTCGGCCTCGGCATGGGCGGCCAGCTCTGCCTCGCCGCGGGCCTCATAGGAGCCGCCGCGATGGGTCATTACGCCACGCAGCTCCGCTCCGCCGGAGAGCGCTTCCGCGATCGCCAGCAGCCGGCCAGCATCGCCAGGCGCGACGCCGGCGCGCTTGCCGTCGCTGTCGATCTCGATCAGCACCGGCCAGCGCAGCGGGTGCGCCGTCACGGCGCGAGCCGCTTCGACAGTGTCCAGGATAAGGGTGATCTGCGCTCCGGCTTCGACCAGCTGCGCCGCGGCGTCCAGCTTGGCCGGCACGATCCCGACGGCATAGAGGATGTCGAGAAAGCCTGCGGCCGCGAACTGCTCGGCTTCCTTGAGGGTGGACACGGTCACCGCGCCCGACCAGCCGTCGGTCATTGCGCGCGCGATCTCAATGCACTTGGCGGTCTTCAGGTGCGGCCGCAGCTGCACCCCATGGCGCCGCACAGCCGCGTTCATGCGCGCGATGTTGGCGCGCATGACGTCAGCATTCAGCAGCAACGCAGGGGTGATCGGGGTGGAGGTCACACCGCCCGCTTAAAGTCAGCCGCCAATAAATAGAACCCGTTCGCTTCGAGCGAAGTCGAGAAGCGCGTGTAACGTCTGGCCCGTTTCTCGACTTCGCTCGAAACGAACGGAGGAGAGAGCGGGCGGCACGCTTGCGTGCGCCGCAATCTCCCTTAAACGCCCGGGCCATGCTCGCACCCAGCCCCAAGCCATGGATCATGGACATCGCGCCCTATGTGCCGGGGCGCGCCACCACGGACGACGGGCGAAAGGTCGCGAAACTCTCGTCCAATGAGAATGCGCTCGGCACCAGCCCGGCGGCGCGCGCAGCGTTTGCAGCGGCCGCCAACAGCCTGGAGCGTTATCCCGACGCGAGCGGCACGATCGTGCGCGAGGCAATCGCCGCCAAATACGGCCTCGATCCGGCGCGCGTCATCTACGGCAACGGTTCGGACGAGATCCTGCACCTCGCCGCCGGCGCCTTCGCCGGTGCTGGCGACGAGGTGATCTTCGTCCGTTACGGCTTCGCAGTCTACGAGATCGCGGCGCGGCGCGTGGGCGCGGTGCCGGTGGTGGCGCCCGACACCGACTATGCGACCGACGTCGATACGATCCTGTCGCTGGTGACCGAGCGGACGCGGATCGTCTTCATCGCCAATCCGAACAATCCGACCGGCACCTTCGCACCCCGCGCGGAGATCGCGCGGCTGCACGCCGGCCTGCCGAGCGACGTGCTGCTGGTGCTCGACGGCGCCTATGCGGAATACCTCGACGCGGGCGAAGACGACGGCGCGCTCGAGCTCGCCGCCACCGCGCCGAACGTGCTCGTCACCCGAACCTTCTCCAAGATCTACGGGCTGGCCGCGGAGCGGATCGGCTGGGGCTATGCCTCGGCGGAGATCGTGCAGGCGCTGCATCGCATCCGCCTGCCCTTCAACATCACCATCGCCGGCCAGCAGGCTGCGGTCGCGGCGCTCCACGACGAGGCGTTCGTGGCGAGATCCAAGGCGCACAACGAGACCTGGCGCGCCTGGCTCGCCGGGCAGGTGGCGAGCCTCGGCAACGCCGGCGTCCGCGCCGTTCCGAGCAAGGCCAACTTCCTGCTCGTGCTGTTCGAAGGCCGGCTGACAGCCGAGGCCGCGTACAAGGGCCTGATGGACACCGGCTACATCACCCGCTGGCTGCCGGGCCAGAAGCTCGGCCACGGTCTCCGCATCACCATCGGCACCGAAGAGGAGATGCGCGGCCTCACCGATGCCTTGCGGCGGCTGGTGGAGCAGGCAGGCTAGTGCTGCCTTTCGCGCGCGTCTCGATCATCGGGCTCGGCCTGATCGGATCGTCGATCGCACGGGCCGTTCGGGCGCATATGCCGACCGTGCGGCTGATCGGCCATGACGCTGACCCGCAGGTGCGCGCCACCGCCGAGCGGCTGCAGCTCTGCGACGACCTCGCCGACACGGCGGCCGCGGCGGTCACCGATGCCGACCTCGTCATCCTCTGCGTGCCGGTGGGCGCGGTTGGCGCGGTGGCGCGCGAGATTGCCGATGAGCTGGCGGCCGAGGTGGTGGTGACCGACGTCGGCTCCTCCAAGGCGGGCGTCGCCCAGGCCTTGCGCGAAGCGCTCCCCGGCCGCGCCATCGTTCCCGCGCACCCGGTGGCGGGCACCGAGAACTCGGGCCCCGAGGCGGGTTTCGCCACCCTGTTCCACGGCCGCTGGTGCATCCTGACGCCGGTCGAGGAAAGCACAGGCGCGACCGAACGCGTGCAAATATTCTGGGAGCGTCTCGGCGCTCAGGTCGAGACGATGACCCCCGAGCATCACGATCTGGTCCTCGCCGTCACGAGCCACCTGCCGCACCTGATCGCCTACACGATCGTCGGCACAGCGTCCGACCTGGAAGAGGTCACCCGGTCCGAAGTGATCAAATATTCCGCCGGCGGCTTTCGCGACTTCACTCGCATCGCCGCCTCCGATCCGACCATGTGGCGCGACGTGTTCCTCGCCAACAAGGACGCGGTGCTCGAGATGCTGCAGCGCTTCAGCGAGGACCTGACCGCTCTGCAGCGCGCGATCCGCTGGGGGGACGGCGACGCGCTGCACGATCTCTTCACCCGCACCCGTACCATCCGCCGCTCGATCGTGGAACAAGGCCAGGACGATCCGGCGCCCGACTTCGGGCGGCGTCACGACTGATCAGAACGGCAGCTTCAGTTTTACCATGACTCGCTGGCTGATCGCGCCTGGGAGTTCCTTGGTTTCGACCCGAAGCCCGGCTTGTGCGTTCCCGATCCGCATATCGGCACGCAGGGGCTTATCTTCGAACCTTCCGTCTGGCAGGTCTTCGAGCCGGTATCGACTGCGGTCGCCACACACAACGATGTCGCCGCTCGAGCCGCTCGTGCAACTTCGGGCGGGCGGCAGCTTCGCCAGATCGAAGGCATTGGCCTCGCCGCTGACCGCCTGCATGATCAACCATCCGATCACCGGCATGTTGGCTCTCCGGCAAGCTCATCCGAGCTCGGCGGACTTGTGCAGCAAATGCCTCATGCTCGCAATCAGGGTCGCGGCGAACCCTCCGGGTTGAGCGCGTTGATGGCCGCATGGATGCGCGCTTCCGCTTCTTCGCGGGGGAGGCCGGGCGGGATGGTCTCGCCGACCTTGAAGGTCACCACACCCGAGCGCTTCGGGCCCTTCTTCGGGATCAGGAGCCCACTGTCGCAGGCAATGGGCACGACCGGCAGCTTCAATAGCCGGTAGAGCCCGGCCAAGCCCGATTTGAGCTCCGGCGCCTGTCCGTGCGGCACACGCGTTCCCTCGGGGAAAATGTAGATCGGCCGCCCTTCCGCGATGATCTCCTTTGCCTCGGCCAGCATCGCCTTGAGCGCCTTGGCGCCCGCGTCGCGGTCCACGACGATGCCGCCATATTTCTGGCACGCCCAGCCCCAGACGGGCACGTTCATCAGCTCCTGCTTCAGCACCGGCGCGGGCCGGTCGAGCAGCAGCAGCGCCTGCACCGTCTCGTACATCGACTCGTGCTTGAAGGCGACGAGCACCGGCTCGCGGGGCAGCTCGCCGATCACCTGATGACGGACGTTCAGGATGACGCGCGTGCACCATTCGTGCAGCCGCGCCCAGCCATAGACCACCTTGGTAAGCGGTCGCCGCCCGAACAATGCGGCGACCGGTGTCGCCAGCACGAAGGGCACGCTGCCGCCGAAAAAAGCGATCTGGTAAGCGAGGGTGCGCAGCGGGTTCATAGGCCGAACAGAACCGCCAGCCGCCGCAGCAGATATTTGTGGTACTCGGAGAGGAGCACCCGGAGGTCCGGCTCGCTTCGCACCGCATCCATTTGAATGGTGATGCCTTCGGGCAGCGACTGGTCGAGTTCGAAGCGCGCGCGGCGCATGTGCCAGTCGGTGGTGATCAGGCGCAGGCTTTTATAACCATGCTTCTTCACCCAGGCGGCGGTCTCCTCGCCGTTTGAGCGGGTGTCGATCGCATCCTGACCCAGATCGATGCAGCACTCGAAAAGTCGGCGGGGCACTTGATACTCGCTCTGGAAGTCGCGGCGCCGAACGGTAAGGTTCACGCCCGACACCAGCATGCGCCGCGCCTGGCCTTGCTCCATGAGGGTGAGGCCGCGCTGGATGCGGTTGGGTCCGCCGGTCAGCACGACGATGCCGTCGGTTCGCGCCTTGTCGAGCGGGCGCGGCAGCAGCGCCACGAACAGCACGAAGCCGACCAGCCAGGCGAGGATAAGAGCGGAGAGGAAGCGTCCGATCACAAGATGCGCCTCAATGCCCGTTCGACGGTCAGTCGCGCAACCACTGTCGCGAGCAGGGCGGCGCCGATGGGCACCAGCGCCAGCGTCAGCCAGCCGCCAATGCCCAAGACAGCCGCGTCGGTTAGGCCTGCCTTCAGCGCCTCGGCCTGACGTCCGAGCAGCAGCAGCACGCCGACACCCGCGACCAGGCCGACCGCACCCCCGATCAGCGCGTCGACGGCGATGCGGCGCTGGAACAGCCGCGCGATCTGCAGGTCGGTGGCGCCAAGGAGGTGCAGCACGTCGATCGTCTCGCGGTGGGTATTGAGCGCGGCACGGGCGGCGAGCACCACGCTCGCGGCGGTGGCGATGCCCGTCAGCAGGATGAGGGACACGGCAAGCCCGCGCAGCGCATCGATCAGCCCACGCAGCGGGGCGAGCCAGGTCGCATGCGGGTCGATCCGCGCGGACGGTGCCGCGCGGCGGACGGCTTCCCGCAGCCGCGGCAGTGCGGACTGGTCGGCCAGATCGATCTCGATCAGCGCGGGCTGGGGCAGGCCGAGCTCGTCCGCGCCGAGCCAGGGTTCGACCAGCGCCTGCAGCTCCGCGTCCGAAAGGCGCCGCACGCGCGCCACGCCAGGCAGGCCACGCGCCGCCGCAATCGCCGCCGTCGCCTGCGCGTCGCGGGTGGGGCGGTCGGCTTCGGGGACCTGCACGGTCACCCGCCCGGAAACCTGGTCCCGAAGCGCGCCCGCCGCCCCCGCCAGCGCCAGCGCTGCGGCGGCGGCGAGCAGGGTCATGAAGGTCATGATCGCGATCACCCACGGCATCGGCCCGGCGCCGCGCGTCTCGGCCAGCAGGCGCCGCTCGGACGGGCTGGAAGGGAAGGGCAGCGTCACGGCGCCGCCCGCGGCGGGTAACGCAGCGCGCCGGTCGGATCGTCCAGCCGCCCACGGTCCAGCCGCATGATGCTGGCCTTCGGCACGCTCCTCAGCAGCTGCATGTCGTGGGTGGCGACCACCACGGTGGTGCCGAAGCGGTTGAGCGCCTCGAAGAGGCCGAGCAGCCGCGCCGCCATGTCCGGATCGACATTGCCCGTGGGCTCGTCGGCGACCAGCATCTCGGGCTGGGCGATCACCGCGCGGGCGATGGCCACCCGCTGCTGCTCGCCGCCCGACAGCGTCGGTGGACGGGCGCTCGCGCGGCCGCTTAGCCCCACCCACTCGATCATCTCGCCGACCCGCGCGGTCACCTCCGCCTCGTCTACACCGGCGACGCGCAGCGGCAGCGCGACATTGTCGAACGCGGACAAATGCGGGATCAGCCGGAAATCCTGGAACACGACGCCGATGCGCCGCCGGAGCGCGGGCAGGTCGGCGCGCTTCATCGTCACCACGTCCTGCCCGAACAGCCGGATCAGCCCCCGGCTGGGCCGCTGGGCGAGATAGAGGAGCTTGAGCAGCGAGGTCTTCCCCGCGCCCGACGCGCCGGTGAGGAAGTAGAAAGCGCCCGCCGCCAGGCTGAAGCTCAGGTCCGACAGCGTCTCGGCGCCCATGCCGTAGCGCAGGCCCACATGTTCGAACTGTACGATGCTCGCCACTGTGCCACCCGCTCCGGCCCCAGCCATGACAGGCCACCGGAGCCCCGTAAAGCGCCGCGCTTGCGGGACGAGTCGGCACCCGTTTACAAGAGGTCAAAGGGAAGGGCGCCATGATCCTCGAATGTCCAGCGTGCCAGGCGCGCTACGCGGTGCCGGATGGTGCGATCGGCCCCGGCGGCCGCGCGGTACGCTGCGCCAAATGCGGCCATAGCTGGCGCGAAGTGCCGCGACCCGAGCTGGCCGAGGAGACGCCGCCCCCCGTGGCGCTCGACAAGGTGCAGGAACCGGAGGTCTCAGCGCCGCCGCCCGAACCGGAGCCTGCTCCGCCGGTCGAGGAGGCGATCGAGCAGCGCTCCGACTGGGCCGAGGAACCGGCCGCGCCTGCCGCCCCCGCCTGGCGCCGCTGGGCCTTGCCGCTCGGCCTGATCGCGCTGCTCTTGGCAGCCGCTGCCGTAGCGGCGCTGGCGATCGGGCCGGACACGCTGCGCACGGGCTTTGGCCTCGCCGCGCGCGGCTCCTCGGTCGCGCTCCTCCTCGAAGTGCCGCGCAAGCCCGAGCGGCGGACGCTTGCCAGCGGCAACGAGCTGTTTGCGCTCACCGGCCGGGTCGTGAACCCCACGCGCGAGCGCCAGACCGTGCCCGACATTCAGGCCGAGCTGCAGGATGCGCAGGGCCGCGTGGTCTACAACTGGATCATCACGCCCCCCACCCGCACGCTCCCGCCCGGCGCCGCCGCCGAGTTCAACTCGGCCGAGGTGGACGTGCCCAAGGGCGCGCGGGAGCTGAAGCTCAGCTTCGTCGGCGCGCGCTCGTAAAGGGCAGTTGCGGGCCCCGGATTTGTCCGCTAGGGGCACCGCCTTGCCAGCGCCGGCCTCGCCCGGCGAATGTCTTGACTGTGCGGTCGTGGCGGAACTGGTAGACGCGCAACGTTGAGGTCGTTGTGTCCGAAAGGACGTGGAAGTTCGAGTCTTCTCGACCGCACCAGACAGAGGGGCCGGCCCGCTAGGGTCTCTTCCGAACCATGACGTCTTCGCGCCTCTCGCGCGGGGCAGCTTCTTGAGGCAAGCCGCGAAAGGTCACGAAAGGTCGCACTGGCCATGGGGTCAGGCCGGCGTGTCGGTGAGGGCGTCGAGCTGGCCGGCAAAGGCCGTGCGCGCCTCCGCCTGCGGATCGGCGTTGGTGTCGGCGCGCTGTTCCCAAGGCGCGCCGTACCGCTTGGGGTCCAGGCGGGCGAGCAGCCACATCAGCAGCTTGTCGCTGGGCATCCGCTTTTCGGCGACCAGCGCGCCTTCGTGCCAGACCTGCTCGGTGCGGCCGTTGATCGCCCGATCGAAGGCGAGCGCGGAGAGCCGCCCGACCGCGAGCCGTTCGGCCACGTCCCAGGCGGCGGCGAAGGCGGGCGAGCGGACACGGAGCCGGTAGGCGGAGCGTGCCGACAGCCGCGCGGCGCTGCTGGCCAGATGAACCGATCCGGTTTCCGCCAGATAGGACAGGAAGACGCGCTGCCGCTCCGCGCTCCACCCTGCGAGCCGCTTGCGGCTGTCATCGAGCGGGATGCCGTCAAACGGCAAGGCGGCGAGCGGGGCCCGGCCGGCGGACGCGCCCTCGGGTGGCAGCAGGTCGGTCGGCCAGGCATCCCTCTGCTCGGGCGGCGGAACCAGGGAGAGGCGCGGCCCGCCCGTCTCATCGGCCGCCTCAACGACCGCGGCGGCCTGGCCCTCCGCCGCGCACCAGGCGTCGAACTCCTCAAGTGAGAGATCCTGCGCTGCAATGCGTTCGCCCATATCGCTGCTCCCTGGATGTACGGAGTCGAGTCGATAACCTATCTGGTTCGATGTAGGACAGCGAAATCATCATGCTTCGGTTCTGGGCAGGCGTCAGGACGGGCGCAGGTGCCGACACCTGGGAGATTGGAAGAGAAGGGAGGCTCTCACGAAGAGCGCAAAGGGCACAAAGGGTCTTCGTGATCTTCGTGCCCCTTGTGAGAGCAAAGCTTCTTCAGGTCCTTGGCGCGCTGAGCGCGGGCCAGCCTACTTCTTGGCCGCCGCCTTGCCACCCTTCTTGCCGAGCTCGGCCTGCGCGGCGGAGCTGGTCCGGGGGTTCTTCTTGCCTTCCTTCGCAGCCTTCGCATTCGCCTTCTGCGCGGTCTCGCTGCCCTTGCCCTTCTTCTCGGCCATCCTCGCCTCCTGTAGAGCGAAGGGAACGGTATGGCCTCGGCTTGGTTGCGAAAGGCTCAGGCGGAGGCGAGCTCGACCACGACCAAGGGGGTCTCATCCTGGCAGTCGTGGCAGAAGGCATAGTCGTACGCCGCGCCGAGCACCCATTCCTGCGAGTCTTCGTCCCACTCTGCCCATGCATCGCGCGTCACGGTTTTGCCGCCACACATGTTGCAGATGTAGGTGACGCGCTTGCGCGGCATCAGGCTGCTTGGCGATGCAGCGCGCCGGCTTCCTTGAGCCGCTGGTGGAGGCTTGATGCCGAGAGTTCCAGGCCGTTCGGCCAGGCGAGCGCGCCCGCCTCGATAAAGACGCGGGCGAAATAAGCAGGGTCGGTCAACGGGCGGGTCATGACGGTGTCGCGGGCGATCAGGTCAGTGGCCGACCATTCGCCCGCGCTGCCGTCGGAAAAGGCGAGCGAGAGCCGGTCGCGTCCGATCACGCGCAGACCGACAAGCTTAATCATCGAGATCGGCACCGGGGATCATCTCCATCGGCAACAAGGCTTCGCCGCGCCGCCAGTTTGCCATGATCTCTTCGCGATGGTCCAGCGCCCATTGCCTGACGATCCGCGCTGCCTTGCGCGGCAGGCTCCCGGCGATGACCTCGCCGGTTTCGATCTCCACAAAGGCTTCGAAGCCCTGATAGCTGGCGTGGAAGTGGGGCGGCGGGTGATCGTCGAAGTACATTCGGATCACGATACCGAAGAAGACGGAGATGATGGGCACGCGCGCAGGTTCGCGTGGGCCGGGAGCGTGGTCAAGCCGAACGCTTCGGAGGACGGCCACCCTCGGACGGGCTCGCGCTCTGGGGTGAGCGTCAGCAAAGCCGCGCTCCTCGCTCGCCTGGCCGCGATCGCGGCGCGTGAGGGCGTGCTCCAGCTTCAGACCGACGCAGAGGCCCGCTACGACCGCTTCGACTCCCTGCTCGCCACGATCAAGCGCGCCGGCATCATGCGGCTGGACTTTGTGGGGAATGAGCGGTTCGGGCGGTGGTGAAGGCCTCTGAATGCACTTTGAGCAGGTTCGAGACCGGAGAGATCGCCCTTTACTCCTGAAGAGCGAACCAGTCCTTGATCGCCAGTTTGAGACGAACAACTTCATCTTCCGGAAGGTAGCCGCAGTGAGCGATTGGCCCTCGAGCTATATTCAGCCTAGCCACCACTCGCTCAAGTCTCTCAACCTCGCAGTTGGGGAAGACTCCGGCGAATATGCCCCAGTTGGTCTTAATTATCTCACCTAAGTGACCAAAGGTCAGATAGTCGATCAGGCTCTTGGAGCGGGGTGGCAATCCCTCCCGGTTCTCCTTGGCCTTATTATCGAGAGCGTACTTTCGTATGGGATCGGGAACGCAGGTGTCCCACCAGTCTACACCCGCGCCTTCGAGCATCATGTCAGTGACGAAGGAACGGATATGGTTCTCTAGCATATAAAACATTTGATAGAACTCAGCCATTCGTTGGGCCGAGTTCCTGATCGAGTAGTCTATCTGCTCCATGTAGGGGGCAATAAGTGCGTCCGTAGCTCTTTCCACGTCGGAGCGCTCGATTTTGATTTTGTGCTCGCTGGTAACCTTCGACAAGTCTGCACTAATGGCAGCACTCTTTAAAACGAAAAGTTCTGCTAGGCGGTTCGGCGTTATATTAGAAGGTTTTGTCGAAGGCTCTGGAAGATCGCATTGAACACGGCAACGTTCGTTGTCTCCGGTAAGACAATATTTATGTTATAGGACAGTCCCAGCTTACCATTCACCTTGAAGCCTTCTACTTCCTCGTCTTGCTTGTGCCGACCCTTTGGGTCGTCAGCATCGTCATTCTTAGGTTCTGCACTCCCTTGGAAGCCAGGCGGAATGAAGGATCGAAACGCGTCAAAGGTACCAAATATCTGGCTGATAACTTGATCCGATTTGGAGCGACCGGTAATCTCGACGAGGATGTCTTTAATTTTACTATCTTCTAAGGTGTGGGCATACGTGTGTCGCTTGAATATCTCTGGGAAACCCTGCCGTAGCCCTTCCAGCGCTGCCGCAGCACGGCTTCCTTCGGACTGAAAGCGAGCCCAACGATCGGTCGGTCTATTATCGCTTCCTAGGAAGCCAGTCTTACGGAGAATGGGGGGGATGGGCGTTGCCGACCCGCCCGAAACACCCAGGTAAGCGGATATATAATCTTTATCTACATGCTCGGGACGGTCAGCTACCGTCATCGCCTGGAGCGCTGACTTAAGCTTCCCGGGTGTTGTCGTGTACGAAAAATCTCCGGGTACAGGGCGCCGCTTTGCATTCGACGGATCGTCCACGCCTGCAGGTGCCTTGGAGGCTGGCGCTCCCTTAGCTTCTGGTTCCGTTTTCGCAGCCACTGCTCCAGCCCCCTTCTGTAAGCCGATCTCTCAGATGATCTCCATGCGCTACTCCGCCGCCACGCCCGCCCGCGCGAACATGTCCTCGCCGTCGCCATCCTCGTTCGCCACCACCGACAGCTTCGCGGCCTTCCGCCGGTCGAAGTTATCCCACACCTCGTTCCAATTCCCGCGCGTCGCGGCCTTGGAATACTCCGTGGCCCGCGTCTCGAAGAAGTTGGCGTGTTCGACGCCGTTGAGCAGCGGGGCGAGCCACGGCAGGGGGTGTTCGTCGATCATGTAGATGGGCTGGAAGCCGAGCTGGCCCAGGCGCCAGTCGGCGATGTAGCGGATATACTTCTTGATCTCCTTCGGGCTCATGCCGGGCACCGGGCCCTGTTCGAAGGCGAGGTCGATGAACGCGTCTTCCAGCCGCACCGTCTTCTGGCACGTGTCCATGATGTCGTCGCGGACCGACTTGGTCATGCAGTCGCGTTCCTTCACGAACGCGTGGAACAGGCGGGTGATGCCTTCGCAGTGGAGGCTCTCGTCGCGCACCGACCAGCTGACGATCTGGCCCATGCCCTTCATCTTGTTGAAGCGCGGGAAGTTCATCAGCATCGCGAAGCTGGCGAACAGCTGCAGCCCCTCGGTGAAACCGCCGAACATGGCGAGCGTCTTGGCGATATCCTCGTCCGTATCGACGCCGAACGTGCTCAGGTAATCGTGCTTGTCCTTCATCTCCTTATACTGAAGGAACATGCTGTATTCGCTCTCGGGCATGCCGATCGTGTCGAGCAGGTGCGAATAGGCGGCGATGTGCACCGTCTCCATGTTGGAGAAGGCGGTCAGCATCATCTTGATCTCGGTCGGCTTGAACACGCGGCCGTACTTGTCGTGGTAGCAATCCTGCACCTCGACATCGGCCTGGGTGAAGAAGCGGAAGATCTGGGTGAGCAGGTTGCGCTCATGATCCGTCAGCTTCTGCGCCCAGTCGCGGCAATCCTCGCCGAGCGGAACTTCCTCCGGCATCCAGTGGATCTGCTGCTGGCGTTTCCAGAAGTCATAGGCCCAGGGATATTCGAAGGGCTTATACTGCTTGCGGGCTTCGAGAAGAGGCATGGGGCTTACTCCGCGTTGAACTGAATATGGGGATTGCGGGCGGCGATTTCACGCCGCGCGAGGCGGGGATGGTGGCTCATCTGCCCCTCCCAAAGGCAAGCGCGCGCGCGGCCGGGTCCTTGATGCGGGCGGCGATGGGAGCGGGCGGCGGGCGGTCGAGCGCGCCGGCGACGAGCGCCTCCGCCTCGGCCCAGCCGCCCTTCACCAGCACCTGCGCGGCCTTGGCGGCCGTCCAGGCGGCGGCGCTTGCCCGCGCCTGCGGCATGTGGCGCGCGACGAAGCGTAGCCGGTTGCGGTGGTTGAAATAGTTGGCGAAGGGCGTCGGCCGCCGGTTCAGCCCGCCGCCGCCCGAGCCGATCGAGGTGCCGCCATGATGGTAGATCTCGGCGCCGTCCACGAGCTCGATCGGGAAGGCCGCGCCGCGGCGAAAGGCCCAGTCGACCTCCTCGTAATAGAGGAAATAATCTTCCGGCATCAGCCCGACCTCGTCCAGGAACCGGCGCGAGACGATCGTGTTGGCGCCGGTCACGAAGTCCAGGCTGGCGGGGTCGGGCAGCGGCGTGCTCACCGGCGCGCCGATGTTGCGGGCGTGGCAGACGCCGGTGCGCCGGTCGACGAAGCCGCCGTCGGTCTGCACCAGATCGGGCCGCTCATAATAGATGCAGCGGCTGGACGTCATGCCGAAGTCGCGGCCGTCGATCGCGGCCAGGAAGCGCGCGGGCGTGTGCGGCGGCACCACGCTGTCGGGATTGAGCACCCAGAAGGCGAACACGTCGTCGCGCGCCTTGAGGGCTTCGAGGCCGCGGTTCACGCCATAGGCAAAGCCGCCATTGACGGGCGAGCGGACGAGCGTGAGCGGGCCGTCGGCGGCCTCGCCCGGCGCGCGCTCGGCCACCGCGACCGGCTTGGGCGCCGCGCGAAGCTGGACCGGGCAGGCGGGGTTGGCCGCGAACGGCTCGGCGCCCGAGGCCCAGCCGAGCACCCGCTCCGGCGTGCCGTCCGACGAGGCATTGTCGACGACCACCACCGCCAGCCGCTCGGCCGCCTCCGCGCCGAACAGGCTCTCGAGACACTCGAGGATCACGCCCGCGGAGTTGAAGGCGACAAGGACGACGCCGAGCTTGGTCACTGGAGTACCATACCCGTCACCGGCTTGGCTGAGCCTGTCGAAGCCCTCCCTTTCTTTGCTGAGGTGAAGAAAGAAGAAGGGAGGGCTTCGACAAGCTCAGCCCAGACGGGGGATGGGACGGCCGCCAATCGCGAATGGCGCCCACCCAAACCCTCTACTGACACGCCAAGCACTCGTCGTAATCCTTGGCCTCCACCTCGATCTGCCGGAGGTCCGGCGTGTTGTCCGCCTCGACGCCGCCGGCGAAACCCGCCCGCTGCACCGACTTCGACCGAAGATAATAGAGCGACTTGATGCCCAGCTCCCAGGCGCGGAAGTGGAGCATCAGCAGGTCCCATTTCTCGACATCGGCCGGGATGAACAGGTTCAGGGAGGCCGACTGGTCGATATAGGGCGTGCGGTCGGCGGCGAGTTCGAGCAGCCAGCGCTGGTCGATCTCAAAGCTCGTCTTGTAGGCGTCCTTCTCCTCCTGGCTGAGGAAGTCGAGATGCTGGACCGAGCCGCCCTTCTCCAGGATCGAGTTCCAGACATTGTCCGAGTTCTTGGACTTCTCGATCAGCAGCTTTTCCAGATACGGATTGCGGATTGAGAAGCTGCCGGACAGCGTCTTGTGGGTGTAGATGTTCGCCGGGATCGGCTCGATGCAGGCGCTCGTGCCGCCGCAGATGATCGAGATCGACGCGGTGGGCGCGATCGCCATCTTGCAGCTGAACCGCTCCATCACGCCGCGCTCGGCCGCGTCGGGGCACGGGCCGCGCTCGGTCGCCAGCAGCATAGACGCCTCGTCGGCCTTGGCGCGGATGTGCTTGAACATCTTCAGGTTCCACGACTTGGCCATCGCGGATTCGAAGGGGATGCTCCGCGCCTGCAGGAAGGAGTGGAAGCCCATGACGCCCAGGCCCACCGACCGCTCGCGGCTGGCGCTATACTTGGCCCGCGCCATCTCGTCGGGCGCGCGGTCGATATAATCCTGCAGCACATTGTCGAGGAAGCGCATCACGTCCTCGATGAACTGCTTGTCGCCCTGCCACTCGTCCCAGGTCTCGAGGTTGAGCGAGGAGAGGCAGCACACGGCGGTGCGGTCGTTGCCCAGGTGATCGCGGCCGGTCGGCAGCGTGATCTCGGAGCACAGGTTCGAGGTGGAGACCTTGAGGCCGAGCTCCTGATGGTGGCGCGGCATCGCCTTGTTCACATGGTCGGCGAAGACGATGTACGGCTCGCCCGTCGCGAGGCGCGTCTCGACCAGCTTCTGGAACAGCGCTCGCGCATCGACCTTGGCGCGCTCGGAGCCGTCCTTGGGGCTGCGCAGCACCCATTCCTCGCCGTTGCGCACCGCTTCCATGAAGGCATCGGTAATCAGCACCCCGTGGTGAAGGTTCAGCGCCTTCCTATTGAAGTCGCCCGACGGCTTCCGGATCTCGAGGAATTCCTCGATCTCCGGGTGGTTGATGTCGAGATAGCAGGCGGCCGAGCCGCGCCGCAGCGAGCCCTGGCTGATCGCGAGCGTCAGCGAATCCATCACGCGGACGAAGGGAATGATGCCGCTGGTCTTGCCGTTCAGGCCGACCGGCTCGCCGATGCCGCGCACCGAGCCCCAATAGGTGCCGATGCCGCCGCCGCGCGCCGCGAGCCAGACATTCTCGTTCCAGGTGTTGACGATGCCCTCAAGACTATCGTCGACCGAGTTCAGATAGCAGCTGATCGGCAGGCCACGACCGGTGCCGCCATTCGACAGCACGGGCGTCGCCGGCATGAACCAGAGCTTCGAGATATAATCGTAGAGTCGCTGGGCGTGCGGGGCATCGTCCGCATAGGCAGAGGCCACGCGCACGAACAGGTCCTGGTACGATTCGCCCGGCAGCAGATACCGGTCCTTCAGCGTTTCCTTGCCGAAATCGGTGAGGAGCGCGTCGCGGCTATGGTCCACCTCGACCGGATAGGCCTGCGGGCGGACGTCGCTGCTGCCCAGCACGGCCGTCTCGCTCGGCGCCTCCAGAGTGGTCGTGCTCACCGCCGCCTCCTGCGTGTCTCTGAAATCCATCATCCGCCCCTCTGTTCCCGATCTGTTCGATTCGGGCAAGCCACCCTTTCGTCGGGAGAGAGGGCGCACAAAGCCACACGCGCGATATAGTGTCGCGCGGCCGCCGCTACTACGCCTTGATGTGAGCCCCTCTTCCGGACGCAACAGATTGTGTTCGAAGCCGAGTCCGGACGCAAGCGGGGACGAAAGTGGAACGACTCGTTCCGTCGCTGAAAAGATTCGTTTCGGCGCTGCGCGACTCGGCGGAAAACTGTGCTTTCCGGATCGCTAACGGCGGCCGTCCACAGCCGACAGATTCCTGTGGATTGTCAGCCGAGCGCCACGTCCAGGAACATCATCGCGGCCAGCCCGACCATCAGGCCGGTGGATGCGCGGGGACTGGGTTGCGGCCGCTGCGTGTCGGGGATGATCTCGGTCGCGACCACGTAGATCATGGCTCCCGCCGCAAAGCCCAAGCCCCAGGGGAGGAGCGCCGCAGACATCCACGCCAGCCCGGCGCCGAACAGGCCGCCGACCGGCTCGACCAGTCCCGATCCGAGCGCAATCAGGAACGCCGTGGTGCGCCGATAGCCGAGCGTCAGCACCGAGACGGCGACAGCGAGGCCCTCCGGGATGTTCTGGAGCCCGATGCCGAGCGCCGTCGCCCGGCCCGCCGCGAAGTCGCCGGTCCCGAAGCTCACGCCCACCGCCATGCCCTCGGGGAAATTGTGCAGGGTGATCGCGACCACGAACAGCCAGATGCGCTTGACGTCGAGCGGGTTCGTGCCCGGTCGATCGAGCAGCTGGATATGGTCGACCGGCAAATGCCGGTGGATCGCCGACAGGACGAAGGCGCCGAGCAGCACGGCGGCGACCAGCGTCCCGGCGGCCTCGGCTTTGCCCGCGCCCAGCTTCTCCGCTTGCTCGATGCCGGGGATGATCAGCGAGAAGAAGGAGGCGGCGAGCATGACCCCCGCGGCAAAGCCCAGCATCAGCTTCTGCTGCTCGGGGCTGGGCCGCCCGGTGAACCAGAGGGCGAGGCCGCCCAGGCCGGTGGCGGCTCCGGCGATCAGGCTGGCGAGAAATCCGACGAGAAGAGGTGAGTCCATCGCCAAGGACAACGCGCAAATCTCCTGCAAGGCGACGATAAAGTTGAACGCCCCGCAACTCCGCAGCGCGCTGAACCGTATCGCTTCCCTTATCGAACCATAATCGGGTAACGGGCGCGCCTATGGCAGAATATAAGTCACCTGGATTCACGGATCGCATCGCCGCGGCGAAAGAAGCGAAGCAGCGCGCGCTTGAAAAGCTGCGCAACAAGGCAGCCCCGGACCCGCAAGTCGTCGCCGCCCGCGCCGCCGCCGCCCAGGCGCGCGAAGCGGCGGAAGCGGAGCGCCGCGCCGCGCGCAAGGCCGTGATCGAAGAGGAAAAGGCCGCCAAGGCCAAGGTCCGTGCCGAAGCGCAGGCGGAAGCCGAGGCTGCCGCCGAGCGCGCCGCCGCCGCCCGTCGACCTGCGCCGCCGCCCACCATCGCGACCGCCGCCGAGCTGAAGGCGGCCCGCGACGCCCGCTACGCCGCGCGCAAGGCGCGCCAGCGCTGACACCGCGCGAGCTGATCGGCATCGCCGAGGTTCCGGGCGGCCCGCCGCTGCGGCTGTTCCGGCGCGGCGGCGATTTCATGATCGTGCTCGACCGCAACGAGCTGATGAGCACGCGTGCCTTCGGCTCGGAAGTCGCGCTCGGCACGATGACGTGCGACCGGCTGGCGGGGCAGAAGGCGCCGCACCTGCTGATCGGCGGCTATGGCATGGGCTTTACCTTGCGTTCGGTGCTGGAGCGGATTGGCCCGCAGGCGCGGGTGACCGTCGCCGAGCTGGTGCCCGGCATTATCGACTGGGCGCGAGGGCCAATGGCGGACCTGACCGCCGGCTGCCTCGACGATCCGCGCGTGACGCTGACGATGGCCGATGTCGCCGCGGTGATCGATGCCGCCGCGAACCAGTATGACGCAATCCTGCTCGACGTCGATAACGGCCCGGACGGCCTCACCCGCCCGGCCAATGACGGCATCTATACGGACGCCGGACTGGCTTCAGCCAAGAGAGCGCTCTGCCCCGGCGGCCTGCTCGCCATCTGGTCCGCCGCCCCCGACCCCGCCTTCGCCCGCCGGCTCAAGCGGGCCGGCTTCACCGTCGAAGAAGTCCGCACCCGCGCCCGCACCAACGGAAAGGGCGCGCATCACGTCATCTGGTTCGCGAGACGGTAAGCCTCCAAAGCCGGCTTGGCTGAGCTTGTCGAAGCCCTCCCTTCTTTTGCACAAAGCGGATAGAAGAAGGAAAGGGCTTCGACAGGCTCAGCCAAGCCGGTGGTAGGGGCCGGCGCGAACTTACCGGGGGCACTCATGACGACCATCATCCGTGAAGCCGATCTGATCGAGAGCGTCGCCGACGCGCTTCAGTATATCTCCTACTACCACCCGATGGATTATATCCGCGCGCTGGGTGCGGCCTATGAGGCGGAGCAGTCGCCGGCGGCGAAGGACGCTATCGCGCAGATCCTCACAAACAGCCGCATGTGCGCCGAGGGGCATCGGCCGATCTGCCAGGATACGGGCATCGTCACCGTGTTCGTGAAATGGGGCCAGCAATGCGTGCTGGACTCGTCGCGGTCGCTGCAGGAGGTGGTCGACGAGGGGGTACGGCGCGCCTATCTGCACCCGGAGAACCGGCTGCGCGCCTCGATCGTCGCCGACCCGGCGTTCGGCCGCACCAACACGCGCGACAACACGCCCTCGGTCATGAGCGTGGAGATGGTGCCGGGCGCGCATGTGGACGTCACCGTCGCGGCGAAGGGCGGCGGCTCCGAGAACAAGTCCAAGTTCAAGATGATGCTGCCCAACGACTCGATCGTCGATTGGGTGCTGGAGATGGTGCCTCAGATGGGCGCCGGCTGGTGCCCGCCGGGCATGCTCGGGATCGGCATTGGCGGCACGGCCGAAAAGGCCATGCTGCTCGCCAAGGAATCGCTGATGGGCGATATCGCCATGGCGCAGCTGAAAGCCCGCGGGCCGCAGTCGAGGACTGAAGAACTGCGCATCGAGATCTTCGACAAGGTCAATGCGCTGGGCATCGGCGCGCAGGGGCTTGGGGGGCTCGCGACGATCCTGGACGTGAAGATCATGGATTGGCCGACGCACGCGGCATCCAAGCCGGTCGCGATGATCCCGAACTGTGCGGCCACCCGCCACGCGCACTTCCATCTCGACGGCTCGGGCCCCGCCTATCTCGACCCGCCGAACCTCGACGAGTGGCCGAAGGTGCAGTGGACGCCGTCCAAGGAGGCGATCAAGGTCGATCTGGACACGCTCACGCCGGAGATCGTCGCGAGCTGGAAGCCGGGCGACCGGCTGCTCCTCAACGGCAAGATGCTGACCGGTCGCGACGCCGCCCACAAGCGCATCCAGGACATGCTGTCACGCGGCGAACAGCTGCCGGTCGAGTTCCGCGGGCGCGTCATCTATTATGTCGGTCCGGTCGATCCGGTGCGCGACGAAGTGGTCGGCCCGGCCGGCCCGACCACCGCGACCCGCATGGACAAGTTCACCCGCATGATGCTGGACCAGGGGCTGCTGGCGATGGTCGGCAAGGCGGAGCGCGGGGCCATCGCCATCGAGGCGATCCGCGACAACAAGGCCGCCTACCTGATGGCCGTCGGCGGCGCGGCCTACCTCGTCGCCCGAGCGATCAAGGCGTCCAAGGTGGTCGGCTTCGAAGACCTCGGCATGGAAGCGATTTACGAATTCACCGTGCGGGACATGCCCGTCACCGTGGCCGTCGATGCGACCGGCGAAAGCGTCCACCACACCGCGCCCCTGGTCTGGCGCGACAAGATCGCGAAGGAGCGGCTGCTGGAGCGGGCCTGAAGCCCGACACATCTCTGGCCTTTGGCAACTGGCCAGCCTGAGTGGACGCTGCCTGCCCTCGCCAAGTGCTGGGCGGCAGAGGTTCCAAAAACGAGGGGGGGGCCCGGTGTCCTGACAAGGGGCCGCCCCTCCAGATGCGCCTACACGCCTGTCCGTTCGAGCGGGGAAGCATGATGCCGGACAGGTCGGCTGAAGAACGTAGGCGGCCGGGCCCGGTTCCGGGCAGCGCCGGGCAGACTACACCATGCCCAAACAAAACGGCGACTCCCGCGGTCCGGCGGAGGTCGCCCTAACTGTACGGACCTGTCCGATGCGGCGGGGGGATGCTCACCGGACAGATCGATGAGAAAACCGGCGGCTCAACTTCCGGTTCCCTGGCTTCTGGATCAGGCCGGACCGCCACAGGCGAAAGGCTGTGCCACAGCTGGTGCTTCGCGGCCGCAACCTTCGCTGGGCGCGCCCGTTATCCGTCAGCCTTTGTCGCCAGCGCGCGGCTCGGCGCAGACCGGCAGGGGACGTGCAGCACATTGGCCCGGGTCCTTACGCTTTCCTGCGACCGGCCCAGAACGGCTGCAATCTCGTTCAGATACTGCCGGGCCTCGCACCGGCGCCGGAGCTCCGCATCCTCCTCTGGCGTCCATCTGTTGCCGTGCTGAAGTCGAGCGAACCGGGCTGCCATGATGATAACTCTCCGTGGGGAAGAGCAGGCATAAGCAACATGACCTTAACGTAACTCAGAAGTAACATTTTGGCCTGGTTCAGGAAAGAGGTGGCCCGGGCAGGTTCCGGGCGAGCGGGCGCCTCAGTGGCGCGGCTCGATCCGTGGCACCCCCAAGCGCGGGATGTCGATCTTTGGGCAACGGTCCATAACCACCTTCAATCCGGCGGCTTCGGCGCGGGCGGCGGCCTCGTGGTTAATGACACCGATCTGGAGCCATACCGACTTGGCGCCCGCCGCGATCGCCTCGTCCACCGCGTCGCCTGCGGCCTGGGGGCGGCGGAAGATGTCGACCATGTCGATGGGCTCGCCGAATTGGGCAAGCTCGCGCCAGACATATTCGCCGTGCACATGCTCGCCGGTGATCTGCGGATTAACCGGCAGCACGCGATAGCCGTGATCCACCAGGAACTTCATCACGCCCCAGCTCGGCCGGTCGGGCCGGTCCGACGCGCCGATCAGCGCGATGGTGCGGGTGGAGCGGAGCAGGTCGGCAATATCTTCGTCGCGGGTGAGGGGCATCGTGAACAGTCCCTAATGCCGTCTAGGCTGAGCTCGTCGACGCTTTTCCTTCTTCTGCCTTGGTGCCCAGAAGGGATGGCTTCGACAGGCTCAGCCCAGACGGTCTCTAAGTCGGCACTAAACGGTCCGCGTCTGCGCTTGATCCAGCCAGTCCGCCACCTTCGCCGCCAGCATCCGGAACGGCTCGCCCACAAAGCCGTCCACGAAGGCCGGCGGCTCGCCCGCATCGCTCGCCTGGCGGATCGCGATCTCGAGCGGCACGCGGCCGAGAAAGTCGAGGCCCATCGCGCTTGCCGCCGCCTGCGCACCGCCCGCGCCGAACGGGTCGCTGACCTGCCCGCAATGGGGGCAGGCATAGCCCGCCATGTTCTCGATGAGGCCGACGATCGGCACATTGGCCTGGGTGAACAGGTCGACCGCGCGCGCGGCGTCGATCAGCGCCAGGTCCTGCGGTGTCGAGACGATCACCGCGCCCGCGGGCTTGTGCTTGCTGAGCATCGACAGCTGCACGTCTCCGGTGCCGGGCGGGAGGTCGACGATCAGCACGTCCGTCTCGCCCCAGGCGCCGTCGAGCAGTTGGCCCAGCGCATTGCCTGCCATCGGCCCGCGCCACGCGATCGCCTGGCCGGGCTTCACCAGCTGACCCATCGACAGGATCGGCACGCCGAAGCGCGTATCGACTGGCAGCAATTTCTGGTCCTCGGCGAGCGGACGCGTGCCCTCTGCGCCCATCAGTCGCGGCACCGAGGGCCCATAGATATCGGCGTCGACCAGCCCGACCTTGCGACCCGTGCGGGCGAGCGCCACCGCGAGGTTGGCCGCCAGCGTGGACTTGCCGACGCCGCCCTTGCCCGAGCCCACGGCGACGATCCGCCGCTCCCGCTTTTCGCTGGTCATCGCGATGCGCACATCCGTGACTTCTGGCAGCGCCAGCAGTGCGGCCTTGGCCGCCTCGGCCATCGCGTCGCGGGTCTTCGCGTCGAGCCCGGTCACGTCCAGGATCAGCGAGGCGCGGCCGTCCACCAGCCGCGGTGCGGCGGCGCGGCTGCCCACGATCTTATGGATGGCGGCGTGTAGTCGGTCGGGTTCGGCCATGCCGCGCCGGATAGGCGCATGGTTCCGGGCATGGAACACTGTTTTTCTGAAAGCCGCACCCTATAATGGCAAGTCTATGAACAGGCTGACGGCGTGGTTGCGGCCACAAGGTGCGATGTTGAACGAAGGCGGCGGCCCCTGGGGCGGTCGCGGAAGCGGCGGGAATGGCGGCGGCGGTGACGGCGACGGTCCGCGCAACCCCTGGAGCCCGCCTCCGAGCGGCGGCGGACGGCCGCGGGGCAATCGCCCCGGCCCGGCCGCGCTCGACGAACTGCTGAAACGCAGCCGCGCGCGGCTTGGCGGTGGGGGCGGCGGCCTTCCCGATTTCGGCGGGCGGCCCATCTGGCTTTATGCGCTCGGCGCGCTGGTGCTGCTGTGGATCCTGTTCACGAGCTTCCATTCGATCGGCGCCAAGGAGCGCGGGGTGATCCTGCGGCTCGGCAGCTATGCCGGCACCATGAACCCGGGCATCAACTTCAGCTTTCCCGCGCCGATCGATCGCGTGATCAAGCAGAATATCGAGGAAATCCGGACCGTCGACATCGGCTCGACGTCAGCTGATGTCGAAAATCTGATGCTGACCGGCGATCAGAACATCGTCGACCTGGCCTATTCGGTCAGCTGGAACATCAACGACCCGTCCCTTTTCCTCTTCCAGCTCGCCGAGCCGGAGGAGACGATCCGCGAGGTCGCCGAAAGCGCCATGCGCGCCGTGGTCGGCACCGTCTCGCTCAACGACGCAATCGGCTCGGGCCGCACTGGCATCGAGAGCCAGGTGGCGCAGCGCATGCAGGAGATCCTGAACGACTATCGCTCGGGCGTGCGCATCCAGAACGTTGCCATCCGCCAGGCCGACCCGCCGGCAGCGGTCAACGAAAGCTTCAAGCGCGTGTCGGCCAGCCAGCAGCAGGCGATCCGCTATCTGAACGACGCGCGTGCCTATGCGCAGCAGGTCACCGCCCGCGCCCAGGGCGAGGCGGCCTCGTTCGACAAGGTCTATGAACAGTACAAGCTCTCACCCGAGGTGACGCGGCGACGCATGTATTACGAGACGATGGAACGCGTGTTGTCCAAGGTCGACAAGACCATCATCGAGGCGCCCGGCGTGACGCCTTATCTGCCACTGCCCGAGGTCGCACGCCGCGCCCGCCCGGCCGAGGAGGTCCAGCCGTGAACGGCGCGCTGAACTTCCGCAATCCGGTCGTGCTTGCCGTGCTGGCGGTGGCGCTGCTGGTGCTCTTCGCCAGCACCCTCTCCATCGTGCCCGAGACGCGTCAGGCGGTGATCGTGCGTTTCGGCAAGCCGATCGAGATCGTCAATCGCTACCGCGCGGGCGAGCGCTTCGGAGATTCGGGCGCGGGCCTGGTCATGCGCGTGCCCTTCGTCGATCAGATCGTCTGGCTCGACAAACGCGTGATGGATATCGAGATGGACAACCAGCAGGTGCTGTCCACCGACCAGTTGCGCCTCAACGTCGACGCTTATGCCCGCTTCCGGATCGTCGATCCGTTGCGCACGTACATCACGGCGCGGGACGAGCAGCAGGTCGCCGACCGGCTGAAGCCGATCCTAGGCTCGGCGCTGCGCAACGAGCTCGGCAAGGTCACATTCGTGCAGTTGCTCTCGCCAGAGCGCGGGCAGATCATGGACAATATCCAGTCGGGTCTGAACCGCGTCGCCAAGCAATATGGCGCCGAGATCGTCGACGTGCGGATCAAGCGTGCCGACCTGCCGGACGGCACCCCGCTCGAATCCTCGTTCGAGCGGATGCGCTCGGCGCGTGAGCAGGAGGCGCTGACCATTGATGCGCAGGGTCGCAAGCAGGCCCAGATCATCCGGGCCACCGCGGATGCCGAGGCCGCCCGCACCTATGCCGCGAGCTTCGGGAAAGACGCGGACTTTTATGAGTTCTACCGGGCGATGCAGTCGTACGAGCAGACCTTCCTGAACGGCCAGGCCGGCACGAACGTCGTCATGTCGCCCAGCAACGATTATCTGCGGGAGTTCACCGGACGCGGCCGATGACATCTGTCATTCAATCGCCGTTCAGCATCCATTTCGCAACCGTTCAGCTGCGCGCCGCCTTCCCGGGCGGACGCAGCTAATCGAGAGGACAAGATCCACGTGCGCTACGCCTATGCTTTGACCTCGGCCCTGCTCCTCGGCGGCGTTGCCAGCTCCGTCACCATGCAGCAGCCGCTGGGTGCGCAGACCCCGCAGAACTCCGGCCCCGCCATGGCCGCGGCCGCGCCACGCGGCGCTCCGCAGAGCTTTGCCGACCTGGCCGCGCGCCTGCAGCCGGCGGTGGTGAATATTTCCACCACCCAGCGCGTGCAGGTGACGCAGAACAACCCGTTTGCCGGCACGCCCTTCGCCGACCTGTTCGGCGGCGGTGAGGCCGCGCCGGGCGGAACCGGCCGGCCGGTCACCCGCCAGGCCCAGTCGCTGGGCTCCGGCTTCATCATCTCGGCCGACGGCTATATCGTCACCAACAATCATGTGGTCGCCCCGGGCCGCCAGGGCGCGGTTGTCGAGACCATCACTGTGACGCTGCCGGACCGGCGCGAGTTCAAGGCGCGGCTGATCGGCCGCGACCTCGCCTCCGACCTCGCCGTGCTGAAGATCGATGCGGGCTCGGACCTGCCCTTTGTGCGCTTCGGCGATTCGGAGCGGGCCCGCGTCGGCGACTGGGTGCTGGCGATCGGCAACCCTTTCGGCCTTGGCGGCACGGTCACCACGGGCATCGTCTCCGCCATCCACCGCAATACCGGCCAAGGCGGCGCCTATGACCGGTACCTGCAGACCGATGCGTCCATCAACATGGGCAACTCCGGCGGTCCGATGTTCGATCTTCAGGGCAACGTCATCGGCGTTAACACCGCGATCTTCTCGCCGTCCGGCGGCAATGTCGGCATCGGCTTCGCCATTCCTGCCGAGCAGGCGCGGCCGGTCGTCGACGCGCTGATGAAGGGCGGCCGCGTGCGCCGCGGCTATCTGGGCGTCCAGATCCAGCAGCTGACTCCGGACATCGCGGAGTCGCTCGGCCTCGAGCGCAACCGCGGCGAGCTGATCGCCAGCGTGGAGCCCGGCCAGGCAGCCGCCCGCGCCGGTATCCGCCAGGGCGATGTGGTCGTCTCGGTGGGCGGCCAGCCCGTCACTCCGGACACGACGCTTTCCTATCTCGTCTCTAACTCGCCGATCGGCTCGCGCATCCCGATCGAACTGATCCGCGACGGCCGCCGCCAGACGGTGACCGTCACGGTTGGTGAGCGTCCGCCCGAAGAGCAGCTCGCAGCCCAGCTCGGCGGCAACAATGAGGAGTTCGGCGAGGACACCGACGGCGCCGGCCAGCGCGAGGCCGCCACGGCGTCGCTCGGCCTCGCCGTTCAACCGCTGACGCCGGCGATCGCGCGCCAGGTCGGCGTGCCCGCCGACACGCGCGGCCTCGTCATCGGCGGCGTCGATCCGTCGAGCGACGCCGCGACGAAGGGACTGCGCCGGGGCGATGTGATCATCGCAGCCAACGGCACGCCGGTGGCCACAGCCGAGGCACTGCGCGGAGCGGTGACCGCCGCCACGCGGGCGAACCGATCGAGTGTGCTGCTCCTCGTGCAGCGCGGCGCCAACCCCGCTCGCTACGTCGGTATTCGAATCAAGAACGGGTAGTCTTCAGCTAAAACCCTCTCCCCTCCGGGGAGAGGGACGGCCGCGAAGCGGCCAGGGAGAGGGGCAGAGTTGGCGATGACTGCCCCTCTCCCGGCGTCGCTCCGCTCCGCCACCCTCTCCCCGGAGGGGAGAGGGTTGTGTGATCATGCACCCTCCCCCTAAACCGCTCCGATGACGGACGGCATCTTCATCGGCGCGGGCTCAGGGGGCGCCGCGCCGCAGACTCTCAACTTCCGCCGCGCCAACCGCCACGGCCTGATCGCGGGCGCGACCGGCACCGGCAAGACGGTGACGCTGCAGGGGATCGTCGAAGGCTTCAGTGCGGCTGGCGTGCCGAGCTTCGTCGCCGATGTGAAGGGCGATCTTGCCGGCCTCGCCATGGCCGGCAGTCCGCACTCAAAGACTCACGCCATTTTCGCCGGGCGCTCAGCCGAGATCGGCCAGCAGGACTGGCGCTATGACGCCTCTCCCGTGCGGCTCTGGGACCTGTTCGGCGAGCAGGGCCTGCCGATCCGCGCGACCGTGTCGGAGATGGGGCCGGTGTTGCTCGCCCGCATGCTCGGCCTGAACGAGGTGCAGGAAGGCGTGCTCGCCATTGCCTTCCATGTCGCCGATCAGGACGGCCTCATCCTCCACGATCTCGATGACCTGCAGGCGCTGCTCAGCCACTGTGCCGAGCGCGCGCCGGAGCTCACGACCAGCTTCGGCAACGTCTCCAAACAGAGCGTCGGAGCGATCCAGCGGTCCTTGCTCCAGCTCCGCAGCCAGGGTGGTGAGCAGTTTTTCGGCGAACCCGCCCTCGCGATCACTGACCTGATTCAGCAGGAGGACGGACGCGGCGTGGTCAACATCCTGGCCGCCGACAAGCTCATGGCGAGCCCCAAGCTCTACGCCACCTTCCTGCTCTGGCTCCTCTCCGAACTGTTCGAGCAGCTCCCCGAGGTCGGCGATCCGGACCGGCCCAAGCTCGTCTTCTTCTTCGACGAGGCGCACCTGCTCTTCGAGGACGCGCCCGAGGCGCTGCTCGACAAGGTGGAGCAGGTGGTCCGGCTGATCCGCTCCAAGGGCGTCGGCGTCTATTTCATCACCCAGAATCCGGTCGACATCCCGGAGGCGGTTGCGGGCCAGCTCGGCAACCGCGTCCAGCACGCGCTCCGTGCCTTCACGCCCAAGGACCAGCGCGCGATCCGGGCCGCCGCGGAGACCTTCCGCGCCAATCCGGGCCTGGATGTCGCGACCGCGATCACCGAGCTGAAGGTGGGCGAGGCGCTCGTCTCCCTGCTGCAGCCGGACGGCAGCCCCAGCCCCGTCGAGCGCACGCTCATCAAGGCACCCGCCTCCCGAGTCGGCCCGCTTTCATCCCCGGAACGTCAAGCTGTTCTCGACGCCGATGCGCTCGCGGCGAAGTACGCCGAGCGCGTCGATCACCATACAGCCGAGGAAATGCTCGCGGAAAAGGCGGCGCGCGCCACTGAAGCCGCGGCGGCCAAGGTTGAAGCCGCCCCACGGACGGAGCCGAAGGAGCAGCCATCATCGATGGACAAGATGATGCAATCCGCCGGACGCGCCGCCGCCTCGTCTATTGGCCGCCAGGTCGCCAACGAGATCGGCCGTGCCGTGCTGGGCGGCGGCCGGCGCCGGAGCAGCGGCGGTCTGATAGGCGGGCTGTTGCGCGGCGTGCTGGGGAACTTGCTCAAATGAGAGAGTACTCACTGGCCCATCCCCCGGCTTGGCTGAGCCTGTCGAAGCCCTCCCTTCTTTTTACGCGTCCACTCGGAAGAAAGAAGAAAGGGAGGGCTTCGACAAGCTCAGCCCAGACGGTGTTGAGTGCGGCACTTGCGCTGGCAGCTCTGTGCCAGACTCAACCAGCCATCGCCGCCATCCAGCCCGGCACCTACGAAGGCAACCAGACCGAGATCGCGGCCGCGCTCCAGCTGCAGCCGAACGGCCGCTTTCGCTACGCCCTCACCTATGGTGCGCTCGAAGAGCAGGCGCAGGGGCGCTGGGAGGAAAAGGACGGCGCCGTCCTCCTCACCACCGAGCCCCAGCCCACGCCGCCCGCCTTCCCGGTCGTCAGCGACACGCCGTCACCCGACGGCAAGGTCTATGCGACTCTCGAAAAGGCCGAGGATTTGGGGCTGCTGACGCTTACACTGCTCGTCCGGTACGAGGGGCAGGAGGCCTTCGACTATGTGGAGGCCGACGAGACCGGGCTCGTGCCGGTGCCCGCGGGCGCCCGCATCGCGGAGCTCGTGCCGTCGATCCCGGCCGTTCTCCAGGTCGCCGAACCGCACAAGCTCACCGCCGGCGGGCATAAGCTCCTCTTCCGTTTCGAGCCGAACGACCTTGGGATTGCCGATTTCCGCGCCGAGCGGCTGACGATCCAGGGCGCCGAGCTGCTGCTCCGCCGCCACGACCGCGATCTGCGTTTCAGGAAGACCCGTTGACCCAACATCGCGAGTTGACCGTCCGTGCCGTCCTGCTGGGCGGCATCCTCACCCTCCTGTTCACCGCCGCCAATGTCTATCTGGGCCTGCGCGTCGGCCTGACCTTCGCGACCTCGATCCCCGCGGCCGTGATCTCGATGGCGCTGCTGCGGGCGCTGGCGAACGGCACCATCCTCGAGAACAACATCGTCCAGACCGTCGCCTCCGCGGCGGGCACGCTGGCGGCGATTTGCTTCGTGCTGCCCGGCTTGGTGATGATCGGCGCCTGGAACGACTTTCCGTTCTGGACGACGGCGCTGATCACCTTCCTCGGCGGCTTCCTGGGCGTGATGTTCTCGATCCCGCTGCGTCGCGCCCTGGTGGTCGACTCTGCGCTGCCCTTCCCC
>Ga0164290_1000621_pt1 | contig 100979 bp, 99 predicted proteins | sample Micstemetagenome_FD_108782 | JGI IMG/M metagenome (GOLD analysis project Ga0164290, IMG submission 108782) | Contaminated culture microbial community from soil near Moab, Utah, USA - Microcoleus steenstrupii SON62 (Illumina Assembly) | ecosystem: Environmental > Terrestrial > Soil > Soil crust...
GCGGTCTTGGACTTCGAGGTCGGCTTCTGGTCTGACATCCGGATTGGTCTCCTTCCACGAGCAGGCACAGCCTGCCCGCCGACGGACCCGGCCGTTTACACAGGTCATCTGACACCCCCGTGACCGACACCTTGACCTTCACGACGGCTCCGACCGGCACGTCCTTCGACGCCACGGTGAGTGCGACGTACGACGTCGGCGGCACGGCGCTCGTCGACGGCGGCACCATCACGGAGGCCAACGGTGGCCAGACGCTCACCGCTGCGTTCGTCGTCGACATCCCGTTCGGCACGGCTGACCCGGACGGCATCAACGACAACGACATGCAGAACGTCGTGGCAACCCTCGACACGCTGACGGTGACGCTGACCCAGGCCGACCCGAACCCGTGACCTGAAGATCGACGCGCAGGATGACCGGACCCGGACGCGTCCTCGGCTGGCTCGGGCAGGTCGTGGCGTGGTCCTTCGTGATCGTGGTCGTGGCGGTCCTGACCGTCACGGTCCTCGTCCCGCGCGTCTCGGGGGCCACGCCGTACACCGTGCTCACCAGCTCGATGGAGCCGGGGATGCCCGCCGGCACCCTGGTCGTCGTCAAGCCGATCGATCCCAGCGAGCTGGGGGTGGGCACGGTGATCACCTACCAGCTCGAGTCGGGAGAGGAAGCCGTGGTCACCCACCGCGTCGTCGCCGTCGAGAACGCGATCAACGGCGAGCAGACGTTCCTCACCCAGGGCGACGCGAACGACGTGGTGGACGCCGAGCCGGTCCGCCCGGCGCAGATCAGGGGGCAGCGCTGGTACTCGGTGCCCTACCTCGGCCACGTGAACAAGGTGCTGACGGGAAGTCAGCGGCAGCTCGCCGTTTACATCGTCGGATCGCTGCTGCTGGCCTACGCGGCCTTCATGTTCACCAGCAGCATGCGAGACCGCCGGCTGGCGCGGCAGGACCAGGAGTCCAGGGAGCAGACCAGGCAGCAGACCAGGCAGCAGACCAAGGAGACAGTCACATGACCCGAAGGGCGTTCACGATCACGACGTCGGCAGCACTGCTGCTGGCAGCCGTGGTCGCTGCTGCGCCCGCTCGGGCCGCTGACGAGGTCGGGCTGAGCCCCGACGGCGTCGTCTGGTACGACGCTCTGCATCGCCCGCTGTTCGACCCTTCGGTGCGTTGGGTGCCCGGTGACGCGGAGACGGCGTCGTTCTACGTGCGGAACCAAGGCCCCTCCGCTGCCCAGCTGACCATCGAGGTCCGCGGCGCCGACGGTGCGCGCCTGCTCGCCGATGACGTCGAGATCAGTGCCCGCGCCGAGGGCCGGAAATGGCTCGCGATCGACAACGGGAGCGCGTCGCCGTGGCTGACGGAGCGCGCCATGAAACGGGGCGGCCAGGTGCGGGTCGACGTCCAGGTGCGCTTCCTGTGGCAGCCCCCGAACGACTCGATGCTGGAGCGGCTCCCGCTGGACTTCCAGGTCCGGCTCGTCGAGGCAGGTCCGTCGGACGGGGCCCCCGGTCCTGACAGCAGCCCTGACGGCCTGCTTCCCGACCCCGGCTCCGCAGTGAGCCTGATCGTGATCTGGGTCGCCGCGATCCTGATCGGCAGCGGACTGGCGCTGCTCGCAGCGGCCCGGCGCCGGCGGAGCCAGGAGCAGGACGGCCATGACGGCAACGACGGGGATGCCGCGATCGTGGACGAGGCGGTGCGGATCGATGGGTAAGCACAGCACCTCCCGCTCGGCCGCCCGCTCCGGCTGGTTCGGCGGTCGCTGGTCCGGCCACGGACGCACCCGGGCCTTGCTGAGCCTCGGCGTGCTGGTCGCGCTCGGCGTCACCACGACCTCGGCGTACTGGACCGACGAGGCGTCGGTCACCAGCGGCCCGATCAGTACCGCGACCCTCGACCTCACCGGCGGTCCGACCACAGGCTCGGAGAACCTCACCGGAACCGGGCCGAACAACTGGGACTACTCCGCGCTGACCCTGACCGACATGATCCCGGGGGAGAGCGTCTCCAAGACGGTCGTCGTCCGGAACTCCGGCGGTGCCCCGTTCCGCTTCAACGCGACTGTCAAGACCTCGTCGAACGACCTCACGTCCGCATTGGTGGGGCTCCAGGTGGTCATCTTCGACCAGTCCACCGCGGCGGCCGCGACCGGAACCCAGGCCGGCGGCAACCGGGCGGGAACCTGCTCCGGCGGGACTCAGGTCTACTCCGGGTTCGTCTCGACCACCGCATCGGCCAACATCTACGGCACCGACGTGACCCTGGCGACGACGGGGGCGACGAGAAGTCTCTGCGTCCGCGTCGAGCTGAACTCCGGTGCTCCCAACACGCTGCAGAACAAGAGCACCACTGTCGTGCTCAACCTCTCGGCGACCCAGCTGCCATGAGCGCTCACCGCCGGACGCGTACGACGGTCCGCCCCTTCAACCTCCTCCTCACGGCGGGGGCGGTCCTCGGGGTGGCCTGCCTCCTGGCGGCGGCCGTCTGCGTGGCTCTCGGTCTCCGGCCGATGGTGGTGACGACCGGATCGATGAGCCCCGCGATCCCGGCCGGGTCGCTCGCCTTGGCCCAGGACGCTGCCGCGGGGGATGCCGACGTGGGTGACGTCGTCGCCGTGCACCGCGCGGACGGGACCCGCGTGATGCACCGCGTGGTGAGTGCCGAGCCGTCCGGCAGCGAGGTCGCGCTGACGCTGAAGGGGGACGCGAACTCCTCACCCGACCCCGAGGTCTACGTCGTCGACCGCGTGCTCGCGGTGCGGTTCGACGTGCCGTGGCTCGGCTATCCCATCAGCCTGCTGTCGACGCCGGGGGGCCTCCTCGGTCTCGGCGCGCTGGCGTGCGGCCTGCTCGTCTTCGCCTTCCGCCGCACGGACGCCCCTGTGGCCGGCCGACGGCACCGGGTGAGCGCGCTGATGGCGGTGCCGCTCGCGGTGGCCGTCGTGGCGACGGCTGCCGCCCCGTCCTGGGCGACGTTCACCGACACCGGCTCGGTCACCTCGGGCACCATGGGCACGCACACGGTGCTGCGCCCCGACAGCGTCGCGTGCAGCACGAGTGGCGACAATGCGACCTTCGCCTGGCCCGAGAAGGACCCGCGTTACGACTACGAGATCGTGCTGTGGCGCGATGTGACGACCGATGTGCTCGTGTCGACGAACCAAGTCACGGGGGCGTCGCTCTCGAGGGCGTACAACAGCCAGAACGACTTCGGTCTCAGCGGAGGCCTGATCGGCTCCAACCAGACGCACTACTTCTACGTCACGGTCCGTTCGTGGCTGTCGGGCACGGCTCCATCCAACCGCTGGCAGAGTGTCGACGTTCGCCAGTCCACGCAACGGGTCCGGATCCAGGTGAGCTGCACGACCTTGCTGTTGTGCACCGTCGGCGCACCGAGCTGCGTTGCCTGAGTCGCGGTGTCGCTCGACCGGTCGAATGCTCGCGACGGCGGCGTCCTACGCTTCGTCTTGTGGCAGCGATCGGAGTCTTCGCCCTCCAAGGTGATGTGCGCGAGCACCTCGCGACGCTGACCGCCCTGGGTGCCGACGCGTTCCCGGTCCGCCGGCCCGCCGAGCTTGCCCGCTGCGACGCGCTCGTGCTGCCGGGTGGTGAGTCGACCACGATGGCCAAGCTGGCCCGCACGTTCGAGCTGCTGGACCCGCTCCGCGAGCGCGTGCGGTCCGGCATGCCGACCTTCGGCACCTGCGCCGGGATGATCCTGCTGGCCGACCGGATCCTCGACGGCGCGGTCGACCAGGAGACGATCGGCGGGCTCGACGTGACCGTGCGGCGCAACGCGTTCGGCCGTCAGGTCGACTCGTTCGAGGCCGACCTCGCCCTCAAGGGTCTCGATGCGCCCGTGCACGCAGTTTTCATCCGCGCTCCGTGGGTCGAGGAGGTGGGTGCCGACGTCGATGTCCTCGCCGAGGCCGAGGGGCACCCGGTCGCCGTACGTCAGGGACATCTGATGGCGACGTCGTTCCACCCGGAGGTCGCCGACGACGGACGGATCCACCGGCTCTTCCTGGAGCTGGTGCAGGGATAGGATCGGCTGCTGTTGTCGAGTCGGAAGAGGGATTGATGTCTGGCCACTCCAAGTGGGCGACCACGAAGCACAAGAAGGCGGCGATCGACGCCAAGCGCGGCAAGCTCTTCGCCAAGCTGATCAAGAACATCGAGATCGCGGCGAAGATGGGCGGTCCCGACCCCGCCGGCAACCCGACCCTCTACGACGCCATCCAGAAGGCGAAGAAGCAGTCCGTCCCGAACAAGAACATCGACTCCGCGGTGAAGCGGGGCGGTGGCCTCGAGGGCGGGAGCGTCGACTACGAGACGATCATGTACGAGGTCTACGGCCCCCAAGGTGTCGCGCTCCTCGTCGAGTGCCTCACCGACAACCGCAACCGAGCCGCGATGGAGGTCCGTACGGCGGTCACCCGCAACGGCGGCACGATGGCCGACCCGGGCTCGGTGTCGCGGCTGTTCACCCGCAAGGGCGTCGTCGTCGTACCGAAGTCCCAGGAGGGGGAGGGCAAGGTCTCCGAGGTCACCGAGGACATGGTCCTCGAGGCCACCCTCGACGCCGGTGCGGAGGAGGTCGTCGACCTCGGCGACGGCTTCGAGGTGCAGTCGGAGGCCAGCGACGTCGTCGCGGTCCGTACGGCGCTGCAGGCGGCCGGCATCGACTACGACTCCGCCGAGGTGCAGTTCGTCGCGTCGATGGACATCCCCGTGACCGACCCGGACGCCGCGGGCAAGGTGTTCAAGCTGGTCGACGCCGTCGACGACCTCGACGACGTGCAGAACGTCTTCTCCAACGCCGACGTGCCCGACGAGGTCATGGAGGCCGTCGACGCCTGACGCCGCAGGCCGGGCGTGTCGTCCGCGTCGGCCCGCCGGGTCGCGTTAGCCTGCGAACAGATGTTCGACAGGAAGGTGGGGACGATGCGCGTGCTCGGGATCGACCCGGGACTGACCCGCTGCGGGATGGGCGTGGTCGACGGTGACGTGGGTCGACCGTTGTCGCTGGTCGACGTCAACGTCATCCGGACGTCGTCCGACGTGCCGGTGCCGCAGCGGCTGGTCACCATCGAGCGCGGGATCGACGCGTGGCTCGACGAGCACCAGCCCGACGCGGTGGCCGTGGAGCGGATCTTCGCCCGCTCCGACGTCAGCACGATCATGGGCACCGCCCAGGCGGCGGGAGTCGCCATGGTGTGCGCTGCGCGGCGCGGGCTGCCGGTCGCGCTCCACACCCCGAGCGAGGTCAAGGCGGCGGTGTCGGGCAACGGTCGCGCCGACAAGGCCCAGGTCGGGATGATGGTCACCCGGATCCTGCGCCTCGACGCGACGCCGAAGCCCGCCGACGCGACCGACGCGCTCGCGCTCGCGATCACCCACATCTGGCGGGGCGGGGCCCAGGCCCGGCTCGACGCGGCGGTGGCAGCACAGGCTCGACCGGCAGGAGCAGCCCGATGATCGCCCACGTCCGTGGCCGGGTCGCCGCCGTCACCCTCTCGAGCGCGGTGCTGGAGGTCGGCGGCGTTGGTCTCGAGCTGATGTGCACACCCGGCACCCTGGCCACCCTCCGGACGGGCGCCGAGGCCACGCTGCCCACGAGCATGGTCGTCCGCGAGGACTCGTTGACGCTGTTCGGGTTCGTCGACGACGACGAGAAGAGCATCTTCGAGCTCGTGCAGACCGCCTCCGGTGTCGGTCCGAAGCTGGCCCAGGCGATGCTCGCCGTACTGTCCCCGGACGGGGTCCGCACGGCCATCGCGACCGACGACGTGAAGACCTTGACCAAGGTCCCGGGCATCGGCCAGAAGGGCGCCCAGCGGATCATCCTCGAGCTCAAGGACCGGATCGGGTCGCCGACGGGTCGCGTCGGCACCCTCCCGAGCCTGCGCACCGAGCCCTGGCGCGACCAGGTGACCCAAGGTCTGGTCGGGCTGGGCTACAACGCCAAGGACGCCGACAAGGCCGTCGACGCTGTCGCTGCGGAGGCCGGGCTCTCGACAGGCTCGACCACGGAGGTGGACGTCGGCGTGCTGCTCCGCGCCGCGCTCCGCTCACTCTCCAAGGCCTGATCGGAGCCGCCACCATGCCCTTCCACGAGGACGAGCTCGACGTCGCGGAGCAGTCCCACCTGCACTCGCTCACCGCGCTGGAGGCGGAGGGGGACGAGCGCGCGGTCGAGGCCGCGCTCCGCCCTCGCAGCCTCGACGAGGTCGTGGGACAGACCCGCGTCCGCGACCAGCTGGGCCTGGTCCTCGAGGCCGCGCGGCGCCGGGGGAGAGCGCCCGACCACGTGCTCCTGTCCGGTCCTCCCGGACTCGGCAAGACCACGCTCGCGATGATCATCGCCCACGAGATGAACACCCCGCTGCGGCTCACCAGCGGCCCGGCGATCACCCATGCCGGCGACCTGGCGGCCATCCTCTCCGGTCTCAACGACGGCGACGTCCTCTTCGTCGACGAGATCCACCGGATGTCGCGGCCCGCCGAGGAGATGCTCTACATGGCGATGGAGGACTTCCGTGTCGACGTCGTGATCGGCAAGGGCCCGGGCGCCACCGCGATCCCGCTCGAGATCCCGCCGTTCACGCTGGTCGGCGCCACCACCCGGGCCGGCCTGCTGCCGGGGCCGCTGCGCGACCGGTTCGGGTTCACCGCGCACCTCGAGTTCTACGAGGCCGCCGACCTCGACCGGATCGTGCACCGGTCGGCCGGTCTGCTCGACGTCCCCCTGACGGCCGAGGGCTCCGCCGAGATCGCCTCGCGGTCCCGCGGCACGCCGCGCATCGCCAACCGACTGCTGCGCCGCGTCCGCGACTACGCCCAGGTCCGCGCCGACGGCGTCGTGACCCACCCCGTCGCCCAGGCGGCGCTCGAGCTCTACGAGGTCGACCAGCTCGGTCTCGACCGTCTCGACCGGGCCGTGATCGACGCGCTGTGCCGCAGGTTCGGGGGCGGTCCGGTCGGAGTGTCGACGCTGGCCGTCGCCGTCGGTGAGGAGCGCGAGACCGTGGAGGAGGTGGCCGAGCCCTTCCTCGTGCGCTCCGGCTTCCTCGCGCGCACGCCCCGCGGCCGGATCGCCACCCCTGCCGCCTGGGAGCACCTGGGGATCACGCCGCCGCCGATGGCCGCCGAACCGGTCGAGCCCACGCTGTTCGAGGAGTAGCGCCGGTCCCGACCGCGACCTGGTGCGCGGTCGTCGTACGGCGATGTGGGCTGCCTTACACGCGCGGCTACACTTGCCCGTCGGCCCACTCCGGGCTCCGTGCGGCTGCCCGGAATCCGGTCGTGTGGCCATGTCCTTGGACCGTTCCGGAAGGCTCTTTGGTGGAAGAACTCGCCCCCCTGCTGTGGATCGTCGCGATCGCGCTGATCTTCTGGCTGTTGATCATCCGACCGGCGCAGCGCCGCCAGAAGGCGATCGCCCAGGTGCAGGCGTCCATCGCCCCCGGCGAGACCGTCGTCCTCACCTCGGGGATCTTCGGCACCGTCGCCTCCACCGACGACGTCTCCCTGATGGTCGAGATCGCCCCTGGTGTCGAGGTCAAGGTCGCGCGCGGCGCGGTCGGGTCCGTCGTACGCCCGGATGACGCCGACGGCGTCGACGCCGACAGGGCTGACGCAGCCGACGACGCCCCGAGGTCCGACCCGGACACCGAGGAGCGCTGACGTGGCGACCCGTCGCCACCGGCCCGGCCGGACCCTGGTCATCTTCCTGATGGGCGTGTCCGTCATGTTCGGCCTGGTCGCCCTGGCCGGCAGCTGGAAGCCCGCGCTCGGCCTCGACCTCCAGGGCGGCCTCCGGATCACGCTGACGGCGCTCGGCGACCCCAGCGACGAGAACTTCGAGGAGGCGCGCCGGATCATCGACCAGCGTGTCAACGGCTCCGGCGTCGTCGAGGCCGAGGTCACCGCACAGTCCGGCCGCTACATCGTCGTCGAGATCCCCGGATCCACCGAGAACCGCCAGGAGACCGAGGAGCTCGTCCGGCGTCAGGCGCAGCTGCGGTTCCGGTTGGTCGCGTGCGGCGAGCAGTCCCCGGTCAACCCGTGTGCGACGGGCACGCCGCTCGGGCGGGCGCCGGTCGCGCTCGCCGAGCCGGGCGACCAGGTCGGTGGCAGGACGTACAAGAGCAACGAGGAGTCGGAGACCGCGAGCCCGACCGACACCTCCAGTCCGACGGACGGACCGGTTCCGACCCAGGACCCCGAGGGCTCTGAGGGCTCTGAGGGCCCCGAGGAGCCCGGGGCGGAGACCGGGCCCGTGGTCCGCACTGCCCAGGACGAGATCAGCTGGGCGGCCTCCCCGGACCAGGAGTCGATCGCGCTCTACAACTCCCTGACGTGCAACGCCGAGGGCGTCCTGGAGATGACGAACGACAAGAACGAGACCGCCCTGGCGCCGCAGCCCGACGACCCGGACCAGCCGCTCGTCGCCTGCGGCTTCCGCGGGGACGTCCCGGTCAAGTACCTCCTGTCGCGCTCGGTCATCGAGGGCACCGAGCTCTCCGACGCCAGCGCCGGCATCCCACAGAACGACGTCAAGTGGGCCGTGTCGATCGACATCGGCAACGACCCGGACAAGGCTCACCCGATCTCGCCGGAGCCGTGGACGTGTGACGGCGACGGCAACATCCGTGACGAGGACGACAACATCGTCGACGTCGAGACTGCGGGCGAGGGCGATCCGTGCGCCGGCGGCGAGGACGACTTCGAGACCATCTCCTCCCAGCTCGTCGACACCGAGCGCCAGTTCGCGATCGTCCTCGATGGCGTGGTGCTCTCGGACCCGACGATGGAAGCGGTGATCTACGACGGCAACTCGCAGATCACGGGCGACTTCACCGAGGAGGAGGCGACCAACCTCGCCAACAGCCTCAAGTTCGGCGCCCTTCCGATCGCCTTCGACAAGGACGCCACCAGCGAGGACATCGGACCGTCCCTCGCCGGCGACCAGCTGACGGCGGGCCTGACCGCCGGCGGCATCGGGCTCGGGCTGGTCATGCTCTACTGCCTGGTCTACTACCGCGCCCTGGGCCTGGCGGTCGTGAGCTCGCTCTTCGTCGCCGCCGGCATCACCTACGGGATGGTGCTGCTGCTCAGCGAGTCCGCGGGCTTCACCCTGACCCTGCCCGGCATCGCCGGCCTGATCATCGCGGTCGGCATCGTGGCGGACTCGTTCGTCATCTACTTCGAGCGGATCCGCGACGAGATGCGCGAGGGCAAGTCCATGCGGGTCGCTGTCGAGACCGGGTGGGCCCGTGCCCGTGTCACCCGGATCGCGGCCAACACGGTGTCGATGCTGTCGGCGGTGGTGCTCTATCTCTTCGCGACCGGCGCCGTGAAGGGCTTCGGGTTCGCCCTCGGCCTGTCGACGCTGATCGACCTCGCTGTGCTGTTCTGGTTCACCAAGCCGCTGGTGTCGTGGTTCGCCCAGTTCAAGGCGTTCAACTCGGGCCACCGGATGTCGGGCCTCAGCCCCGGGTCGTTGGGCATCGACGGCCCGGCCCGCACCCCGAGCACGGCAGGAGGCAACGCCTGATGGGCAGGATGTCGCGGTACGGCAACGACCTCTACAACGGCGAACGATCGTTCGACTTCATCGGTCGCAAGGCGATCTGGTACGGCGTCAGCGTTCTCCTCATCGGGCTCGCGTTGACGGCGCTGATCGTCAAGCCGCTGAACTTCGGTGTCGAGTTCCGTGGCGGCACCGAGCAGCGGATCACGGTCGGCTCGAGCGTCGACCAGGCCGACGCCGACGAGCTCCGCGAGGCGATCGCCGACGCCGACATCGAGGGTGCCACGAACCCCACGGTGACCACAGCGGGTGGCAACTCGTTGGTGCTGACCACCGAGTCGCTGTCCGAGGCGGGCGAGATCGAGTCGGAAGAAGTCATCCTGGGCCTCTATCCGGAGGTCGTGCCGCAGAACGACATCTCGGTGCAGGAGGTCGGTCCCAGCTGGGGCCGGGAGGTCGCTGAACGAGCGCTCCTCGGCATCGCGGTCTTCCTGGTGCTGGTCGTGCTGTTCATCTGGGGCTACTTCCGCCAGTGGAAGATGTCGGTCGCGGCGCTCGTCGCGCTCTTCCACGACATCACGATCACCGTCGGCATCTATGCGCTGTCCGGCTTCCAGGTCACCCCGGCAGCCGTCACTGGTCTCCTCGCGATCCTCGGCTTCTCGCTGTACGACACGGTGGTCGTGTTCGACAAGGTCCGGGAGAACACCACCACGCTCCGCAAGAGCACCCAGTCGTACGCCGAAGCGGCCAACCTCGCGGTCAACCAGACCCTGGTGCGGTCGATCAACACCAGCATCGTGGCGCTGATCCCGATCGGCGCGATCCTCTACGTGAGTGCCGTCCAGCTCGGCGCGAGCTCGCTGCAGGACCTGGCCCTGGCCCAGTTCGTCGGCATGGCCGCCGGCGTCTACTCGTCGGTCTTCCTCGCACCCCGCATCCTCGTCCAGCTGAAGTCGTCCGAGACCGAGGTGGTCGAGCAGGCCCGCCGCGCCCGGGCCCGGAAGCGCGCCCTGGCCGATCGCTATGCGGCCGTCCCTGTGTTCAAGGACGACATGCCGATCGTCGACGGCGAGCCCAGCGAGCAGCGCCCCGCCACCGGCGGCCTGCCGCCCGTCGACGAGGAGACGCCCGGCAACCGGGCACGTCCCTCCGAGGAGGCGCTGGGCAAGGGCAGGGTCGCTCCGACCCAGACGCGGCCGGTGAGCGAGCGCAACAGCTCCGGCCGGCAGCAGCCGACCCGGCAGACGCGGTCGAAGCGCGGCAAGAAGTAGCCGGGGTGCGGGGGGAGCCGACTGCGGCGATGGTGGCCGCGGGGGAGACGCTGGCGCGGCTGGTCCGCGACGTCGCGGACTTCCCGGAGGCGGGGATCGTCTTCAAGGACATCACCCCTCTGCTCGCCGACCCGGTCGGATTTCGCAGCGTCGTCACGGCGCTGGCCGACGCCGGCCGTGACGCCGACGGCCGTCCCGTCGTCGACAAGGTGGTCGGGATGGAGGCGCGTGGCTTCATCCTCGCGGCGCCGGTCGCCCTCGAGCTCGGCGTCGGGTTCGTGCCGATCCGCAAGGAGGGCAAGCTCCCGGGTGAGACGCACTCCGTCGCCTACGCACTGGAGTACGGCGAGGCGGTCCTCGAGGTGCACCGCGACGCCATTCGAAGCGGCGAGCGGGTGCTCGTCATCGACGACGTCCTGGCAACCGGGGGCACCGCGCGGGCGACGGTCGACCTGGTGGCCGCGTGCGGCGCGACGGTCGCAGCGGCGGCGTTCCTGATGGAGCTCTCGTTCCTCCCCGGGCGCGCGGCGCTCGACCAGGTCCCGCTGACCGTGCTGACCGTGATCTGATCGACACCGGCAGGCGAATAGACTCCGTGCATGGGTGAGGAACGGGCCGGCGACCGCCCTCTCCCCGCGCGCCCGGCGGAGGTGCCGGCGTCGACCAGCGAGGTGGGGGGCGGGGGCCGCGGCATGCGCGCCCGCCTGGCCCGGATGGGCACCCGTACGCCGACCTCCAACCCGGTGCTCGAGCCCCTTTTCCGGGCCGTCCGGACCAACCACCCGAAGGCCGACCTGGTCCTGCTCGAGCGCGCCTATGCCACTGCCGAGCGCCTGCACGGCACGCAGATGCGCAAGAGCGGCGACCCCTACATCACCCACCCGCTCGCGGTGACGACGATCCTCGCCGGCATCGGCATGACCGAGCCGACGCTCGTGGCCGCTCTGCTGCACGACACCGTCGAGGACACGCCGTACACCTTGGAGGAGTGCCGCCGCGACTTCGGCGACGAGGTCGCCCGCCTGGTCGACGGGGTCACGAAGCTCGACAAGGTCGTCTACGGCGACTCGGCCCAGGCGGAGACCATCCGCAAGATGATCGTCGCGATGTCGCGCGACATCCGGGTGCTGGTCATCAAGCTCGCCGACCGGCTCCACAACATGCGGACCCTGCGCTACGTCCCGCAGAAGAGCCAGGAGCGCACCGCACGCGAGACCCTCGACATCTACGCGCCACTGGCCCACCGGCTCGGGATGAACACGATCAAGTGGGAGCTCGAGGACCTCGCGTTCGCCACCCTGCATCCCAAGATCTACGACGAGATCGTCCGGATGGTGGCCGAGCGGGCACCGTCGCGCGACCAGTTCCTCGCCGAGGTGATCACCCAGGTCGAGAAGGACCTGCGCGAGGCGAAGATCAAGGCGACCGTCACCGGCCGGCCGAAGCACTACTACTCGATCTACCAGAAGATGATCGTCGGCGGCCGCGACTTCTCCGACATCTACGACCTCGTCGGGATCAGGATCCTGGTCGAGGAGGACCGCGACTGCTACGGCGTACTCGGTGTGCTCCACTCGCGGTGGAACCCGGTCCTCGGCCGGTTCAAGGACTACGTCGCGATGCCGAAGTTCAACATGTACCAGTCGTTGCACACCTCGGTGATCGGCCCGCAGGGCAAGCCGGTCGAGATGCAGATCCGCACGTTCGCCATGCACCGGCGGGCGGAGTACGGCGTCGCGGCGCACTGGAAGTACAAGGAGGACGGCCGCACCGGCGCCGACACGGACAAGCGCGGCGACGTCGACGACATGAGCTGGGTCCGCCAGCTCCTCGACTGGCAGAGCGAGGTCGACGACCCGGGGGAGTTCCTGGAGTCGCTGCGGTTCGAGATCAACCAGACCGAGACCTACGTGTTCACGCCTCGTGGCGACGTCATCGCGCTGCCGTCGGGATCGACGCCGGTCGACTTCGCGTACGCCGTCCACACCGAGGTCGGGCACCACACGATCGGCTCCCGGGTCAACGGGCGGCTGGTGCCGCTGGAGTCGACGCTCGAGAACGGTGACGTGGTCGAGGTCTTCACCTCCAAGTCGCCGACCGCTGCTCCGTCCCGCGACTGGCTCAACTTCGTGAAGTCGCAGCGCGCCCGCTCCAAGATCAAGCAGTGGTTCACCAAGGAGCGCCGTGAGGAGGCGATCGACCACGGCAAGGACGAGATCGCCAAGCTCATGCGCAAGGAGGGCCTGCCCCTGAAGCGACTGCTCACCCATGAGTCGCTCAACATGGTCGCGGAGCACTTCCGGCTCGCGGACGTCACCGCCCTCTACGCCGCGGTGGGCGAGGGCAACCTCGGTGCGCAGGCCGTCGTCCGCCGGGTCATCGAGATGCACGGCGGGGACCAAGGTGCCCAGGAGGACCTCGCCGAGGCCGTCACCATCACCGGCCGCCGCAGCCGACCCCGCCGCCTCGCACCCGGCACCGACGCCGGCGTCGTGGTCAAGGGCGCGCCGGACGTGTGGGTGAAGCTCGCGAAGTGTTGTACGCCGGTCCCGCCCGACACGATCCTCGGCTTCGTCACCAAGGGCGGTGGGGTGTCGGTGCACCGCAAGGACTGCACCAACGCCGGCAACCTCCTGGGTCAGCCCGAGAAGGTGCTCGAGGTCGAGTGGGCCCCCACCGGCCAGACGACGTTCCTCGTCAACATCCAGGTCGAGGCCCTCGACCGCTCCCGGCTCCTGTCCGACATCACGATGGTGCTCTCCGACGCCCACCTCAACATCCTGTCGGCCAACCTCACCACCACCCGGGACCGCGTCGCCAAGACCCGCTTCACCTTCGAGATGGCCGACGCCAAGCACCTCGACACCGTGCTCAAGAACGTCCGCAGCATCCCCGGCGTCTTCGACGCCTACCGCGTCACGCAGTAGGGGGCGGGCGCTCGTTCGCCCCTGCAGGAATCCCCGGTGCACCGGGGAATCCTGCGCAGTCGCAGCCGAAGAACGCCCCCGCCACCCCAGCCCCGGTCAGCTCAGCGGTAGTCGGCGCTGGCCCGCTTCGCCATGTCGAGGAAGGAGCGGCGGCCCTCGAGGTTCTCCTCGAGCTCGCGGATCTTCTTGGCGTCGCCGGCGGCACGGGCCTTGTCGAGCTTGGCCTCGGCCTCGGCGATCGCCGCCTCGAGCTTGGCGACCATGTCGTCGGCGCGGGCGGACTTCTCCGGGTCCGTGCGCTTCCACTGCTCGTCCTCGATCTTGCGGATCGCCTGCTCGACGACGCGCATCCGGCCCTCGAGGTCCTTGATCCGGTCGCGGGGGACCTTGCCGGCCTCGTCCCACCGGTCGGCGAGGTCGCGGAACGCGGTCTTCGCCGCCTGGAGGTCGGTGACCGGCAGCAGGGCCTCGGCCTCGACGATGAGCTGCTCCTTGACGGCCGCGTTGGCGGCGAACTCGGCGTCGAGAGCGGCGTTGGCCGCGTCGCGCGCGCCGAAGAAGGTGTCCTGGGCGCCGCGGAACCGCTTCCACAGCTCGTCGTCGACACCCTTGGGCGCCGGGCCGGCTGCCTTCCACTGGCGCATCAGCTCGCGATAGCGGCCGGCGGTCGGTCCCCAGTCGGTCGAGTCGGCCAGGCCCTCGGCCTCCTTGGCCAACCGCTCCTTCACCACGCGGGCGGCCTCCCGCTTCTCGTCCTGCTCCGCGAAGTGCAGCTTGCGTGCCTTGGTGTACGCCGACCGGGCCGACGAGAACCGCTTCCACAATGCGTCGTCGGCGGCCTTGTCGATCCGGGGGAGCAGCTTCCACTGCTCGAGGAGCTCGCGCAGCCGGTTGGCGCCGTTCTTCCAGTCCCGGCCGCTCGCGATGGCCTCCGCCTCGACCGCGAGCTGCTCCTTCTGCTCCTTCGCCTCGATGGTGCGGCGGGCCTTGTCGGCCCGCCGGGCCTCGCGCTGGACGGCGATGACCGGGCCGAGCTCGTCGAGCCGCGCGCCGAGGCCCGCCAGGTCACCGACGGCGTGCGCGTCGGCCAGCTGCGCGCGCACGGTCTTGACCGCGTTCGTCGCCTCCTCGGGCGACAGCACGCCGGAGTTCACGCGCTTGTGCAGCAGATCCACCTCGAGCGCGAGTGCGTCGTACCGCCGCACGTAGAAGGCCATCGCCTCCTCCGGCGGCGCGTCGGGCATCTGCCCCACCGCCCGCTCGCCGTCGGCGGTCTTGACATAGACGGTGCCGTCGTCATCGACGCGGCCCCACTCGCTGGCAGTCACAATGGGCAATGCTAAGGGAGAGGTGCCCGGCCGATAGGCTGGGTCGGTGCTGATTGCCGGCTTCCCCGCAGGACCGTGGGGCACCAACTGCTACGTCGCGGCCACGAGCGCGGGCGCCGAGTGCGTCGTGGTCGACCCCGGCAAGGACGCGGGGCCCGGGATCGCCGAGGTGATCCGCGAGCACCGGCTCAAGCCGGTGGCGGTCCTGCTCACCCACGGCCACGTCGACCACATGTGGAGCGTCGCCCCCGTCGCCGGGACGTACGACGCGACCGCGTGGATCCACCCCAACGACCGTCACCTGCTGACCGACCCCCTGGCCGGGATCTCGCGGGAGTCCGCGGCGATGCTGCTCGGCATGCCCGAGGGCAAGTTCGAGTTCGCGGAGCCCGACGACGTCCGCGAGCTGGCGGACGGCGTCGACCTCGAGCTCGCCGGCCTGCGGTTCGTCGTCGACCACACGCCCGGCCACACCGAGGGGTCGGTCACCTTCCGCACCCCCTATGACCACGCGGAGGTCAGCGAGGTCATGTTCAGCGGTGACCTCCTGTTCGAGGGGTCGATCGGCCGCACCGACCTGCCGGGCGGCGACCACCCGACGATGCTGCGCAGCCTGGCGACCAAGGTGCTGCCGCTGGCCGACGACATCGTGGTGCTCCCGGGGCACGGCGGGCAGACGTCCATCGGTCGCGAGCGCGCGACCAACCCCTTCCTGCTGGAGCTCCAGGACTCGAGCACCGCAGGTCAAGTCACCCGAGGACTGTGAGTTGAGCAAGCCGGCGCCGCTGAGCGGCTTCCCCGAGTTCCTGCCTGCCCAGCGCGTGGTCGAGCAGCACGTCGTGGCGACCCTGGCAGCGACCTTCGAGCTGCACGGGTTCGCGAACATCGAGACCCGTGCGGTCGAGCCGATGGAGCAGCTGCTGCGCAAGGGCGAGACCTCCAAGGAGGTCTACGTGCTGCGGCGCCTGCAGGAGCAGGACTCCGCCAGGGACAAGGGACTGGGTCTCCACTTCGACCTGACCGTTCCCTTCGCCCGCTACGTGCTGGAGCACGCCGGCAAGCTCGAGTTCCCGTTCCGCCGCTACCAGATCCAGAAGGTCTGGCGCGGCGAGCGCCCGCAGGAGGGTCGCTTCCGCGAGTTCCTCCAGGCCGACATCGACATCGTCGGGCGCGACGAGCTGCCGTTCCACCACGACGTCGAGGTCGCCCGGGTGATGCTCGACGCGCTCGGCAAGCTGGCCGACACCGACTCGATCGGTCTGCCCGGCTTCCGGCTCCAGGTCAACAACCGCAAGCTGATCCAGGGGTTCTACCTCGGGCTCGGCGCGACGGACGTCGACGAGGTCATGCGCCTCGTCGACAAGCTCGACAAGCTCACCCCCGAACAGGTGGCGGCGCAGCTCGTCGCCGAGGCCGGGCTGAAGCCGGACCAGGCCGAGCAGTGCCTCGCCCTTGCCCGGATCCGGACCAGTGACGACTCCTTCGTCGGGCAGGTGCGAGCGCTCGGCATCGAGCACCCGCTGCTCGACGAGGGCCTCGACGAGCTGGCCCAGGTGCTGCGCGGCACCGTCGCTCTCGCCACCGACAAGGTCCGGATCGAGGCGGACCTCTCGGTCGCCCGCGGCCTCGACTACTACACCGGCACCGTCTTCGAGACCCGGCTCGACGGCTACGAGTCGCTGGGCTCGATCTGCTCCGGCGGGCGGTACGACGCGCTCGCCAGCGACGGCCGTACGACGTACCCGGGCGTCGGCATCTCCCTCGGCGTCAGCCGGGTGCTGGTGCCGCTCATCCAGCGTGGGGTCGTGACCGCCGACCGGTCGGTGCCCAGCGCCGTCCTCGTCGCCCTCGCCGACGAGGACTCCCGGCCGCAGGCGGACGAGGTCGCGACGGCCCTGCGCGCCCGCGGCATCCCGTGCGAGGTCGCGCCGACCGCCGCGAAGTTCGGCAAGCAGATCAAGCACGCCGACCGCCGCGGCATCCCGTACGTGTGGTTCACGACGACCGCCGCCGACGGCCCCACCGACAGCAGAGTCACCCATGAGGTCAAGGACATCCGGAGCGGAAACCAGGTGCCGGCCGACCCGACCTCCTGGGAGCCTCCTGCAGAGGACCTCCGGCCCACCATCATCACCACCGCCATCAACGAGGAGACAGATCAGTGATCCGCACCCACGACGCCGGCGCCCTGCGCGCCGACCACGTCGGCCAGACCGTGACCCTCGCCGGCTGGGTGGCCAACCGGCGTGACCACGGCGGGGTGGCGTTCATCGATCTCCGCGACGCGAGCGGCGTCGTCCAGGTCGTCATCCGTGACGAGGCGGTCGCCCACGCGCTGCGCGCCGAGTACTGCCTCAAGATCACCGGCGAGGTCACCGCCCGCAAGGAGGGCAACGAGAACCCCAACCTCCCGACCGGTGCGATCGAGGTCGTCTCCACGCCCGGGACTGCAGGCGTCGAGGTGCTGTCGGCCGCGGCACCGCTGCCGTTCCCCATCAGCGACCACGTCGACGTGGGGGAGGAGGTGCGGCTCAAGCACCGCTACCTCGACCTCCGCCGTACGACGCCCGGCGCGGCTCTCCGGCTGCGCAGCAAGGTCAACCAGGCCGCCCGCGCCGTGCTCGACGCTCACGACTTCGTCGAGATCGAGACCCCGACCCTGACCCGCAGCACGCCCGAGGGCGCGCGCGACTTCCTGGTGCCCGCTCGGCTGCGGCCCGGCAGCTGGTACGCCCTGCCGCAGAGCCCGCAGCTCTTCAAGCAGCTGCTCATGGTCGCCGGGATGGAGCGCTACTACCAGATCGCGCGCTGCTACCGCGACGAGGACTTCCGGGCCGACCGGCAGCCCGAGTTCACCCAGCTCGACGTCGAGATGAGCTTCGTCGAGCAGGACGACGTGATCGCGCTGTCCGAGGAGATCCTGGCCGCGCTGTGGCAGCTGATCGGCTACGAGCTGCCGCGCCCGATCCCGCGGATCACCTATCACGAGGCGATGGCGCGCTACGGCTCCGACAAGCCGGACCTGCGGATGAGCCAGGAGCTGGTCGACTGCACCGACTACTTCAAGGACACCCCCTTCCGGGTCTTCCAGGCGCCGTACGTCGGCGCCGTGGTGATGCCCGGTGGCGCCGGCCAGCCGCGCAAGCAGCTCGACGCGTGGCAGGAGTGGGCCAAGCAGCGCGGTGCCCGCGGGCTCGCCTACGTGCTCGTCCAGGAGGACGGTGAGCTCGGTGGCCCGGTCGCGAAGAACCTCAGCGACGAGGAGAGGGCCGGCCTGGCCGCGCACGTGGGCGCGCAGCCCGGCGACTGCGTCTTCTTCGGCGCCGGCGCCGAGAAGTCCAGCCGGGCCCTCCTCGGTGCGGCCCGGCTCGAGATCGGTCGCCGCTGCGGGCTCATCGACGAGAGTGCCTGGAGCTTCGTCTGGGTGGTCGACGCGCCGCTGCTCGAGCCGGCCTCCGACGCGACCGCGGCCGGCGACGTCGCGGTCGGTCAGGGTGAGTGGACCGCGGTCCACCACGCGTTCACCAGCCCCCAGGACGTCGAGGAGTTCGACCAGGACCCGGGCAACGCCCTGGCCTGGGCCTACGACATCGTCTGCAACGGCAACGAGATCGGCGGCGGCTCGATCCGTATCCACCGCGAGGACGTCCAGAAGCGGGTCTTCGCGTTGATGGGGATCGGCGAGGAGGAGGCCGAGGAGAAGTTCGGCTTCCTGCTCGAGGCCTTCAAGTACGGCGCACCCCCGCACGGCGGCATCGCCTTCGGCTGGGACCGGATCTGCGCGCTTCTCGCCGGCACCGACTCGATCCGCGAGGTGATCGCCTTCCCGAAGTCGGGCGGCGGCTTCGACCCCCTCACGGCGGCCCCTGCCTCGATCACTCCCGAGCAACGCAAGGAGGCCGGGGTGGACGCCGTTCCGGAGGAGGATGTTCGGGCTGACGCCTGATTCGCGGGCAAAGCCCTCCGATCCTCCGGTTCCCGCCGGATACGGCCACCGAGACCAGATCGTTACGCGTCAGTGATCTGTAACACGGTCGGGCTCGCCTAGAGTCTCCGACGGCGCCGCATCGGACGGCGCTGCCGGGGCGACCCGGGCGGGTGCATCTGCGGAGGCAATTCGGATGACAATGCCGGCGGCGGACCTCGAGGTCCACGACGACAGCTCCGCCCGGCCCGCAGAAGCCGAACGCAAGGCCATTGCCGGTCGGTCACCGACCAGGATCGCCTTCGATCGGCTCCGCAAGGACCCGATCGCGGTGATCTGCTTCCTGACCGTCGTCTTCTTCGCCCTCGTCGCCATCTTCGCGGATCAGATCAACAGTCTGATCGGCGTCTCGACCGAGGTGGTCCGGGCGAGCGAGCGGATCAACCTGCAGACCAACCTGCCGCTGGAGGGTCCGCCCAACCACGGGTTCGACCCCGACCATCCGTTCGGTGTCGCGCCGCGCGACGGCACGGACAACCTGGCGGTCTGGGTCAAGGGCTGCCAGACCTCGCTTTTCCTCGCCACCATGGCCGCGGTCCTGTCGACCGCGATCGGCGTCACGCTCGGCCTGCTGGCAGGCTTCCTCGGCGGTGTCATCGACACCATCGTGTCCTTCCTCACCGACCTGTTCCTGACCTTTCCGTTCCTCGTCGGCGCGCTGGCTCTCGCGCCGATCATCAACGAACGCTTCGCGACCGAGCCCGAGAAGCTCCGCGAGGTCAGCTTCTGGGCCCTGGTCGGGATCCTCACGGTCTTCGGGTGGATGGGTGTCGCCCGTCTCGTGCGCGGCGAGGTCCTGGCACTGCGCGAGCGGGAGTTCGTCAAGGCCGCCCGGGTGATCGGGGTGCCGACCCGGCGGATCCTGGTCCGGGAGATGCTGCCGAACCTGATCGCGCCGATCGTCATCTCGTTCTCGCTCGGCCTGCCCGCCTACGTGGCGGCCGAGGCGGGGCTGTCCTTCCTCGGCATCGGCGTCTTCGAACGCGAGTCGTGGGGGCGGACCATCGCCGACGCCACGGGCTGGTGGGAGCTCTACCCGCAGTTCCTGCTCGCGCCGGTCATCGGCATCGCGGTCCTGGTCGTGGCGCTGAACCTGCTCGGGGACGCCATCCGCGACGCGTTCGACCCGAAGACCCGACGGTAATACCCCACCAGACGTCGGCCGTGCACCTGTGCCTCGGCCAACGAACAACAAGGTAAAGAAAGGCTGGAACATGAAACGCACCAAGGCGTTCTCCGCTGGCGCGACTGCCGCGGTACTAGCGCTGACGCTCGCCGCCTGTGGCGGCGGAGGCGACAGCGACGGTGAAGGCGAGGGATTCACCGAGACCAGCAGCTCGGGTGGCAAGAACCCCGAAGCGGTCGGTCCGGCCCCTGAGATCGACGGTGCGGAGGCTGGCGGCGAGCTGACCGTCCTCGCCCCCGACCCGGACGACGGTGTCGACAACCTCGACCCGGCGAGCCTCTGGTCGGTCACCGACAACGGCATCCTCCAGGACCTCGTGTTCCGGTCGCTGACCACCTTCCGTCAGAACGAGGACGGCGAGTACGAGCTCGTCCCCGACCTGGCGACCGACCTCGGTACGCCCAACGAGGACTTCACCGAGTGGCGGTTCACGCTCAAGGACGGCATCAAGTGGGAGACCGGCGACCCGGTCACCGCTGAGGAGGTCGCCTTCGGCATCAAGCGGTCCCTTGACGGCGACGCGTTCGCGACCGGCCCCGGCACGGCGTACTCCAAGCCGTACTTCGAGGGCGGTGAGGACTACAACGGTCCCTACGTCGACGGCGAGGAATTCCCGGCCGTCACGACCGAGGGCAACGACATCATCCTCAAGTTCGGCACGCCGTTCCCGGAGATGGACTACTACGCCATCTTCCCGGCGATCGGTCCGGTCCCGCTGGACGCCACGATCAACGACTACCGCCTGAACGCGCTGTCGACGGGCCCGTACAAGGTCGAGAAGTTCATCCCGAACCAGGAGCTGGTCCTGGTCCCGAACGACCAGTGGGACCCGGAGACGGACCCCGCACGTCGTCAGCTCATCGACAAGTACACCTTCAAGTTCGACGTCAACCCGCAGGTCGCAGCCGAGACCGTCTTCAGCGACGAGGGCAGCACCACCGTGGTCACCGCCCTCCAGGCGACGGACTACAACAAGGCCCAGCAGGACGGGCTGACCGACCAGGTCCTCGTCGGGCCGCAGCCGTGCACCAGCTTCGTGATGCCCAACTACGCGAAGGTTCCCGAGCTCGAGGTCCGTCAGGCCCTGGCCTACGCCTACGACTACGAGAACGTGTGGTCGGCCGGCGGCGAGCTCTCCGGCGTCACCCGTGCCAACGGTGTGACCAACGAGGAGCTCGGCTTCGGCCTCCTGCCCCCGGGCATGGCCGGTCGCCAGGTCTGGAACGGACCGTTCGAGGACGAGCCGATCACCTTCGACCCGGAGAAGTCCAAGGAGCTGCTCGAGCAGGCCGGCTTCGCGCCGGGCGAGTACGAGGTGTCGTTCGTCTACGACGCGTCGACGCCCGAGGGCGAGTCGAGTGCGGAGCAGCGTCAGCGCGGCTACGAGGAGGCCGGCTTCGCGGTGAAGAAGTACCCCTACACCGCGGGCAGCCTGTACGACGTGTGGACGGACCCGGACAACAAGCTGTACAAGCAGATCAACCTGCTCGGTACTGCTTGGTGCCAGGACTGGCCGTCGGCCTCGACCTTCCTCCCGCCGATCGTGGAGACGGGTGCGGCCTACAACACCGGTGCGTTCTCCGAGCCTTCGGTCGACGAGGAGATGGAGCGGATCCGTTCGCTTCCGGTCGACGAGCAGGCCGAGGCCTGGGGTGAGCTGGAGCAGACGGTGATGACGGACTACCAGCCCGTGATCCAGACCGGCTACTACCAGAACATCTTCGGGTTCGGTTCGGACATCGGTGGTTTCGCCAACGACACCTCTGTCGGTGGGGCGCCGGACTACCGCACGATCCACATCACCCAGTGATGTGACCTGATCCGGTAGTTCGCACCATCTCCCGGGTCCGGGTGGGACTTCCCACCCGGACCCGGGCTCGGCAAGTCCTGGCTACGGAGGGTTCCCCCGATGTTCTCGTTCCTGGTCAAGCGGATCCTGTCCGGATCGCTGATCGTGGTCCTCGTCTCGGTCATGGTCTACGCGCTGTTCTGGTACGGCCCGAAGAGCCCGGCACTGGAGCTGTGCCGTCGCGACACCAACAACCGGTGCACGCCGGCGAAGCTCGTCGAGTTCGAGGACCGCCTCGGCTACAGCAACCCCATCTACGAGGAGTACGGCAAGTGGGCGAAGGGCCTGGTCGTCGACCGGACGATCCAGCACGGGAGCAGCGAGTATGAGTGCCCTGCCCCCTGCCTGGGGATCTCCTACCGGGACAAGAGCCTGGTCACCGACCAGCTGAAGGAGCGGTTCCCGGTCACCCTCAGCCTCGCCGTCGGCGCTTCGGCGCTCTACCTGCTCATCGGCGTGACCGTCGGCGTGCTTGCGGCCCGAAGACGAGGCACGGTCGCCGACAAGGCGCTCGTGGCCTCGACCTTGGTGTTCAGCTCGATCCCCTACTACCTCGTTGCCCTGCTGAGCTTCCTGATACTCACGTTGAGCACGGGGCTCTTCCCGTCGGCCCAGTACACCCCGCTCCTGGAGAACCCCGTCCAGTGGTTCACCGGCCTGCTGCTGGTGTGGTTGGTGATGGGCCTGTACGGTGCCACCGCCTACACGAGGTACTCCCGCGGGTCGATGGTCGAGGTGCTCAACGAGGACTACGTGCGCACCGCCCGCGCCAAGGGACTGCCGATGCGCACCGTCGTCGTGAAGCACGCGCTCCGCTCGGCGCTGGTTCCCGTGGTCACCATCTTCGGTCTCGACGTGGCGTTCCTGCTCTCGGGGACCGTCTTCACCGAGAAGATCTTCTCGCTCGAGGGGATCGGGAAGTGGGGCATCGACGCCGTCGGGATCAAGGACCTCCCCGTGGTCCAGGCAACCACCCTGGTGCTGGCGGTCTCGGTCGTCGTGATGAACATCATCGTGGACATCGTCTACAGCTGGCTGGATCCGAGAGTGAGGATTTCATGAGCAACCCGGTCCGCCCTGAGTCGGGTGGCGAGCCGTACCTCACGATCGAGGAGCTCACCGTCCGGTTCCCGACGGCGGACGGCTTGGTCCAGGCCGTCACCGACCTGTCCTACTCGGTCGAGCTCGGCAAGACGGTGGGCATCGTCGGCGAGTCCGGGTCCGGCAAGTCCGTGTCGAGCATGGCGGTCCTCGGGCTCCACGACCGTCGGTCGGCCCAGATCTCCGGGTCGATCAAGATCGCCGGCACGGAGGTCGTCGGCCTCTCCGAGTCGAGGATGCGCGACCTGCGCGGCAACTCGGTGGCGATGATCTTCCAGGACGCGCTGGCCGCGCTGCACCCCTTCTACAAGATCGGCAAGCAGCTCTCCGAGGCCTACCTCGTGCACCACCCGCAGGCGACCAGGCGAGAGGCGCGACAGCGGGCCATCGAGATGCTCGACCGGGTGGGGATCCCTCAGCCCGATCGCAGGATCAACCAGTACCCCCACCAGTACTCCGGCGGCATGCGGCAACGGGCGATGATCGCGATGGGGCTGATCAACGACCCGTCGCTGCTCATCGCGGACGAGCCGACCACGGCGCTCGACGTCACGGTGCAGGCGCAGATCCTGGACCTCCTCCAGGATCTTCAGCGCGAGTTCAACTCCGCCGTGATCATCATCACCCACGACCTGGGAGTCGTCGCGGAGATGGCCGACGACGTGCTGGTGATGTACGCCGGCCGGGCCGTCGAGTACGGCGCGTGTCGCGACGTCCTCACCCGCCCGGAGATGCCCTACACCTGGGGCCTGCTGTCCAGCGTTCCGGACGTGGCCTCCGACACCAGCGCGCGGATGATCCCGATCCCCGGCAATCCCCCGAGCCTGCTGGATCCGCCCTCGGGGTGCCCCTTCCACCCGCGGTGCCTGCACCGCGACAAGGTTCCCGGCGACCTCTGCACGACCACGCTCCCCGAGCTGTTGCCCGGTGCCCATGGGCCCGCGCACCTCAAGCGCTGTCACCTGGCCAATCCCGAAGCGGTGTTCGAGGCCGAGGTGCTGCCCGAGATCGCTCCTGAGCTGTTGGAGGGAACCCGATGACCAAGAAGACTGGGGACGTCGCGGTCGAGCCGGGGGCGGACTCGTTCGACGCCGTTGCCAGCCAGGCCCACGCAGCGTCCGAGCTCAAGGTCGACGCCCCGCCCGTCCTCACGGTCGAGAACCTGAGGATGTACTTCCCGATCAAGACCGCGCTGATGCGGCGTACGGTCGGACAGGTCCAGGCCGTCGACGGCGTCTCGTTCGTGGTCCCCCAGGGAGGCTCGCTCGGCCTGGTCGGGGAGTCCGGGTGCGGCAAGTCGACCACCGGCCAGCTGATCACCCGGCTCTACAAGCCGACCGGCGGCTCGATGCACTTCGAGGGGCACGACCTCGCCCAGCTGAGCGCCCGCGGGATGCGACCGCTCCGTCGTGACATCCAGATGATCTTCCAGGACCCGTACAGCTCGCTGAACCCGCGGCACACCGTCGGATCGATCGTCGGTACGCCGCTCGGCGTGCACAACGTCGTGCCCCGCAACAAGATCCTGACCCGCGTCCAGGAGCTGCTGGAGGTCGTCGGACTCAACCCCGAGCACTACAACCGCTACCCGAACGAGTTCTCGGGTGGCCAGCGGCAGCGGATCGGCATCGCCCGGGCGCTGGCTCTGCAACCCAAGCTGATGGTGGCGGACGAACCGGTCTCGGCGCTCGACGTGTCGATCCAGGCGCAGGTGATCAACCTTCTGCAGGACCTGCAGAAGGAGTTCGACATCGCCTTCCTGTTCATCGCCCACGACCTGGCCGTCGTGCGGCACTTCTGCCCCGAGGTCGCCGTGATGTACCTCGGCAAGATCGTCGAGATCGGCGACCGCGAGAGCATCTACGCCAACGCCCACCACCCCTACACCCAGGCGCTGCTGTCGGCGGTGCCCGACATCAAGCAGGCGGTCACGGGGGAGCGGCGGGAGCGGATCCGGCTCACCGGCGACGTGCCGAGCCCGATCGACCCGCCCTCGGGCTGCCGGTTCCGGACGCGGTGCCCGATCGCGCAGGAGATCTGTGCCCGGCACGAGCCGCCGCTCCTGCAGATCGGCAAGCGGCACAAGGTCGCCTGCCACTTCGCGGGCCGGCTCGGCGAACACCCGCGTGAGCCGCTGACGGCACGGCTCCTCGGGGTCGACGCGTCCGGGCAGCCGGATCCGGGCGCCAGCCCGGTCACCGACCTGGTCGAGCAGCCCGGGTACGCCGACACCTGGTTCGACCTGGACAAGAAGACGATCGGACGCGCGTGACCGGTCCGGCCGACAACCCGACACAATGGCGGCGTGTCCGACGACGCGCTCTTCGACGCCCCTGACCCCGGCCGCGGTGCCGCGCCCGGGACGGGCGGCTCGCTGAGCGACTCCACCCACGCGGCCGCGCCGCTCGCCGTACGGATGCGCCCGCGAAGCCTCGACGAGCTGGTCGGTCAGGCACAGCTGCGGGCTCCCGGGTCCCCGCTGCGGCAGCTGGTCGAGGGCGACCGGGCGATGTCGTTGCTGCTGTGGGGGCCGCCCGGCACCGGCAAGACGACGATCGCCTCGATCCTGAGCCGGCAGACCGGGCGCCGGTTCGTGGAGGTGTCCGCGGTGTCCGCGGGGGTCAAGGAGGTGCGCGCCGCGATCGACGCCGCCCGGGCCACGCTGGTCGGGTCGGGCCGCGAGACCGTGCTGTTCGTCGACGAGGTGCACCGCTTCAGCAAGGCCCAGCAGGACGCGCTGCTGCCTGGCGTGGAGAACCGGTGGGTGACGCTGGTGGCGGCGACGACCGAGAACCCTTCGTTCAGCGTGATCTCGCCGCTGCTGTCGCGCAGCCTGCTGCTCCGTCTCGAGTCGCTCACCGACGACGACATCCGCGAGGTGGTGGTCCGCGCGGTGACCGACGAACGGGGGCTGGCGGGCGGGTTCGACCTCGACGACGACGCCCTCGACCACATCGTCCGGCTCGCCGGGGGCGATGCCCGGCGGTCACTGACCTACCTGGAGGCGGCGGCGGGCGCCGCGGGGCTCGCCGGCTCGACCCGGATCACGCTGGAGACGGCGGAGACGGCTGCCGACATGGCGGCGGTCCGCTACGACCGCGACGGCGACCAGCACTACGACGTGATCAGCGCCTTCATCAAGTCGGTCCGAGGCTCCGACGCCGATGCCGCACTGCACTACCTGGCGCGGATGCTCGAGGCAGGGGAGGACCCACGGTTCATCACCCGGCGGCTGATGATCCTCGCCAGCGAAGACATCGGTCTCGCCGACCCGACCGCCCTCACCACCGCGGTGGCCGCTGCCCAGACCGTCCAGCTGATCGGGATGCCGGAGGCGCAGCTCACCCTCGCCCACGCCACCATCGCCCTGGCCGTGGCCCCGAAGTCGAACGCGGTCACCACGGCGATCGGCGCTGCGATCGCCGACGTCCGCGCCGGCAAGATCGGGTCCGTGCCGCCGCACCTGAGGGACGCGCACTACCCGGGAGCCGCCAAGCTCGGCCACGGCACGTCGTACCGCTACTCCCACGACGAGCCGTTCGGCATCGCCGAGCAGCAGTACGCCCCGGACGTGCTCGCGGACGCCGAGTACTACCGTCCGACCGAGCTCGGCGCGGAGGCGGCGGTCAAGCAGCGGTGGGAGCGCGTCCGGCGGATCATCCGCGGTCTGCGCGACTGAACCGGCCCGATAGTCTTGCGTCCCATGACGAGCACGCTGGTGGTCCCCGGGTTCCTGGCCGTCGTGGTGGTCGTCCTCGTCATCGGCCTGATCGCCGCCGTCGGCTGGCTCGTGAGCGAGCTGAGGCGGACCCGCGACCAGGGAGAAGAGGTGCTGGCGAGCGCGGCGGCCGACCTCGACGCCCTGCGCGAGGAGCTGGACGCGCTCCAGGTCCGGCTGCACGAGGAAGCCGAGCAGCTCGCGGAGGCGCGCCGGACCCTGCGCCTGGCCGACCTGACCATCGTCGACGACGCGGAGTACCGCATCACCGCGCTCGGAGCGCGTCGCAGCGGCGGACCGCTCGCGCTGGTTCCCACCGTTCCCGGCCCGCCGTTCGTCGACGCGATGCTGCGCGAGAGCCTGATCCGCACCGCCTCGATCGCGGCCGGCCTCCGGCGCGCGCTCGCGCCCGAGGTGCGCAACCGGATCCGGTTCGAGATGAAGCGTGAGGTGAAGCGCTCCCGCAAGCAGCGCAAGACCGACGTGAAGCAGGCCCGACGCGAGTGGGAGGCGCGGCAGCGCGCAGCGATCCCGGCGTCGGACGTGACCCGATGACCCCCTGGGCGGACGCGGCGGACGGGCGATGAGGCGAGGCTTCTGGTTCGTCGCCGGTGCCGCGACCGGCGTCTACGGCGTCGTGAAGGCGCGGCGGGTGGCGGAGGCGTTCACGGCCGACGGGATGCGCGACCGCGCGAGCGCGGCGTCCGTGGGAGCCCGGATGTTCCGCGAGGAGTTCCGCGTGGGGCGGACGGGTGCCGAGTCCGTGCTCCGCGAGAGTTATCAGGTCGCGGCCGCACGGCACCGGGAACTAGCCTCCGGAGCCCCACCCGCGATCGAGGGACCTGAGAACGAGAGAGGCAAGGACTAGATGGGAACGACGGCCAGCGGCCTGACCACGGCGGACATCCGCTCGCGATTCCTGGCGCACTTCGAGGCGGCCGGGCACACCGCGGTGCCGTCGGCGTCGTTGCTGGCCGACGACCCGAACCTGCTGTTCGTCAACGCCGGCATGGTGCCGTTCAAGCCCTACTTCCTGGGCCAGGAGACCCCGCCGTACGCCCGCGCGACCAGCGTCCAGAAGTGCATCCGGACGCCGGACATCGAGGACGTCGGCAAGACCACCCGTCACGGCACGTTCTTCGAGATGTGCGGCAACTTCTCGTTCGGCGACTACTTCAAGGAAGGCGCCATCGACCTGGCGTGGAGCCTGGTCACCAAGCCGATCGAGGACGGCGGCTTCGGCCTGGACGGGGACCGGCTCTGGCCCTCGATCCTGCACGGCGACGACGAGGCCCTCGAGCTCTGGATGCAGGCCACCGGCCTGCCGGCCGAGCGCATCGTCAAGCTCGGCAAGCGCGAGAACTACTGGTCGATGGGGGTGCCCGGTCCTGGCGGCCCCTGCTCGGAGATCCTCTACGACCGCGGCCCGTCGTACGGCCCGGACGGCGAGTTCGCGACCACCGAGCGGCTGGCGATGCCCACCGAGCTGGAGGACCGCTACCTCGAGATCTGGAACCTGGTCTTCATGCAGGACGAGCTCTCCGACGTCCGCAGCAAGGAGGACTTCGACATCGCGGGCACGCTGCCGAAGCGCAACATCGACACGGGGATGGGGCTCGAGCGCGTCGCGTACCTGCTGCAGGGCAAGGAGAACATGTACGAGATCGACGTCATGTTCCCGGTCATCGAGAAGGCCGAGCAGCTCACCGGCAAGAGGTACGGCGCGCATCACGAGGACGATGTGCGGTTCCGGGTGATCGCCGACCACATCCGCTCGTCGATGATGCTGATCAACGACGGTGTGACGCCGGGGAACGAGGGGCGCGGCTACGTCCTGCGTCGCCTCGCCCGCCGCGTCGTACGGTCGATGCGGCTGCTCGGCTACGAGGACCCGTGCCTGCCGGAGCTGCTGCCGGTCAGCCGCGACAAGATGGGGGAGACCTACACCGACCTGTTCGCGAACTGGGAGCGGATCTCGACGGTCGCGTACGCCGAGGAGGACGCGTTCCGCGCCACCCTCCGGGCCGGGACCACCATCTTCGACACCGCTGCCGGTGAGGTGAAGAAGGAGGGGGGCCAGGTCTTCTCCGGGGACCGGGCGTTCCAGCTGCACGACACCTACGGCTTCCCGATCGACCTGACCCTCGAGATGGCGGCCGAGCAGGGCCTGAAGGTCGACGAGGAGGGGTTCCGGCGGCTGATGACCGAGCAGCGGGAGCGGGCCAAGGCCGACGCCAAGGCCAAGAAGGGCTCCCACCGCAACACCGACTCCTATCGCGAGATCGCCGACGCGATGGGCGGTTCGGTGGCCTTCACCGGCTACGACACGGTCGTCGACGAGGGCACGGTACGCGGCATCATCGCGGGTGGCGCGGTCGTCGGCGCCGCGCACGAGGGCGACGAGGTCGAGGTCGTGCTCGACCGCACGCCGTTCTACGCCGAGGGCGGCGGTCAGCTCGCCGACCAGGGCATCATCGAGCTGGCCAACGGCGCGGTCCTGGAGATCCGCGACGTGCAGTCGCCGATCACCGGTCTCGTGGTCCACAAGGCCAAGGTCGTCTCGGGCGAGCTCGCCACCGGTGTCGCCGCCCAGTCGCTGGTCGACACCGACCGCCGGCTCGCCATCTCGCGCTCCCACACGGCGACCCACATGGTGCACAAGGCGTTCCGCGAGGCGTTGGGAGAGACAGCGACCCAGGCGGGCTCGGAGAACTCCCCGGGCCGGTTCCGGTTCGACTTCTCGGCCACCGGAGCGGTGCCCCCGTCGGTGATGGCCGACGTCGAGGCGCAGGTCAACGCCGTCGTGCTCGACGACCTGGCGGTCCGGGCCGAGGTGATGAGCCAGAAGGAGGCGGTCGCCTCCGGAGCGATGGCCCTCTTCGGTGAGAAGTACGGCGACAAGGTGCGGGTCGTGTCCGTCGGCGACTGGGCCCGCGAGCTGTGCGGCGGCACGCATGCCCAGAGCTCCGGACGGCTCGGAGTGATCAAGCTGCTCGGGGAGTCCTCCATCGGCTCGGGGGTACGCCGGGTCGAGGCGCTGGTCGGCACCGACGCCTACCAGTTCCTCGCGCGCGAGCACGTCCTGGTCGCGCAGCTCGCCGAGACGCTGAAGGCCCGGCCGGAGGACCTGCCCGCGCGGGTCAACGACCTGGTCGAGAAGCTGCGCGCCGCCGAGAAGGAGATCGAGAAGATCCGGCTCGGCCAGCTGCTCGCCGGCGGCGCCGCGCTCGCTGCCGGCGCGGTCGACGTCGCCGGCGTGAAGGTCGTCGCCCACCACGTCGACGGCGCCGGTGGCGGTGACGTCCGCACGCTCGCACTCGACGTGCGCGGGCGGCTCCCCGCCGAGGCTCCGGGGGTCGCGGTCGTCATCGGTGTCGCCGACGGCAAGGTCGCCGTCGTCGCGGCGGTCAACGACGCGGGCCGGGCCCGCGGCCTGAGTGCCAACGAGCTGGTCCGGGCGGTGGCGCCGTACGTCGACGGCCGTGGCGGTGGCAAGGACGACGTCGCCCAGGGTGGTGGCACCGACGCCTCCCGGATCGACGAGGCGCTCGCGGCCGTCACCGCGACGGTGGCCCAGTCTCAGTGAGGCGCGGCGTACGGCTCGGCGTGGACCCCGGTGACGCCCGGATCGGCGTCGCCCGCTGCGACCCGTCCGGGATGCTCGCCACCCCTGTCGAGACCGTCCGCCGCGGCAAGGGCGACCTGCGGCGGCTGCGGCAGCTCGTCATCGCCGAGGAGGCTGTCGAGGTCGTGGTCGGACTGCCCCGGTCGCTGTCCGGGAACGAAGGTCCCGCCGCCGTGAAGACCCGCGAGTTCGCCCGTCGGCTCGCGGAGCGGATAGCCCCGGTCTCGGTGCGCCTGGTCGACGAGCGTCTCACGACCGTCACCGCGGAGGCTATGCTCCGCGATCAACGCAAGGGACAGCAGCGGCGTGCCGTGGTCGACCAGGTCGCGGCCGTCGTGATCCTGCAGCACGCTCTGGACTCGGAGCGCGCGACAGGTCGTGCACCGGGAGAGGTCGTTGCCGTGGCAGAGGCTGACGACCCGTCCGGGCCGGACGTCGAGGAGACGCATGAGTGACCCGCAGAGCCTGGGGGAGAGCCTGGCCCGGCTCGACGACGCCCCGGGCGAGAAGCAACGCACCGACCGACGTCGCAAGAGGCGGTTCTCCGGCTGCGTGCCGATGCTGGTGTTCATCGCCATCGCGGCGGTGCTGATCGCGGCGGCCGCCAACTACGTCGTGCGACCGTGGTTCGAGGAGCTCTTCGCCGACCCCGAGGACTACCCGGGGCCGGGGTCGGGCGAGGTGATCTTCGTGATCGACAGCGGCCAGACGATCCAGTCGATGGGGGACGAGCTCGAGGAGCTCGACGTGGTCGCTTCGTCCGACGCGTTCGTCGACGCCGCTGCGGAACGCGACCAGGAGACGCGCGGCATCCAGGCGGGCACCTATCTCCTGATGGAGCAGATGAAGGCCTCCGACGTGGTCGACGTCCTCATCGACCCGAGCAACCAGGCACGGACGACGATGACGATCCCGGAGGGCCTGCGCGCCGTCGACGTCCTCGACAAGATCGCAGCCGACACGGACTTCTCGAAGAAGCAGCTCCGGCAGGCGCTGGCCGACACCGAGGCGCTCGGCCTGCCCGCCTACGCCCGGGGCAACCCGGAGGGGTACCTGTTCCCGGCGACCTATCCGATCACCCCGCTGGACACGCCGAAGAGCCTGCTGCGCTCGATGGTCGCGCGCTGGGAGCAGGCCGCTGCCGACCTCGACTTCGAGAACGCCGCTGCCGACCTCGGCTACCGACCGCACGAGATCATGACCGTGGCGGCGCTCGTCCAGGCCGAGGGTCGTGGGCGGGACATGGCCAAGATCGCGCGGGTGATCTACAACCGGGTGGAGAACCCCGGCGTCCAAGGTCAGATCGGCCGCCTGCAGATCGACGCGACCGTGGACTATGCCCTCGACCGCCCGCTCACCGTGGGCCTGACGCAGGAGGAGCGCGAGAACGCTCCCGGCCCGTACAACACCTTCCGGGTCGCGGGACTGCCGCCAGGGCCGATCGGCAACCCGGGCGAGGAGGCGATCCGCGCCGCGCTCAACCCGGCCGACGGTGATTGGTACTACTACGTCACGGTCAACCTGCGCACGGGCAAGACCAAGTTCGCCGAGTCCTATGCGGAGTTCCAGCAGTACCAGGCGGAGCTGCGCGAGTACTGCGCCACCCAGTCCCGCGCGTGCTGAGCGCGTCCCGGTGACGAGGTCATGGAAGGTCATGGCGTGGTCGTGAGGTGTGCCGTGCTGGGCGACCCGATCGCCCACTCGCTGTCCCCGGCTCTGCACCGCGCCGGTTACGCCGCCGTCGGCCTGCAGTGGCAGTACGACGCCCTGCAGGTGCCGGCCGGGACGCTGGCCGGGTTCGTGGCCGGTCTCGGCGAGGAGTGGCGGGGGCTGTCGGTGACGGCGCCGCTCAAGCGCGAGGCGCTCGCCCTGGCCGACGTGGTGAGCGATCGGGCCGGGCTGGTGGGCTCGGCCAACACGCTGCTGCTGACCGATGGCGAGGTGCGCGCGGACAACACCGACCTGCCGGGGGCCGTGGCGGCGGTCCGCGAGCGCTACGACGGCCGGATCCGGTCCGCCACGGTCCTCGGCGGCGGCGCCACGGCCGCGTCGACCGGGCTCGCGATGGTCGAGCTCGGGGCGCGATCGGTCCGCGTCGCCGTACGCGACCGCGCGCGAGGTCAGGAGGCCGCGGACCGGATCGCTGCCCACCCGGCCCGACCTGTCGTGGAGCTGATCTCCCTCGACGCCGCCGATGACGACACCGACGTGATCGTGTCGACCATCCCGGTGACGGCCCAGTCGGACCAGCTGGTGGCCCGGTGTGGCGGCGTGTCCCTGCTGTTCGACGTGGTCTACGACCCGTGGCCGACGCCACTGGTCGCGGCGGCCGGGGGTCCGGTCGTGTCGGGCCTCGACCTGCTCGTCCACCAGGCCGCGTTGCAGTTCACCGCGTTCACGGGCGTTGCCGCGCCGCTGGCAGCGATGCGGGCAGCGGGCGAGACGGCGCTCCAGGAGCGGTCGGGGTGAACGAGCAACTGGCGGCGGCGCTCGTCGGACTGGTCGGGTGCGGCCTCGGGGGCGCGCTCACGCCGTACCTCATCCGGCGGCTGCCGGAACCCCCGCCGGACCGCGAGCCCGAGGAGGGGGTCGAGCTCACCGCCGGCCAGAAGGAGCGGCTCGAGGAGGGCCCCAAGGAGCTGTACGCCGACCTCGGCCGCCGTCCACGGCTGGGGCTGGTCGCCGCGGCCATCTCCGCAGTCGCCGGAGCCGGCATCGGCGCGGCGCTCGGCTGGGAGTGGCTGCTCTGCCTGCTGCTGCCGCTGGTGCCGATCGGCACCCTGCTGGGCATCGTCGACCACCGCACCAGGCTGCTGCCGTCGATCGTGGTGCTGCCGGCAACCCTGGCGGCCCTGGCCTACGGCGGCCTGCGGTGGGCCACCACCGGTGAGGCCGAGGAGCTGGTCCGCGGGGTGGTCTGCCTGCTGGTCGTCCGCACCGTCTTCTGGCTGCTGTGGTTCGTCCGGCAGGCCGGCATGGGGTTCGGCGACGTCCGGCTGTCCGCGCTCCTCGGCTGCGCCGTGGGCTACGTCGGCGGCGGCCACCTCCTGGTCGGCCTGTACGCGGCCTTCCTGATGTTCGCGATCCCCGGGCTGGTGATCGCGATCGCGAAGCGGGACCGGTCGGTGCTCAAGCGGGCCTACCCGTTCGGCCCGTTCCTGCTGCTCGGGGCTTGGGTGGGCATCGTGGCCGGTGAGCCGTTGGTCGCTGCTGTGTGGGGCTGAGGGTGGGTGCCGCGGGATACCCGGTCGACCGGGTATCCCACGGGTTGTCCGCCACCGCAGAGGCCGACAACCCGTGGGAGACGCGGACAACCCGTCTCGTCCGACCACCGCGCCGAGTCAGGTTGCGGGCGCCGATGGGAGAATGTGGCGCATGTTGCGCTGGCTGACCGCGGGGGAGTCCCACGGACCCTCCCTGGTCGCGATCCTCGAGGGCCTGCCGGCCCACGTCCAGGTCACGACCGACGACATCTCGGACTCGCTGGCGCGGAGGCGGCTGGGCTACGGCCGCGGCGCCCGGATGAAGTTCGAGGCCGACGCGGTCCGCGTCGTCGGGGGAGTCCGGCACGGACGCACCCAGGGCGGCCCGGTCGCGATCGAGGTCGGCAACACCGAGTGGCCCAAGTGGGAGCAGGTGATGTCGGCGGACCCGGTCGACCAGGACGTCCTCGACGGGCTGGCCCGCAACGCGCCGCTCACCCGGCCGCGCCCGGGCCACGCCGACCTCGCCGGCATGCAGAAGTACGACTTCGAGGACGCGCGCCCGGTCCTGGAGCGGGCCTCCGCCCGCGAGACAGCGGCGCGGGTGGCCCTCGGCCGGGTCGCGAGCAACTTCCTCGAGCAGGCCGTCGGCGCGCAGGTCGTCTCCCACGTGATCGAGATCGGCGGCGTGCGCGCGCCGGCCGGGCTGTGGCCCCAGCCGTCGGACGTCGGCCGGCTCGACGAGGACCCGGTCCGCTGCCTCGACCCCGACACCTCCAAGCTGATCGTCGAGCGCATCGACCTCGCCCACAAGGAGGGCGACACGCTGGGCGGCGTGGTCGAGGTCGTCGTCCACGGGCTGCCGCCGGGCCTCGGCTCGCACGTGCACTGGGACCGCCGGCTCGACGCTCGTCTCGCGGCCGCGCTGATGGGCATCCAGGCGATCAAGGGCGTCGAGGTCGGCGACGGCTTCGAGCTCGCTGCCACCCCCGGCTCGCTGGCGCACGACGAGATCGTGCCGACCGAGGAGGGGCTGCGGAGGGTCTCAGGACGCTCCGGCGGCACCGAGGGCGGGATGACGACCGGCGAGATCCTGCGGGTCCGCGCCGCCATGAAGCCCATCGCGACCGTCCCGCGCGCACTGCGCACCGTCGACGTCGCGACGGGCGAGGAGGCCGTCGCGCACCACCAGCGCTCCGACGTGTGTGCCGTGCCGGCCGCCGGCATCGTCGCCGAGGCGATGGTCGCGCTCGTGCTGGCGGACGCGGTCATCGAGAAGTTCGGTGGCGACTCGGTCCAGGAGACCCGGCGCAACGCCGAGAGCTACCTGGCCACGTTGAGGTACAAGTGAGCCTCGACGACCTGGACCACCCGGACGGACGGCTCGACCGACGTCCGCTGGCCGTTCTCGTGGGGACGATGGGCGCCGGCAAGACGACGGTGGGTCGGCTGCTGGCCGACGCGCTCGGTGTGGGCTTCCTCGACAGCGACCACGCGGTCGAGGCCCGGGCCGGGAAGCCGGTGCAGGAGATCTTCGTCGACGACGGCGAGACCGCGTTCCGCGCCCTCGAGCGGGAGGCCGTCGCGGCAGCTCTCGTCGAGCACGACGGTGTCCTCGCCCTCGGCGGGGGAGCCGTGCTCGACGAGGCGACCCGCGCCCTGCTCGAGGACCACGCGGTGGTCTTCCTCCGGGTCGGCCTCGCCGACGCCGTCAAGCGCGTCGGCCTCGGCGCAGGACGCCCCCTGCTCCTCGGCAACGTCCGGGCGCGGGTGAAGATGCTGCTCGACGAGCGGACCCCGATCTACGAGGCCCTCGCCCGGATCGCGGTCGACACCGACGGCCGGAGCCCGCAGGAGGTGGCATCCGAGATCGCCGCGGGGCTCGACAGGCTCGACCGGCGAACGGAGAACCGATGACCGACACCGTCCTGAGCGTGGGGGGAGCCTCGCCGTACGACGTCGTGGTCGGCCGCGGGCTCGCGGACCGGTTGCCGGGGATCCTCGGCAGCGACGTCCAGCGGGTCGCCTTCCTCTACGCCGCGGAGCTCGACGAGCTCGCGGAGCAGGTCCTCGACGCACTGCGCGCGGAGTACGACGTGCTCGCCCTCGGCCTGCCGTCCGGCGAGGCGACGAAGTCGGCGGACGTGGCGGTCCAGTGCTGGGACGCGCTCGGCGACGCCGGCTTCACCAGGTCCGACGCGGTCGTGACGTTCGGCGGCGGCGCGACCACCGACCTCGGCGGCTTCGTGGCCGCGACCTGGCTGCGGGGGGTGCGGGTCGTGCACGTGCCGACCACGCTGCTGGGGATGGTCGACGCGGCGGTGGGCGGCAAGACGGGCATCAACACCGCTGCGGGCAAGAACCTCGTCGGCTCGTTCCACGAGCCGGCCGGCGTGCTGGTCGACCTCGACACCCTGCTCACGCTGCCCCGCGAGGAGCTCGTCGCCGGCATGGGTGAGGTCGTCAAGTGCGGCTTCATCGCCGATCCGGTGATCCTCGACCTGGTCGAGGCGGACCCGGCCGCGGCGACCGACCCCGCCGGCAAGGTGCTGCCCGAGCTCGTGGAGCGGGCGATCCGGGTCAAGATCGACGTCGTCGTCGCCGACCTGAAGGAGACCGGTGGGGACGCGGGTCACCCCGGCCGCGAGGTGCTCAACTACGGCCACACGATGGCGCACGCGATCGAGCGCGCCGAGGGCTACACGATGCGGCACGGCGAGGCGGTGGCCATCGGCTGCTGCTACGTCGCAGAGCTGGCTCGGCTGGAGGGGCACCTCGACGACAAGACGGCGGCGCGGCACACGACGGCGTTCGGCGCGGTCGGCCTGCCGACGACCTACTCCGGTGCCGGGTTCGACGAGCTGCTCGCTGCCATGCGGGTCGACAAGAAGGCCCGCGGCAACACCCTCCGGTTCGTCGTCCTCGACGGGGTGGCCCGGCCGGTCGTGCTGTCCGGTCCGTCCGAGGAGCACCTGCGGGCGGCGTACGACGTGATGACGGGCGGTGCGGCATGAAGGTGCTCGTGCTCAACGGGCCGAACCTGGGGCGCCTCGGTCGCCGCCAGCCCGAGATCTACGGACACACCACGCACGGCGACCTCACCGACCTGTGCCGCAACTGGGGTGCGCAGCTCGGCCTGGAGGTCGAGGTCCGGCAGACGAACCACGAGGGCGACCTCCTGGACTGGCTCAACGACGCCGCCGACACCGAGACCCCGGTCGTGCTCAACGCGGCGGCCTGGACCCACTACTCCTACGCCATCTTCGATGCCTGCGCGCAGCTGAGGGCAACGCTGGTGGAGGTCCACATCTCCGACCCCTCGCAGCGCCCGGAGGTCTTCCGGCACACGTCTGTCGTCACGCCGCACGCGACGAAGGTCATCGCCGGCCAAGGGGTCGACGGCTACCGGCAGGCTCTCGAATTCATCGCCGCCGAGGACGACGACTAGACTTCTCGGCTGGCCCGGACATGGCCGTACCGCCCCCTGTTGTGATTGACATCTGCATGAAGAAGGCTGACGCATGGCAACGACGAACGACCTGAAGAACGGCATGGTTCTCAACCTGGAAGGCCAGCTCTGGCAGGTGGTCGACTTCCAGCACGTCAAGCCCGGCAAGGGCCCGGCGTTCGTGCGCACCAAGCTCAAGCACGTGGAGTCGGGCAAGAACGTCGACAAGACCTTCAACGCCGGCACCAAGGTCGAGACCGCCACGGTCGACCGGCGCACCATGCAGTACCTCTACAACGACGGCACCAACTACGTCTTCATGGACACCGGCACCTACGACCAGATCGAGGTCGACCCCGACATCGTCGGCCGGGCCAAGGACTTCCTGCTCGAGAACATGGAGGCGATCGTCGCCACCAACGAGGGCCGCGTCCTCTTCATCGAGCTCCCCGCCTCGGTCGAGCTGACCATCACCTACACCGAGCCCGGCGTCGTCGGCGACTCCGCGACCGGTCGCACCAAGCCGGCCACCCTCGAGACCGGCGCCGAGATCCAGGTGCCGCTGTTCATCGAGCAGGGCGAGAAGATCAAGGTCGACACCCGCGACGGTGGCTCGTACCTCTCGCGTGTGAAGTCCTGATGGCCCAAGGTGGCGCACGCTCCAAGGCCCGCAAGCGGGCCCTGGACCTGCTCTTCGCCGCCGACCTGCGGCGGGAGTCGGCGGGCGAGACCCTCGACCGGTCGATCGCCGAGGGCGCGGCCCCGACGAACCCCTACACCGAGACCCTCGTGCGCGGCGTCGTCGAGCACCTCGTCCGCATCGACGAGGTGCTCGCCGCCTACGCCCAGGGCTGGACGCTCGACCGGATGCCGGCGGTCGACCGCAACGTGCTGCGCATCGGCGTCTTCGAGCTGCTGTACGCCGACGACGTCCCCGACGCGGTCGCGGTGACCGAGGCGCTGGCGCTGGTGCAGGAGCTCTCCACCGACGAGTCGCCCTCGTTCGTCAACGGGGTGCTCGGCGCGATCGTGAAGAGCAAGCCCAGCCTGATCGCCTGAATCGTTCGCCCGGACGGTTCCGCCGGACGCTCGGTCATGGAATGTTTGACCAATGAGCGAGAGCATCGACGTCGCCGTCATCGGTCTCGGTCCGGGAGGGGAGCACGTCGCCGCGCAGCTGGCGCAGGCCGGGCTCACCGTCCTCGGGGTGGAGAAGCACCTGGTCGGCGGCGAGTGTCCCTACTACGGGTGCATCCCCTCGAAGATGATGATCCGGGCGGCCAACGCTCTGGCGGAGTCCCGCCGGGTGCCGGACCTCGGTGGCTCGGTCGAGGTGACACCGGACTGGTCGCCCGTCGCGAAGCGGATCTCCGACGAGGCTACGGACGCCTGGAACGACCAGGTGGCGGTCGACCGGCTCATCGACAACGGTGGCCGGTTCACCCGCGGACACGGCCGGTTGGCCGGACCAGGGAAGGTCGTCGTCGAGACCGACGACGGCACCGAGGAGTACGACGTGAGCCGCGGGGTCGTGCTCAACGTGGGCACGTCGCCCGCCGTACCGCCGATCGACGGGCTGGCGGAGACGCCGTACTGGACCAACCGCGACGTCGTGCAGGTCACCGACCTCCCCGACAGCCTGATCGTCCTCGGCGGCGGCGCCATCGGCTGCGAGATCGCGCAGGCGTTCGCCCGGTTCGGGGTCCGGGTGACGATCCTCGAGGTCGCCGAGCGGATCCTCGGCCCCGAGGAGCCCGAGGCCAGCGCCGTGGTGGCGGAGGCGATGACCGACGAGGGCATCGCCGTGCGGGCGGGCGTCGAGGTGGAGCGCGTCGAGCACGATGCGGGCTCCGGGTTCACGGTCTCGCTCGGCGGAGGAGAGCAGGTCACGAGCGCCGCGCTGCTGGTGGCCGCCGGTCGTCGTACCAACCTGTCCGACCTGGGCCTGGACACCGTGGGCCTCGACCCGTCCGCGCGCTTCCTGGACACCGACGAGCAGCTGCGCGCCGGCGACGGCGTGTGGGCGGTCGGCGACATCACCGGCAAGGGCCAGTTCACGCACGTGTCGATGTACCAGGCCGAGATCGCCGTGCGGTCGGTCCTCGGCAAGGACGGGCCGTGGGCCGACTACCGGGCGGTCAGCCGAGCGACGTTCACCGACCCGGAGGTGGGTTCGGTCGGGCTCACCGAGGCGCAGGCCCGCGAGGCCGGCATCCGGGTCACGACCGGGAGCTACCAGCTGCCGAGCTCGAGCCGCGGGTGGATCCACAAGAGCGGCAACCACGGCGTGATCAAGGTGGTCGCCGACGCCGACCGCGGCGTCCTCGTCGGCGGTACGACGGTGGGCCCCTCGGGCGGGGAGATGATCGGTCTGATCGCCACCGCCGTGCACGCCGCCGTGCCGGTCGCGACGCTGCGGACGATGCACTACGCCTATCCGACGTTCCACCGGGCGATCGAGAACGCCATCAACGAGCTCGAGGTCTGATCTGCCTCGACCTGTCTCGGCGTTGCACCCCGGGTTAGGGTCTGGCCAGTCGATCCGCCGCTTCTCGGGAGGTAGCAGTGAGCCAGCAGTCCGCCGACCCCACCGACCCCACCCTCGGTCAGAACACGTCCGACCGCCTCTTCACGCCCGAAGAGCTGGAGACGTTCGCACGTCGCCAGGTCGAGGCCGCGCGCAACGGCGCGGAGGTCGACCCGCTCAGCGATCCGATCGACGCCGATCCGCTCACCACGGCCACGATCCCGCGCGGGCCGATGCCGTCGGGACCGCCGCCCTCGGCCCCGCCGCCCTCGGCCCCGCCGCCCTCCGCCCCGCCGCCGTCGGCCGCGCCGCCCGTGGCCCCGCCACCGTCCGGCCCGCCCACCGCCGTGCCGACGGCCCAGCACCTGGCGCCCGCCGAGCCGCGCCGGTTCATGACCGCGACCGACTTCCTCGACCGTCGCGTCCACGACCTCCACCAGGGGCCGGCCACCTGGGGCTGGCGGGGCCGGGTCCGTCGCGCGAGCGGGGGCCTGGTCAAGCCGAGGATGAGTGCGAAGGAGCGGGCCTACCACGCGGACCGGCAGGCCATCCAGAAGGACTTCGCCGGACCACGCACGATCGCGTTCATCAACCCGAAGGGCGGGGCCGCCAAGACGACGGGCGTGCTCGCGGCCGGCTACACGTTCGGGACGGTCCGCGGTGGCGGCGTGGTGGCGTGGGACAACAACGAGACCCGCGGCACCCTCGGGATCAGGGGCCAGCGCAGCAGCCACCGCAACACGACCCGCGAGCTGCTCGAGGACCTGGGCCGGTTCAAGGACGTCTACCAGTCCCGCATCGGCGACCTGGGCGCGTTCGTGCGGTCCCAGGGCGATGCCCACTTCGACGTGCTCGCGTCCGACGAGCGCCCGGACGTCACGGGCATCATCCACAGCGCGGACTTCGCAGAGGTGCACGCGCTGCTCCAGCGCTTCTACCGGCTGATCCTGGTCGACACGGGCAACAACATGCGCGCCGAGAACTGGCTGGCTGCCGCGGAGGCCGCCGACCTGCTCGTCGTCACCAGCACGGTCCGCGAGGACACCGGCTACAGCGGCCTGTGGATGCTCGACGCGCTGCAGGACGCCGGCTACGCGAACCTCAAGCACAAGACGATCACCGTGCTGTCCGACCCGAGCGAGAAGTTCGACTCCCGGGCCGACACCCGACTCGCGAACGACCTGGTCCAGGTCTACGAGCAGCGGACCCGCGGGGTCTACCGGGTCCCGTACGACCCGGCGCTGGTCTCGGGCTCGGTCGTCCCCTACAGCCAGCTCAGCAAGGCGACCCAGCGCTCGTGGCTGGCGGCGTGCGCGGCGATGGCGCAGGCTCTCTGACCGCGGTCAGCTCCCGGGCGGCGGACGGGGGATCAGGACCGCGCCGGGATTGAGGATCCCGGCAGGGTCGAGCGCGTCCTTGACGCGCCACGTCAGCGCGATCACGTCGTCGCCCAGCTGGGCGGGCAGCGCGGAGCGCTTCGCGCGCCCCACCCCGTGCTCGCCGGTGATGGTGCCGCCGAGCTCGATCGCCAGCGCCATCACGTCCTCGAACGCGCGGCGGGCACCGTCGACCGAGGCGGGATCGGCGGCGTCGTACACCACGATCGGGTGGGTGTTGCCGTCGCCGGCGTGCGCCACCACGGCGATCTCGACGCCCGATCGAGCTGCGATGGCGGCGACGCCGTCCACGAGGTCGGGCAGCAACGGCACCGGGACGCCGACGTCCTCGAAGAGCACGCTGCCCCGCTGCTCGAGGGCGAGGAAGGCGTTGCGGCGGGCGGCGACGAACATGGAGGCCTCCTCCGCGTCCGTGGTGGTGAACACCTCGCCGGCACCGGCGGCCTCGCAGCTGGCCCGCATGACGTCGATCTCCGCTGCGCACGCGGCGCCGGGTGCGTCGGACTGGGCGACCAGCAACGCACCGGACGAGCGGTCCAAGCCGTGCGAACGCCAGTCCTCGACGGCGTTGATCGTCGCGTGGTCCATGAGCTCGAGCATCGAAGCGCGGACACGGCTGCGGATGGCGACGACCGCCCGGGAGGCTGCCGTCATCGTCGGGAAGGTGCTGACGAGGGTGGCGCCGGGGGTCTGGGCCGGGATCAGCCGCAGGATCGCCCGGGTGATGATGCCGAGGGTCCCTTCGCTGCCGACGAAGAGCTTCATCAGCGCGAGACCGGCGACGTCCTTGATCTGCTTGCCACCCAGCCGGACCAGGCTGCCGTCGGCGAGCACGACGTCCATGCCGAGGACGTAGTCGGCCGTCACGCCGTACTTCACGCAGCAGAGGCCGCCGGCATTGGTCGCGAGGTTCCCGCCGATCGAGCAGATCTCGTACGACGAGGGGTCGGGCGGGTACCACAGCCCGTGTTCCGCGGCTGCTCGCTTGACCTCGACGTTCAGGGCACCCGGCTCGACGATCGCGACCTGGCTGGCATTGTCGATCTCGATGGCGCGCATCCGGTCCAGCGAGATCGTGATCCCGCCGTCGACCGCCGACGACCCGCCCGAGAGTCCGGTGCCGGCGCCGCGTGGCACCACCGGCACCCGGTTCGCAGCCGCCCAGCGGACCGCGGACTGGACGTGCGAGGCGGTCTCGGCGCGGACGACCGCGATCGGGGTGCCGGCCGAGCCGTCGCGCGCGAAGTCCTCCCGGTACTTGTCGATCTCGGCCGCACCGGTGACGACGACCCCCTCGGGGAGGTCGGCGACGAGATCGGCGAGAACGACGGCCACGGCCGCAGCCTACGATGAGAAGGCTGGTGGCAAGCGTGTCGAGGACGGGGAGAGCAATGCGGTCGATCGAGGACCCGAAGGACGACCTGTCCGTCAGCCGGCCGAAGGCCTGGGCGGCCGGGGTCCCGGGCGTCGCCCACGCGCTGGAGTACGCGCTGTCGCAGACGAGCCCTCGTCGTACGGCGTTGACGCTCCTCAACCTCAACCAGGACGGCGGCATCGACTGCCCTGGCTGCGCCTGGCCGGAACCGGACAAACGGCACAGGAACGAGTACTGCGAGAACGGCGCGAAGCACGTCACCGACGAGGCGACCAGCCGCCGCGTCACCCGCGCGTTCTTCGCCGAGCACCCGGTCGCCGAGCTGGACCAGAAGTCCGACTACTGGCTCAACCAGCAGGGCCGGCTGACCGAGCCGATGGTGAAGCTGCCCGGCGGGGCCCACTACGAGCCGATCACCTGGGACGACGCCGTCGGCCTCGTCGCCGGCGAGCTGGTCGGGCTCGACTCGCCGGACGAGGCGATGTTCTACACCTCCGGACGCCTCAACAACGAGGGTGCGTTCCTCCTCCAGCTCTTCGCCCGTGCCTACGGCACCAACAACCTGCCCGACTGCTCGAACATGTGCCACGAGTCGAGCGGATCGGCGCTGGGCGCGACGCTCGGGATCGGGAAGGGCACGGTGTCGCTCGACGACCTCCACGAGGCCGACCTGGTGCTCGTCGTCGGACAGAACCCCGGCACCAACCACCCGCGGATGCTCACCGCGCTGGAGCAGACCAAGCACAACGGCGGCCAGGTGGTCGCGGTCAACCCGCTGCCCGAGGCCGGGCTCCGGCGGTTCAAGAACCCGCAGAAGCCGACCGGCGTCGTCGGCCGCGGTACGACGATCGCCGACCAGTTCCTCCAGATCCGGCTCGGCGGCGACCTGGCGCTCTTCCAGATGCTCAACCGGCTGCTGCTCGAGGCCGAGGACGACGCTCCCGGCACCGTCCTCGACCAGGCCTTCATCGAGCGCGACACGACGGGGTTCGAGGCGTTCTCGGAGCACGTGCGGCGCACGGAGTGGGACGACGTCCTCACCGCCACCGGCCTGACCCGTGCGGAGATCGAGGAGCTGCACCAGCGGATCCTGGCCAGCGACAAGATCATCGTGTGCTGGGCGATGGGCCTGACCCAGCACCGCCACGGTGTCCCGACCATCCGCGAGATCGTCAACCTGCTGCTGCTCCGCGGCAGCATCGGTCGGCCCGGCGCCGGCGTGTGCCCGGTCCGCGGCCACAGCAACGTGCAGGGCGACCGCACGATGGGAATCTGGGAGCAGCTGCCGGAGCCCTTCCGCGCGGCGCTGGAGAAGGAGTTCGGGTTCTCCCCGCCGGCCGAGACCGGCTATGACTCCGTCCACGGCGTCCGCGCGATGCGGGACGGCAAGGTCAAGGTCTTCATGGGCGTCGCCGGCAACTTCGTCCGCGCGATGTCGGACAGTGCCGTCACCGAGGAGGCGCTGCGGCGCTGCCGGCTGACGGTGCAGGTCTCCACCAAGCTGAACCGGTCGCACACCGTCTGCGGCGAGACCGCCCTCATCCTGCCGACCCTCGGGCGCAGCGACCGCGACGTGCAAGCAACAGGGGAGCAGTTCGTCACTGTCGAGAACTCGATGAGCCAGGTCCACACGACCCGCGGTCGCCTCGACCCGGCCTCGCCCGACCTCCTCAGCGAGATCGCGATCATCTGCCGGCTCGCCCGGCGCACCCTCGGCGACGGCGGCTCGATCCCCTGGGAGGACTTCGAGGGCGACTACAGCCTGATCCGCGACCGGATCGCCCGCGTCGTCCCGGGGTTCGAGGACTTCAACGAGCGGGTGTCGGCGCCGGGCGGCTTCCGGCTCCCGAGCCCGGTCAACGAGGGCATCTACCGCACGGCCAGCGGCAAGGCAGAGTTCTCGTGCAACGCGTTCACCTCGCTCGTCGCGCCGCCCGGCCACCTGGTGTTGCAGACGATGCGCTCGCACGACCAGTGGAACACCATCCCGTACGCGATGGACGACCGCTACCGCGGCATCCACGACTCGCGGCACGTGGTGTTCGTCAACCCCGAGGACCTGTCCGAGCTCGGGATCGGGGACCAGGCGCTGGTCGACGTCGTCAGTGTGTGGGACGACGGCACCGAGCGGCGGTTCGAGGGGGTGCGGGCCGTGCCCTACCCGACGGCGCGTGGGTCGGCGGCGGCGTACTATCCCGAGGCGAACTGCCTGGTGGCGCTCGACAGTGTCGCCGAGGGCAGCAACACGCCGACCTACAAGGGTGTCATCGTGCGGCTGGAGCCCGTGGCCGGGACGGGAGACTGAGGATGGGCCGCGTGACCGCCCGGCGGTCCGTGCTGCGCGTCCGCGACGGCGAGGCGACCCGTCGCCCGGACGCCCTCGCAGCCGAGGAGCCGATGGAGATCCGGGTCGACGGCCGGCCGCTCACGATCACGATGCGCACCCCAGGCGACGACTTCGACCTCGCGGTCGGCTTCCTCGTGAGCGAGGGGGTCGTGCACGCGGTGGACGACGTCGTCGCCGCGCGCTACTGCGCCGGGGCCACCGACGACGGGACCAACACCTACAACGTCGTCGACGTGCAGCTCGACCCCGCGGTGCCGGCGCCGCACGCTTCGCTGGAGCGGAACTTCTACACCACGTCGTCCTGCGGCGTCTGCGGCAAGTCCAGCCTCGACGCCGTGCGGACGTCCTCGACGTGGAAGGTCGCGGACGACCCGCTGCGGGTGCGCCCCGCCCTCCTCGCCAGGCTGCCGGAGCGCCTCCGCGAGTCCCAACGGGTCTTCGACACGACCGGCGGTCTGCATGCCGCGGGGCTGTTCTGCTCGTCCGGCGAGCTGATGGTGCTCAGGGAGGACGTCGGGCGGCACAACGCCGTCGACAAGGTCGTCGGCCACGCGCTGCGCAACGGTCTGCTCCCGCTCAGGGAGACGATCCTGGTCGTGAGTGGGCGCGCGTCGTTCGAGCTGGTGCAGAAGGCGGTGATGGCGGGCATCCCGATGCTCGCGGCAGTCTCCGCGCCGAGCTCGCTCGCCGTCGACCTGGCGGAGGAGAGCGGCCTGACCCTCGTCGGATTCCTCCGCGGTGCCTCCATGAACGTCTACACCGCACCCGACCGGGTAATGGTTGCGTGAAGGCTCATCCGAGCGAAAGGAAAGTCATGGGTAACCAGGACAAGCTCGAAAACACCGCCAACGAGAAGGTTGGCGAAGCCAAGGAAGCTGCGGGCAAGGCGACAGGCGACGACGAGCTCCAGGGCGAAGGCAAGGCGGACCAGACCAAGGCCAACCTGAAGCAGGCCGGCGAGAAGGTCAAGGACGCCTTCCGCTGATTCGCACTCGTGGCTGACGAGGGACCCGGCTCCGGCCGGGTCCCTCTCGCGTGAAGGGGTCCTCACGCAGACGATGCGTGGCGGTTCGTCGGTCCCCGGACGCACCGGCTAAGGTGGGCGTCGATCGACATCCTTTAACGAGCCGTCCTGTGAGGCGGAGAAGGAGGTCAGGCGCGCTGATGCCTGCCGCACCGTCGGCCGAACAACAAGGCCGCACCGACCGCGAGGTCCTCGACGTCCGTGACATCGGCCGGGCGCTCACCCGGATCGCCCACGAGATCCTCGAACGCAACAAGGGCGCGGGCGATCTCGTCCTCCTCGGCATCCCGCGCCGCGGCGTCCCGCTCGCGCACCGGATCGCCTCCCGGATCTCCTCCGTCGAGGAGTACGACGTCCCGGTCGGATCCCTCGACATCACGATGTACCGCGACGACCTGCGGATGAAGCCGGCGAGGACCCTGATGCACACCGAGATCCCGGCCGGCGGGATCGACGGCAAGGTGGTCGTCCTCGTCGACGACGTGCTCTACTCCGGGCGCACCATCCGGGCCGCGCTCGACGCGCTCAACGACGTCGGCCGCCCCCGCGCCGTCCAGCTGGCGGTCCTCGTCGACCGGGGCCACCGCGAGCTCCCGATCCGCGCCGACTTCGTCGGGAAGAACCTGCCCACGTCCCTTGCGGAGCGGGTGAGCGTCCGGCTCGCCGAGATGGACGACGACGGCGGTGTCGACGCGGTGTCGATCACCGGGTCCACGGAGGAGAAGGGGGCGTCCGCGTGAAGCGACACCTGCTGAGCGCGGCCGACCTGACCCGCGACGACGCCGAGCTGGTCCTGACCACCGCGGCGGAGCTGCGGTCTTTGGCGGACCGGCCGATCAAGAAGCTGCCGGCGCTGCGCGGCCGCACCGTCGTCAACCTGTTCTTCGAGGACTCGACCCGCACCCGGATCTCCTTCGAGGCCGCCGCCAAGCGGCTGTCGGCCGACGTCATCAACTTCGCGGCCAAGGGCTCGAGCCTGAGCAAGGGGGAGAGCCTCAAGGACACCGCGCTCACCCTCGAGGCGATGGGTGCCGACGCGGTCGTGATCCGGCACAGCGCGAGCGGTGCGCCGCACCGGCTCGCCCACTCCGGCTGGGTGCGATCAAGCGTCGTCAACGCCGGTGACGGCACCCACGAGCACCCCACCCAGGCCCTCCTCGACGCGTTCACCCTGTGGCGCCACCTCGGTGAGTCGAAGCCGAGCGGGCTGGAGGGGCGCCGGGTCGCGATCGTCGGCGACGTGCTCCACAGCCGGGTCGCCCGCTCCAACGCCTTGCTGCTCCAGACCCTGGGCGTCGACGTCACGCTGGTCGGCCCGCCGACCCTGCTGCCCGTCGGCGTCGAGTCCTGGGGCGTCGACACCAGCTACGACCTGGACGCCGTGCTGCCCAAGGTCGACGCGGTGATGATGCTGCGGGTCCAGCGGGAGCGGATGCAGGGCGGGTTCTTCCCGACCCCGCGCGAGTACTCCCGCCGCTACGGGCTCGATGGCCGCCGGATGGCGACCCTGCAGGACCACACGATCGTCATGCACCCGGGTCCGATGGTGCGCGGCATGGAGATCACCGCCGACGTCGCCGACTCCGACCGGTCGGTGATCGTCGAGCAGGTGACCAACGGCGTCGCGGTCCGGATGGCCGTCCTCTACCTCCTCCTCGGAGGATCCGAAAGCGAGAGCAACGAGTGACCACGAAGTACCTGATCAAGAACGTCTCGATCCTGGGGGGCGAGCCGACCGACATCCTCGTCGAGGGCGGAGTCGTCGCCGAGATCGGCACTGGGTTGTCGGCGGACGGCGCCGAGACCATCGACGCCGACGGTCTCGTCGCGCTCCCGGGCCTGGTCGACCTGCACACCCACCTGCGCGAGCCCGGGCGCGAGGACGCCGAGACGGTCGAGACCGGCACCCGTGCCGCAGCGATGGGCGGCTTCACCGCCGTGCACGCGATGGCCAACACCGACCCGGTCGCCGACACCGCGGGTGTCGTCGAGCAGGTGTGGCGCCTCGGTCGTGAGGCGGGCTACTGCGACGTGTTCCCGATCGGCGCGGTCACCGTCGGTCTCCAGGGCGAGCGGCTCGCCGAGCTCGGGGCCATGGCGGACTCGGCCGCCCGCGTCCGGATCTTCTCCGACGACGGTCACTGCGTCAGCGACCCGCTGCTCATGCGGCGGGCGCTGGAGTACGTCAAGGCGTTCGACGGCGTCATCGCGCAGCACGCGCAGGACCCGCGGCTCACCGAGGGCGCGCAGATGAACGAGAGCGAGCTGTCCGGGCGACTCGGGCTGGCGGGGTGGCCGGCGGTCGCCGAGGAGGCGATCATCGCCCGCGACTGCCTGCTGACGGCCCACGTCGGCTCGCGGCTGCACGTCTGCCACGTCTCCACGGCGGGCTCGGTCGAGATCGTCCGCGACGCCAAGCGCAAGGGCTGGAACGTCACGGCGGAGGCCTGCCCGCACCACCTGCTGCTGACCGACGAGCTGGCGGCGACGTACAACCCGATCTACAAGGTCAACCCGCCGCTGCGCTCGGCCGCCGACGTCGAGGCACTGCGGGCCGGCCTGGCGGACGGGACGATCGACATCGTGGCCACCGACCACGCTCCGCACCCGCACGAGGACAAGGACTGCGAGTGGGCGGCCGCGGCGTTCGGCATGCTCGGCCTCGAGACGGCCCTGTCGATCGTGCAGCACACGATGGTCGACACCGGCCTGCTCGACTGGGCGGGTGTCGCCGAGCGGCTGTCCTACGCGCCCGCTCGGATCGGTCGGGTGGCCGACCACGGGCGCCCGATCGAGGTCGGCGCGCCCGCCAACATCGCGCTCTACGACCCGGCCGCTACCAGGACGATCGACGCCGCCGAGTCCGCGTCCCTCTCGCGGAACACGCCGTACGCCGGCATGGAGCTGCCTGGGAGGATCGAGGCGACGTTCCTCCGGGGACGACCGACGGTTCTGGACGGAAAGCTGGTCTGATGGTCTCGACAGGCTCGACCACCAAAACTGCCCTGCTGGTCTTGGAAGACGGGCGCACCTTCCACGGTGAGGCGTACGGCGCCGAGGGCGAGACGTACGGCGAAGCGGTGTTCAACACCGGCATGACGGGCTACCAGGAGACCCTGACCGACCCGTCGTACCACCGCCAGGTCGTCGTGATGACCGCTCCGCACATCGGCAACACCGGCGTCAACGACGAGGACCAGGAGTCGCGCCGGATCTGGGTGGCCGGCTACGTCGTCCGCGACCCCGCCCGCCGGGTCTCGAGCTGGCGCTCGCGCCGGTCGCTCGACGACGAGCTGCGGTCGCAGGGCGTGGTCGGTATCAGCGGGATCGACACCCGCGCCCTCACCCGGCACCTGCGCGAGCGCGGTGCGATGCGGTGCGGGATCTCCACGACCGAGACCGACCCCGGCGCCCTGCTCGCCCGGGTGCTCCAGCAGGCCGAGATGAAGGGCGCGGACCTTGCCGGCGAGGTCAGCACGATGGACGCCTACGTGGTGCCGGCTGTGGGGGAGAGGCGATTCACCGTCGCCGCCGTCGACCTCGGCATCAAGGGCATGACCCCGGCGCTGATGGCCGAGCGGGGGATCGAGGTCCACGTGCTGCCCGCGACGGCGACGATCGACGACGTCGAGGCGGTCGGCGCCGACGGGGTGTTCTTCTCCAACGGGCCGGGCGACCCGGCGACGGCGGACGTCAGCATGCTGCAGGGAGTCCTGGAGCGGGAGATCCCCTACTTCGGGATCTGCTTCGGCAACCAGCTCTTCGGCCGCGCGCTCGGGTTCGGCACCTACAAGCTGACCTACGGCCACCGGGGCATCAACCAGCCGGTGATGGACCGCACGACCGGCAAGGTCGAGGTCACGGCGCACAACCACGGCTTCGCGGTGGACGCTCCGCTCGACACCGCCACGGAGACGCCGTACGGCTCGGCGACGGTGAGCCACGTGTGCCTCAACGACGACGTCGTGGAGGGGCTGGAGCTGCGCCGGGACGACCGCCTCGTGGCCTTCTCGGTGCAGTACCACCCGGAGGCAGCGGCCGGGCCGCACGACGCCGCCTACCTGTTCGACCGATTCTGCGACCTGATGGGGGCAAACGTCTGATGCCGAAGCGCGATGACATCAAGTCCGTCCTCGTGATCGGCTCGGGGCCGATCATCATCGGCCAGGCCTGCGAGTTCGACTACTCCGGTACCCAGGCGTGCCGGGTGCTGAAGGCCCAGGGTCTCCGCGTGGTGCTGGTCAACAGCAACCCGGCCACGATCATGACCGACCCGGAGTTCGCCGACGCCACCTACGTCGAGCCGATCACCCCCGAGTTCGTCGAGAAGGTGATCGCCGCCGAGGAGGCGCGCGGCTACCCGATCGACGCGGTCCTTCCGACCCTCGGCGGCCAGACCGCCCTCAACACGGCGATCGCGCTCCACGAGAACGGCGTCCTGGAGAAGTACGGCGTCGAGATGATCGGCGCGAGCTTCGACGCGATCCACCGCGGCGAGAACCGGGAGACGTTCAACGCGATCGTCCAGAAGATCGGCGGCGAGGTGGCGCGCAGCTTCGTGTGCCACTCGCTGGCGGACTGCGAGAAGGCGGTCGGCGAGCTCGGCTTCCCGGTCGTCGTACGCCCGTCCTTCACGATGGGCGGCACCGGCTCCGGCATCGCCTACGACGACGGGGACCTGGCCCGGATCGCCGGCTCCGGCCTCGACGCCAGCCCGACGACCGAGGTCCTCATCGAGGAGTCGATCATCGGCTGGAAGGAGTACGAGCTGGAGGTGATGCGCGACAAGGCCGACAACGTCGTCATCATCTGCTCGATCGAGAACCTCGACCCGATGGGCGTCCACACCGGCGACTCGATCACCGTCGCTCCCGCGATGACGCTCACCGACCGTGAGTACCAGCACCTCCGCGACCTCGCCATCGGCATCATCCGCGAGGTCGGCGTCGACACCGGTGGCTGCAACATCCAGTACGCCGTCAACCCGCGGGACGGGCGGGTGATCGTCATCGAGATGAATCCCCGCGTGTCCCGGTCGAGCGCGCTCGCGTCGAAGGCGACCGGGTTCCCGATCGCGAAGATCGCCGCGATGGTCGCCATCGGCTACACGCTCGACGAGATCCCCAACGACATCACCCGCCGCGAGGACGGTGGGAGCACTCCCGCGAGCTTCGAGCCGAGCTTGGACTACGTGGTGGTCAAGGTGCCGAGGTTCGCGTTCGAGAAGTTCCCGGGCGCCGACCCGGTGCTCACCACGCACATGAAGTCGGTCGGCGAGGCGATGGCGATCGGCCGCAACTTCACCGAGGCCCTGCAGAAGGCGCTGCGCTCGCTGGAGGACAAGAAGGCGCCGTTCGACTGGCACAAGGAGCTGGTCGACCTCGACAAGGCCAGCCTGCTCCAGGAGATCGAGAAGCCGCACGACGGCCGGCTCAAGAAGGTCATGGATGCGATCCGGGCCGAGGCCACGCCGGAGGAGATCTTCGAGGCGACGGGCATCGACCCGTGGTTAGTCGACCAGCTGGTGCTGATCAACGAGACGGCGCAGGACCTGATCGAGGCCGACGAATTGACCCCTGCGCTGCTCCGCAACGCCAAGCGGCACGGGTTCTCCGACGTCCAGATCGGCAAGATCCGCGGGATGACGCCCGACGTGGTCCGCGGGGTGCGGCACGCGCTCGGCATCCGGCCGGTCTACAAGACCGTCGACACCTGCGCGGCGGAGTTCGCAGCGCGCACGCCGTACCACTACTCGTCCTACGACGAGGAGTCCGAGGTGCAGCCGCGCGAGAAGCCGGCCGTCATCATCCTCGGCAGCGGCCCCAACCGGATCGGTCAGGGGATCGAGTTCGACTACTCGTGCGTCCACGCCAGCATGGCGCTCAGCGCGGCCGGCTTCGAGACGGTCATGGTCAACTGCAACCCCGAGACCGTGTCCACCGACTACGACACCTCCGACCGGCTCTACTTCGAGCCGCTGACGCTGGAGGACGTGCTCGAGATCGTGCACGCCGAGGAGCAGGCCGGCCCGGTGGCGGGAGTGATCTGCCAGCTCGGCGGCCAGACCCCGCTCGGCCTCGCGCAGGGGCTCAAGGACAACGGCGTGACCATCGTCGGCACCAGCCCGGAGGCGATCCACCTCGCCGAGGAGCGGGGCGCCTTCGGCCGGGTGCTCGCCGAGGCGAGGCTGATCGCGCCGCAGCACGGGATGGCGACCAGCTTCGAGGAGGCGCGCGAGATCGCGGACCGGATCGGCTACCCGGTGCTGGTGCGTCCGTCGTACGTCCTGGGCGGCCGCGGCATGGAGATCGTGTACGACGAGCGCTCGCTCGGCGACTACATCTCCCGCGCCACCGAGGTGACCCCCGAGCACCCGGTGCTCGTGGACCGGTTCGTCGACGACGCGGTCGAGATCGACGTGGATGCCCTGTACGACGGCGAGGAGCTCTTCCTCGGCGGCGTGATGGAGCACATCGAGGAGGCCGGCATCCACTCCGGTGACTCCTCGTGCGCGCTGCCGCCGATCACGCTCGGCGACTCCGAGATCCAGCGGATCCGGGAGGCGACCCTCGCCATCGCGAAGGGCGTCGGCGTCCGCGGTCTCATCAACATCCAGTTCGCGCTCGGCTCAGACGTGCTCTACGTCCTCGAGGCCAACCCGCGGGCCAGCCGCACGGTCCCGTTCGTCTCCAAGGCCACCGGCACGCCGCTGGCGAAGGCCTGCGCGCGGGTCATGATGGGCGCCAGCATCGCCGAGCTGCGCACCGAAGGCGTCCTTCCGGCCGCCGGCGACGGTGGGTCGCTGCCGGCGGACCAGCCGATCGCGGTCAAGGAGGCGGTGATGCCGTTCAACCGGTTCCGCACGCCCGACGGTCGCCAGGTCGACACCGTGCTCGGTCCGGAGATGAAGTCCACCGGTGAGGTGATGGGTCTCGACGCCGACTTCGGCACCGCCTTCGCCAAGGCGCAGGCGGGTGCGTTCGGCTCGCTGCCGACCGCCGGCAAGGTGTTCGTGAGCATGGCCAACCGCGACAAGCGGCACATGATCTTCCCGATCAAGGTGCTCGCCGACCACGGCTTCCAGATCCTCGCCACGAAGGGCACCGCGGAGGTGCTGCGCCGCAACGGCGTGGAGACCACGATCGTCCGCAAGCACTTCGAGGGTGAGGGCCCGGCGGGGGAGAAGACCACGGTCCAGCTCATCCTCGACGGCGAGATCGACCTGGTCATCAACACGCCGCACGGTGCCACCAGCGGCGGCTCCGCGCGGCTCGACGGCTACGAGATCCGCACCGCCGCGGTCCGGGCGAACATCCCGTGCATCACCACGGTGCAGGGGCTCGGCGCCGCCGTGCACGGCATCGAGGCGCTCCATCGAGGCGAGATCGGCGTGAAGTCGCTGCAGGAATGGGCGCCGCGTTGACCGCGATCTACGGCGCGGTCTTCAAGCACGGTCTCGCGCGCCTCGACGCCGAGGTCGCGCACCATCGCACGTTCGACGCGCTGCGGGCGGCGGGGCCGGTGCTGCGTGGTCTCGACAGGCTCGACCACCGCAGGCACTGGCGCCCGGTGCAGGCGATGGGCCTGACGTTCCCCAACCCGCTCGGTCTGGCGGCCGGCTTCGACAAGACGGCGCAGGCCTTCGAGGAGCTCGGTGCCTTCGGGTTCGGCCACGTCGAGATCGGCACGGTCACCGCGCTCGCCCAGCCCGGCAACCCGAAGCCGCGCTTGATGCGGCTCGTGGAGGACCGGGCCGTCGTCAACCGGATGGGCTTCAACAACGACGGCGCCGCCGCGGTCGCGCAGCGGTTGGCCCGACGCGGGCGCCGGCCCGGCGGGCCGATCCTCGGCATCAACATCGGCAAGTCCAAGGTCGTGCCGGACGACGACCAGGCGGCGGTCGAGGCCGACTACGAGACGTCGACGAGGTTGCTGGCGGCGTACGCCGACTACCTGGTCGTCAACGTGAGCTCGCCCAACACCCCGGGTCTGCGCAACCTGCAAGCGGTCGAGAAGCTTGCGCCGCTGCTGGACCACGTCCGGCGGGTCGCGGACCGGGTCGCCGATGATGCCGGTCGCGACCGGGTGCCGCTCCTGGTCAAGATCGCCCCCGACCTGGCCGACGAGGACGTGCTCGAGGTCGCCGACCTGGCGCTCGCCCAGGACCTGTCCGGGATCATCGCGACCAATACCACCATCAGCCGCGCCGGCCTGCGGTCCTCGCCCGAGCTGGTCGACGCGGCCGGTGCCGGCGGGCTCTCCGGGGCGCCGCTGCGCGGGCGCGCGACCGCCGTGGTGTCGCTGCTCCGCGGCCGGGTCGGGCCGGACCTGACCCTGATCGGCGTCGGCGGCATCTCGACGGCCGAGGACGCACGGGAGCGGCTCGCTGCCGGCGCGGACCTGATCCAGGCCTACACCGGCCTTATCTACGGCGGCCCGCTGTGGCCGCGTCGCATCCTGAAGGGGTTGAGATGAGCTTGACTCACCAGCCGCGGAACAGGTCGGCGAACGACGCGAGGGCGCGGTCGAGCGGGTCTGCGAGCTCGGCCTCGATCGCGTCCAGCCGTGCCCCGTCGAGGACCACCGCCGGGTGAGAGCGCTCGACGGACTCGACGAGCCGCAGCCGATCCACCGTCGGGGGATGGGTGTCGTCGACCCTCAGCTCCTCAGCGGCTCCATTGCGCCTTGCCTGGGCGCGCCTATCGGATCCGAAGTCGGCACGAAGCTCCTCGAGGGCCGGTCGCAGGAGGGGTCGGTCTGTGGTCACCGCGACCCGGTTCGCCGTGATGACGACTCTCTCGAGGTCGAGGGTCGTCTCGAGGAGGTCCACGGTCCCGTCCGTGCCTGCCGAGCCGACCGCGGCGATGTCGGCGTAGAGCTCCTGCCGGCGACTGGCGGTCGCGTTCGCGAGCTGCATCAGCCGAAGGTAGGACCTCAGCAGCGTCCGGACCGGCCACATGAGCGCGTAGGCGAACACCGTGCCCGCGGGCACGGGCATGCCGTACTCCCGAAGCATCTCGTCGTGAAGGCTGCGCGGACTGAAGATGTCGTGCCACGCGACCACGGCGTCGTGCGCGGCCGCGACGTACCGGGCATGGATGAGATCGCAGTTGGCGAGATGGCCGAGCTCGTGAGCTATCAGTGCGACCCGGGCGCCGGGCGAGAGGACGACCCACAGCGGAGCGCCGATCGTGAGCGTGCGGCCGCCGAACGCTCCCGAGCTGACAGTGGCATTGAGATCGTCGGAGATATGGATTGCCGTCGGTACCGGACCGCCGACCAGCTGCGCGATCTCGGCGACGAGTGCCGTCGTCGCGGGTGCCGAGCTCCGGATGTCCTCGCCACGGTCGGTCCGGACGACCCGCGGCACGACCGCCGCGACCACGAGCAGACATACCACGCCGACGACGCGCATCGGCCAACTGTCGCCGCCGATGAGCAACCAGAGGCCGACCGCGAGGAAGCCGAGCGTCACCATGTGCACGGCGGTCGCCAGCACGTAGATGGCGATGCCGCCGGGGGTCACTCGCCGCTTCTGGCGCGCGGCGGCCAGTTCGTCGACCAGGCGACGGCTCATGCTGCCGGCCAGCCGCGACGTGCGCGATCCGGTGTCGTCGTCGCGGTGCATGGCGGCAGGGTAGTGAAGGAACTGCGCCGCGGGCGCCGAAACCCAGAGGAGATGATGCGGGCATGACTTTCGGCGAGAGGTACGCAGCCGCGCTGGCCGAGCGTGGCCAGTTCTGCGTCGGGATCGACCCCCATGCGGGCCTGCTCCGCGAGTGGGGTCTCGACGACACGGTCGAGGGGCTGGAGAAGTTCGCGCTCACGGCGGTCGAGGCGGTGGCGCCGTACTGCTCGGTGGTGAAGCCGCAGTCGGCGTTCTACGAGCGCTTCGGGAGCCGCGGGATCGCCGTCCTCGAGCGGGTGATCAGCGAGTCCCGTGCCGCGGGCGCGCTGGTGCTGCTCGACGTCAAGCGCGGCGACATCGGCTCGACGTCCCAGGCGTACGCCGAGGCCTACCTCGACCCCGCCTCTCCGCTCGCCTCGGACGCGATCACGATCAGCCCCTACCTGGGGTTCGGCTCGCTGACCCCCTTCGTCGACGTGGCCCGGACCCACCGAGCAGGGCTGTTCGTGCTCGCCGCCACCTCCAACAAGGAGGGTCCGGAGGTGCAGCGCGCCGTCACCGACGACGACTTCGGCGGTCGTACGGTCGCGTCGACCGTGCTCGGACACCTGAGGGAGCTCAACCACGGCGCGCACCCGGTGGGGTCCTTCGGTGCCGTCGTCGGTGCCACGGTCGACGGCCACGGCCTCGACTTCGCGATCAACGGCCCCATCCTGGCGCCCGGGTACGGCGAGCAGGGCGGCACCGCGGCCGACATCGTCAGGATCTTCGGGGCGTCCGCGCACAACGTCGCGGTGAGCTCCTCCCGCGGTGTGCTCCGCCTCGGCCCGGACGCGGTCGCGATGCGCGGCGCCGTCGACCGCGCCAACGACGAGCTGCGGAGCCTGCTCGGGTGAGCCGCAGGACAGGGGTGCGCCTGGCCGTCGCGATCGCTGCCGCGACCGCCCTCCTCGGGGTTGCCGGCTGTGGTGACGACGGCGCGGACGATCCCTACGCGGTCCCGGAGGAGTTCCAGGACTACTGCGAGGAGGTCGAGGACCAGCAGCCGCGACTGAGTGCCGCGCTCGAGACCGGCGGCAGGGCGAGCGGACTGATCGAGGCGCTGCCCGTCTTCGAGACCCTCGCCGCCGAGGCACCCCCGGACATCGCGGACGAGTGGCGCATCGTCATCGACCGGATCCACGATCTTGTCGACGCGCTGGACGACGCCGGGGTCGACCCGGCGAGCTACGACCGCCGGAACCCGCCCGCGGGGCTCGACCAGGAGCAGAAGGACGCGATCGACGCAGCCGCCGTCGCTCTGGTGTCGCGCACCACCGGACAGGCCATGATCGGCGTGGAGCAGCACGCGCGCGACGTCTGCAAGACGCAGCTGGCGCCCTGACCGTGCTCCGGTCGGCCGCGACCTGCCGGGAAAGCTGCCGGGCCGCGTTGCCCCTCCGACGACCACGTGACTAGGGTGGCCGCTTGGTGGCTGCTCCGGCCTCCTGCCCGATGTCGCTGACCGCGCTGGACATCTGAACCAAAGGATCCGTGTACGTGGCCCTGCCTCCCCTCACCCCCGAACAGCGTCAAGCTGCGCTCGTGAAGGCCGCCGCCGCCCGGCGGGAGCGGGCCGAGGTGAAGAACCGGTTGAAGAACTCGGGAGCATCGATCGCCGACGTGCTCGCCGAGGGCCAGACCAACGAGGTCGTCGGCAAGATGAAGGTCCTCGACCTGCTCCAGGCGGTGCCCGGCCTCGGCAAGATTCGCGCCGGCCAGCTCATGGAGCGGCTCGGCATCGCCGAGTCCCGGCGGGTCCGTGGCCTCGGGGCGAAGCAGATCGCCGCGCTGGAACGCGAGTTCGCCCCGGGTGACTGAGTCTCGACCGGCTCGACCGACCAGCGCGACCGGGCCGAGCCGTCTCGTCGTGCTCGCCGGGCCGACCGCGGTCGGCAAGGGGACCGTGGCGGAGGCGGTCCGGCGGAACCACCCCGAGGTGTGGATCTCGGTGTCGGCCACCACACGCAAGCCGCGCCCGGGTGAGGTCGACGGCCTCCACTACCTCTTCGTCGACGACGCCGAGTTCGACCGGCTGATCGCTGAGGACCAGCTCCTCGAGTGGGCTGTCGTGCACGGCGCCCACCGCTACGGCACGCCGCGGGGCCCCGTCGAGGAAGCGCTGGCGTCCGGTCGCCCGGCGATGCTCGAGATCGACCTCCAGGGCGCGCGGCAGGTACGCCGGACGATGCCGGAGGCTCTGTTCGTGTTCCTGAAGCCCCCGTCGTGGGAGGAGCTGGTGCGCCGACTCGTCGGTCGGGGCACCGAGACCGACGCCGAACGCGAGCGTCGGCTCGCCACCGCGGTCGAGGAGCTGGCCGCCGAGCCGGAGTTCGACCTCACCATCGTCAACCACGAAGTTCACGATGCGGCCGCTGAGTTGGTAGCCTTGATGACGCTCGGTGACGGCTCTGTCCGTTGACCCCGTCAGATGGTCGACATCGTCGACCGGGCCGCCGCTCTGATTTCCCCTACCGACCTTGTGAGGCCATACGCGTGTCTGCCCCGAACATCGACGCCGTGGGTGTGACCAACCCGCCGATCGACGACCTGCTGACCAAGACCGACAGCAAGTACAAGCTGGTCCTCTACAGCGCCAAGCGCGCCCGGCAGATCAACGCCTACTACTCCCAGCTCGGCGAGGGCCTGCTCGAGTACGTCGGCCCGCTCGTGGACACCCACGTGCAGGAGAAGCCCCTGTCGATCGCGCTCCGCGAGATCAACGAGGACCTGCTGACCTGCGAGGACATCGACCCGGCCGAGCTCGCCGCCGAGGAGGCCGCCGCTGCGGCGGTCACCAACGTGGCCCGCGCCGACGCCGCCGAGTGATCTGAGCACGGTCGTGACACGGCCTCGCGTGGTGCTCGGGGTCTCGGGCGGCATCGCCGCCTACAAGGCCTGTGAGCTGCTGCGCAGGTTCACGGAGTCCGGGCACGACGTGACCGTGGTGCCGACGGCTGCCGCGCTCGCCTTCGTCGGCGCGCCGACGTGGGCGGCGCTGTCGGGCAAGCCGGTCGCGACCGACGTCTGGACCGACGTGCACGAGGTACCCCACGTCCGGATCGGCCAGGAGGCCGACCTGGTCGTGGTCGCCCCGGCGACCGCCGACCTGCTGGCCAAGGCCGCCCACGGTCTCGCCGACGACCTCTTGACCAACACCCTCCTGACGGCGCGGTGCCCGGTCGTCATGGCGCCGGCGATGCACACCGAGATGTGGGAGCACGCCGCGACGGTGGCCAACGTGGCCACCCTGCGGTCGCGCGGAGTCCTCGTGGTCGAGCCCGCTGAGGGCAGGCTCACCGGTGCCGACACCGGCAAGGGGCGGCTCCCCGAGCCGGACGAGATCTTCGAGCTCTGCCGGGACCTGCTCGAGCGGGTCTCGACCGGCGCGAGCGCTGGCGTCCTCGACCTCACCGGCCGCCACGTCGTGGTCTCGGCCGGAGGCACCCGGGAGAAGCTCGATCCCGTCCGCTTCCTCGGCAACCGCTCCTCCGGCCGCCAGGGCTACGCGCTGGCGCGGGCGGCCGCCGCCCGCGGAGCCGAGGTCACGCTGGTCGCCGCCAACGTCGCGCTGCCCGACCCGGCGGGGACGAAGGTCGTCCGCGTGGAGTCCACGGCCGAGCTGCGCGACGCCGTGCTCACGGCTGCCGCAGGCGCCGACGCGGTCGTGATGGCCGCGGCTCCGGCCGACTTCCGTCCGGTGCACCGCTCGGACACCAAGATCAAGAAGTCCGATGACGGCTCGGCTCCGGCGATCTCGCTGGAGCAGAACCCCGACATCCTCAAGGAGCTGTCGTCGCACCGGCCCGGCGCTGGCATCGTGGTCGTCGGGTTCGCCGCCGAGACCGGCGACGCCAGCGGCTCGGTCCTCGACCTCGCGCGCGCCAAGCTGGCGCGCAAGGGATGCGACCTGCTGGTCGTCAACGACGTCAGCGGTGGTGCCGTTTTCGGCGCAGAGGACAACGAGGCGGTTATCCTTGCGGCCGACGGCACCGCGATCGACGTACCGCGGGGGAGCAAGGGAGCTCTCGCGCACGTCATCTGGGATCAGGTCGCCTCGCGTCTGCCGTCTGCGTGAGACCGACCCGCGTCACCTGCCGGACCTCGTATCGTTGGATCGACGATCGGCCCTGAAAGCCCCCAAGACGCCCGATGCGAAAGCGAGAACCAACGTGCCAGGACGCCTCTTCACCTCCGAGTCCGTGACCGAGGGGCACCCCGACAAGATGGCTGACCAGATCAGCGACACCGTGCTCGACTACCTCCTGGAGCACGACCCGAAGAGCCGGGTCGCTGTCGAGACGCTCCTGACCACTGGTCTCGTCGTGGTCGCCGGAGAGGTGACCACGACGGCGTACGCCCCGGTGGCGCAGTTGGTGCGGCAGAAGGTGCTGGAGATCGGCTACGACTCCTCCGAGAAGGGCTTCGACGGCAACTCGTGCGGCGTCCAGGTCGCGATCGGCTCGCAGTCCCCCGACATCGCCCAGGGCGTGGACGACGCCTTCGAGGAGCGCGTGGACGGGTCGGGCGACGAGCTCGACCGCCAGGGCGCCGGCGACCAGGGGCTGATGTTCGGCTACGCCTGCGACGACACGCCGGAGCTGTTCCCGCTGCCGATCAAGATCGCGCAGACCCTCGCCGAGAAGCTCACCGAGGTGCGCAAGGACGGCACGCTTCCCTACCTCCGCCCCGACGGCAAGACCCAGGTCACCATCGAGTACGACGAGGACGACCGTCCGGTGCGCATCGACGCCGTCGTGCTGTCGACCCAGCACGCCGAGGACGTCAGCCAGGACCAGCTGGCCAAGGACATCCAGGTCAACGTCATCGAGCCGGTCCTCGAGCGGTTCGCCGCGAGCGTGCCGTCGGAGGGCTACACGCTCTACATCAACCCGACCGGCCGCTTCGTGGTCGGCGGTCCCATGGGTGACGCCGGTCTGACGGGCCGCAAGATCATCGTCGACACCTACGGCGGCATGGCCCGCCACGGCGGCGGTGCCTTCTCCGGCAAGGACCCGTCGAAGGTCGACCGCTCCGCGACGTACGCCATGCGCTGGGTCGCCAAGAACATCGTCGCCGCGGGCCTGGCCCGCCGTGCCGAGGTCCAGGTGGCCTACGCGATCGGCGTGGCGCACCCGGTCGGCGTCTTCGTCGAGACCTTCGGCACCGGTGTCGTCCCGGACGAGCAGATCCAGAAGGCTGTGCTCGAGGTGTTCGACCTCCGCCCGGCCGCGATCCTGCGCGACCTGGACCTGCTCCGGCCGATCTACGCCAAGACGGCCGCCTACGGCCACTTCGGTCGCGAGCTTCCCGAGTTCACCTGGGAGCGGACCGACCGCGCGGAGGCCCTGAAGGCCGCCGCGGGCGTCTGATCCCGTTCGTTCGTCACCGAGCCGGCTCATCGGAGGATGAGCCGGCTCGGTCCCTTTTTCCGGGGGAGGACGAGCCGACTCGACGACGCGTCGGGCGTCGCTGGTAGACAACGCGCATGACCGCCGACGAGCAGGACGCCGCCCTCCCCGGGCTGGCGCGGGCGGCTGCGCGGCGGTCGGGGGCGGCGGCCCGGGCGCGCCGGGCGAAGCAGGCGGCGCCGGTGGAGCTGGCCGAGGTCGGTCCGGTTGCTCGGGTGCTCGTCGACCTGCCGCTGGCCCACCTCGACCGGCCGTTCGACTACGCCGTCCCGGCGGCGATGGCCGATCAGGCCCGTCCCGGGGTCCGGGTCAAGGTCCGATTCGCCGGGCAGGACGTCGACGGCTACGTGGTCGCCCGGGCGACCGCGACCGAGCACGACGGCCGGCTCGCGCCCCTGCGACGAGTGGTCAGCGACGAGCAGGTGCTGACACCGGCCGTCGCCGAGCTGTGCCGCCGGATCGCCGAGCGCTACGCGGGCGTGAGCTCCGACGTACGACGCCTTGCCGTGCCCCCGCGGCACGCCACCACCGAGAAGCAGCACTCGCCGTCTGCTCCCGCGCTGGGCGCGATCCGCGATGGGCAGGCGGACTGGTCGGCCTACCCGGCGGCCGGCGCCCTCCTCCGTCATCTCCGCTCGGGCGGCGCGCCGCGGGCCGTCTGGAGCGCCGCGCCGGGGGAGGACTGGCCGGTCCTCCTGGCGCGCCTGGCCGCGGCGACCCTCGCCGGCGGCCGGGGGTCGGTCATCTGCGTGCCCGACCACCGTGACGTGGCGCGGGTCGATGCAGCCCTCGCCGGGCTGCTCGGGCCCGACCAGCACGTCACGCTCCAGGCCGAGGCGGGCCCGGGGCCGCGCTACCGCGACTTCCTGCTGGTGAGCCGTGGTGCGCGCCGGATCGTCGTCGGCACCAGGTCGGCCGCCTTCGCACCCGTCCACGACCTCGGCCTGGTCGCGATCTGGGACGACGGCGACGACCTCCACGCAGAGCCGCGCGCGCCCTACCCGCACACCCGCGAGGTGCTGCTCGAGCGGTCCGAGGTGGAGGGCTGCGCCGCGGTCGTCGGCGGGTTCTCGCGCAGCGTGGAGGCCGACCAGCTGCTGCAGACGGGATGGGCGCGCGAGGTGACAGTGCCCCGCGCCACGGTGCGCGAACGGGCACTGATCGCGGTCACCGGCGGCGACACGAGACGCGACCCCTACGCCGGTGCCGCACGCGTGCCGAAGGAGGCACACGACGCCGTCCGCTGGGGACTGGAGCGCGGGCCGGTACTCGTCCAGACGCCCCGGGCGGGCTACGTGCTGCGCCTGTCGTGCGACCGCTGCCGCACGCCGGCCCGCTGCACCGCGTGCAGTGGCCCGCTGCAGCTGACCGGACCCACGACGCCACCTCGGTGCCGCTGGTGCGCGACCGAGGCGCCCGGCTGGGCGTGCGCCGAGTGCGGCGGTCGCGGCGTCCGGGCGCCCGTGATCGGAGACGCGCGGACCGCCGACGAGCTCGGTCGGGCGTTCGCGCCGGTGCCGGTGGTCACCTCGAGCGGCGACCGGATCCGCGCGACCGTCGATGCCGAGCACCGGATCGTGGTGGCGACGCCGGGCGCCGAGCCCGTGGCCGAGGAGGGGTACGCCGTCGTCGTGCTCCTCGACACCTGGCTGCTCCTGGCCCGCGACAGCATGCGGGCGGCCGAGGAGGCGCTGCGCCGGTGGAGCAACGCGGTGGCCCTCCTCCGTCCCGGCGGCCGGGCGCTCGCCGTGGGGGAGCCGGCGGAGCCTGCCCTTCAGGCGCTGGTGAGGTGGGACCAGCCCGGGTTCGCCGGACGGGAGGCCGAGGACCGGCGTGAGGCGCGGCTGCCCCCGGCCACCCGGGTAGCGGTCCTCCGGGCCGGTCCGGGTGCGCTCGACGACGCGCTGACGCTGCTCGCCCTGCCGGGGCACGGCGACGTGCTGGGGCCGCTCGCCCCGCTGCCGGGGGCGGCTGACGACGAGGAGCGCGCGGTGGTGCGGGTGCCGCGGGCGGAGGGAGCGGCGCTGTCGGCAGCGCTCGGCGAGCTGCAGCGGGTGCGGTCCGCGCGCAAGCTCGATCCCGTGCGCGTCCAGGTCGACCCCATGGAGATCTGAGGGACACGGTGTCCCTCTAGACTCGCGGACGTGGCTATCCGACCGATCCGCCTGTTCGGTGATCCCGTGCTCCGGCGCCGGGCGATCGAGGTGGTCGACTTCGACACCGAGCTTCGGCAGCTGGTCACCGACCTCACCGACACGATGCTCGAGGCGCCGGGCGCCGGGCTCGCCGCGCCCCAGATCGGCGTCGGCCTGCGGGTCTTCACGTGGTACGTCGAGGGCGAGGTCGGCCACCTGATCAACCCGTCGCTCGACCTGTCGGAGGAGGTCCAGGACGGGCCCGAGGGCTGCCTCTCGCTGCCCGAGCTGACCTACGACTGCATCCGCGCGCTGTCGGTCGTCGCCACCGGCTTCAACATGTACGGCGACCCCGTGCGGATCGAGGGCTCCGAGCTGCTCGCCCGGGCGATCCAGCACGAGACCGACCATCTCGACGGGGTGCTCTTCATCGACCGGCTCGACGCCGACGCCCGGAAGGCGGCGATGCGGGAGATCCGCGAGTCCGCGTGGTTCGGGATGGAACAGCCCACGATCCGGGTGTCACCTCATGCGACCAGGGGCTTCGGGCTGTGAGGGTCGTCTTCGCCGGCACGCCCGAGGTCGCCCTTCCCGCCCTCGACGCGATCGCCGGGTCCGAGCACGAGCTGGTCGGCGTCGTGACCCGTCCGGACGCGCCGTCCGGCCGGGGCCGGCGACTGACCGAGAGCCCGGTAGCGGCGCGGGCGGCCGAGCTCGGCGTACCTGTCCTCAAGCCGGACCACCCGCGCGACCCGGAGTTCCAAGAAGCAATGCGCGCGCTGGCGCCCGACTGCTGCCCGGTGGTCGCCTACGGGGCGCTCATCCCGCGCAGTGCGCTCGACATCCCGGCGCACGGGTGGGTCAACCTGCACTTCTCGCTGCTGCCCGCCTGGCGGGGCGCGGCCCCGGTCCAGCACGCGATCTGGGCTGGCGACGAGATCACCGGTGCGACGACGTTCCGGATCGTGGAGGCGCTCGACGCCGGTCCGACGTACGGCCTGATGACCGAGGGGGTGCGCCCGACCGACACCGCTGGCGACCTGCTCGGGCGGCTCGCGCAGGGCGGCGCCGGCCTCCTCGTCGCCACCCTCGACGGGATCGCCGACGGGTCTCTCGAGGCGCGCGACCAGCCCACCGAGGGCGTCAGCCTGGCGCCGAAGATCACGGTGGACGACGCCCGGGTCGACTGGAGCGAGCCGGCCGCGGCCACGGACCGCCGGGTGCGCGCCTGCACGCCCGGGCCCGGTGCCTGGACGACCTTCGAGGAGGACCGGGTCAAGCTCGGACCGGTCACGCCTGTCGCCAACGGCCCGGAGCTCGAGCCCGGCGCGCTCGCTGTCGGCAAGTCGGAGGTGCTGGTCGGCACGGCGACCGTCCCGGTCCGGTTGGGAGACGTCAAGGCGTTCGGGAAGAAGCAGATGCCGGCCGCCGACTGGGCACGAGGTGCCCGGCTCGCCGACGGCGCGAAGTTCGCGTGAGCCGGCCCGGAGGACCGATGCCCGAGCCGCGTGGCAGGCGACGTCCGGCAGCACCTTCCCGCCCGGTGGATCCGTCGCGCAGCGCGGCGCTCGAGGTGCTGCGCCTGGTCCGGACCGAGGACGCCTACACGAACCTGGTGCTGCCGGCCGTCATCGCACGCCACGGTCTCGACACCCGCGACTCCGCCTTCGCCACCGAGCTCGCGGCGGGGACCATCCGCCGCCAGGGCACGTACGACGCGATCCTGGCCGCCTGCATCGACCGGCCCCTGCGCCGGGTCGAGTTCGGGATCCTCGACCTGCTGCGGCTCGGCTGCCACCAGCTGCTCGGCATGCGCGTGCCGGCGCACGCAGCGATCAGCAGCACCGTCGACCTCGCGCACTCCAAGGCCGGCCCCGGTGGCGCCGGCTTCGTGAACGCTGTGCTCCGCGCCGTGGGACGACGCGACCTGGACGCCTGGATCGCGGAGGTCGCGCCGGACCCCTCGGGGTCGCGGAACGCGCGGATGGACCACCTGGCGGTCAAGCACAGCCACCCGCGGTGGGTGGTCGACCTGCTCGACGTCGCCGTCGCGGACGGCGACCTCGACGCGCTGCTCGCGGCCGACAACGTCCCGCCGAAGGTGACGCTCGTGGCACGACCCGGCCGGGCCGACGTGACCGAGCTCCCCGGCACACCGACCCCGTACTCGCCGTACGGCGTCGTCCTCGAGGGTGGAGACCCGGCCCGGATCCCGGCGGTCGCCGAGGGGCGCGCGGGTGTCCAGGACGAGGGTTCGCAGCTGGTGGCGCTCGCCATGGCGGACGCGCCCCTCGAGGGCGCCGACCGGGTGTGGGTCGACCTCTGCGCGGGGCCGGGCGGCAAGACCGCCCTGCTCGCCGGGTTGGCGGCCCAGCGTGGCGCCGGCGTGCTGGCGATCGAGCAGCACCTGCACCGCGCGGGGCTGGTCCGCCGTGCGGTCGGCGGCACCGCCGGAGTCCCGGGGGTGCCGGGGGTGCCGGGGATGATCGGTGTCATCGCGGCTGACGGCACCAGGCCCCCGCTGGCGCCGGGCACCGCGGACCGGGTGCTCGTCGACGCACCGTGCACAGGGCTCGGTGCCCTGCGCCGCCGACCGGAGGCGCGCTGGCGCCGGAGCCCCGACGACCTGCTGACGCTCGTCCTCCTCCAGCGGCGCCTGCTGGCCAGCGCGCTCACCCTGGTGCGGCCGGGCGGGGTCGTCCTCTACGCCACCTGCTCGCCGGTGCGGGCCGAGACGGGGGACGTCGTGTCGTCGATGCTCGGGTCCGGCGTCGAGGCCAGGCTCGAGGACGTCCGGCCGGTGCTGCCGGGGGTGACCGACGCCGACGGACCGGTCCCCGGCACCGCCCAGCTCTGGCCGCACCGACACGGCACCGACGCGATGTTCCTCGCGCTGCTGCGCCGTGGAGGCATGGTCGGCTGAGCCTTGTCTCAGTCGACCCAGACCAGGCCCTCGCCGAGCTCGCGGACCTCGGCGCTCGTCGTGCCCGCGCCGCTCTGGACGGAGATGAAGATCCCGCCACGGGCCTCCGTCACGTAGACGCTCGGGTCGGCACCCTTGTCGGGATCCGCGGCCCACGCGGCGCGGGTCGCCGCGTCGCGGATGACCAGTCCGGCGGAGCCGCCGTCGGCGGACACGCAGGAGGCCTTGTCGTCCTGGAGGGACCACTCGCACGTCCACCCGTCGGGGACGGTGACCGGCACCTCCTCGACCTTCCCGAGCATCCCGAGCGCCTCCGCGTCGGCCGTGCTGACGGCGATGGTCACGCCGGGGTAGTCCTCGGTCAGGGTGCCGAAGCCGCTCGACCACCAGTCCTCGACCGACTGCGTCGGGCCCTCGGCAACGACGACGAACCCGCTTCCCGACCCCCGCACCGTGCTGGCGCCCAGCACGTAGAGGCCGGCCTCGCCGTCCCTGACGGTCCCGGTCACGCCGGCACCGAGGTCGAGCTGCTGACCGACCTGGAGCTCGGGCTCCGCCGGCGCGCCGGAACCTGCCCAGGTGTCGTCGTTCACGACCGTGGACCCGTCGTCACCGCCGGCGACCACGACGCCGAAGACGCCGATCCCGGCGGCGGCGCCGACTCCGACGAGCGCGATGCCGGCCCGGCGCAGGTTGCGGCGGCGGCGACCCGACGCGATCGCGCCGTCCGCGAGGCGGTCGAGGTCCGGTGTCTTGTCGGCGAGGGCGGCGTGGAGCTGGGCGGAGAGTCGGTCGTTCATCAGGGAACCCTTTCGATGAGGTAGGGACGAAGCCGCTCCAGCGCCCGCTTCGTGCGGGTGCGCACGTTGGTCTCGGAGAGTCCGGTGGCGGCTGCCGTCTCGCTGATCGATCGATCCCCCCAGTAGCGCGCGACCACGATCGCCCGGTCGACCGGCGACAGCCGCGCGATGGCGGCAAGCAGGTCGAGGCGCAGGCCGGGGTCGGCATCGGACACTCCCCGGTCGGGGAGCTCCTCGGTCGGGGTCTCGCCGCTGCGACGCAGTCGGCGATGGGAGAGGAACGTGTTCAGCAGGATGGTGTGCGTGTAGCCGACGGGGTTGTCGGCACGTCGCACCCGGCGCCAGGACACGTAGGCCTTCGCAAGGGCGGTCTGGGTGATGTCCTCGGCCAGGTGGTGGTCACCGGTGAGCAACAGCGCGCTGCGGTAGAGCTGCGTGCCACAGCTGTGCACGAACTCGGTGAACTCGCCGTCGGTGGTGGTCACACCGGTACGACGCTTCGGGTGCCCCTTGGGGTGACACTAATGTTCGGCACGTGTCCGATGCCGTGGAGATCGAGGTCGACAACCGGGTCGTGCGGGTGAGCAACCCCGATCGGGTCTACTTCCCGTCCCAGGACTCGAGCTCCGGTGTGACCAAGCTCGACGTCGTCGAGTACTACCTCGCCGTCGGCCCCGGCATCGTCAACGCCCTGTGGGAGCGGCCGTGCATGCTGCACCGCTTCCCCAAGGGGCTGGCAGGGGACAAGGTGCACCAGAAACGCCTCCCCGCCGGCGCACCGGACTGGGTGGAGACGGTCCAGCTCTACTTCCCGCGGTGGGGGCGCACCGCCGACGAGCTGTGCGTGACCGAGCTGGGCGCGGTGATCTGGGCGGTCCAGATGTCGACGGTCGAGTTCCACCCCTGGAACAGTAGGCGCGGTCAGACCGAGCAGCCCGACGAGTGGCGGATCGATCTCGACCCGGGCCCGGAGGCGTCGTACGACTCGGTGCGCAAGGTCGCCCACGTCGCCCACGAGGTCCTCGACGAGCTGGGCGCCGTCGGCTTCCCCAAGACCAGCGGCAGCAAGGGCCTGCACGTCTACGTGCGGATCCGTCCGGACGGCGACCACAAGGTCGTACGGCGCGCCGCGCTCGCTTTCGCCCGTGAGGTCGAGCGGCGCGCGCCCGACCTGGTCACGACCGCCTGGTGGAAGAAGGACCGCGACCCCGAGCACGTCTTCGTCGACTACAACCAGAACGCCCGAGACCACACCATCGCCGCGGCGTACTCCCTCCGCGGCCTGCCCGACGCCCGGGTCTCGACGCCGATCCGCTGGGACGAGATCGACGACGCCGACCCGCGCGACTTCACCATCCACACCGTGCCCCAGCGGTTCGCCGAGATCGGCGACCTGCACGAGAACATCGACGACCAAGTGTTCGACATCGCGCCGCTGCTGGAGTGGGCGGACCGGGACGACGCCGAGGGTGCGAAGGACCCGGACGAGGACGCGTAGGCACGGCGAGGTCGTGCCCTCGACCGGCTAGCGCCGGAAGACCCGGTAGTCGCCCAGCTCCGCATTGATGTCAGCGACGGTGGAGAGCCAGTCCGGGCCGGCCGCGCGGAGGAGACCGGGGTAGTGCTCGACCACGCGCCCGGTGCGGGGTCGCCGGGCCTCGGTGTGGCAGTCGTCGAAGCAGTTCGTGTCCGTCGACAGCACCACGCCACCCCTCAGCTCCCACGTGTTGCCGGCCTCAGCGGGCGCCCGCCAGAGGCGCTCGCCGGTCGCCGGGTCGACGCCGGACGCTCCCGTGGCGAACCCGCCGCGGGTGTCGACGGCGACCACCAGACCGCTCGTCATCAGCGCGAGCTCGGCACCGCGACGTCCGGTCCAGATCGTCCGTCCGTCGGTGGCGTCGACCAGCCGGGCGACGCCCTCGTAGGACCACACCGACGCGAGGCCGGCCTGCCCACCGTCGACGTAGACCGACCTGCACTCGCCCGGGTCCAGCGGGTCCTCGCCAGGCCGGTAGGTCTGCTGCCAGAGCACGACGCCGTCGAACCCGGTGGCCGTCACGCGCTGGCGGCATGCGTCGGCGGAGCCGGTGTCCTTCGGACCCGTCGTGAGCACGGCGCCGTCGACGGCGGCCACGCTGTGTCCGATGGGGATGTGGGGCCCGAGGGAGCTGCCCCCCATGACGTCCACGGCGCGGACCACCGCCGGGGAGCCCGAGCCGGGGTAGGAGACGACGAGCACCCAGTCGTTTCCGGCATCGCTCACCTGTGCGGCGTGGTAGCTCGGGAGTGACCAGCGGGTCCCGCCGTCCCTCGGTGAGCGGGCGCTGATCGTGCAGTCGCCGAGGGTCGCCTCCTGACGGCCGAGGCAGACCGTGGTGTAGACGGTGTCGTCCCACACCGAGACGAACGACGCCCGGTCGTCGCGCCACAGCTCGTCGCCGGAGGCGGGGTCCAGCGCGACCACCCGGGTGAACCCCGGCCAGTCCTGGCCCGGGATCGGGTAGGTGACGACGACGACGCCGAGGGCCACGTCGACCGTCACCTCGGCCTCGGCGCGGCGCGGCACCTGCAGTTGCCAGGTCTCCCGCCCTCGCCGGTCCAGGCCGACCACGGGAACGCTGGCGACCACGTAGCCGCCGGCCGTTCGCTGGACCGAGCCCTCGCCCCGCAGCGCGCTGTAGGAGACCCTGAAGAGCTGGTCGCCCTGGCGGACCGATCGGGTGGGCGGAGCCGAGGGAGCCGGTTCGGGCGAGGTCGGTGTGCTCGTGGGTGCACTCGTGCTCTCGGTCGGATCGGTCGACGCGAATGCGGACGGTTCGTCCGCCCCGCCACGCTCCGCGCACCCGAGGAGGGTGACGGCGATCAGACCGGAGATGACGACGGCCGCTACCCGAGAGGATCCGAGACACATGCCGTCAGCATGCCTGTCCACACCAGCGCCGAAACGAGTGGTGCGCGCAGGGACGACCGCAGACCTCACTACACTCGCCGACCGTGGGGCACATCCAGATCACGCCGTCGATCCTCAACGCCGACTTCGGTCGTCTTGCCGACGAGGTCGCGCGGATCCCTGGCGCGGACTGGATCCACGTCGACGTGATGGACAACCACTTCGTCCCGAACCTCACGTTCGGGCCGACGATGGTCGAGGCCCTCGCCCGGTCCACGGACACGCCGCTCGACGCGCACCTGATGATCGCGGACGCCGACCGCAACGCCCCGGCATACGTCGAAGCCGGGTGCGGCTCGGTCACCTTCCACGTGGAGGCCGCGCAGGCCCCGATCCGACTGGCCCGCGAGATCCGGGCTGCGGGCGCCCGGGCGTCGATGGCGCTCAAGCCCGCGACGCCGATCGAGCCCTACGAGGACCTGCTCCCGGAGCTCGACATGCTCCTCATCATGACCGTCGAGCCGGGTTTCGGCGGCCAGAAGTTCCTCGACCTGTGCCTCCCGAAGATCCGCCGGGCCCGGGCCCTGATGGACAAGCACGGCATCGAGACCTGGCTCCAGGTCGACGGTGGCGTGTCGCTCGACACGATCGAGCGCTGCGCCGAGGCCGGTGCCGACGTGTTCGTCGCCGGCAGCGCGGTCTTCTCGGCCGCCGACCCCGACGCGATGGTCGCGGCCCTGCGGGCGAAGGCCCAGGACGCCACCGCCTGACCCGCGAAGTGTCACTCCTGACGACGCGAAGTATCACTCTTGGCGCCTCGAAGTATCACTCTTGGCGGTGCGAGGTGCCTCACCTCGCACGCCCAACCGTGAGACTTCGCGGGACCAACCCTGAGACTTCGGGCGACCAACCCTGACACTTCGGCGGGCGGCGCGGGCGGTCCCGCCATCGGCACGGGGGGTTGTCCGAGACCGACACCACGTTGCGGGAATACCCCGGGCCTGTGCCACCATTGTCACCACAAGAGCTCGCGTGCTCTGGGGTCGGTGAAACTCCGAGCCGGCGGTAACAGTCCGCGACCCGATCGCAGCCAGGGATCGGTTGACCAGGTGAAACTCCTGGACCGACGGTCAAAGTCCGGATGGGAAGTGCACGCACGAGCGGTTGATGTCGGTGGCCCTGCCGCCGCGTCGCCCGCCCCCTGACCCCGGAGTCCGAGCAGACGACGACGGTGCGGATCAGGGAGGACGGCAGTGGCGGAGACCTTCGCCCAGGAGTACGACGCGATGCAGCGCGCGCTGCAGCTCGCTGCGTCGCCCGGTGTCCCGCTGCGCCCCAACCCGCGGGTGGGGTGCGTGCTGATCGCACCCGAGGGCTCGGTCGTCGGCGAGGGCTTCCACCACGGTGCCGGTACGCCGCACGCGGAGATCGAGGCGCTCAAGGACGCCGGTGACCGCGCCCGTGGCGCGGTCGCGGTGGTGACCCTGGAGCCGTGCAACCACACCGGCCGGACCGGACCGTGCACGGAGGCGCTGGTCGAGGCTGGCGTCGCCAGGGTCGTGGTTGCCCAGCGCGACCCGAACCCGATCGCCGGAGGCGGCCTGGAGGCACTCGTAGCCGCCGGCGTCGAGGTCGAGCACGGCCTCCTGGTCGACGACGCCCGCGCGCTCAACCTGGCGTGGAGCTTCGCCCACGAGCACGGCCGGCCGTTCGTCACCTGGAAGTTCGCCACCACGATCGACGGCCGCAGTGCCGCCTGGGACGGCACGTCGCGCTGGGTCTCCTCGCCGCCGGCGCGCCGTGACACGCACGCGCTGCGGGCACTGTGCGACACCATGCTCACCGGCACCAACACCGTCGAGGTCGACGACCCGCAGCTCACGGTTCGCGACGCCGATGACCAGCCGCTGCCCGACCAGCCGCTCCGCGTGGTGATGGGGGAGCGGGACCTCGACCCGGGGCGCCGGGTCTTCGACGACGCGGCCGAGACCATCCACCTGCGCACCCACGACCCCCTCGAGGCGCTCAGCACCCTCTACCGCGAGCACGACCGGCACCACGTGTTCTTCGAGGGCGGTCCGACGCTCGCCGCCGCGTTCCTCAAGGCCGGCGTCGTCGACGAGGTCATCACCTATGTGGCGCCGATGCTGCTCGGTGCCGGCAAGTCCGCGGTCGGTGGCCTCCGCATCCGCACCCTCAGCAACGCGCTGCGGCTCGAGATCACCGACGTGGCGGTGATCGGCGAGGGCAGCGAGGCCAACGTCCGGATCCGCATGTCGCCGAGGCCTCGCAGCGTGGCCTCCTCGACCCCCGAAGGAGAAGAGACCTGATGTTCACCGGCATCGTCGAGGAGCTCGGCACCGTCGCCCGGATCGAGGAGCTGTCGGACGCCGTCCGGCTGACCGTCGAAGGTCCCGTCGTGTCCACGGACGCCGCGCTCGGCGACTCCATCGCGGTCAACGGCTGCTGCCTCACCGTAGCCTCGACCGGATCGTCTCCCGGCGCGGATCCCACGACCTTCACCGCCGACGTCATGAAGATGACGCTCGACAAGACCTCGCTCGGTGCGCTGGCGGTCGGTCACCGGGTCAACCTCGAGCGCGCGTGCACGCCGCAGACCCGGCTCGGCGGCCATATCGTGCAGGGCCACGTCGACACCACCGGGACCATCCTCGGCCGGTCGCCGGGGGAGCACTGGGACCTGGTGGAGATCGCGCTCCCCGAGCAGATCCGGCGGTACGTCGTCCTCCACGGCTCCATCACCGTCGACGGCATCTCGCTCACCGTCGCCGAGCTCCGGGACGAGAGCTTCGTCGTCTCCCTGATTCCCGAGACGCTCGCCCGCACGACCCTGGGCTTCAAGCAGCCGGGCGACCCGGTGAACCTCGAGGCGGACATCATCGCCAAGCACGTCGAAAGATTGATCGGTTTCGAGACGGTCGGCACAGCGGCCTCCTCGACCAACGAAGGGAAGATCCGATGAGTGTCCGACTGGACCCGGTCGAGCGCGCGGTCGCCGACATCGCCGCCGGCAAGGCGGTCGTCGTCGTGGACGACGAGGACCGCGAGAACGAGGGCGACATCATCTTCGCCGCGGCCAAGGCGACGCCCGAGCTGATGGCCTTCACGATCCGGCACAGCAGCGGCGTGATCTGCGTCCCGATGCCCGGAGCGATGCTGGACCGGCTCGAGATCCCGCTGATGACGCCGCACAACAAGGACAGGATGCGGACGGCGTACACGATCTCGGTCGACGCTCGCGACGGCGTCTCCACCGGGATCTCCGCCGCCGACCGCGCCCACACGGCCCGGGTGCTGGCCGACTCGGCCACCGAGCCCTGGGAGATCACCCGGCCCGGCCACGTCTTCCCGCTGCGCTACCGCGAGGGCGGCGTGCTGGTCCGGCGCGGCCACACCGAGGCGGCGGTCGACCTCGCCACGATGGCCGGGCTCACGCCCGCCGGCGTGCTGGTCGAGGTCGTCAACGACGACGGCACCATGAAGCGCGGCCCGGAGCTGCGCGAGTTCGCGGACGAGCACGGCCTGGCGATGATCTCCATCGAGGAGCTGGTGAAGTACCGCCGTCGTACCGAGCTCCACGTCATCCGTGAGGCGGAGACCAGGCTGCCCACCAGCCACGGCGACTTCGTCGCCTACGGCTACACGATCACCGTCGCCGGCAGCGAGCACGTGGCCCTCGTGTACGGCGACCCGGCGTCGCTCTCGGACGGGGAGCCGGTGCTCACCCGGGTGCACTCGGAGTGCCTGACCGGTGACGTCTTCGGGAGCAGCCGCTGCGACTGTGGTCCCCAGCTCAACGAGGCCATGGACCGGATCGTGGCGGAGGGACGCGGCGTCGTCGTCTACCTGCGTGGCCACGAGGGACGCGGGATCGGCCTGGTCGCGAAGCTGCAGGCCTACCAGCTCCAGGAGGGTGGTCGCGACACCGTCGACGCCAACCTCGACCTCGGGCTCCCGGCCGACGCGCGCCACTACGGGGCAGCGACCCAGATCCTGCGCGACCTCGGCGTCGCCCAGGTGCGGCTGCTGACGAACAACCCGGACAAGGTCAACAACCTCGAGGACTACGGCATCAAGGTCACCGAGCGGGTGCCGCTGACGCCGCACCCCAACGACCACAACCTGGCCTACCTGCTGACGAAGCGCGACCGGATGGGTCACCACCTTCCCGACCTGGACCTGCCGGTCACCGGCCAGAACGTCCCGGGCGACCTCGACGCAGGAGTGATCTGACATGGCCGGACACGGAGCCCCGACCGCGCAGCCGACCGACTGCCACGACCTGCGGGTGGCAGTGGTCGCCGCGAGCTGGCACACCGAGGTGATGGACGGCCTGCTCGCGGGGGCCGACCGGGCGTTCAACGACCACCGGGTCGAGGCCCCGGTGGTGGTGCGGGTCCCCGGTGCCTTCGAGCTCCCCGTCGTCGCCGCTGCCCTCGCGTCGCAGCAGTACGACGCCGTCATCGCGCTCGGCGTCGTCATCCGCGGCGGCACCCCTCACTTCGACTACGTCTGCAACGCCGCGACCGACGGGTTGACCCGGGTCTCGCTCGACCACCAGGTCGCCATCGGCTTCGGCGTGCTCACCTGCGACAACGAGCAGCAGGCACTGGACCGGGCCGGGCTCGACGGCTCCCAGGAGGACAAGGGCTACGAGGCGACGTCCGCGGCGCTTCTCACCGCCCAGACCCTGCGCAAGGTCAAGCGCCACACGCCGTAGGCTGGCTGCCCGTGAAGACGTTCGACGAGCTCTGGGCCGAGCTGAGCCACAAGGCGGAGACCCGGCCCGCCGGTTCCGGCACGGTCGCGGCGCTGGACGCCGGCGTGAACCAGATCGGCAAGAAGCTGGTCGAGGAGGCCGCCGAGTCGTGGATGGCCGCGGAGCATGAGGGCAAGGACCGGGCAGCCGAGGAGATCAGCCAGCTGATCTACCACGTCCAGGTCCTGATGCTCTCCCTCGGCCTCGAGCCGGCCGACGTCTACGCCCACCTCTGAGAAGGCTCTGAGAAGACAAAGATGACCCGCCTCAAGATCGCGATCCCCAACAAGGGGGCGCTCTCCGCAGCCGCGACCGACATCCTCCGGGAGTCGGGCTACCGGCAGCGCACCGACTCCAAGGAGCTCCGGCTCGTCGACGCCGAGAACGACGTGGAGTTCTTCTACCTCCGGCCGCGCGACATCGCGCTGTACGTCGGCGAGGGCACGCTCGACGTCGGCATCACCGGCCGCGACCTGCTGCTCGACTCCGGTGCCAAGGCCGAGGAGGTCATGCCTCTGGAGTTCGGGCGGAGCACGTTCCGGTTCGCCGGCCCGCAGGGACAGTACGACGACCTCGCACAGCTGGCCGGCAAGCGGATCGCGACCTCCTACACCGGCATCGTCCGGACCTTCCTCGACGGCCACGGCATCCAGGCCGAGGTCGTGCGCCTCGATGGTGCCGTCGAGACGAGCATCCAGCTCGGGGTCGCCGACGTGATCGCCGACGTCGTCGAGACGGGGACCACGCTGCGCCAGGCGGGTCTCGAGGTGTTCGGCGAGCCGATCCTCCAGTCCGAGGCCGTGCTGATCACCCGCGCGGGCAACGGCTCGCCGGCGTTCGAGGTGTTCAAGCGCCGCGTCGAGGGCGTCATGGTGGCCCGTGGCTACGTGATGATGGACTACGACATCGAGGAGTCGCGGGTCTCCGCGGCCGTCGCGCTCACGCCGGGACTCGAGGGCCCCACGATCTCGCCGCTGCGCCGCGAGGGCTGGGTCGCCGTACGGGCGATGGTGCCGCGCGCGGGCTCCCAGCGGCTCATGGACGAGCTCTTCGACCTCGGCGCGCGAGCCATCCTGCTCACCGACATCCACGCATGTCGTCTGTGACGGAGCTCCCGCGGACCTGGCGACCGCTGGGGCCGCGGATCGCGGCGCTCGTCTTCGGCATCGTCCTGGTGGGCGCGTTCGGCATGCTGTGGGTGACCTTCCCGCAGGAGACGAAGGACGCGGTCAGCCCGCTCCAGCGCGCCACGGTGATCTTCTTCATCGGGCTCGGTCTGCTGCTGCTCAACGGCCTGTCCCGGTCCCGGATCACCGCGGACGAGTCCGGCCTGACGATCGTCAACGGCTACCGGAAGCGTCGCCTGGCGTGGGCGCAGGTGGTCTCCGTCCACCTGCCGCCGGGTGCCCCGTGGCCCAGCCTCGACCTCGACGACGGCACCACCATCTCCGCGATGGGCATCCACGGGTCCGACGGTGCCCGCGCACGGACCGCGCTGTCGGAGCTGAAGGGCCTCCTCAACCAGAGGTGACCTGGCGCGCGGGACTCGCGCCCGTCCCGTCGACCACGATGTCGGCCCGCTCCGCGGTGCGCTGGGTCGCGAAGTGCGCGTCCTCCTGGTGCATCCACCCGTCCCACTGCGGCGCGAGCGCGTCGCCGTCGCGGGCCAGACCCCGCTCGCGACGCAGCGTTCGCGGCGCGCTCACCCAGACGAGGACGGTGATCATCGTCGCGAGCTCGGCCCGGCCGGACCCGACGCCCTCCAGCACCAGCAGGGGGACGGGCTCGACGTCGACGGTCTCGGCGAAGTCACCCCGATGCCAGTCGTAGCGGCGGTAGAAGCCGGGGCGGCCCAGCGCGAGCGGGCGGACCAGCGTGCTGATCTGCCGGGCGACGGATCCGAGCCCCTTCCAGCCGTCGTACAGGTCGTCCATGTGGACGATCCGGGCCGCGGGCTCGAGCTCGGCGATGCTCGCGGCCAGGGTGGACTTGCCGGACCCGGCGGGCCCGTCGATCGACACCAGCCGGGTCTCCGCGAGAGTCGGGCGCCGGGACCGGGCGAGGTCGAGGACGAGCTGCGCCGTCTCCTGGGGCGCCCCGGTCCGCGGCGCCGGCCCCGGCGGCTCAGAAGGCGAGGCCATGTCCGCGGTAGGTCCGCACGCTCTCCACGAGGCGCTCCCCGGAGAGCAGGTGCACGGTCGTCGTGTGCTCGAACGGCTCGCCGGACTTGGCGTGGCGGAACCAGACGAGGTCGCCCACGCGCAGCAGTGCCGCCGGATGACCGGTCAGTGGTGTCTGGACCTCGCCCGCTCCCTCGAGCCCGGTCAGGTGCAGCCCGGCCGGCGCCCAGGGCACCGGCAGCCGGTCGGCTGCGCCCGGTCCGCTGGCGATGATCCCGCCGCCGTGCACGGTTGCGATGTCGGGTGCGGGGCGACGGGTGACGGCGAGACCGAAGTACGACGCCGGGTGCGGGTCGAAGGCCCGGTAGTGGTCGAAGAGCGCGGGGGCGAGAAGACCCGATCCGGCGGTGAGCTCGGTGACGACCGGGTCGGCGGTCGACGACTCGAGCGAGCCGGACCCGCCGGCGTTCCAGAAGCCGACCTCGGTCACGGGGCGCAAGGCCTCGGCGATGGCGGCGCGCCGCGCGCGGAGCTGGGAGATGGAAGTGTCCTTGACCCGTCGTACCACCATCGACCGCGCGCGCTGGTGCGGCACCGCGTCCGGTACGCCGGCGACCTGGCCCTCGTAGGTCATCACGCCGGCGAGCTGGAACCCGGGGCGGGCGAGCACCGCGCGGACGAGCGCGACCACCTCCGAGGGGTCGTACAGGGGGGACCGCTTGGGGCCGACGTGGCGGCCCCCGACGACGAGCCCGGCGTCGATGTCGATGGCGACCCGCACCGGGACCGCTGTGGAGGCCCGCAGCGCGTCGACCGCGTCGAGGTGGGCGACGTCGTCGATCATCAAGGTGATCCGCGATGCGGCCCGCGGCGAGGCGACCAGCCTGGCCAGGGCGCCGCGGTCGACCGTCGGGTAGGCGACGACCAGGTCGTCGCTCACCTCCTGCTCCTCCAGCCACAGAGCCTCGGCGAGCGTGTAGGCCAGCACGCCGCGGAAGCCCTCGTGGGACAGCGCCCGCCGGATCAGCGCCGGCACCCGCAGCGACTTCGACGCGACCCGGATCGGCTTGCCGGCGGCCCGCTCGAGCAGGTCCGCCGCGTTCGCGTCGAAGGCGTCGACGTCGACGACGAAGACCGGGGTCGGCAGCGGCTCGCCGTGCTCACGGACCGCCGCATCCAGGCGGGCCGCGAGGCGGTTGCGCGAGATCGAGTCGGTCCGCATCCGATCATCGTTTCACGCAGGCGCCGTGGAGTAGGGCGAGCGACACGGGCGATGGGACGATGGATCGGTGAGCGAGGAGCACCCGAAGCAGCGCCTGCCAGCTCGAGCCGACGCCCCGCGAAGACTGATCGTCGGCTCGGGTTACGTCGACGACGACGGCAGCGCTGACGACGAGCTGTTCGCGGAGCTCACGGCGTGGGCGGACCGCTCGACGTCGTACCCGGCCGTCCTCGCCGCGCTCGCCGGCGCCCGCCTGCTGGTGCCGGTGGTGGCCCTCCTCGGCGAGGTCGAGTACGACGACGCCGGCCTCGCGCGGGACAAGTCGAGCGACATGGCGGCCGTGCTGCTCACCCGACCGGACGGCATGCGTGCGCTGTTGGCGTTCTCGAGCACGGGCGCCTTGGCGCGGTGGGACCCCGACGCCCGGCCGGTGCCGGTGGCCGCGTCGCTGGCTGCGGCCACGGCCGTGCAGGAGGGTGCCGACGCCCTCGTCGTCGATGTGGGCGGGACGGCACCGCTCACGGTCTCCGGGGACGACCTCCACCGGCTCGCCGCAGGATGGCGGCCGGTACGCCTGCCCGACGCCACCTGGGCCTGGGCCGGGACCGTTGAAGATTCGCGCGATGAGGAACAACTCAGGTAGCATTCTGCGTTGACCGATCCGTCACCTCCGGGTGGCAGATCTACAAGCGGGGACCAGCAGCATCCACGTCTCCCACCCGCATCGGCCGCCTGTCCAAGAAGCTTTGGCCAACAGGTCGTCGGGTCCGGTCCGTAAGACCTTGTCGTGCGCGAGAGCGCGCGGAGTGACGAGGTTGCGACTGGCTTCCGCTTGCACAAGCGGGAGCCGTTCTTCGTTTTGGCCCTGGTCGACAGACCCGAGCGACAGATCCAGAGCACTCCCGAGACCGACAACACTGGAGGACACATCAGCACCGAGCTTCGTATCAACGAGCGGATCCGGGTACCCGAGGTCCGACTCGTGGGACCCAACGGCGAGACCGTCGGGATCGTCCCGACCGACCAGGCACTCAAGCTGGCCCAGGAGGCCGACCTGGATCTCGTCGAGATCGCTCCGATGGGCAAGCCGCCCGTCTGCAAGCTCATGGACTACGGGAAGTTCAAATACGAGAACGCCCAGAAGGCCCGTGAGGCGCGACGGAACCAGACCAACGTCGTCATCAAGGAGATGAAGCTCCGGCCGAAGATCGACCAGCACGACTACGAGACCAAGAAGGGTCACGTCGTGCGGTTCCTCAAGGCAGGCGACAAGGTCAAGATCACGATCATGTTCCGCGGCCGCGAGCAGCACCGCCCCGAGCTCGGGTTCCGGCTGCTGCAGAAGCTGGCCGAGGACGTCGAGGAGCTGGGCTTCGTGGAGTCGTCGCCCAAGCAGGACGGCCGCAACATGATCATGGTCCTGGGTCCGAACAAGAAGAAGGCCGAGGCCAAGGCCGAGGTGAAGGCCGCCAAGCAGGAGGCCGCCGCCGAGCGCGATGCCGAGAAGGCAGCCGAGCACGCGGAGCGCGTCTCGCACCAGCCGGCGACGCCCGACCAGAAGAAGCCGAAGCGCGCGAACGAGGCGCTCGACCCCGACATCGACCTTTAAGAAGAAGAGAGCGAAGAGATGCCGAAGAACAAGACGCACTCCGGTGCCAGCAAGCGGTTCAAGGTGACCGGCAGCGGCAAGATCCTGCGGGAGAAGGCCGGCAAGCGCCACAACCTGGAGAAGAAGCCCTCGAAGGTCACCCGTCGGATGACCGGCACCGTCGAGGTCGCCAAGAACGACGTCCCGCGCGCGAAGAAGATGCTCGGTCTCTGAGCACACGCACGGGGGCTCCGTCCCCGTGGACCCCCGACTGGAGGCTTCGCCCCCAGACCCCCGGGCACTAGACCGGATGACTTGAAGGAGTTAAGACATGGCACGCGTCAAGCGCGCAGTGAACGCGCAGAAGAAGCGCCGGACGACCCTCGAGCGCGCCAGCGGCTACCGCGGCCAGCGCTCGCGTCTGTACCGCAAGGCCAAGGAGCAGGTCACCCACTCGCTGGTCTACAGCTACAACGACCGCAAGAAGAACAAGGGCAACTTCCGCCGCCTGTGGATCCAGCGGATCAACGCGGCCGCCCGCGCCGAGGGGATGACCTACAACCGCTTCATCCAGGGCCTCAACCTGGCCGGCATCGAGGTCGACCGCAAGATCCTCGCGGACCTCGCGGTCAACGACCCGGCTGCGTTCTCGGCGATCGTCGCCCAGGCGAAGGCCGCCCTGCCGGAGGACGTCAACGCCCCGGCCGAGGCTTCGGCCTGAGCCACCCGGTGTCGCTCCTCACGGCGAGCAACGCTCGCGTGAAGGAGGCAAGGAAGTTGAGCCGCCGCTCGGTGCGATCCGAGCGGCGGCTCTTCCTTGCCGACGGCCCGAAGGCTGTCGAGGGTGCCCTCGAGACGGTGCTCGACTCCGAGGGGAGCTGCGTGGTCGAGGTGTTCGCCACGCTCGCGGCCGCCCAGCAGTACGACGCGCTCCTGGCCGGTGTCGACGTCACCCTGGTCGACGAGCGGGCGCTGGGCTCGCTCTCCGACGCCGTCAACCCGGCCGGCGTCGTCGCGGTCTGCCGGATGTTCGACGGGCCCCTCGCCGCTGCCCTCGGCGGTCGCCTGACCGCGATCTGCGCCGACGTGCGCGACCCTGGCAACGCCGGCACGATCATCCGCACTGCTGATGCGGCGGGCGCCGAGGCCGTCGTGCTGGCCGGGGACTCCGTCGACGCCTACAACCCGAAGACGGTTCGTGCCAGCGTGGGGAGCCTGTTCCACGTGCCGTTCGCGATCGAGCGCGACCCGGCGGCCGCCGTCCGCGCCGCCCAGGCGGCGGGGCTGACCGTCCTGGCCGCCGACGGCGGGGGAGAGGTGGACCTCTTCGAGGCCGACGACCTGCTGACCCGGCGTACCGCCTGGTTGTTCGGCAACGAGGCCTGGGGCCTGCCTGCCGAGCTGGCCGCACTGGCGGACCACCGGGTCCGGATCCCGATCCACGGCCGGGCAGAGAGCCTCAACCTCGCCACCGCCGCCGCGCTGTGCCTCTACGCGTCCGCTCGCGCCGGCACGCGGGGGCCCCACTAGATTCATCCCATGCCGCAGCGCGCGATCGATGCCATGCCCGACGGGGTGGTGCTCGCGGGCCCGGACGGCAGGGTCGAGCTGACCAACGTCGAGGCGCGCCGGATGCTGCGGATCGACGGCGACGGCGCGGGGCGCCCCCTGGCCGACGTGCTCGCCCTGAGCGACATCGACGGCAACGACTGGATGACCAGCAACGACCCCTACGGCGGCCTCTGCACGCGGAAGGGGGTGCCGGAGCAGTCATGGCTGCTTCCCGACGGCACCGAGGTCCTGGTGGCCGCCAAGCTGCACCGTCCGGGGCGCGGCGAGCCGATCGACCGGGTGGCGGTGACGATCCGCTCCGGTCGGTGGCGGGCCCGCCTCGACCGTGACCGGTCGGACCTGGTCGCCACTGTCGCCCACGAGCTGCGCTCGCCGCTGACGGGCGTCCGGGGCTTCGTCCACGCCCTCCTCAACCGGTGGGACCAGCTCAACGACGACCAGAAGAAGCTGATGCTCACCACGGTCGCGGCCGACGCGGACCGGCTGACCCGGCTCATCGCCGAGCTGCTCGACGTGGCGCGGATCGACACCGGCCGGCTCCAGGTGCATCCGCGGCCGTGCGACCTGGTGGTGCTGACCGAGCGCGTGGTCGCCTCGGTCCAGCACGGGACCGCACGTCGGATCACCCTCGACCCCCAGCCGGTCCCGCAGATCGTGGCCGACCCGGACAAGGTGACCCAGGTCGTCACCAACCTGGTCGAGAACGCCGTGCGCCACGGCGAGGGCGACGTCGCGGTGTCCCTAACGATCGACCCGGCCGACTCGTCGTACGTCGCGCTCTCGGTCACCGACGAGGGCGAGGGGATCCCGGTGGAGCTGCGCCAGCGGGTGTTCACGAAGTTCTGGACCGCCAGCTCCGGCGGTGGCTCCGGGCTCGGGCTCTACATCGTCAACGGGCTGGTCCGCGCCCACGGCGGCACGGTCGAGATCGGCGACCGGCCGGGCGGCGGAGCGGTCGTGACGGTGACCTGGCCCGTCCACGCGCCGTAACCGGTTAGGAGCGGGCACCGGCCGGTTCCTAGACTGACCACTTGTGTCCGGACCCAACACCGATTACGACCCCGTGGAGGTTGCTGCCGTGCAGCCGGAAGAGGTCGATGCGGCCCGCGAGGCGGCCCTCGCCGCGATCGCCGCAGCCGCCGACCTGGAGGACCTGAAGCGGGTCCGGACCGAGCACACCGGCGACCGCTCGCCGCTCGCCCTGGCCAACCGCGAGATCGGCGCGCTACCGCCCCAGGCGCGCAAGGACGCCGGACAGCGGGTCGGTCGGGCACGGGGCGAGGTCAACCAGGCACTGGCGGCACGGCAGGAGGTGCTCGAGGCCGAGCACGCGGCCCGGATCCTCGTCGAGGAGACGGTCGACGTCACCCTCCCGACCGACCGGGTCCCCGTCGGCGCGCGGCACCCGATCACGACCGGCGCCGAGCTGGTCGCCGACATCTTCGTGGCGATGGGCTGGGAGGTCGCCGAGGGCCCGGTCATCGAGGCCGAGTGGCTCAACTTCGACGCGCTCAACCTGGGCGCCGACCACCCCGCGCGCACCATGCAGGACACGTTCTGGACCGCCGGCGAAGGCGACGCCGAGAGCGGCGTCGTGCTGCGCACGCACACCTCTCCCGTGCAGGCCCGCACGATGCTGTCCCAGGAGCCGCCGATCTACGTCGTCTGCCCGGGACGGGTGTTCCGCACCGACGAGTACGACGCCACCCACAGCCCGATGTTCCACCAGGTGGAGGGCCTCGCGGTCGACGAGGGCATCACCATGGCGCACCTCAAGGGCACCCTCGACCACTTCGCGACCCAGATGTTCGGCGAGGGGATCACCACCCGGTTCCGGCCGTCCTACTTCCCGTTCACGGAGCCGTCCGCCGAGGTCGACCTCCTGTGCTTCGTGTGCCGCGGTGCCGGCGCCGCCGACTCCGGGCAGACCTGCCGCACCTGCAAGGGCGAGGGCTGGATCGAGTGGGGCGGCTGCGGCGTCGTGAACCCGCGGGTGCTCACCGCCTGCGGGGTCGACGCCGAGCGCTACACGGGATTCGCGTTCGGCATGGGCATCGACCGGACGCTGATGTTCCGTCACGGCCTCACCGACCTGCGCGCGCTCTTCGAGGGCGACGTCCGCTTCACCACCGCGTTCGGAACGGAGCTCTAGTGAAGGCGCCTGCCTCCTGGATCAAGGAGTACGTCGACCTGCCGGCCGATGTCACGACCGAGCAGCTCACCGACCGGCTCACCGATCTCGGGCTCAAGCTCGAGGCGATCCACAGTGCTGCCGACGCCATCACCGGTCCCCTCGTGGTCGGCCAGGTCCTGACGATGGACCCCGAGCCGCAGAAGAACGGCAAGACCATCAACTGGTGCACCGTCGACGTGGGTGAGGCGAACGGCAGCGGGGAACCGCAGGGCATCGTGTGCGGCGCCCACAACTTCCAGCCCGGCGACCTGGTGGTCGTGATCCTCCCGGGCGGCGTCCTCCCTGGGAACTTCGAGATCTCCGCCCGCAAGACCTACGGACACGTGTCCGCGGGCATGATCTGCTCCGCCGCGGAACTGGGTCTCGGCGAGGATCACGACGGCATCATCGTGCTGCCGGCCGACGCCGGGCAGCCCGGGGACGACGCCTTCGCGGTGCTCGGCCTGCGCGAAGAGGTCATCGAGTTCGAGATCAACCCCGACCGCGCCTACGCACTGTCCCTGCGCGGCATTGCGCGAGAGGCGGCGCTGGCCTTCGCCGCGCCGTACCGGGACCCGGTGCTGCGCAGCACCCCCGCGGCGAACGCCGACGGCTACCCCGTGCTCGTCGACGACCCGGCGGGCTGCCCCGTCTTCGTCGCGCGCACAGTGACCGGGTTCGACGCGTCAGCGACGACCCCCGCCTGGATGGTCGAGCGGATCACCCACGCCGGCATGCGCCCCATCTCGCTCGCGGTCGACATCACCAACTACGTGATGCTCGAGACCGGTCGACCCATCCACGGCTACGACCTCGACCTGCTGCGGGGTCCGATCCGGGTCCGGCGCGCGGTCGACGGCGAGCGGATGACGACCCTCGACGGCGCCGAGCGCACCCTGTCGGCCGGACCTGACGGAGACCTCGTCGTCACCGACGACTCGGGCATCATCGGCCTGGGTGGCGTCATGGGTGGCGAGACCACGGAGATGTCGGCCGGCACGACCAACGTGCTGGTCGAGGCCGCACACTGGGACGCGGTCTCGATGTTCCGCACCGGCAAGCGGCACAAGATCAGCTCCGAGGCCGGCAAGCGCAACGAGCGCGGCGTCGACCCCACCATCTGCGAGGCCGCGGCCGACCGGGTCGTGGAGCTGATGGTCCAGCTCGGCGGCGGGACGGCGGAGCCGGGCGTCACCGTCGTCGGTACGCCGCCGCGGCAGCCTGCGGTGCGCATCGGCCACGACCTGCCGGCCCGCGTGAGTGGGATCGACATCGACTCCGACACGGTGGTGGCCCACCTGCAGGCGATCGGCGCGACCGTCGATGCCTCCGCGGAGGGAATCACCGTCACCCCGCCGCCCTGGCGTCCCGACATCACCGACCCGTTCGACCTGGTCGAGGAGGTCGTCCGGATCGTCGGCTACGACCGGGTGCCGTCGGTGCTGCCCCGGGAGGCTGCGGGCCGCGGGCTGACCCGCACCCAGAAGCTGCGTCGCCGGATCGGCCGCACCCTGGCGGGCGCCGGCTGCGTCGAGGTGGTCAGCTTCCCGTTCGTCGGCGCTGCGACCTTCGACGCGCTCGGCCTGCCCGCGGACGACGTACGACGTCACACCGTGGCGCTGGCCAACCCGCTGTCCGCGGAGGAGCCGGCCTACACCACCACGCTGCTGCCGGGTGTGCTGAAGGCCGCGGCGCGCAACATCGGCCGCGGTGCGCCGGGCGTCGCGCTCTTCGAGACCGGCACCGTCGCGTTCCCCGTCGACCGGGGCCCGGCGCCGATCTACGGCGTCGACCGGCGTCCGGACGAGGCCGATCTGCAGAAGCTCTTCGACGCGCTGCCGCGGCAGCCGCTCCACCTGGCGGTCGCCCTCGCGGGCGAGCGTGAGCGGGCCGGCTGGCGGGGCGAGGGACGCGCCGCCGGCTGGTCCGACGCGGTCGGACTGGTCCGCCGGCTGGCGACCGAGCTCGGCGTCGCCGTCGAGGTCGAGCGAGCCGCCACGATGCCGTGGCACCCGGGTCGCTGCGCCGTCTTCCTCGTCGGCCCGTCGACAGGCTCCGGAACCAAGGAGGTGCTCGGGCACGCCGGCGAGCTGCACCCCCAGGTGTGCGCGCAGCTCGGCCTTCCGGCCAGGAGCGCAGCGGCCGAGATCGACCTCGACCTGCTGATGGCCCACGCCACCGTGGTCGCCCCTGGCCCCGCGTTCTCCTCGTTCCCACTGGCCAAGGAGGACGTCGCTCTCGTCGTCGCCGCGGAGGTACCGGCCGTCGCCGTCGAGACCGCCCTGCGAGAAGGCGCCGGCGACCTGCTCGAGTCGATCCGGCTGTTCGACGTCTACGCCGGGGAACAGATCGGCGAGGGCAAGAAGTCGCTGGCGTTCGCGCTGCGCTTCCGGGCCCCCGACCGGACGCTGACCGAGGCAGAGACGGGCGCAGCCCGCGACGCGGCTGTGGCGCGGGCCGGCGAGGTCGTCGGAGCCGTGCAGCGCTGACGACGCCGTTCGGGTGCTAGTTTCGGTCAAGCAGCCGATCTCGGGAGTTGCCGATCAGGCAGAGGATTCCCGATATGACCGATCGTGCCGGCACCACAGGCCGACCATCCGAGCAGGTCGACGCGTGCGAGGTGTGCATCGTCGGTGCCGGCATCACCGGGCTGAACGCGCTGGTCGTGGCCAGCTCGTACCTCACCAGAGCGGACACGATCGTCCTGGCCGACCGGCGCCCCGACGTCGGGGGGATGTGGGTCGACACCTATGACTACGTGCGGCTGCACCAGCCGCACGGCATCTTCACGGCCGGCAACATCGCGTGGCAGATCGACCAGAAGGCCAGCTACCTCGCCACGAAGCCCGAGGTCCTCGACCACCTCCGCCACTGCCTGGACACCGCGAAGCAGGCGGTCGACGTCGAGGAGCGGTTCGGCTGGGAATACGTGTCGCACGAGGAGTCGGACGACGGCGTCGTCGTGACGCTCACGTCACCGGAGGGACACCTGCGGCAGCTGCGGGCGAAGCGGCTGATCAAGGCCTTCGGGCACCAGGTCATGCCGAACGCGCCGCTCGAGATCACGAGCACGCGGCTGCGCTCGATCACCCCGGAGCTCCTGGGCGTCGATGCGGCGGTGCTGCGCGACGACGACGCCCCGGTGTGGATCATCGGCAGCGGCAAGACGGCGATGGACACGGCGCACCTGGTGATCACCGGGCTCCCCGGCCGCGAGGTGAACATGGTGGCGGGGCCGGGCACGTTCTTCGGGCGGCGGGAGACCTTCTTCCCCACCGGTTCCCGTCGTTGGTGGGCGGGGACTCCGATCAACGCGATGGCGCGCAAGCTGGGTCGTCGGTTCGACGGGACCAACGAGGACGAGGTGCGGGACTGGTTCAGAGCGTCGTACGGCATCGGTCCGACGGACGACGCGCGGGACTACCTCAGTGCCTACCTGTCCGACGCGGAGTGTGCCGTCGTCAAGACGGGGCTGCGCTCCGTGGAGCACGAGTACTTCGAGGATGCGGTCGACCGTGACGGGGGCGCCGAGCTGGTCTTCCGCAGTGGCAGCACGCGTCCGGTCCCGGCCGGCGCCTGGGTGGTGAACTGCACGGGGTCGCTCCTCCGCATCAGTCGCCCGTACGAGCCGTTCATCTCGCCAGGAGGGAGGACGCTCGCCCTTCAGATGCGCTCCAGCACGATCGGAGTGATCTCCTCCTTCGCGGGCTACTACCTGACGCACCTCATGTTCACCGACCGGTTGGCCGGGCTCGGGCTCTACGAGCTCGACGTCGAGGACCTGGCAGGCAAGGCGAAGCCGCTCATCTTCTACGCCTCGATCAGCCTGACGCTGTACAACGCAAGCCTGATCTTCGACGCGCTTCCGAACAAGGTGCTGCTCGCGTGCGGCCTGGACTACGACCTCTGGTACCCCTTGCCACGTCGGATGTTGGGCGTCATGGCCTTCTTGCGTACCAAGGACCGGGATCGCGCCCATCATCGCGCCACGCTGGACACGATCCGTGACCGGTTCGACGTACGTTGTGGTCCGTTGACGACCGTCTGAGCAGACTCGTCGAGAGTCGATGACGCGGCTCCCGGGGCCTGACAGGATGTTGGTCATGGCTCTCCACGACTCCCTGCGCGAACTGGTTGCCGTGCGTGGTGCGGGTGTCGTCGACGAGGCGGAGGAGCTCCGGGGCGCCCTCGACGACTTCCTGGCCGAGGAGGAGGCGACGCTGGGGGAGCTCAACCTCCTCGTCGACGCGGTGCGGTTGGGCGCCCTCCGGCGTGTCCTCGACGTCATGGACCACGGCGCCGAGCCCGAGGCGGCGATCCGCGAGGCCGGCGGGGCGCTGGCCCGCGACCGCGGGACCGACGACCCCACCCGGTCCTGCTGGGCGCTCGCGACCTTGGGGTTCGCGCTCGGCAAGACCGACGAGTCGCTGGTGCGGATGTTCCGCGGCGACGCCGGCACGATGCCCGCCCCGCACCCACCGACCGGACCGCACGGGCGCGCGCCCCAGCCCTTCCCCTCCCCGGACGATCGTCCGGCGACCCGCGTGCTCTTCGACGAGGCGCCGACCGCATCCCACCCGACACCGCCGCCGACCTCGCAGCCGACCTCGCAGCCGACCTCGCAGCCGACCTCTCAGCCGGCACCGCCCCCGCCGCCGCCTACCTCGCAGCCGGCACCGCCCCCGCCGCCCCCGCAGCCGGTCTCGGTCCAGCCGCCGGCGCCCACGGTCGAGGTCGGAGCGCCGCCGCCCCCGCGGCAGTACGTCGGGCCGGTGCCGCCCGTGATCCCCGAGGAGAAGTCGAGCCGGACGGGCAGCTACCTGCTCGTCGTCCTCGTCGCGCTGCTGCTGGGCAGCCTGGTCGCGGCCGGCTACATCCTGCTGCGCTCCGACGGCGACGACGATCCCACCGCGTCCGACGATCCGACCGCGACCGATGGCGGGCAGTCCCCGACCGACGACGGACAGGAGGAGCCCCCGGTCTCCGACCGAGAGATGCTGGCGCCCTACGTCGTGGACGAGGTGTCCCGCATCTTCCGGGTCGACGCCCGCACCGGACGGTCGGAGCCCGTGACGCCGGAGCGCATCGACGCGCGGCTGCCGACGATCTCGCCCGACCGCACGAAGATGACCTACCAGGTCGGCAGGTCTCCGTCGGTCGTGATGGTCGTCGACCTGGAGACCGGCGAGGAGCGCGCCCTGTTCGCCATCGACAGTGACTGCGCGAGTGCCGGCCGGCCGGCCTGGAGCCCGGACGGGCGCCGTCTCGCGATGCAGTGTGATGCGGGGGGCGACGGCGAGGCCGACGGGATCTGGGTGGCCAACGGCGACGGCAGCGAAGTCACGGGTCCGATCGTCGACGACCCCGACGTCTCGGGATCTCCGACCTGGATCTCGAACACGCAGTTCGTCTACGGCCTCGACGACTCCGCGACGGACACGACCTTCTGGCGGACCGATGCGGCAGGCGGCAGCAGCGTGCAGCTGGAGATCGACATCGAAGGACACCTCAGCCACATCGACTGGTCCCCGGCGCAGAGCCGGTTGCTCCTCCTCGCGTCGCCGGGCGACGCGCCGGAAGGGGCGATCTGGACCGTCGACGTCGACGGCCTGGACCCCACGCTGGTCGACGAGGGTCCGTTCGCCCACCCGGTATGGGCCCCCGACGGAGAGTCGATCGGGGTGACCATCGTGGACGACTCCGGCGGGGAGGTGCTCGGCAGGGTCCCGCTCGCCGACCCTGCGAACGCGGTGGCGATCCCGGACCCGCCCCCGGGTGAGGTCGGCATCCCGGTCTGGGACACCCGCTGACCCATGGCTCAGCGCAGCTGCGCGGCCAGTCCGGCGAGTGCGGTGTCGAGGTCCGGGGCGACGACCAGGTCGTCGACCGTGCTCCGGCTCATGAACTCGCTGTCCGCGAGCCGCTGCAGGGTCTCGACCAGCGGGTCCCAGAAGCCGTCGGCGTTGAGCAGGCCGATCGGCTTCGCGTGCAGCGACAGGGTGTGCCAGGTCCAGACCTCGAAGAGCTCCTCCAGCGTGCCGAGCCCGCCCGGCAGCGTGAGGAAGGCGTCCGCGCGCTCGGCCATCATCGCCTTGCGCTCGTGCATGGTCTCGACGACGTGCATCTGCACGCCAGGCTCGTGCAGGCGACCCCACTCCCGCTCGACCATGAACCGCGGGATCACGCCGTAGACGCGGCCGCCGCCGTCGAGCACGCCTTGGGAGAGCCGGCCCATCAGTCCGCTGCCACCACCCCCGTAGACGAGCTCGATGCCACGGGAGGCGAGCTGTGCGCCGACGTCGTACGCCTGTTCGGCGAAGCGGGGGTCGGCGCCGTCGCGAGAACCGAGGAAGATCGCGAGTCGCTGGATCACGGAAGAGACCGTAGCGACCTCACGTGATCGGGTTGCCCAGCACCGCCCGGGCATGGTCGAGCGCGGCGGCGTCGCCGGTCAGGGAGATCCCGGCGTCGTCGCGGCGGTGCCACAGCCAGGCGTCGAGGTCGGCGGCCGTCCCGGTCACGACCGCGTCCGCCTCCACGCCGGGGTCGGGCACGACGTGCATGTCCTGCTCGTCGGCGAACACCTCGCCGTCGGGCGCGCTGCCGGAGAAGATCCCGAGCCGGGTCCACACGGAAGTGCCGGCGTCGGTGATCCGGAACTCGACGTGGCGCGGCTGCGGGTCGAAGGTGCCCCAGGCCGGAAGGTGGCCGTACATCAGGTCGAGGGTCTCGTCGACGCCGTCGGTCGCCAATGCCGTGTCCATCGCGGTGAGAGCCCCGGCGGTGAGCTCCGCGTCGATGCGGTGGATCAGCGCCTCGTGCGCCTGGCGGCGGTAGGTGAATCCCACGACGTGGTCGCCGGGCCTGGCGGACCACGAGTAGGCCGGCTCGGTGGGGTCGGCCGCCTCGATGGCCGCGAGGAACGCAGCGTGGGCGTCGTCGTAGGCGGCGAGCAACGCGTCGTACGCCTCCGGCCGAGCGGGCTCCTCGTAGCCCATCTCCTCCGCCGTCTGCGGTCGGTTGGTGACCATCGCCTCCCACCAGTGCTGCACCGTCGTCAGGTGCCACAGAAGGTCGGCAGCAGTCCAGTCGGGACACGACGGCACCGGCGCGGCGGGATCGCACCCTGCGAGCACGTCGCGGAACCGAGCCGACTCGCGGCGGATGGCAGTGAGATAGTCGGGGTAGGAGAGCCGGGTCACGAGCGGACGCTACGACGGACCGCCGACAACCGCGACCGGGTTGGGACCTGATGACGAGGATTCATACAGGGGTCTGTATAGTCATGCACATGGATCGGATCAGGGTCGCCGTCGCCGGCGCCAGCGGATACGCCGGGGGAGAGGTGCTGCGCCTCCTCCTGGGCCACCCCCACGTGGAGATCGGCGCGCTCACCGCCGGCAGCAACGCGGGCGAGCAGCTCGGTGGCCTGCAGCCGCACCTGACCCCGCTCGCGGACCGGGTCCTGGAGGAGACCAGCGTCGCGACGCTGGCGGGCCACGACGTCGTCGTACTCGCGCTCCCGCACGGGCAGTCCGGCCCGCTCGCCGCGCAGCTCGGTGACCTGGACGACGCGGTGCTCGTCATCGACTGCGGCGCCGACTTCCGGCTGTCCGACCCGGGTGACTGGGAGCGGTTCTACGGGAGCGCCCACGCCGGCACCTGGCCCTACGGCCTGCCCGAGCTGCCCGGTCAGCGGGAGCGGCTCGTCGGCGCCAAGCGGATCGCGGTGCCGGGCTGCTACCCGACGGTGTCGACCCTGGCCCTCGCCCCGGCCGTGGCTGCCGGCCTCGTCGAGCCCGACGTCGTCGTCGTCGCGGCCTCCGGAACCAGCGGCGCCGGCAAGGCCCCCAAGGCCAACCTGCTCGGCAGCGAGGTGATGGGCAGCGTCTCGGCGTACGGCGTCGGCGGTGTGCATCGGCACACCCCCGAGATCACGCAGAACCTGAGCAGCCTCACGGACGCCACGGTGCGGGTGAGCTTCACCCCGATGCTCGTGCCGATGCCGCGGGGCATCCTCGCCACCGCCTCCGCCCCGCTCGCCGGAGCCACCACGGCGGCCGAGGCCTACGACGTCTACGCCAAGGCCTATGCCGACGAACCCTTCGTCCACCTGCTGCCGCCGGGCCAGTGGCCGCAGACCAAGTCGGTCGTCGGCTCCAACGCCGTGCACCTGCAGGTGACGGTCGACGAGGCCGCCGGTCGGCTCGTCGCAGTCGGCGCGGTCGACAACCTGGCCAAGGGAACGGCCGGCGCTGCCGTGCAGTGCCTCAACCTCGCCCTGGGGTACGACGAGACGGCGGGCCTCTCTGCGGTAGGACTGGCCCCATGACCGACCCAGTGACCAGCTACTCCCTCGCCCGCTTTCCCGAGACCCTCGCGATCGTCCAGCTCGGCGCCGGTGCCGAGATCCCGGACTGGGCGGAGTCCTCGTCGATCTTCTCGGTGACCGCCACGGCGACCGAGACGTCGATCGTGTGCGCGGCTCGCAGCGTCCCCGCGAAGGCCCGCTGCCACAAGCCCTACACGGCCTTCGCCGTGGAGCCCGAGGAGGGCTCGGCCGACTTCGACCTCTCCTCCGGCGTGACCGGCGTGCTCGTCGCCCTGCTGGCGCCACTCGCCGACGCCGGCGTGAGCGTGTTCGCGCTCTCCACCTTCGGCACCGACTGGATCCTGGTGCCCAAGAACGACGCGGAGAAGGCCGAGGAGGCGTGGCGACGATCGGGGCATGCCGTCGCCCCCGCCGTCCCCGTCTGATCCCGTCCGAAGGAAGTATCCGTCATGAGCGTCACCACCCCTGCCGGCTTCGTCGCCGGCGGCATCCACTGCGGCCTCAAGTCCAATGGCAACCCGGACCTGGCCCTGGTGGTCAACCAGGGCCCGTGCTTCGACTCCGCGAGCGTCTTCACCGCCAACCGGTGCAAGGCCAACCCGGTGCTCTGGAGCGAGCAGGTCGTGAAGGACGGCACCGTCAAGGCCGTCGTCCTCAACTCCGGCGGTGCCAACTGCTACACCGGCCCGGAGGGCTTCCAGACCACGCACGAGGTCGCGGAGCGGGTCGCGTCGCACCTCGGGATCGGCGCGATCGACGTCGTCGTCTGCTCGACCGGCCTGATCGGACTGCGCAACGACCGGCCGACCCTGCTGGCCGGGGTCGACGCCGCGCACGCCGCTCTCGCCGCTGACGGCGGCGACGATGCCGCGCACGCGATCATGACCACCGACTCGGTCAGCAAGCAGGTGGTGGTCGAGCGCGGCGGCTGGTCGATCGGCGGCATGGCCAAGGGCGCCGGGATGCTGGCACCCCAGCTCGCCACCATGCTGGTCGTCATCACCACCGACGCGGTCGTGCCCGCGGCCGAGCTCGACGCCGCGCTGCGGGCCTCGACCCGGGTGAGCTTCGACCGGCTCGACTCCGACGGCTGCATGTCGACCAACGACACGGTGACCGTGATGGCCAGCGGTGCCAGCGGGATCACGCCGGCCCTCGAGGAGTTCACCGCCGCGTTGACCGAGGTCTGCTCGTCGCTCGCCATGCAGCTGCTCGCCGACGCCGAGGGCGCCGACCACGAGATCGCGATCACGACGGTCAACGCGGCGACCGAGGACGACGCTGTCGCGGTGGGCCGGAGCGTCGCGCGGAGCAACCTGTTCAAGGCCGCCGTCTTCGGCAAGGACCCCAACTGGGGCCGCGTCCTCGCTTCCATCGGTACGACGGACGCCGCGTTCGACCCCGCCGACCTCGACGTCGCGATGAACGACGTGTGGGTGTGCCGGAGCTCCGGGCCGGGGGAGGACCCCGCGGCCATCGACCTCGAGCCACGCAAGGTGACCGTCACCATCGACCTGAAGTCCGGCCGAGCCGAGGCGACCGTCTGGACCAACGACCTGACCCACGCCTACGTCCACGAGAACAGCGCCTACTCCTCATGAGCGACGACATCAGCACGAGCATCGACATCGAGACCATCGCCTACCAGCCGGGCAAGCCCGACCCGGCGAAGGCCCGCACCCTGGCCGGAGCACTGCCCTGGCTGAAGGCCTACCACGGCAAGGTGGTGGTGGTGAAGTACGGCGGCAACGCCATGACCGACCCCGACCTGAAGAAGGCCTTCGCCGAGGACATCGCGTTCCTCCGGTTCGCCGGGTTCAAACCGGTCGTCGTCCACGGTGGCGGCCCCCAGATCTCCCAGATGCTGAGCCGGCTCGGCATCGAGTCGGAGTTCCGGGGCGGGCTCCGGGTGACGACCCCCGAGGCGATGGACGTCGTCCGGATGGTGCTGGTCGGCCAGGTGCAGCGGGAGCTGGTCGGGTTGATCAACGAGCACGGCCCGCTCGCTGTCGGTCTCTCCGGCGAGGACGCCGGCCTGTTCACGGCCGAGGCGACCAACACGATCGTGGACGGCGAGGAGGTCGACCTCGGGCTCGTGGGCGAGGTGGCACAGGTGCGGCCCGAGTCGGTGCTCGACCTGATCGAGGCCGGCCGGATCCCGGTCGTCTCCAGTGTCGCGCCCGATGTCGACGGGATCGTGCACAACGTCAACGCGGACTCCGCGGCAGCGTCGCTCGCGGTCGCGCTCGGCGCGGAGAAGCTGCTCGTCCTGACCGACGTCGAGGGCCTCTACCTCGACTGGCCGGATCCCGAGGAGGTCATCGGCGAGATCGGCCCGGAGGCGCTGGAGGAGATCCTGCCGACCCTGGCCAGCGGGATGATCCCGAAGATGGGCGCCTGCCTGCAGGCGGTCAAGGGTGGCGTGAAGCGGGCAACCGTCGTCGACGGGAGGCAGGCGCACGCCGTGCTCCTCGAGCTGTTCACGGACGAGGGCGTCGGCACCCAGGTGCTGCCCGGCGTCACGACCAAGACCCGGAAGGCGAGGGAGATCAACCCATGAGCAACGCCGACTGGACCGAGCGGTACGCCGGCTCCCTGATGAACACCTTCGGCCCGCCCAAGCTGGTGCTGACCCGGGGCAGGGGCGCGCACGTCTGGGACGCCGACGGCCGCGAGTACGTCGACCTGCTCGGCGGCATCGCCGTCAACGCACTGGGCCACGCCCATCCCCGACTGACCGCCGCGGTCACCGAGCAGCTCGAGACGCTGGGCCACATCTCCAACTTCTTCGCGAGCGCCCCGCAGATCGCGCTCGCCGAGCGCCTCGTCGCCCTGCTGGTCGAGCCCGTCGAAGGCTCGACCGCTGAGCCGGTGGAGGCGCGCGTCTTCTTCACCAACTCCGGCGCCGAGGCCAACGAGGCCGCGTTCAAGCTCACCCGGCGCACCGGCCGCACCAAGGTCGTCGTCACCGAGGGCGGCTTCCACGGCCGGACCATGGGTGCCCTCGCGCTGACGTCGAAGCTGGCCTACCGCGAGCCGTTCGAGCCGCTCCCCGGCGGCGTCGTCTTCGTCCCGTACGGCGACGTCGCCGCGCTCGAGGCCGCCGTCGACGAGACCACCGCCGCGGTGCTGGTCGAGCCGATCCAGGGGGAGGCGGGCGTCGTCGTACCTCCGGCGGGCTACCTGCCGGCGGCCCAGCGGATCGCCCACGAGCACGGCGCGCTGCTCTGGCTCGACGAGATCCAGACCGGCGTCGGCCGGACCGGTGCGTGGTTCGCCCACCAGCACCCCGACCTCGTCAGCGACCGGGTCGTGCCCGACATCGTCACCCTGGCCAAGGGGCTCGCCGGCGGCGTCCCGATCGGTGCCTGCATCGCGACCGACGGGTCCGGCAAGCTCTTCGACCCCGGCAACCACGGCACCACGTTCGGCGGCAACCCGGTCGCCGCGGCCGCCGCGCTCGCCGTCCTGAACACGATCGAGGACGAGCGGCTGCTCGACCACGCCACGCAGCTCGGGCTCCGGCTCCGCGAGGGCCTCGCCGCCGATCCGCGGGTGGTCGAGGTCCGGGGCGCCGGCCTGCTGATCGGCCTCGACCTGACCGAGCCGAAGGCCGCCGATGTGGTGGTCGCGGCTCAGGACGCCGGCTACATCGTGAACGCCCCGACGCCGGACCGGATCCGGTTGGCGCCGCCGCTGGTGCTGACCGACCCGGACGCCGACGGGTTCCTCGCGGCCTGGCCGGCCATCCTCGACGCCGCCGGAGTCTCGGTGCCGGAGCCGGGCGAGACCCTCGCGACCCCCGGGACGGGGGAGCAGTGATGAGGCATTTCCTGCGGGACGACGACCTCAGCCCGGCCGAGCAGGCCGAGGTGCTGGCGCTCGCGGCGGCGATGAAGGAGAAGCCGTTCGAGCGGCAGCCCTTCGCCGGGCCGCGCACGGTCGCGATGATCTTCGACAAGCCGACGCTGCGCACGCAGGCGTCGTTCGCCGCCGGCATCGCCGAGCTGGGCGGTCACCCGCTGCTCGTGGAGGGCAGGCTCGCCGGCATCGGCCACCGCGAGTCGGTCGCCGACGTGGCCCGGGTGCTCGGCCGCCAGGCCTCGGCGATCGTGTGGCGCACCTACGAGCAGAGCCGCATCGACGAGATGGCGGCGTACGCCGGCGTACCGGTCGTCAACGCGCTGACCGACGAGTTCCACCCCTGCCAGCTCCTGGCCGACCTGCTGACCGTCCAGGAGCACAAGGGCGACCTGGCGGGCCTCAAGGTGGCGTTCCTGGGCGACGCGGCCTGCAACATGGGCAACTCCTGGGCGCTCGCGGGTGCCATCGCGGGGATGCAGGTGACGTTCGGGTGCCCCGAGGGCTTCGCGCCGGCGTACGGCTCGTCCACCGTCACCGCCGACCCGGTCGCGGCGGTCGAGGGGGCTGACGTCGTGGTCACCGACACCTGGGTGTCCATGGGCAAGGAGGAGGAGGCCGAGGCCCGGCGGGCCACCTTCGCGCCGTACTCCGTGACCTCGGAGCTGATGGCGCACGCGTCGCCCGACGCGATCGTCCTGCACTGCCTGCCCGCCTACCGCGGCTCCGAGATCGCCGCCGACGTGATCGACGGACCGCAGAGCGTGGTGTGGGACGAGGCCGAGAACCGCAGGCACGCCCAGAAGGCGATCCTGGCCTGGCTCGAGGCGCGACGATGACGGAGCGCGCCCTGACCCCGCTCACCAAGAGCGCCCGGCAACAGCTGATCACCGACCTGCTCGGCAGCCGCGAGGTGCACTCGCAGTCCGAGCTCGCCGAGCTGCTGGGCACCAGGGGAGTGCACGTCACCCAGGCCACCCTGAGCCGCGACCTGGTCGAGCTGGACGCGGTCAAGGTCCGCCTCCCGTCCGGGTCCCTCGTCTACGCCGTCCCGGCCGGCGGGGGAGACCGCACCCCGGTCCGCACCGACAGCGCGGCCGCCGCGCACAAGCTGGCCCGCCACTGCGCCGAGCTGCTCGTCAGTGCGGAGGCGAGCGCCAACCTCGTCGTGCTCCGCACACCGCCCGGCGCGGCCCAGTTCCTCGCCAGCTCCATCGACCGGGTCGACCTGCCCGACGTGCTCGGCACCATCGCCGGCGACGACACCGTCCTGGTGATCGGTCGCGACCCCCGCGGGGGCCAGTCCCTCGCCCAGCAGTTCACCGCATTCGCCGAAAGGAACCAATAAGTGTCCAAGGTCCTCACCGCCCTCCCCAAGGGCGAGCGCGTCGGCATCGCCTTCTCAGGCGGCCTCGACACCTCCGTCGCCGTGGCCTGGATGCGCGACAAGGGTGCCGTCCCGTGCACCTACACCGCCGACATCGGGCAGTACGACGAGCCCGACATCTCCGGCGTACCCGTCCGGGCGCTGGAGTACGGCGCGGAGATCGCACGCGCGGTCGACTGCCGCCGCGAGCTGGTCGAGGAAGGCCTCGCGGCCATGACCTGCGGTGCGTTCCACATCCGGTCGGGCGGCCGCGCGTACTTCAACACCACCCCGCTCGGACGTGCCGTCACCGGCACGATGCTGGTCCGCGCCATGCACGAGGACGGCGTCGACATCTGGGGCGACGGCTCGACGTTCAAGGGCAACGACATCGAGCGCTTCTACCGCTACGGACTGCTGGCCAACCCGGAGCTGCGCATCTACAAGCCGTGGCTCGACCCGGAGTTCGTCACCGAGCTCGGCGGCCGCGCCGAGATGAGCCAGTGGCTGACCGAGCACGACCTGCCCTACCGGGACAGCAAGGAGAAGGCGTACTCCACCGACGCCAACATCTGGGGAGCCACCCACGAGGCGAAGACCCTCGAGCACCTCGACGTCTCCCTGGAGACGGTCCAGCCGATCATGGGCGTGAAGTTCTGGGACCCCTCCGTCGAGATCGCCCCGGAGGACGTCACGGTCGGCTTCGAGGCGGGTCGCCCGGTCTCCATCAACGGCCAGCGGTACGACGGTGACGACGGCGCGGTGTCGCTGGTCCTCGCGGCGAACGCGATCGGTGGTCGCCACGGGCTGGGCATGTCCGACCAGATCGAGAACCGCATCATCGAGGCGAAGTCCCGCGGCATCTACGAGGCGCCCGGCATGGCGCTGCTGTGGATCGCCTACGAGCGGCTGCTCAACGCGATCCACAACGAGGACACGATCGAGAACTACCACAACAGCGGGAGGGGCCTCGGCCGGCTGCTCTACGAGGGCCGCTGGCTCGACCCGCAGGCGTTCATGCTGCGGGAGTCGATCCAACGCTGGATCGCGTCCCTGGTGACCGGGGAGGTCACCCTGCGGCTGCGGCGCGGCGAGGACTACACGATCCTGCGCAGCGACGGTCCCGCCTTCTCCTACCACCCCGACAAGCTCTCCATGGAGCGCACCGAGAACGCCGTCTTCGGTCCGACCGACCGGATCGGCCAGCTCACCATGCGCAACCTCGACATCGCGGACTCCCGCGCCAAGCTCGAGCAGTACGCCGACCAGCCGATCCACCAGGGACTGGTGGCCGTCGAGCACGGCGTGCTCTACGGCGAGATCGAGGCCGGCGGCGCCGAGCAGATCGCGGCGAACCCGGACCTGACCGGCGAGGAGGAGGCCCTCCTCGAGGAGGCCGCGATGGAGGCGGGGACCGACTGATGCACCACGAACCCACCCGCCGGACGGTTGCGCGGGTCCTGCCGGTCACCGGTGACGGTCGGGTCCTGCTGCTCCTGGGGTGCGATCCGGCGGTGCCGCAGACCCGCTACTGGTTCACGATCGGCGGCGCGACGGACCCAGGGGAGTCCCTCGCCGAGGCCGGCGCCCGCGAGCTGCGCGAGGAGACCGGCATCGTCGTGTCCCCGGCCGACCTGGGCCGTCCCTTCGGCACCTACGAGGTGGCCTTCTCCTGGGACGGCCGTGACTACGTCAACGACTCGACGCTGTTCGCGCTCGCCCTGGACGAGACGCCGGTGTCCTTCGAGGGCCTCGACACGCTGGAGTCGCAGTCGATCTTCGACGCACGGTGGTGGACACCTGAGGAGCTCCACCGCCAGGGTGGCGCGGTGGACCCGCGCCTGATCGACCACATGCGATCGGCGATCGCGCACGTCCGGGAGGGAGCGGCATGACCGCCGAGGAGGCCACCAACACCGGCAAGCTCTGGGGCGGCCGGTTCGCCGGCGGGCCCTCGCCCGAGCTCGAGGCACTCTCGCGGTCGACCCACTTCGACTGGCGGTTGACGCTCTACGACATCGCCGGCTCGCACGCGCACGCCAAGGCGCTGGGAGCGGCCGGCCTGCTGACCGCGGACGAGGAGGCCGAGCTGCACCGGGGCCTCGACGTGCTGGCCGAGCGGTACGTCGCCGGCACGCTGCTGCCGGACCCGTCCGACGAGGACGTCCACGGCGCGCTCGAACGCCTGCTCATCGAGGAGGTCGGCCCCGACGTGGGCGGCAAGCTCCGGGCGGGACGGTCGCGGAACGACCAGATCGCGACCCTCTTCCGCTGCTACCTGCTCGACCACTCGCTGACCGTGAGCGGGCTCCTGCTCGACCTGGTCGACGCACTCGCGGGCCAGGCCGAGCAGCACCTCGGCGCGATCATGCCCGGACGGACGCACCTGCAGCACGCACAACCGGTGCTGCTGTCGCACCACCTGCTCGCCCACGCGTGGGCGCTGGTGCGCGACGTCGACCGGCTCGCCGACTGGCGGCGGCGTGTCGAGTCGGACTCGCCGTACGGCTCCGGTGCGCTGGCGGGCCAGAGCCTGGGCCTCGACCCGGAGCTGGTCGCCCGTGAGCTCAACTTCACCGGGTCGACCGCCAACTCGATCGACGGCACCGCGTCCCGCGACTTCGTCGCGGAGTTCGCCTTCGTCGCCGCCCAGGCGGGCGTGGACATCAGCAGGATCGCCGAGGAGGTCATCCTCTGGGCCACGAGGGAGTTCGGGTTCATCACCCTGCACGACTCGTGGTCGACCGGGTCGAGCATCATGCCGCAGAAGAAGAACCCCGACATCTCCGAGCTCGCCCGTGGCAAGGCCGGCCGTCTCGTCGGCAACCTGACCGGCCTGCTCACCACGCTGAAGGCCCTGCCGCTGGCCTACAACCGTGACCTGCAGGAGGACAAGGAGCCCGTCTTCGACTCCGTCGACACCCTCGAGGTGCTGCTGCCCGCCTTCAGCGGGCAGATCGCGACCCTCACGTTCGACACCGGGCGGATGGCCGAGCTCGCGCCGCAGGGCTTCTCGCTCGCGACCGACATCGCGGAGTGGCTGGTCCGGCAGGGCGTGCCGTTCCGGGTCGCGCACGAGGTGGCGGGCTCCTGCGTCCGTGAGTGCGAACGGCTGGGCATCGAGCTGCACGAGCTCTCCGACGAACAGTTCGCGGCGATCTCGCCGGCGCTCACGCCGGAGGTGCGGTCGGTGCTGACGGCCGAGGGCTCGGTGTCGTCGCGCAACGGCCGCGGTGGCACCGCTCCCGACCGGGTGGCCGAGCAGCTCACCGAGCTGCGGTCCCGGGTCACCGACGCTCGGCGCGTCCTGGAGGAAGTGCGTGAGCGCGCTCGCTGACCTGCTGGACGGACCCGTCGAGGAGGTCGCCCCGCGGCTGCTCGGCGCGGTGCTGCGCCACGGCCCGGTCGCCGTCCGTCTCACCGAGGTCGAGGCGTACGACGGCCCCGACGACCCCGCCTCGCACGCCTACCGCGGCCGTACGGCGCGCAACGCCGTCATGTTCGGCCCGCCGGGGCACCTCTACTGCTACCTGAGCCACGGCATCCACACCTGCGCCAACGTCAGCGTCGGGCGGGACGGCCGGCCCAGCGGGGTGCTGATGCGGGCGGGGGAGGTCATCGAGGGGATCGAGGCGGCGCGCGCCTTCCGTCCGGGCGTCGTCGACCGCGACCTGGCCCGCGGGCCGGGACGGCTCTGCCGCGCGCTCGGGATCCGCCTGGAGCACGACGGCACCGACCTCACGAGCGGCGAGGTCACGTTGACCCCAGGAGGGCGCCCGGAGGCGATCGCCAGCGGTCCCCGCACGGGTGTGCGGTACGCCGCCGACCGGGCGTGGAGGCACTGGATCGTGGGCGATCCGACGGTCTCGCCGTACCGCCGGCACCCGCGTGCAGACAGCGTCTGAACGGCGCACGAACGCTGATGTGGGCCCCGATTTGCCAGGGTCCCCCCGGGCCCTGCTAACTTCCTCCTCGTCGCAGCACGCGGCTCCCAAACCCCGCCGAGAGGCACAAGGTCCCTGGTTCGTCGTGTGCCTGGACACCGGTCGAGATCCATGGCCGACAACCCCCGCAAGACAGTGGTGTTGCGGAGTTGACGGGCCAAACCGACACCGGTAAAGTTTCACAGGTTGCCCCGGAGGCAAAGCGAGAGCTGGACTCCGAGCGCGTGTGATGTTTGAGAACTCAACAGTGTGTCATGCAATTTATGTCGTTGTGATTTGTTTGTGCGGCATTCGCATCTTTGGTGTGGGTGTCGTGGGTTTTTGGCAAGTCAAATGATTCTGGCA
>Ga0164290_1000623_pt1 | contig 100828 bp, 67 predicted proteins | sample Micstemetagenome_FD_108782 | JGI IMG/M metagenome (GOLD analysis project Ga0164290, IMG submission 108782) | Contaminated culture microbial community from soil near Moab, Utah, USA - Microcoleus steenstrupii SON62 (Illumina Assembly) | ecosystem: Environmental > Terrestrial > Soil > Soil crust...
ACAAAGCCTCTTCCCAACTTAAAAAAGGGGGCTTGCATGCAGCGCAAACACTACCTCCCCTTGTCCAGCAAGCATTACAAAAGAAAAAACTGCCCAATGACAGTTTTACCGGACAGCAGTGAATTTCGAATATCGAATATCGAGGTAGAGCCCCGCACCGCGGGGCTATTGCTTAAGATAGACAACAATCAGTGCTCGAAGTTCAATTTTCAAGGGGCGCCTGAACAATGAGGCAGTACTCGAAAGATGCCCATTGAGCCTCGTATAACGATAATTTTCGCTTGTACCCATCCCGGCAAACTTCGATATTCGAAATTCCTTATTCGATATTCGATATGCTCAGAGGTTCCACCACGGGTTGCGCCTCGCGGCAAACACATAGCGTTTCATGTTCATCCAGAAGGCTAATACCATGTACAGGATGACCGGAGATCCGAGGGTAAGAAAAGAAATGTAGATAAACCACATGCGAATGCGTGAGGTGGCTATTCCCATACGCTCGCCGATGGCCGAGCATACCCCAAATGCCTGCCACTCTATATAATCCTTCAGGCGGTTCATAAACACGAATTTAGTTTTTTTTGATGCCCGTCGCGCAGGTGATGCTCCCCGTTTCGTAAAGGGTTTTTCAATAGATTTGCACCACTTTAGGTAAATCTTTACTACAAACACAATGCCTGAGTTGTTCGCAGGCGCAAAAACGTTAGCTCATGTTATTTGATCTCGACCTGATCCGCAAGGTTTACTCAGAATTGCCCCTGAAGGTGGCTGCTGCCCGTAAGCTGGTGGGCCGCCCGCTGACACTCGCAGAAAAAATCCTTTATTCTCACACCTTTACGCCCGCCACCCGTGTGCTCGAGCGTGGCAAAGATTATGTAGACTTTGCCCCCGACCGCGTGGCCATGCAGGATGCCACTGCCCAGATGGCCCTGCTGCAATTCGATACCTGCGGTCGCAGCCGTGTAGCGGTTCCTTCAACCGTGCATTGCGACCACCTCATTCAGGCCAAGGTAGGCGCCCGGGAAGACCTCGGGGCCGCTATCGACACTAACCGGGAAGTATACGATTTCCTTTCCTCTATTTCCAATAAGTACGGCATCGGCTTCTGGAAGCCGGGCGCCGGTATCATCCACCAGGTGGTACTTGAGAACTACGCCTTCCCTGGCGGCATGATGATCGGTACAGACTCACACACGCCCAACGCCGGCGGTCTGGGTATGGTGGCGATCGGCGTCGGCGGCGCGGATGCCGTAGACGTGATGGCCGGCCTTCCCTGGGAACTGAAAATGCCCAAGCTCATCGGCGTAAAGCTCACCGGAAAAATGAGCGGCTGGACATCGGCCAAAGACGTTATTCTCTGGGTGGCCGGACAGCTGACCGTTAAAGGCGGTACCGGTGCGATCGTTGAGTATTTTGGTGAGGGTGCCGACAGCATATCCTGCACCGGCAAGGCAACGATCTGTAACATGGGTGCCGAAATCGGCGCTACCTGCTCTGTTTTTGCCTACGATCAGAAAATGGCCGAATACCTGAAAGCTACCGGGCGCGAAGAAGTGGCTGCCCTGGCCGACAACGTGCGCGCCGACCTGCGTCCGGACGCAGAAGTGTATGCCAACCCGGCTAAGTACTACGACCAGGTATTGGAACTGAACCTGAGCGAACTGGAGCCCTATGTAAATGGTCCCTTTACACCGGACCTGGCCACCCCGATTTCCAAGATGGCTGAGGCCGTAGCCGCCAACGGCTGGCCCGACGCGGTGGAAGTAGCCCTGATCGGCTCCTGTACCAACTCGTCTTATGAAGATATTTCCCGCTCGGCTTCCATCGCCGCACAGGCCAAAACAAAAGGTCTGAAGGTGAACTCCGAATTCACGATCACCCCGGGTTCGGAAGTGGTTCGTTATACGATTGAAAAAGATGGCTACCTCGGCACCTTCGATGAGATCGGCGGCGTGGTGCTCGCCAATGCCTGTGGTCCCTGCATTGGCCAGTGGGCGCGTCATATGGACGATCCCTCCCGGAAGAACACGATCGTTACGTCCTTCAACCGCAACTTCGCCAAGCGTAACGATGGTTTTGCCTCCACGCATGCCTTCGTGGCCTCCCCGGAAATCGTAACCGCTTATGCCATTGCCGGCCGCCTGTCGTTCAATCCTCTGAAAGACAAACTGACCAATGAGGCCGGTGAGCAGGTATTGCTTGACGAGCCCCAGGGCTATGAGTTGCCTCCCCGCGGCTTCTCGGTAGAAGATCCGGGTTACCAGGCGCCTGCAGAAGACGGCAGCGATGTTGACGTGATCGTCAGCAGCGAAAGCACCCGCCTGCAGCTCCTCGAGCCGTTCCCGGTTTGGGAAGGTATCGATCTGCACGGTCTGAAGCTTCTCATCAAGGTAAAAGGCAAGTGCACCACCGACCATATCTCCATGGCTGGTCCCTGGTTGAAATACCGTGGACACCTCGACAACATTTCCAACAACATGCTGATCGGGGCCATCAACTACTTCAATAATGAAACCGACACGGTGAAGAACCAGCTGACGGGCGCTTACGGTCCGGTTCCGGCTACCCAGCGTGCCTACAAGGCGGCAGGCATCGGTTCTGTTGTGGTGGGCGATGAGAACTATGGCGAAGGCTCGAGCCGTGAGCACGCCGCGATGGAGCCCCGTCACCTGGGCGTGCGCGCCATTGTGGTGAAAAGCTTCGCCCGTATCCACGAAACGAACCTGAAGAAGCAGGGCATGCTGGCGCTGACCTTCGCCGACAAGGCCGATTATGATAAGATCCGGGAAGACGACGTGATCGACATCCTCGGTCTGATGGATTTTGCCCCCGGCAAGCAGTTGACCATGGTGCTGAACCATATCGACGGCTCTACCGATAAGGTGAAGCTGAATCATACCTACAATCACCAGCAGATCGAATGGTTCAAGGCCGGCAGCGCATTGAACCTGATCCGCAAGCAGTTCGCCACTGCCTGATCAGTACGGTAAACAGATAAACGTGAAAAGCGGGACTTCGGTCCCGCTTTTTTATAGGGGTGTTTGAGCGGACGAACATGCCATGCCAGCACCGATGCCCCCAAAAAACTCTTTTTAAACCGTTCGCAACGCCTGCGGTTTTTTCCCGTATTAAAGGACAAATTCAGTCATGATGCATTTTCTGGTCATACGTTTTTTCATCTTAATCTCGATGCCGCTCGGCTTCGTTGTAATGTCCTGTTCGCGGAGCATCGATGATCGTCAGGGGCGCAACACTGATCCCTGTTCCGGTGTAACGGTGACCGTGACCGGATCGGTCCAGAACGCCTCGGCAGGACAATCAAACGGAACTGTCGCTGCCACGGCCACCGGAGGATCGGGCTTTTTGTTCAGTATCGACGGTACAAATTTTCAGTCCTCCGGCCTGTTCAACAATCTGGCGGCCGGCAATTACACGGTAACTGCCCGAAACAGTTCGGGTTGTACAGGAAGTGCGGCCTTTACGGTTGGCGTGGCTAATCCGTGCATGGGGGTCGCCATCAGCGTAAACGCCACGGGGTCCGGAACTACTCAGGGTCAGCATAACGGGAGCATTTCTGCAGTAGCAACAGGTGGCACCGCACCCTATGTGTTCAGTATCAATAATGGAAGCACATTTCAGCCTTCCGGAAACTTCGGTAACCTGGCTTCCGGACCTTACACTGTTCTTGTTCGCGATGCCAATGGTTGTACGGGGTCTGCAGCGGTAACCATAGCCAACGGCGGTATTTGCGGCGGGGTAACGCTGAACATGGATATCACTACGCTCAACACAGCCTGGAATTATCCGGATGGCCGGATTACGATAAATCAGGTAACGGGAGGGACAGCTCCTTTTCAATACAGCCTCAATAATGGACCCGCGCAAAGCGCAAATGTATTTTCTGAGCTGGTTTCCGGGGTCTATACCATCCGGGCTACCGATGCCAATGGATGTTCGGGGCAGCGGAATGTATTCCTGCAAAGTATCAATCCCTGCGGGCCGGGTCAGGGGCTGACGCTGATGCCAGGCACCACCACGTCGCCATTTTCGTCAGATGGTACCCTTCATGTATCCTCAGCTTCCGGAATTGACCGGTTCAGTCTCAACGGAGGGCCGTTCGCGATCACCAGCTCTTATTCGGGATTGCCCCCGGGCATCCATCGGGTCGACGGACGAAATGATATTGGCTGCCTCTATTCGGCCTCCCGGGAAGTAACCAGTGCAAGCCCTTGTCCGGGCGGGCCCATATCCATTAGCGTTACCAGCACCGCTTCTGTTCCCTGTGCGCAGCCGACCGGTAATGTGTCGGTAAGTGTATCGGGGGGTACCGCGCCTTATCAGTATTCATTAAACAATGGTCCGTGGCAAACATCGTCTGTTTTTACCGGGGTGGATGTTGATGTTCATGGATTGGTGGTGCGGGATGCAACGGGCTGTCTGAGTGCGGCTCCGGTGGTGATGAACCGGGTTCCAAGTGGTCCTCTGTTCCGTGCCGCGCAGGAGGTGATTGTTACCCGCTGCGCTTCGGCAAGTTGCCATGGCCCGGCGGCATCCGGCGGCTTCAATTTCCGGGAAAACTGCCAGATCGTGCAGGGCGCAGGCCGTATCCGGATTCGTTCTGTCCATCACGCCGGATCTGCAACGCAAATGCCCCCGCAGCCCCGTCCGGCACTTACGGCCGATGAACAAACGAGGATCCTGAACTGGATTAACGCCGGTGCGCGGATCGATCAGTAGATCTTTTAAGGTCGTCAGAGAGGGTGCCTTGCCGCAAAAGAAAGCGCGTTTGTTTTTTTACCGGGCCGGAGGCAACGTATGGCTCTCAAACCGCGTATGTAGCATGAAATCCGGTTTTTATGTTTTCATTGCGTTTGCGGCATACTGCCATCCTCATCTCGGGGCTTGTCATCATTCTTATTGCCTGCACAAAGGGTAATGACGATAACAATGGCGCTAACAACACTACCAACCCCTGCGCCAGTATTACCGTAGCGGTCAGCGGAACGACCACGGCCGCTTCTGCCGGTCAGTCGAACGGCAGTATCACGGCAACGGCTACAGGCGGTTCGGGCTTCACCTTCAGTAAAGACGGTACCAATTTTCAATCTTCCGGCACGTTCGCTAACCTCGCCCCCGGCAGTTACACCATCACAGCAAAGAACAGCAACGGCTGCACCGGTACGGCGCAGTTTACCGTTGGCGTTATGAATCCCTGCTCGGGGGTTACGATCACGGTAACCAGCACCAGCACCGGCGCCACCACCGGCCAGTCGAACGGCAGCATTGTGGCTTCCGCAACCGGTGGCACGGCACCCTACACGTACAGTCGTGATGGCGGTACCACCTTCCAATCCTCGGGTACCTTTGCCAATCTCGCCGCAGGCAACTATACCATTATTGCCCGCGATGCAAACAACTGTACGGGATCGGCCAGCTTCACCGTTGCTACGATCAATCCCTGCGCCGGCGTCACCATCACGGTTACCACCAGCATTACCAATGCCCTGCAGGGTCAGAGCAACGGAAGTATCGCGGCTTCGGCATCTGGCGGCACCGGGCCCTACACTTATAGCCGCGACGGAGGTGCCAGTTTCCAGGCTTCCGGAACCTTCAGTAACCTGGCGGCAGGCAATTACACCATTATCGCACGCGATGCCAATAACTGCACCGGAACGGTGACGGCAACGGTGGGAAGCACCAATCCCTGTGCCGGCGTCACCATCAGTGTCACCACCAATGTTACCAACGCCGGCCAGAACCAAAGCAATGGGGCCATCACGGCAAGCGCATCGGGTGGTACCGCACCGTATACCTACAGCATCAATGGCGGTACCTCGTTCCAGTCGTCGGGCACCTTCGGCAGCCTGGCAGCCGGCAGTTTCACCATCACCGCACGAGATGCGAACGGCTGCACCGGCACGGCCAATGCTACGGTCGGAACCATCAATCCCTGCGCTGGCGTAACGGTCAGCTTTACCAGCACGGTGGCAACGGCTACTCCCTGCGTGTCACCTGCAAACGGCGCCATCACGCTAACGGGCAGTGGCGGCACCACACCTTATACCTTCAGCCTGAATAGCGGCAGTTTCCAATCGTCGAACCAGTTTACGGGACTCAATGCCGGCAGTTATTCGGTGGCCGCTCGTGATGCCAATGGCTGTACCTCCGCCTCCGGAACAGTTACCGTAGGAGCAACGGCCATGGGTACCCTGTTTACGCAGGTGCGCAGCATCGTACAGGCCAATTGCGCTACATCGGGATGTCATTCGGCAGGTTCCCAGGCCGGAGGGATCAACTTCAGCGACAACTGCCAGATCGTTCAGCAAGGAACCCGCATCCGGGTGCGTGCGGTAGACCAGCATGGCACCGGCTCTCAGATGCCGCCTCCGCCCAGTTCGGGCCTGTCGTCAACGCAGCGTACAACCATCGTCAACTGGCTTAATGCGGGCGGTGGCTACCAGCATTGATGCGTCTGGACCACAAACGCAAAGAAGGCCCTGCCACGTGGCAGGGCCTTCTTTGCGCAGGTTCTGTCTGCCTGCTATCCGCCCCAGCGAAAGGAGCGGTTTTCGAGTCCCACAAGGTCGATTACGCGGTCGACTACCGTAAGCGCCACTTCTTCGACGGTTTTGGGCTGGCTGTAAAACGAGGGTGTAGCCGGACAGATGATACCGCCCGCCTCGGTCACCGTTTGCATGTTCCGGATATGCACCAGGTTGTAGGGCGTGTCGCGCACGACCAGAATCAGCGTTTTCCGTTCCTTGAGCATGACGTCGGCGCCGCGGGTGGTGAGATCATTAGAGATGCCGGAAGCAACGCGGCCAAGCGTACCCATCGAACAGGGCACAACAATCAGTGCATCGTACCGCGCGGAGCCCGATGCAAAGGGAGCCGTGAAGTCGTTTTTGGCGAAGTAGCGGAAGGGGAAGCGGTCGAAATCGCGGTTACCCAGTTCGGTTTCCCACACAAAACGTGCGTTGTCGCTCATTACCACCGACACCTCTGCACATTGATCGCGTAGCTGCTCCAGTTTCTGAAGGAGCAGCCGGGCATAAATGGCGCCGCTGGCACCGGTGAGGGCGACCGCTATCTTTTTCATCGGTTGTAAATTTTAGCATTCGGAAACGCAAGGAGCAGCGTACTAAAAGAGGTCATGTTCGCGCGGGTTTCGGTGTCTTTCATCGTTACAAAGAAAACACTCAGCGGGCTGCTTGGTTCATTTGAGGCGAGAAGGCGGGCGTTTCGGCTACCTGCAGCCAGAAGGTGAAGAAGCCTGCAATAGCCGCACGCGTCCGCTCCAGTGAAGCGGGTTTCACCACGTAGGCATTCACTCCCTGTTCGTAGGAGCGGCGCACGAGCAGCGGGTCGGCGCTTTCGCCAAGAACAACCACGGGAATATGGCGCCATGCGTCATGGCTCCTGATCGATGCCAGGATATCGAGTCCTGTTTCCGGTTGCAGATGATAGTCGACCAGTATTACTACAGGCGCCCCGGCCGACAACTGGTCCTGCATTTCATTCAGCGTTGCTGCAAAGCTGATCCTGGTCTGAATGCCCAGTTCCTGCATTACGGAAAGTGTCAGCTGGCGGTCATCATGATCCGGTTCCAGCATCAGCACATAGTTCTCGTCCATAGCCGCTTGTTTATGTAAATGTAAGCAAGGTGCGACACAGCGGGTTTAGTCCTGCCGCGGGGCCGGCTGTTGCTGCAGGCTCCGGTCATCTGCTTCCGTGTTCGGTCGGGTCGTGTCGGCCGGCACTGCGGGCTTTTTCTTACGGAAGAGGTCCGAAAGCCGGTCAAATTCCTTCCGGTACGACACTTTGGCGCCGGCCCGCTGGTTCCGGATCGGGTTCGACTGCACATTGCCGACCACCGGGTCGGGCGATTGCGTATAGAAGAAAGTGGCGCGGATCGACCCGCTCTTGTTGATGAGTACGTCCACACTCACATCGGGGTAGAGGAAGATTCGCTGGTTGATATCATTGCTGCCGGGAACAGGCACGTCGAGCGATCCGCCGAATGTGATCTGAACACGATCGCCGGCAACCGGCGCCGAGAGGCTGAAGTTGATATTGCTGGTGTTGATGCCGAAGCCACGGTTGGTCTGGTTCAGCAGGTCCCGGTTGTAGAGCGAGCCCGAAAAGTTGAAGGTCACTTTGTTGTTGGTCAGCACTTTGCCGAGTACCTGGTTGAGCACGCGGTTGACTTCGCCGAAGATCAGGCCCGAGATGGTGTTGTAGGCAAACTCGTTGAAGGCATTGGTACTGCCCACGCCCTGTCCGCTCTGCACCGGGGCAAAGCTGTTGAACACGATCAGGTAGGTTACCTGCTTGTTGATTTCATCGGGGTTCCGCTCGATCTGCTGCAGTCCATACGCGAAGGAGGGGTTGGTGTTGACGGGACTGTTTTCCGGAAACTCGAGGCGGAAAGAAAAGGTGGGGCGGAAGAGGTCGCCGGTTAACAGGGCTACCACGTTCACATCGCCGCGCAGGCGTTCGAGGCGCGGATCGTTGAGCGCCAGTTGGGAAATGAGCGGAGCATACCGCACGTTGCGGGCTTCATACAACGCTTCGAAACGGATACGGGCATCGTAGGGATCTCCGTTCCATTCGATAAAGTTGTTTCCGCCGCGACGCAGCACGAAAGGCTTTTTGAAAAATGACTGGAACGTGAACAGGTAACTTCCTTCTTCGATGTTGTAGCGGCCATTGATGCTAAGGGGCAGGTTGGTGCCCGACTCGATCGAGAGGTCGCCCGTGCCACGCCCGCGGATGGCATCACCGGTCAGGTCATCGAGGATCACTTCCACGTTCACGTAGGGGGTTGCATGCATGCTGACGCTGTAGCGGATATTGGTGGCTTCATTAGCCAGCGTCTGCGGGGTCATCTCCGTACCGTATTTCCGCTCTACCAGGAAGTCGGCGGTTCCCGACTCGCGTGTCTTCGAGGGGGGAAGTGTGATCCAGGAGCTATCGCGGTCGGAGGCGCGCGCGTCGATATCCATGTACATGTTGTTCTGCGCACCACTCAGCACAAAAGAGCCCGTGCCGCGCGCACGGCCGTAGAAAGTCTGGTTGTTGGCGTAGGTCGTGTTCAGCAGCACCATTGGCGCGCTTTCCGTGCGGGCCCGCAGGTCGAACACCATATTCTGGAAGCCCTGATGGGCAATGCTGCCCCTGACCGTGGCGGTATTATTCAGCGTATCACGCAGGCGCATGGTACCCAGATCGATACGGTCTTCTTCGAGCAGAATTTCCGTGTCGTCGATGCGGTACCGCACCTGCGTGAAGTTGACGATCATCGACGCATCGCGCAGACGGGCCCGGCCCACATAGCGGCGCTGCGCCCCCGAACCTACGATCTGCAGACGCCCGGTAACAAAGCCTTTCAGGTCCGAAAAGAGGCTGCCTACAAAGTTCTCGAGATACTTCACCGGGTAGTTTACCGGTTCAATGGCAATGAGATCGGGTTTGCTTTTGACACTGTCCAGATCGAGATCCAGATCGAACTTCAGCTGATGATCCGGATCGGTGTTCCTGCCGTTTCCCTTCAGGTTACCGGTTTTGCGGTCGAAAGTGAGCTGGGCCTGCAACTGGCCGATCGAGTCGTTATCGACCCGCAACTGGTTGGCCTGCAGGCTGGCATCTACATAAAAGCGGTTCTCGGGGTCTTCGATCAGCACCGTTCCATTGAGTACGCCTTCAATTCGGTTGTTCGGCGTCAGGAAGGGGGTTATATCATCGAGGTTGATATTGCTGAGGTCAATTCGCAGGTCGTTGAGGTGGGTGCCCGCTTCAGAATGTACGGTGCTCAGCCGAATCTCCTGATCGGATTCACGGAGGATGACGTTTCCCTCCGTGATCGTATTCTTACGGAACTCCAGGTTGCCGCCCGGGCTCACCGTCCAGGTTTTGCCGTTCAGCATGAAGCTCGACGGATGAAACAGAATCCGCAAGCCATCCGAGAGGGTCGTGATTCGTGCAGACAGGTTGGCCTGATTGATCGCCTGGTTGGAGCTGGTGGATACCACCACATCCGAAACATCATTGGATGATTGCAGCCAGAAGGATGTTTCGGGCATTTGCAGGCTGTCGCCAACGATGGTATTGGCGATATCACCGTTCAGCCGGAGCCGCGTAATATCGCCGTCGCCGCTGAGCTGTATGCCCGAGAAATCGTACGTTCCGAAACGTACCTGCGGTATGTCGGCATCCAGGGTCAGTGTGTTCGATCGCAGATCCAGCGATCCGCGGACATGGCTATTGTTGCCGCCACTCAGCCGCTTATCCAGTATCCGCAGATAATCTTCGACAAGCCCGGTACGGATGTCGAATGTAAAGTTCTGTGGCGGCAGGCTGCGGCGCGGCGGGGAGATATAGGTAGGATAGTAGCGGTTCAGGAACAGCTGAAAGGCGTCGGGCAGCGTGGTGAGGTCGAACTGACCTTCCACGCGGGCATCGAGTTCATTGGAACGGATGTGCAGTTGCCGTGCGTTGCCTTCCTGTGTTGCAGTAATCAATAGTGAATCGAACGAAAGCCGGTTGCCGTTTTGCAGCAGCGTGGCTTCGGAGATGCCCGCCGTGCCGGAGAAGCCGGTAAGGGATCCGCCGGAGCCATTGAGGCGGAAGTTCCCGCTCAGGGAGAGGTTTTCGGTGGCGAGCCCCAGTGCTTTGAAATCGAGTTTTTCAATGCGGGCGGTGGCATTGAAGGTGGGCACTTTGGTGCCGAATCCGATCAACCCGTCAACGGTGCCTTCCGCATGCGGGTCGTTGATACCGAAGTGCCCGTTGAACGCCTGTCCGTCGACATGGCCCCGGGCAACCAGGTTGCGATAGGTATAACCTTTAAAACCGATACGGTCGATGGTAGCCCGGAGCTCCACATCGGCTTCCCGGCTGGTAAAGCCGCGGCCTTTTACATCGGCGCGGAAGGCGATGTTTCCGAGATCCTTGTTGTTGAGGAAGGGGCCCAGGTCGAAAGCAGCCGACGCGATACTTCCCGAGTATACCGGCACGCCTTTGGCGGGCAGCTTCATGTTCAGGTCGGTGCGCAGGGTGCCCAGGCTGGTATGCAGGGTGCCAAAGGCTACGAAATCCTGGAAAAAGCCGGTATAGGTACCCGTAAAACGGATATTACCCAGGCGGCGCAGGTTGGGTGTGCTAACGGTTCGCAGGTCGGGAATCAGGGTCGACACGTCCTGGTAGTTGGTCACCAGGTCGCGGGCATCCACATTCAGGAAAACCCGTTCGGGCGTTGTCAGTCCCTGCACGGTAAAGTCGCCTTCGAGCGACGTTTGCCCGGTACGCAGTTTCACATTGCGGCCTTCCAGCGCATCTACAAAGCCTTTGATACGACCATCGAGAAAAACCTGGCGGTCCCAGGTTTTCAGGTCGGGTGCAAAAAGGGCGATATCATCGGTGCTTACCTGGCTGTCATCGAAATGCCCGTCCATCTCCACCTTATCCACGAAATCGCCCAGGTCGTCCCAGGAGTTCATCCGCATGGCGAAGTAGTTTCGGAGGGTGCTTCGGTTGGTACGGATCAGCAGTTTGTCGAATTCCATCAACTCGGGATGAAAGCGCAGCCGGGTACGCAGGTTTTTCACCTGCAGACCGCTTCGTTCGCGGGCCACCAGGTCGGCGCCGGCACTCAGCGTATCGTTGTAAAAACGCAGGTCGCGCACCGAACCGGTGATGCCGGAAAAGTCGATATGGTCGCCGTCGAAGTAGGGGAGGGCACTGCCCATCTTCCCACCCTTATCGCTGCGGAAGCGGGCGTCCCTGAGTTGCAGTTCTGCCACGCTCACAAAAAGTCGTCCGGGATTCCAGCGCAGGCCCGAAGTGTCGGGCGGAACGGGGCGGGCGGCTGCCGCTGCCCGGGAGGCTGCGCTGCGCCGGCCTTTGTAGCCGAATTCGTGGTAGGTGGTTGCTTCCAGTACCAGCCGGTCTACCACAAAGCGGTTCCGGCTCAGGCTCAGCTCGTGGGCGTCCAGTTCCATGAAGCCTACTTTGCCATAAACATCGTTGCCGGTCCAGGCATCGCGCTGCACGAACCTTACATTCTCCAGAACTGCCTTACGCAGCTGCAGTTCCAGTCCGCTTTCCTTCCGCTGGCCGGTCGATGGGCTGCTGAAGTAATCGGCGAGGTGCTGGTAGTTCCAGACCGAGTCGCTGCGTTGCAGTTTGATGGTGGCGTCTTTCAGGCCGATGTACTCGAGCTCGGCCTTGTCTTTCAGGAAGAACCAGTCGGTGATGCGTACCTGCACGATGCCTGCGGAGAGAAGGGTGTCGCGTTGCCGGTCTTCCACCAGCACACCTTCCATGTTCAGTTTGTTGAAAAGTACCAGCCGCACGCGGTCGATATGGATGCGGCTTTGCAGGTCGCGGGAAAGGCGGGACGTGACCCGCTGCACCAGCCAGTTCTGACCCCATTCCGATTGCACGAAAGCAAGCGACAGGCAAACCAGGATCAGCAGGGAGAGGAGGATGGCTCCGAGTATTTTCGCCGTTCTTTTCAGTCCGTATTCCGTTTATAGCGTTGTAAAAATAAACCTTTCAATTACGGCAGACCGTTATTCTTGATGAAGGGTCAACCAAATAAATGTGAAATCGGGTGGAATGGCTATTTTGCGGGTCACCCTTTGGAACTGAAAAACGCGTACCATGAAAAATCTGTTATTCCTGCTGGCACTGATGGCTGCGCTGGGCAGCCGTGCCCAATCGAAGAGCAAGCGTCCCGAATTTATGCTGGTGATCCATGGCGGCGCCGGCACCATCCTCAAGAAAAACATGACTCCGGATATGGAGAAGGCCTACCAGCAGGCCCTGGAACAGGCCCTACAAACGGGCTATACACTGCTGCGTGAGGGCCGCTCCGCGCTCGATGCGGTGGAAGCCACGGTGCGCGTGCTGGAAGACAATCCTTTGTTCAATGCCGGCAAAGGCGCCGTGTTTACGCACGAAGGCCGGAATGAACTGGATGCCGCCATCATGGATGGCAGCAACCTGAAGGCCGGTGCGGTGGCATCGGTAACTACGGTACGCAACCCCATCAGTGCTGCCCGTGCGGTTATGGAAAAAACCGAACATGTGATGCTCATCGGGCCCGGTGCCGAACGATTTGCCCAGCAGCAGGGACTGGAACTGGTTGACCCTACGTATTTCTACACCGACCGCAGCTGGCGTGCTTTGCTCCGCGCCCGCGCAGCCGACTCCGTAAAAACCCTGGAGCAGCAGCGCGGCGGCTCGCCGAAACAGGAGGCCCTGCTGCGGCAGCCCGGGAACCGCGACGACAAGTATGGTACGGTTGGTGCCGTGGCGCTGGATAAAAGCGGCAACCTGGCCGCGGCCACCTCAACCGGCGGCATGACCAACAAGAAGTTCGGAAGAGTAGGCGATGCGCCCATCATCGGCGCCGGCACCTTTGCCAGCAATGCCACCTGCGCCGTTTCCTGCACCGGCTGGGGCGAATACTTTATCCGCCTTTCGGTGGCCCGGAGCGTCAGCGACCTGATGGAATACAAAGGCTGGAACGTCAGTAAAGCAGCCGCCGAACTGATTTTGAAGAAAGTGCCGCAGCTGGGCGGTGATGGCGGGTTGATCGCGCTCGATCGTAACGGGAACTTCACCATGGTCTTCAACACCGAAGGCATGTACCGTGGTTATGTCGGGCCGGATGGCAAAGCCGTGGTGCGCATCTACAAAGAGCAATAATAGGATTGCGCAAAGCAGAAAAAGAAGGGATGTCGCTCCGTCAACCCTTTTTTATCTCCGTTCGGCCGGGTAGCGTTTACTTCCGGTTGAAGATCTTTCCAAAGCTGAGCCCGATGGTGCGGTAGCGGATGTCGGGGCCAAGGTCGGCATTGTTCTGGCTACCCAGGCCATGCTGGTACTGTGCACTCAGGAAGACCCCTTTCGGGGTTTCCACACCCAAACGGACCATGAGCCCGGCCGTTATGCGGCCATACGCATCCGGAGCGAACTTCATCGTGCGGCTGAGATTTTGTCCACTGTTGAGGCGGATTTGCTCGGTACCGAAACCCGCGACATCGATCACCGGTCCGAACTGCACAAAAGGCTGCGTGCCTTTCTGCTGCAGGTACAGGGTCAGCAGCGGCGCCAGTTCCATCACGTACAGGCGTGCGTTGTTCCTGGTTACGTCGATTCCGGGGTTCGACGCGGTATCGGTCAGCACCACCTGGAAACCTTTGGCCGAAAAACTCAGCGAAGGGGTGAAATACAGCGGCCCTTCGAAGGGAATCTTGGCAAGAACGCCAATGCCGGCGCCGGGCACGAAGGAGGTTTTCTGTGCCGCGCCCCGCACCGTATAACTCGTCGTGCCGGTTTTCAGGGTTCCGAGGAAGCCATACTGTGTTTTCTGCGCCTGGGTAGTGGTTGCGCCCAATAAGGTAAGGGCCAGCAGCGGCAGGCAGGAGAGGCGTTTGCTCATGTGTGTTTTTCTTGTTTTAGTTGCGCATTGTAAGCGTCCGATTGCCCCTTCGGAATGGAAAGTGTCTGGAAAGCATCGCCCCGGCACCATTTGGCAAGCGAAACGATCTGGCCTACATGGTAGGCGTAATGCATCAGTTGCCGGTTGATGGCATCGATAACCGTCAGCGGCTGCGTGCGGATGGTAACGGTGCGGGTGAGGTCGGCGGGCTGCAGGGCGTTGAGTGCGTCCAAAAGTGCTTTCCAGCCTTCTTCCCATTGCCGGCGGAGGAGCTCGGGGCTTGCGGCCGGTGTTTCAAATTCCTCGTCGCGGAGGCGCCATTCTTTTTCCCCATCTTCGGTCAGGAAGTTGGTCCAGCGGCTCCGCATGTTGCCCCACAGATGCTTTATGAGTAGGGCGATGCTGTTTGAGGCTTCATTCGGACGCCAGTGGAGCTCTTCACCGGATAGTTGATCCAGCGCTTTCTCGCCGAGGGCTTTGTATTCGGCGAATCGTTTGCGCGCGCTTTCCAGAAATAAATCTTCCGTTGCCATTTATTGCCGGCAAAATAACGAAATCCAAACGCAGCAAGCGTCTGGAGTTCCGGAAAAGATCAATGATCAGTATCCGGCTACGGCGTCATCACCGCGGCGGTCGGCAACTGCTTCCCGGCGCCCGTTGGGCAGCACGCGGATCCACTCGACCCGTCCGATGGGGGCACGCTCTTCCACGGCATAGCCCATCGCTGCCAGCCGGCGGCGGCTTTCTTCCGGAAAACCTGCTTCCAGGTAGATGAGGTCGGGTAGCCACTGGTGGTGGAAACGCGGCCTGTTCACGGCTTCTTTGCCCTCCAGTCCGAAATCCACCAGGTTCACCACCATCTGAAAAACCGTAGTAGGGATCGTCGTTCCGCCCGGGGTACCCACGATCAGCAGGGGCTTCTCGTTTTTCAACAGGATGGTGGGTGTCATCGAGGAAAGCATGCGTTTGCCCGGGGCGATGGCATTGGCGGCGCCGCCTACCGCTCCGTATAAATTGGGTACACCCGGCTTTATGCTGAAGTCATCCATTTCGTCGTTCAGGAAAAAACCCGCCCCGCCGATGACGGTCTTGCTGCCATAACTGTTGTTGAGGGTGGTGGTCACCGAAACCGCGTTGCCATCCGCATCGATGATGCTGATATGGGTGGTTTCTTCGCGCGTCTTCATGAAGGTGCCGGGCCGAACGGATGCACTGCTGCCTGCTCTTCCGGGAACATAATCACGCATCCTTGCGGCGAGGTATCCTGAGTCGACCAGCGCCTGCCGGGGCACCGGGTAAAAATCGGCATCGCCCATGTATTCGGACCGGTCGGCAAAGGCGCGGCGTTCGGCTTCGGTCATGAGCTGGATGGCTTCGGGACTGTTGTGACCCATCTCCCCCAGCCGGAAGGGGGCCACCATGGTCAGCATCTGCTGGAGCAGGGTGCCTCCGCTGCTGGGCATCGGCATCGAAAGGAGCGTATGCCCGCGATATTGAAAACGTTGGGGTACGCGCCATCTGGCCTGATAGGAACGGAGATCTCCGGCTGTAATAACGCCGGCGCCCCGCTGCATTTCTTCGACGATCAGGCGGGCGGTTTCTCCCTCGTAGAAGCCGGCTGCACCCTGGTCATGGATGCGCCGGAGCGTAGCTGCCAGGTCGGGTTGCCGCAGGGTGTCGCCCGCCCTCCACCCGGTCGCTTTCTGAAAGGCATTCGGACGGGTATTGTATTGCCTGAGGGCCTCCTGGATGGCGTTCAGGTTGCGGGCTTCCGCTTCGGTGATGGCAAAGCCTTTTTCAGCAAGGGTGATGGCCGGCTCCAGCAGGCGCCGGAAAGAGAGACGGGCATAGCGATGGCTTTCGAAAAGTCCGGCAATTGTGCCCGGTACGCCGCCCGACCGGTGTCCATGCTGACTGAGTCCGGGAATCACCTGGCCCAGGCTGTCGAGGTAAAAATCCCGGTGTGCCGCAGCCGGTGCTGTTTCCCGGAAGTCGAGGGCCAGTTCGCGGCCGTCGGCGAGCTTCGCCACCATGAATCCGCCACCGCCGATATTGCCGGCACCCGGATAAACAACGGCGAGGGCAAGCTGGGTGGTAATGGCCGCATCCACGGCATTCCCGCCTGCCCGCAGCACCGCCGCACCGGCCGCGGAAGCCAAGGGATGGGCCGATACCACAGCGGCATGCGCGGTGTTCCTGTTTTTTTCGATCGTATAGCGGTAAGGATCGGCACCGATGCGGTTCATCGGGCGGCAGGCGAGGAGCAGGAGCAGGGGGAGCAGCAGACGCATGATACGCGGGGTGTTGGGCAGGAAAGATAAGCAGACGGCATAACTTGCCTGCACCGCCCTGAGCCCCCGGTTGCTAGCGGCCGCGGAAGCGCTTTACTTTTTCGCGGACCTCGTCATGACACCAGGCGAGCATTTCATCTACCAGCTCATGAACCTGGTTGGCGTACAGGGGCTTGGTGATAAAGCCCGCATCGTACTTACGTGCAAAAACTGCTTCATGCGGCAGGGTGGAAGTGCTGAACAGCACGGCGGGAACAGCGGAATAACCATCCAGGCAGCGGAGACGCCGGAGGGTCTCTTTGCCGTCGAGTACGGGCATGTTGATATCGAGTATGATCAGGCAGGGCTGAGGCTCCAGGGGATCAAGACCGGCTATGTGTCCGAGCAGCTCTTCCCCGTTTCCGAAGGTTCTCAGTTCAAGAACGGCTCCGTATTCCTGAAAGATCTCGCGCACCAGCTCGAGGTCGTCTTGGTCATCATCGGCATAGAGGATCAGGCTTTTCGAGGGTAGAGATCGTGTCATGGGAAGCAGTTAGGTGGTCGTAAACATTGGAAAAATACAAAAGAAAGCTCATCCGTTATCAGCCGGCAGCTTATTATCGTTCTTCAGGTCATCCGGAAGGTCGCGCACCTTTACCTGATCGATATAAGGCTGCAAAATGCCGGTGCTGGCCGAAGTTTCAATACGGTCAACCTCGAGCCGATACTGCCGATAGTGCACCTCAACATAAAACCCGTAGAGCTGAAACAATACGGATTGCCGGCCGTTAACCGTTCTTTTACCTACATAGGCACCATCCTGGTGGAGCAAACGGAGTTGGCGCTCGTGGCCCAGTTCGGAAAATTCCGCGGCGCCTATCGCTTTTTTCGTCATGGCTACAATTGGTCTAAGGGTAAAATATTCTAAGCGTCAAATTAAGTGCTTCTTTCAGGGCTCTGTTTTGAAAGTTATCCCCAGCTATCCCGCCTTTGGCCGCAAATGGAGCCGCTAAAAAAATGCCAATCAAGCATCTTGCTTAACTTGCCGGCAAACCATTTTCATGCGTCTGAAAAGCTTGTTGTTGCTGCTGGGTCTTGCATTGTTCCTGTCGCCGGGCGCGCAGCGTCCGACCGCAGAGCAGTTTTTAGGATACTCCGTAGGCAGCCGCTATACGCCGCACCACCAGATCGTGGGCTATTTTGAGCGCGTGGCAGCCACGGCTTCCGATCGCGTACGCCTCGAGCCCTATGGGAGAACCAATGAGGGACGGCCGTTGCTGGTCGCCTATGTGTCGAGTCCGGAGAACATCGCCCGGCTGGAGGCCATTCGTACCAACAATCAGGCGCTGGCGCAAAACGGCGGCAGCGGCACGGTTCAGAACGCGCCGGCTATTGTGTGGCTCAGTTATAACGTGCACGGCAACGAAACCTCTTCTTCGGAAGCGGCCCTCCGCACCCTGCAGGAGCTGACCGATCCGGCCAACAGCCGCGTTCAGGGCTGGCTCCGCAATACCGTGGTGATCATCGATCCCTGCCTCAATCCGGATGGCCGCGACCGTTATGTGAACTGGTTCAATACCACCGTGGGCAAGCGCCCCAATGCCCTGCTCAGTGCCCGTGAGCATGCCGAACCCTGGCCGGGCGGACGGGTCAATCACTACTACTTCGATCTCAACCGCGACTGGGCCTGGCAAACACAGGTAGAGTCGCAGGCACGCGCAAAAGTTTTCCACCGCTGGCTGCCCCAGATACATGTCGATTTTCATGAGCAGGGCATCAACAGTCCCTACTATTTTGCACCGGCTGCCGAGCCTTACCACGAGGTGATTACGCCCTTCCAGCGCCAGTTCCAGGAAACGATCGGCCGCAACCATGCCCGGTACTTTGATCAACAGGGCTGGCTGTACTTCACCCGCGAGATTTTCGACCTGTTCTATCCGTCTTACGGCGATACCTATCCGATTTATAACGGAGCCATCGGTATGACCTACGAGCAGGCGGGCGGACCGGCAGGCGGCGCCGCGGTTCTGACGCAAAGTGGCGACACCCTCACGCTGGCCGACCGTGTGGCGCACCATGTTACGACCGGGCTCAGCACCGTGGAGGTGGCTGCACAAAACGCCGCGCGGCTGCTGGGTGAATTTCAGGCCTATTACCGTACTGCCGTCGCCGGAGGCCATGGCAGTTTTCGAAACTATGTGGTTAAATACCGGCCGGAAGATGAGGCCCGTCTTGAGGCACTGAAACAGCTGCTGCAGAAAAACGAGATCCGCTTTCAGACCGGGCAAGGCGGCAATGGTCGCGGTTTCAGCTACGAGAGCGGCCGCGATGAAACCTTTACGGTCGCGCCCCGCGATGTGGTGATTTCAGCCCTGCAGCCCCGCAGTGCCCTGCTGCGCGTGCTCTTCGAGCCCAACCCGCGCCTTTCCGACTCGGCAACCTATGATATCACCGCCTGGGCGCTTCCTTATGTATATGGCCTGCGCAGCTATGCCACCCGGGAGGGGTTGACCCTGCGTGCGCAGCAGGCGCCCGTAGAAAACAGGAATGCAGACAACAACGCTTTCGGCTATGTCGTGCGTTGGAATGGCTTCCCGGCCGCACGCTTTGCCGGTCAGCTGCTGCAGGCGGGGGTGCGGGTACGGTTCGCGCAAAAGCCTTTTGAAGCGGCCGGCCAGCGCTACGATCGCGGAAGCCTGATCCTGCTACGGGAGGGCAACCGCATCACGGAACCCGTATGGGAACAGGTGCGCCGCCTGGCCGACTCGTCAGGGGTGGTGCTGCAGCCCGTGAATTCGGCTATGGTCGACCGGGGCCTGGACTTCGGCAGCAGTTCCGTGCGCCTGCTCCGTGCGCCCCGCGTGGCCCTGCTCAGCGGAGAAGGCACCAGTAATAATGCGGTCGGCGAAGTTTGGCACTACTTTGAGCAATACCTCGATTACCCGGTGACGCTGATCAATACGTCCGACTTCGGGCGGGTAGACCTGAGCCCGTTCACTGTGCTCGTGCTGCCCAATGGCAATTACCGTTTTCTGAATGATAAGGCCATGGCCGAACAACTCCGCAACTGGGTAAACCGTGGCGGCAAGCTCATTGCCCTTGAGGGGGCCGTGGCCCAGCTGGCATCGCTGGAGTGGGGCATCAAGACCCGAAAGTCCGACGACAGCAGCGATAACAAAGATCCCTACGCCGCCCTGCGCCGCTACGAAGACCGGGAGCGGGAAGAGCTTCCCTATGTCACGCCGGGGTCGATCTACCGCGTGGAGCTCGATCCTTCGCATCCCCTCGCTTTCGGTTATCCCTCCCTGTATTACACGCTGAAGCAGGAAGACCGGGTGTACGACTTTTTACAGGAAGGATGGAATGTGGGCGTGATCAAACGGGAACGCCCCGTGGCAGGATTCGTAGGGGCAAAACTGCAGCCCCGGGTGCAGGATGGCCTGGTGTTCGGTGTGCAGGACATGGGTAACGGGCAAGTGGTGTACCTGGCCGACGATGTGTTGTTCCGGAATTTTTGGGAGAACGGCAAGCTCCTTTTTGCCAACGCGCTATTCCTGGTAGGGCAGTGATGCCGGCCGGCTAAGGAAAAACGCTGTTAAATTATACGGGTGGCAGGCAGCGGTTTGCAGAAAACCACACCTTCACCTTAAGCAACATACGAACAGAATGAAAAACGTGATTTGCATTTTAGGAGGGCTCCTTTTGGGAGCGGCCTTCGGAGTTGTTTCAGCGCAAGACAAAATCGGAAGGCAGGAGTTTCTGCTGCTGAGCCGATACATGATTGGAAGTTTCAGTTCGGAGGAACAGTCCCGTAGCGATAGCAATTTTCTTTCGATCAGCCTGAAGATGACCCCGATCATGGAGACGGACCGGAGCCTGTTGCTCTACGTGGAGCAGGCCGTCAGTAAGACGCCTGATAAGCCCTACCGGCAGCGGCTTTACCAGCTGAGAAAGATATCCGACACGATCGTGCTCAGTACGGTCCTTGAGTTTCGCGATCCGGCGCCCTTCGTAGGCGCCTGGAAGGAACCGAAGCTACAGGATGAAATCCTGAAAATGTTCAACCGGTTTACCGGCTTTCCTCCTGATTCCAGTCTTTTCGAGCGAAAGGGTTGCGCCATTCACCTGCGCAGGAAGGGCAATGAGTTCCTGGGCAGCACCGAAGGCAAGGGTTGCGCATCTTCCCTGCGCGGCGCCAGCTATGCCACCAGCGAAGCTGTCATCAACGCCGAGGGGCTCGTTACGCTCGACCGTGGATGGAATGCCGAAGGAAAGCAGGTGTGGGGTTCCACGTATGGAGGCTATCGCTTCCGGCGGCTGACTCCCATCGAAAAGAGTAGTGAGTAGGTTGCCGCACCCCCTCGAAAAAATGATCATTGCTTCTCCTTCATCTGCATTACTGGTTTTTATCGGTTAGGGCAGGCATCATTATCCAACAGCATTATGAAACGGTTTCTTGTTGTATTTCTACTGCTTCCCTTTTTTGTGCGGGCGCAGGACCCGGTCGTTCGTACATCCGCTGATATCTACCTGGGTCTGCGCAAGCTGAACATGCTGGGCTCCGTGCTCTATGTAGCCGCGCATCCCGACGACGAGAATACGCGCCTGCTCACCTATTTTTCAAAGGACCGTCTTTACCGAACGGGCTACCTGTCGCTTACCCGTGGCGATGGCGGACAGAACCTGATCGGCGATGAGCTGGGCGTAGAGCTCGGACTGATCCGCACCCAGGAGTTGCTGGCTGCCCGCAGGGTAGACGGCGCCGAGCAGTTTTTCACGCGTGCCTACGACTTCGGCTTTTCCAAAACGCCCGAGGAGACCTTTACCAAGTGGGATAAAGAGAAGATACTCGCCGACGTGGTTTGGGTGATCCGGAAGTTCCAGCCCGATGTCATCATCACCCGCTTTCCGACCACCGGCGAAGGCGGGCACGGGCATCATACCGCATCCGCCATCCTGGCCAACGAAGCGTTTACGGCAGCCGCCGACCCGAAGCGCTTCCCGGAGCAGCTCCGCTACGTGCAGCCCTGGCAGGCAAAACGCATCTTCTGGAATACCTTCAACTTCGGCAGTAATAATACGATCCGCGAAGACCAGTTTCGTTTCGATGTGGGCGGATACAATCCCATCCTCGGGAAGAGCTATGGAGAGATTGCCGCCGAAAGCCGCAGCCAGCACAAGAGCCAGGGCTTTGGTGTGCCCCGCGGCAGGGGCGAGGCCCTTGAATATTTCAAACAAACCGGTGGCGATCCGTTCAGCACCGATCTTTTAGATGGCGTGCCCACAGGCTGGGAGCGCATGCCGGGCGGAGCGGCTATCGGTGCGCTGGCGCAGACCCTGCTTGCAGGCTACGATTTTCTGGCTCCGCAGAAGTCGGTTCCTCAACTGGTAGCTTTGTATAAAGCGCTCAAAGCAGCGCCCGATAGCTACTGGCGCAATCAGAAAATGCAGGAGGTGCAGGAGCTGATTGAGCAGGCTTCCGGACTCTGGCTGGATGCTTTTTCTCCGGAACCACACGGCGTGCTGGGCGACTCCCTGCGTTTGCAGGTGGTACTCAATGACCGCCTCGGTGTGCCGATGACGCTCAACGGCATCCGCATCGACCGCTTCGATACGGCAATACAGCGTGAGCTGCGTCCCAACGTGAACCTGTCGGTAGCACATACGCTTTTTCTCGACAGCAGTTACCGGCTAACGCAGCCCTACTGGCTTGCCGAAAAAATGAGCGAGGGCTATTTCACGGTGAATATCCAGCTGCTGATCGGGCAGCCAGACGTGCATCCGGCGCTGAAGGCCGTCTTCCGGATCACGATCGCGGGTGAGCCCTTTACGTTCGAGCGGCCGCTGCGCTACAAATACACCGACCCGGTGAAAGGAGAGTTGTACCAGCCCCTCGACATTATTCCGGAGGCGACGGTGATGACCAGCCCCGACCTGTTAATGCTGCCTCATGGCGAAAAAACACCGCGTTCGGCCACCGTGCAGGTTACGGCCAACAAAGCGCTTGCCGGCCGCCTCGACCTGGAACTGCGCTCGGCCGCCCGCAACCAGGTGCAGCGCGACTCTGCCTTTAGCCTGGGCCGCAACCTTTCCCGTAGTTATACCTTCCCTGTTTCACCTGCTCCGCGGCGATTTACGGGAAAGACCTTTGAGTATGCTTCTGCGCGCATGCAGCCTCCGGCCGGGTGGGATGCCACCCTTGCCATGCGCAGCATCCGCTATAACCATATTCCGGCCATCCGTTATTTTGTGGCCGATCCGCTGCCCGTCATCCACCTGGATCTGAAGGTTCGTGGAAAGAAGATCGGCTACATTACGGGCGCCGGCGACCGGGTTCCGCAGGCCCTCGAGCAAATGGGTTACGAGGTGACCCTTCTGGGTGAAAAGGAACTGGCCCGCATGAACCTGAGCACTTTCGATGCGATCCTGTCGGGCGTACGTGCCTACAATACCAACGAGTGGCTCAACACCTATCACGAGAAGCTGATGAGGTATGTGGAAGAGGGCGGTAACCTGATCGTTCAGTACAACACCAGCAACCAGATCGGGCCGGTGCGGGCGCGTATCAGCCCGTATCCGTTTACCATCACACGCAATCGCATCACCGATGAAAACGCACCCGTAACTTTCCTGAAGCCCGACCATCCTGCCCTGTATTTCCCCAATAAGATCACGGAAGAAGATTTCAAAGACTGGGTTCAGGAGCGGAGCACCTACGATGCCGGCACCAAAGATCTTGCGCCGCAGTTCGAGCGCATCCTGGGCATGGCTGATCCGGGTGAGTCGATTGACGAAGGCAGTCTCATCATTGCAAAGCATGGTAAAGGGTTCTTTACCTACACCGGACTGGCATTTTTTCGGCAGTTGCCCGCAGGTGTACCGGGGGCCTACCGGCTGATGGCCAATCTCATCGCGCTTAACCAAAAGAAAGAACTCTGATGCGCAAACCAAATGAAACCCGCAGAACCATGGGCTGGGTGCTGGCAATCGTGATCGGTCTGACCCTTGGGCTGTTGATCAAGAAAGGAATTATGTTTGGGTTGCTGATCGGCCTCGCACTGGGGCTGCTGGGAGGGACGTTGAGGCGGTGATTAATATTTAATACGTAACCGATAATAAATGATAATTAATGATTGATGATGGGTGGGGTGAAGAGTGGAGCCTGGACCATTGACCATTACTTTTCCAAATGAAGCAATCCAACGATAAGATCCCGCTTTTTCGCTCCTGGAGCGGCTGGTACCTGCTGGTGTTTGTTGTGTTGGTGGCGCTGGTCTTGTTTTTCTGGTACTTAACCCGTCGCTACGCATGAATACACTCGACTGGAGCGTGCTGGTGCTGACCCTGCTCGGGATCGTGCTGTACGGTCTTTATAAGAGCCGCGCCAGCCGCAATCTCGAAGGCTATTTCCTGAGCAATCGCAGCATGCCCTGGTGGCTGGTGCTGCTCAGCATCATGGGCACGCAGGCCAGTGCCATTACCTTTCTTTCGGGGCCCGGACAAGCCTTTGCCGATGGTATGCGTTTCGTGCAGTATTACTTCGGACTGCCGCTGGCCATGATCGTCATCTGCATCACCTTCGTGCCTATTTTCAACCGGCTGCAAGTGTTTACGGCCTATGAATTCCTCGAGCAACGATTTGATGAAAAAACCCGCCTGCTGACGTCCTTTCTGTTTCTGTTGCAGCGCGGATTGTCGACCGGTATCAGCATCTATGCACCCACGCTGATTCTCTGCTCGCTTTTTGGCTGGGATATCTTCTGGACCAATATCCTGATGGGCGGTCTGCTAATCATCTACCCCGTAGCTGGTGGCGCCAGGGCCGTGGCCTATACGCAAAAGTTGCAGCTCTTCATTATTTTCGGTGGCATGTTTCTCGTGGGCTGGTGGGTGGTGCACCTGCTGCCCCAAAGCGTCGGTTTTAGCGAGGCGCTCCATGTAGGCGGCAAGCTCGGAAGGCTCAACATCATCACCAGCGGAACCAGTGAAGGCGGCTTCGATTGGAAAGACCGCTACAATATGTGGAGCGGTGTCCTTGGCGGCTTCTTCCTGGCTTTATCCTATTTCGGTACCGACCAGAGCCAGGTGGGCCGTTACCTCACAGCACAAAACAATACCGAAAGCCGCCTGGGCCTGCTGATGAATGGCCTGGTCAAGATACCGATGCAGTTTGGCATCCTGCTGATCGGGGTGCTCATTTTTACCTTCTACCAGTTTCGCGGAACGCCGCTTTCCTTCAACCAGGCCCTGGTTAACGATGTGTCGGCCTCTTCTTACCGCGACTCGCTGCAAGGCCTGCAACAGGAGGCGGCCGCATTGAATGCCCGGCGAAGTGCCACGGCGGAGCGCTTTGCTTACTGGAGTGCGCAACCACAATCGGACTCTTTTGCGGCTTATACTGAAAGCCTGCGTGCGCAGCAGCAGCAGGCCGATGCGCAGCGCAGCCGTTTTCGTGAATGGTCGAAGCAGGTGAGCACCCGCGATGCCAACGATACCAATTATGTGTTTCTGGCCTTTGTCAAGGAATATCTGCCTTCAGGACTGAAAGGGTTGCTGATCGCCGTGATCTTTCTGGCCGCCTGGGGCTCCATAGCCGCAGCACTCAACGCGCTGGCCGCCAGCACGGTGGTCGATTTTCACCAGCGCCTGAGAAAAAAGGATGGGGGCGACGACTACCGTGTTTCCCAGGCCTATACGCTCGCCTGGGGTGTGTTTTCCATCGTGGTGGCCCAGTTTGCGCACCGCCTGGGTCAAAGCCTGATCGAGACGGTCAATATCCTCGGTTCCCTTTTCTACGGGGTGATCCTGGGGATCTTCCTGGTGGCATTTTACCTGAAGCGAATCGGCGGACACGCCACGTTTATCGCGGCGCTGATCGTGGAAGTATTTGTGGTGCTGCTCTTTTTCAACGAGCAAATTCCGCCGCTTTCCTTCCTGCCCGATATCAGTTTTCTTTGGCTGAATGCCATTGGTGCGCTCGGAGTGGTACTACTGGCGTTGCTCCTGCAGGCATTTGCCGGCGGAAAAAGGTGATCGGGGATTCAGGCGCTTCCATAGCGTGCTCAGGAGCTATGCGTTCAGGATAGTGCCGGCAATACCGGTGTGGTGAGGCAGACCCATTAAATGAAAAGGCTGCCGTTGACGCGGCAGCCTTTTTACTATGTTCGGGGTCCTGCTTATTTCAGCGACTTGATCAGTTTTTCGTTCAGCCGCACGTAGTCCTCGTTCTTCTGCTCACGGGCCATTTCCATCGACTTTTGCGCTGCTGCTACCGCTTCTTCTTTCCGTCCCAGTTTAGCCAGCGCATTCGCGCGCTGGTGCTGGATCCAGAAAGCGTTGGGATTTTTTTCCGCTGCTTTATCCAGCCAGCCGAGCGCCTGGTTCATATCCTTGCCATTGTCCATATAATACATGGCTGCGTTGAAATAGGGGAGGCTATCTACTTTCGACAGGCGCTCGATCTGTGCCATGACCTTGGTGTCGATATCCACCGTAACCGGGATGGCAACGGCGGTACGGTCCCAGAGAATATGCAGTTCCATGCTGGTTCCTTTTACATTCGCGAACTCGATGGTAAAGCTCTCCGCGCGTTTTTTCATCTTCATCGGCGTTGCTTTTACGCGCAGCACGTCGAGGCTCTGCACATATTCTGAGCCCCAGTTTTTGTTGCCTTTGTTGATGATGATTTCCCATTCGTTTTTACCGGGAACGGTGAAGAGTGCGTACTCGCCGGCCGGCAGCGCCTGTCCGCCGAAGTTGACATCCTCGCCAAACTTGATGCGTGTGGCGCTGTTGGCTCCGGTGCGCCATACCTTACCGAAAGGCACCAGGTCGCCGAAAATTTTGCGTCCCTTCATCGCCGGACGTGAATAATTGAGTTCTACGGTCGACAGGCCGAAATCCTGGCGGACCATCTGCGCCGGGCTCGGCTGGGGTGTACGCAGCTGGGCATCAGCCGCGCTGAGCATACAGGCTGCAGCAATCGTAACAAGAGCATGCTTGATCATGGTGATTATGGTTTGCCGCAAAGGTAGGAAATGTGCGGCGGGAAGGAGAGGAGGTGATTAGCTGATTAGCGGATGTGATGATGTGCCGATATGCCGATAGGCTGATGTGTTGGGAGATACCAGGAACCAATAAACGAATAAACCAACAAACCTCACCCCCTGAAAGCCGGATGAAACTCCTGTAGCGTTTTCCGGAGAAACTCCCGGTCGAGGTGGGTATAGATTTCGGTGGTGGTGATGCTTTCGTGGCCCAGCATTTCCTGAACGGCGCGGAGGTCGGCGCCGGCTTCCACCAGGTGGGTGGCAAAGGTGTGGCGGAAGGTGTGCGGGGAGATTGTTTTTTTTATTCCTGCCTGGCGTACCAGTTCCTTGATCACCAGGAAGATCATTACCCGTGAAAGCCGCTTGCCCCGGCGGTTCAGGAAGACAATGTCTTCTTCTCCCTTCTGGATTCCTTGTTGACTGCGTACATGCCGCACATAGTTGCTAATGGCCCTGATGGCTTCGCCACCGATCGGCACGATCCGCTCTTTGTTGCCCTTGCCGGTAACCCGCACGAACTCCACATCGAAATAAAGCTGTGACAACTTCAGGTTCACCACCTCGCTGACGCGGAGTCCGCAGCTGTAGAGTGTATGCAGGATGGCGTAGTTGCGCTCGCCTTCGGGTTTGCTGCGGTCGATCTGCGCCAGCAGCGCATCGATCTCCCCGATGGCCAGTACATCCGGGAGCTGGCGCTTCAGACGCGGTGCTTCGAGCAGGAGGGAAGGATCTTGCCGGCTGATGTCTTCCAGCAGGCAGTATCTGTAAAAGGCGCGGATGCCGGAAATGACACGTGCCTGGGAGCTTTGGGTCATACCCAGTTCCGCAATCCATTTCACAAAACCCTGCAGGTCTTCGAGGCGGATATCGGCAGGTTGTGCGGGCCGGCCCCCGATCTCCAGGAAGGTAGTGAGTTTTTCCAGGTCATGCAGGTAGGCACTGACGGAATGCTCCGACAGCGATTTTTCGAGTTGCAGGTAGGCCCGGAAGCCGCGTTTGTAGGATTCCCACACCCCGCAAAGAAACAAAGATTAGGTGGGAACAACCTTTCTTGGCGGCCTTCAGGCTTTGCCGGGCAGGGACAATTGACCTGTTGCGGTGTACGCTGCATGGGCCGGCTTTTTTCCCGGGTTGTCGGAAACCTTGCTTCCGGCTCCAATCCGGTTGTTCATTTCCGTGAAAAAATCGATAAATTCAGTCACCAAAACTCTTTCAGGTATGATCCATTTCTGCAAACATCTCCTATTCTTCGGCATGCTGCTTTCGGGAATGGCCGCCTGCGCACAGGTAAGCGTATCGGCTACCAGCGGCACGGCAGGTCCCACGCCGTATACCACGCTGAAAGCGGCTTTCGATGCAATCAATGCCGGCACCCACTCCGGTAATGTTACGCTCACGATTTCGGGAAATACCACTGAAACCGCTGTTGCCGCCCTGAATGCGGGACCCTATACGTCGCTTACCATCAGTGCCACCGCCTCCGCAACGGTTAGCGGCACCGTCAGCGGAGGACTGATCACCTTCAACGGAAGCCGCAATGTCAGTATCAACGGGAATAATAACCTGCTGGTCAATAATACCAGTACCTCCGGCGCTGCTGTGCGTTTCACCAATAATGCATCAGGCGTACGCATCCGCCAGACAAGGCTCAGGGCCTCTTTTAACACCCTGGATGCCAACGGTGGTATCGCCGGGGGAGTTGTGTTTTTCGATGCCGGAACTTCTGCCGGCACCGGCAATTCGGGTAACCGGATTTCGGATTGCGATATTGACGGAGGCTCACAGGGAGTGTGCGGCATTTTCTCGAGAGGCGATGCCACCAGTGCCACCACACAGAACCGTGCCGATACCATCCAGAACTGCACCATTCATGATTTCCTCAGTGTGTCCGTAGCGGCCGCTTCCGGAATTCTGCTTGCTGCGGGCAATGACCGCTGGGTCATTTCCGGAAACAGTGTCTATAACACCGGAAACATTAACACCACGCAACAAATGGTGTGGTCGGGCATTCAGGTCTTTCCGAACTGGACCACCGATGCGCATGAGGTGACGGGCAACTTCGTAGGCGGCAACCAGCCCAATGCCAATGGCAACCTGATCATCGGCGCGGCGGCGACCAATGCGGTCGGCTTCACGGGTATCAACATACAAACCGGAGGCACTGGTAATACCGTTGCCAATAACACCATCCGAAACGTACAATTATCGTATGCCGCATCCGCAGGCTCTTTCGCCAATGCCGGCATCTTCGCCTTCATCGGAGGCTTCAGCGGCACTACGACCCTTTCCGGAAACACGATTTCCAACATCACGGCGGCCAATAACAATGGTTCGCTGTTTTTTTACGGAATCCAGACCAATGGTCGCGCTACGGGCACGGCCAATGTTGCGCCGGTGTTTAACCTTGCCAACAACACGGTATCCAACATCACCGCCACGGGCGCCGGAACCGGCGATGCGGTTTTGTATGGGGTGCGCCTGGATGTTTCCTCCGGCAACGTCTCCGCATCCGTGCCCACGGTGTCGGGCAGGTCGAATCCGGTCTTTAACGTGAACGGGAACACCATCACCAATCTCAGTGTGCCCTATGCCGGTGTGAATGGCTCCTTTATTCGGGCCATCGGCACCGTTGCCACGCAGGGTACTTCGGCCACTTCCCTCCTGCACCCCCGCCCGGTTATCGTTGGCAATACGATCAGCCAGCTGAGTACCACTTCCGGCCGCGGCACGGCAACGGCTAATGCGCAGTTTGCAGCCGGCGTACTTGCCGGTATCCACATTGCCGGTTCGGCAGGGGCTGCCGCCAATACCAGCGACACGAACGTGATCCGCCAGAATACCATCTTTAACCTTTCGGCTGCCAATAGCCATGATTCCAACACGGTGGCCATCGGTATTCTGGGCACCAACGGCATTTATGACGTCTCACGAAACCGGATCTATGACATCCGGAATGCGGCCAGCGGCGCCACGGCTACACCGGGCATCGTTGGGATCACGCTGCGCTCCATCAGCGGCAATAGTGCGGTCTATAATAATTTCATCAGCCTCGGCAACAACGTGGCCACCAATATGCCTGTTTTCGGCATCCTGCAGAATTTCTCCGTTACCGGCAGCACGCTGAACGTGTACCACAACTCGGTGCAGATCATGGGCACAGCAAGCGGAAGTCGCAACAGTTTTGCCTTCTTCCGTGGCGATCCGTCGGCTGCTGCTGCTACCATCGCAACCTCTGTCAACATCCGCAACAACATTTTCCAAAATCTGCGCAGCGGGGGAACGGGACGCCATGCCGCTATCGGCAATACGAACACATCGGTGCCGACAGCCTGGGTGTCTGCGTTCAATGCGCTGTTTGCTGCCAATGCCGCCCATACGGCGGTATGGGGCACCAATGCCCATACCCTTGCCACTTATCTTTCCAACAGCGGCGATGCTTCCTCTGTTTCGACCCAGGCCGTTTTTGCAGATGCGCCTAACGCCGACCTTCATCTGACGGGTGCCTCGCTCAGCGACGCCAATCTGTTTGGTACACCCATTCCCTCGGCCAATACCTTCCTGTATGGAATTGACTTCGATGGAGCCGCCCGCAGCACCAGTTTCCCCGTCAAGGGGGCCGATGAGGTGGGTATCAACTGCGCGGCGCCTTCTTTCACCGTGCAGCCCGCAGCCGCGAGCGTTTGTGCGGGTGCTAACGCCAGCTTCAATGCCGGCAGCAACGATGTGGGTGTTGTCTATCAGTGGCTGCTCAATGGAAACACTATCCCGGGAGCCACCAATGCCACGTACTCCATCAACAACGTTCAGGCAGCCAATGCGGGTAACTATTCGGTGCGCATCTCCACCGGTTGTGGCAGCACCGTATCGAATGCGGTTGCCCTCACCGTAAATGCCGCAACGGCCATCGCCGCACAGCCCCAGCCGCAGGCAGTTTGCGCCGGTCAGAACGCGAGCTTCACGGTCAATGCCAGCGGCTCCGGCACGCTCACGTACCAATGGCGCCGGGGTGCAAGCGACCTGCCCGGTGCCACGGCCGCTACGCTCAATCTGAGTAACGTATCGGCTGCCGATGCCGGTTCCTACACAGTGGTGGTTACCGGAAGCTGCGGCGCGGTCACTTCCAACGCGGCAACACTCACGGTCAATGCCGCCACGGCCATAACCACCCATCCTGCCGCCCTGACCGTTTGCGCCGGACAGCCGGCAACTTTGTCCGTAACGGCTACCGGTTCCGGTACGCTGAGTTACCAGTGGCGTAAGGAGGGCAACAATATCAACGGCGCTACCAATGCTACGTTCTCGATTGCGTCAACAACCGTTTCCGATGGCGGCAATTACACCGTTTCGGTCGGTGGTGCCTGCGGCACCGTGGTGTCGAATGCTGCGGCCCTGGTGGTGCAGACCGGCGGCAGTTGCACGCCGACATCGGTATCGAATGTGAGCGAGGAGATTACTGCCTCCCTGATGCTGCCGAGTGTGGTCCGCAATGGCTCGATCCTCCGGGTGCATGCCCGCCGCGCCATGACCATCAACTGGCTGGTCACCGATGCCCAGGGACGGGTGCTGCGCCGCTTCCAGCAACAGCTACATGCCGGTCAGAACGACCTGCAACTGGCACTCGAAGGACTCAGCGCCGGCAGCTACCAGGTAAGCGGACAGCCCTCGAGGGGCGGGAAGATTTCGCTGCGCTTCGTGAAGCTGTGATGCGTTAGTAAAATCAAAAGTCAAAATTCAAAAGGCCAAAATGTCATCAATCACCTCAGGCCACAAACCAATTCCGCGATGCTGCTTTTGACTTTTGATTGTTGAATTTTGAAAGGGAAAGGAAATCGTTCTCCACAAACGGTTTCCTTTTTTTTACCTTCACACGTTATGTCGCATTACCGCCGCAAGTTCAATGAGAAAGTGCTCGTGCACCGTCCCCGGCTCCGCCGCTTCCTGACCAAACTGGAGAACAATCCGCCGCGCGGGCTCGACCTGCTGGCCGTGGTTGCCGATCGCGAAGTGTGGGCCGAAGTGGATTGCCTGGCCTGTTCCAACTGCTGCCGGGTAATGACGCCCACCTATACGCCTCAGGACCTGAAGCGGATATCCGCCCACCTGGGTATGACCGTCGACCAGTTCAAGGCAAAGTGGCTGCACAAAGACCGAAAAGGCGAATGGATGAACCGCTCCACGCCCTGCCAGTTTCTCGACAAGCGCACCAATATGTGCTCGATCTATCCGATCCGTCCGGCCGACTGCGCCGGCTTTCCGCACCTGACCAAGAAGCGGGCAAAAGATTATATGCACATTCACAAGCAGAACGTGCAGTATTGCCCGGCTACCTTCACGTTTGTGGAGAAGCTGATGGAAAAGGTGTGCGGCTGAGTTTTTGAGTTCCGGATTTTGGGTTCAACGTGGTTGGAAGGTCTGCTTACAGGAACACGTTTCGGATCAGGTAGTATTCCGGCTCCTGTCCCTTTCTGTCCGTTATCGCCAGCACGTCGATGCGGAAATCGCGGTACCCGGGATGGCTCCGCAGCCAGGCGGCGGCGGCATTACTGAGGTTCCGGCATTTTTGCCGGTTCACTTTGATTTCCGGTGGCCCGTATCGGGCGGAACTGCGGTACTTTACCTCGATAAAATGGGGTAGACCATCTTTACGGGCAATCAGATCCACCTCCAGGTGCCCATAGCGCCAGTTGGTGTCCAGGATTTCGTAGCCTTGCTGCTCCAGCCAGGTGCGGGCCAGTATTTCTGCGGTCCTGCCGAGCTCTTGTTGCATTGCCATCGCCTATTTTTGAAGGAAGTTATGACGGCACCCCTTTCGGAACAACGTGTTTTTCCCCTCAGCGGAACCCTGATGCATTACACATGGGGCGGTGATGTTTTTCTCCCCGCCTTGTTGGGGTTAGATAACAGGGAAGCGAAGCCCTGTGCGGAATACTGGCTCGGCGTACATCCCAACGGGCCTTCGCGGGTGCATACCGAAAGAGGGGAGCAGGCACTTGATGCGTTTTTGAGGGAGAACCCGGCAGAACGGCTGGGCCTGCCGGTTTATGAGCAGTTTGGGGCATTGCCCTTCCTGTTCAAGGTGCTCGACGTAGCCCAGATGCTGTCCATCCAGGTGCATCCAGACCGGCAACAGGGGCTTGCCGGCTTCGAAAAAGAGGAAGCAGCGGGCATCCCGTTCAATGCGCCCCACCGCAATTACAAAGATCCCAACCATAAGCCGGAGGCCATGATCGCGCTGAGCCCGTTCTGGCTGCTGCACGGCTTCCGCAACGAGCTCGCCCTGCAGGCCCAGCTGGACGAAACGCCCGAGCTGCGGCACCTGCTGCCGCTATTTGGGCAGGGCGATTACCGCGGGCTCTACCGCACCATCATGGAGCTGCCCCAGCAGGAAGTGAACCGCAGGCTTCAGCCCCTGGCCAACCGGGTGCTGCCCCTGTACCGGGAGGGGGCTTTAAACCGCCGTCAGCCCGACTTCTGGGCGGCCCGCGCCGTGGAAACCTTTTGTGCAGACGGGAACTTCGACCGGGGCCTGTTTTCGATTTACTTTTTCAACCTGGTGCATGTCCCGGCGGGGCAAGGCATCTACCAGGCGGCCGGTTTGCCGCATGCTTATCTCGAAGGGCAATGTGTGGAAGTAATGGCCAATTCCGACAATGTGCTTCGTGCCGGACTTACGCCCAAGCATTGCGATGTTCCGGAGCTGCTGCGCCTGGTGCGATTCGAAGCCACCGAACCGATGTTGCTGCGCCGGCGTCCCGGCACCTGCTCCGAATTCCCCACACCGGCCGCCGAATTTGCGCTGAGTCATTGCCAGGTGGCCGGGGGTGAGCGGCATTTTATCAACGCCGAAACCCCGACGATCGTCCTGATCACCCAGGGGGAAGGCACCGGTATCGAAGAGGGACGCCGCTTCCCGATGCAGGCGGGGAGCGCCTTTTACTGCTGTCCGGGCAGTGGCCTGATGATCGGGGCCGCTTCGGCGCTGTCGGTCTTTACCGCTTCTGTTCCCGGTGTATAAATTGTGGAAGCCGAAAGGCGGAGTTCCCTATTTTTGTCGCCTAATCTGAGTAGCTGATGAAACGCAATACTTCTCTTCTCCTTTCGTTTGGCCTGCTGGTACTGGCCTGCTCCGTTTACCGCGTGTGGGACGACCGCCCCCTGGGCTTTGCACCCCAGATCGCCATTGCGCTCTTCAGCGGCGCCATCATCCGCGACAAAAAGTACGCTTTTCTGATGCCTTTGCTGTCGATGCTGCTTTCGGATGCTTTTTACCAGCTGCTCTACGTCAACGGAGTCAGCAAGATCCCCGGGTTTTATGAAGGACAGGCACTGAACTACGTGTTGTTCGTGTCGATGACCTGCTTCGGTTTTTTTATCCGTTCTTTCAACTGGCGCCCCATTGCCGTTTCAGCGCTCGCAGCTCCCACAACCTACTTTCTGCTGAGCAACTTCCAGGTGTGGATCAGCGGTGGCGGCTATGGTCGTCCGAAGACCTTCGCCGGCCTGATGCAGTGCTATGCCGACGGACTTCCCTTCTACCAGGGCAGCCTGATGGCCACCGTGTTGTTCTCGGCAATTTTGTTCGGCGTTTGGTTCGTGATGACGCGTAAGCAGCGGGAACTGGCGTTTTAGAAAATTGAATAACGAATATCGAAGTGGCGCCCCGCATTGCGGGGCGCTCTTATTCAGGCTCAATGGTAATGCGCAATAATCAATGTTCAATAACCAATTTTCAAGGAGGTGTTCCGATCAGGCTTTCACTTTTCAATTGCACATTGAGCATTGTTTATTGAACATTTTTCCCACCTCGATACTCGTTATTCGTTATCAGATATTCCTCACCCCGCCGCTCCGCTCTCATAGCCCTGGTCAACCTGCAGCCCCTTGCCGTCGGCGGCACTGGTAGCCAATTCGTCGCAGCGATTGTTGTAGGGGTTTTCGGCATGCCCTTTCACCCATACGAAACGCACGGTATGCTGCTGTGCCAGCTCGTGGTAGCGCCGCCAGAGGTCGGCGTTTTTCTTTCCCTTGAAGCCGATGCGCAACCAGTTGCGCAGCCAGCCTTCTTCCACAGCCTTTACGACGTACTGGCTGTCGGAATAAACCGTTACGGCATGTCCGGGTTTTTTCAGCGCTTCCAGTCCTTTGATGACGGCCAGCAACTCCATGCGGTTATTGGTGGTGTGGCGATAGCCGGCGGATAGTTCCTTGACATGCGGGCCGGCCATCAGGATGACGCCATAACCGCCGGGGCCGGGATTTCCGCGGGCGGCGCCGTCGGTGTACATGATGATGGGGGATGCGCTCATAATTCAATTAAAAAGTCAAGATTCAAAAATCGCATACGCATCAACAGCCCATTCAATGCCGTCTGTAAGTACCCGGGCTACCGGGCTTTTTACTTTTGACTTTTGAATTTTGACTTAGATCTGATGGCACCGTATCACATCGGTTCCCGATGCAGAAACAACTACACCTGGAAAACGCCTGTGCGGAATTCCTTTTCAATGGGGGCATGCTGTGCCGCATGGATGGCTTCAGAGATCACCATCCGGGTATCGGTGGGATCGATGATGGCATCTACCCAAAGGCGGGCCGCTGCGTAATAAGGCGTGGTCTGCTGTTCGTAGCGTCCTTTGATGCGCTGCAGCAGTTCCGATTCTGCCTCGGGGGTGATGGTCTCACCTTTCGACTTGAGCGCAGCTACCTGTATCTGCAGCAGGGTCTTCGCGGCCTGCTCGCCGCCCATGACGGCAATCTTTGCCGAGGGCCAGGCGTAGATAAAGCGCGGGTCGTAGGCTTTGCCGCACATGGCGTAGTTGCCGGCGCCGTAAGAGTTACCCACCACGATGGTAATTTTGGGAACCACGGAGTTGGCCACAGCATTCACCAGTTTCGCGCCGTCTTTGATGATGCCCGCATGCTCGCTGCGGCTGCCCACCATAAAGCCGGTGACGTCTTGTAGAAATACAAGTGGAATTTTCTTCTGGTTGCAATTCATGATGAAACGGGCTGCTTTGTCGGCGCTGTCGTTATAGATTACGCCGCCCATTTGCATCTCGCCCTTTTTGCTCTTGACGATCTTCCGTTGGTTGGCAACGATGCCCACGGCCCAGCCGTCGATGCGTCCATACCCGCACACGATGGTTTTGCCATAGTCCTGCTTGAATTCATCGAATTCAGAGTTGTCGACCAGGCGTTTGATCAGTTCCACCATGTCGTAGGGACGGCTGTTGTCGGGCGCTACGAGGCGGTACAGGTCTTCGGCGGGCAGGGCGGGTGCTTTTGCTTCGGTGCGGTCGAACCCGGCAGTCTGCGGTTGTCCGACTTTATCCATGATCCGTTTTACCTGGTCGAGACATTCGTGCTCGGTCTTAAACTTGTAGTCGGCGATGCCGGAAATTTCGGTATGGGTTACGGCGCCGCCGAGGGTTTCGGCGTCTACGTCTTCGCCAACCGCCGCTTTCACCAGGTAGGGGCCGGCAAGGAAGATCGAGCCCGCGCCCTCCACCATCAGAGTTTCATCGCTCATGATCGGCAGGTAAGCGCCACCGGCTACACAGGCGCCCATAACGGCGGCAATCTGTACGATGCCGGCCGCGCTCATCTGGGCATTGTTATAAAAGATGCGTCCGAAATGCTCTTTGTCGGGGAAGATTTCATCCTGCATCGGCAGGTACACACCGGCGCTGTCTACGAGGTAGATGATCGGAAGATGATTCTGCAGGGCGATTTCCTGCAGACGGAGGTTCTTTTTGCCCGTAATCGGGAACCAGGCGCCTGCTTTCACCGTCTGATCGTTGGCTACGATCACGCACTGGCGGCCGCTGACGTAACCGATGCCCGCCACCGTACCGCCGGCCGGGCAACCACCATGCTCCTCATACATCCCGAAGCCGGCAAAAGCACCGATCTCCACAAAGGGTGCTCCTGCGTCAACGAGGTAGTCGATCCGCTCGCGGGCGGTGAGCTTGTTCTTTTCCTTCTGTTTGGCGATGGCTTTTTTGCCACCACCTTCCTTGATCTTGTCGAGCAGGGTATTGGTTTTATCCACGAGCTCCCGGAGCGGGGCGATTGTTTTTTCTTCCATAGCAGCAATTGTAGATGGCCGCAAAGATAGGTCCTGAAGGATTGTGGCCTGTTTCGGGTATTGTCCTACCTTTAAGGTATGATTCACCCTTACCTGTTGTTGGATCTTCCTTCAAAATTGAAGGAGGAGACAAGTGATTGCCATGCAGCGTTGGAAGACAGGATGCGACCCTACCTTGAAACTGCCGTTGATGCCCCTGGCTATGCACGGCTCCTGAAGCTCTTCTTTGGATTTTATGCGCCACTCGAGCAAGCCATCGAAACCCATCTCAGCGCACAGCACCTGAACGACCTGCCGCAACGCAGGAAAGCTTCCCTCATTCTTGAAGATCTGAACCATCTCGGCGAAAGCAAAGAAGGCATCGCTCTTTGTATGCAGTTGCCTGTAATGACCACTGCTGCGGAGGCCTGGGGCGCCCTGTATGTGCTCGAAGGTTCTACATTGGGCGGCCGTTCTATTTCCCGGATGATCCGGGCACACTTTCCGGGTGCGCCGCTGCGTTTTTTCGAAGGATACGGCAAAGATACCGGGCCTTACTGGCTTCGTTTTCAGGAAGCGCTCCGGCAGTTCGGGCGCAGCAACGACCCGGCACCCCTGATCCGCACCGCCAATGAAACCTTTCAATGCTTTGACCTTTGGATACAAACAATACGTTAGCGGTGCAGAACCGCCTGCAGTTCGATTCGGAATTTTGCGGACGGGTGCCCCTTAACCAGACAAACCTCATTCAGCCACACGGCGCTTTGCTGGTGCTGGATCGCGATAACCGGCAGATACTTCAGTGCAGTGAAAACGCGGAAAGCTTCTTCGGCATCGGTTGTGACGTGCTTGCAGGTGCGATCATCGATACGCTGCTGCCGGAACGCCAGGCCCAAAGGCTGCGGGAACGGCTCGAAACAGCCGTCGCGGGTAAGTTTCCGGTTCGGTTGTCGGTTGCCGGACGCGAGCTGCTGTTCATTGTAGAAATACTGGATAACCTCGTACTGCTCGAAGCAGAGGCCATCAACGGTGAGCAGGCCAGCTTCGTGGATGTTTATGAGCAACTGAAGTATGTGATGGCCGCAATTGAGCAGGTGCCGTCGGTAGAGGAGGTGGCCCGTTTGATCGCCCGCGAACTGCGTGCCTACTCGGGCTTCGACAAAGTCATGATCTATCGCTTCGATGCGCACTGGAACGGCGAGGTGATTGCCGAAGCCTGCGACCCGGAAATGGAGCGTTATCTCGGACTGTTCTTCCCGGCCTCCGATATTCCGAAGCAGGCAAGGGAACTCTACCGCAAGAATCCCTACCGCCTCATTCCCAACATCGCTTATCAACCGGTGAAGCTGTTTCCGATCCTCAACCCCCGAACGAATGCCTTTACCGACCTCTCGAACAGCAACCTGCGCAGCGTTGCGGGGGTACACCTGGAATACCTGCGCAACATGGGCGTAGCGGCTTCCATGTCTACCCGCATCCTGCGCAACGGCGAGTTGTGGGGGCTTATCGCCTGTCATCACCGCAGCCCCCGCTACCTGAGCTATCAGGATTGCTCGGTGTTTGAACTTCTGTCGAATTTCATCACTGCCCGTATCGAATCGGTGGCCGCCGCCGAGCGGGGCGCTGTGCGGGCCGAGGGGCATCGCCTGCTGAGCCGTGTGGTGGAATCTGTTTTTGAAGCGGGTGATATGGCCGATGGACTGATGCGCGCGGCTGATACCGTGCAACAGTTGTTGTATGCCGATGGTTTTGCCCTCGTACTGCGCCGGCGTGTGGAGCGCTGGGGTAGTTGTCCGGCCACCACCGACGTGCAGGACCTGGTATACTGGCTTCAGAGCCGCGATCAGCAGGGCGTGTATGGCGAAACTTCACTGGCTTCCGTGTATGAACCCGCGGCTGCCTTCGCTGATGTGGCCAGCGGGCTTCTGGTGCTGCCGCTGCAACCGGAGCACGGACATTACCTGCTTGCCTTCCGTAAGGAGGCCCTGAGCCGCATCAACTGGGCCGGAGACCCCACTCAGGCCATCCGCTTCGAAGCCGACGGAAAACGCTATCATCCGCGCAATTCCTTCACCATCTGGCAGCAGAAGATGGTGCATACCGCTCCCGCCTGGAGCACCCCCGAACAGGAAATTGGGGAAACTTTCAGACAATTTTTATTGGAATACCTGCTGCGGAACGTACCTGCATAAGCAAAAAACCTAATTTCGAAGCACCCTTGGCCCTACCGGATGGAGCGCGAACAAGTCATACCAGAAAAGCAATCTGCTGCACATTACGTTGTAGCGATCGGCGCCTCCGCAGGCGGTCTTGAAGCCATTCATGAATTCTTCGACCACATGCCTGCCGACAGCAACTGTTCCTTTATCATCGTGCAGCACCTTTCTCCCGACTACAAAAGCCTGTTGGTGGAACTGGTTTCGAGACATACTTCGATGCCGGTGCTCGAAGCCACGCACAACCAGGAGCTGGAGCCCAACTCGGTTTACGTGATACCCAACGACAAGATCCTGCAGGTAAGGAGCGGCCGTCTGCAGTTGAGCGAAAAATATTTCGACAACTCGATCAATACGGCGATCGATATCCTGCTGAAATCGCTTGCAGAAGACCGGGGCGCCAAAGCCATCGCGGTGATCCTGTCGGGCACCGGCACCGATGGCACCCGTGGTATTGAGGCGATTCAGCATCATGGTGGATTGGTGATGGTGCAGGACCCGCAGAGTGCCCGTTTCGACGGGATGCCCAACAGCGCAATCGCTGCCGGCTATGCCGACTATGTACTGAGCCCTTCGCTGATGCCTGATGAGATCATGAGTCACTCCAAGGACACCAGCGGCCGGCGTCCGAGCGATAGTCAGCCGGATGAGGCGGCGCTGCCCGAAGTGCTCCGGTTGATAGAAAAGCACTGCGGCTATGATTTTCATAATTACAAATCGCCTACCATCGTACGCCGCATCCTCCGGCGCATGAACCAGCTCGGAACAAAACAGTTTCGCGCCTACCTCGAGCAGCTCCGAACCGATCCGGAGGAGTGCAAATGTCTCGGGCAGGATTTCCTGATCGGCGTAACCAAGTTTTTCCGCGACGGCGCTGCCTTTGAGCTCTTTGCAAATGAGGTGCTGCCCGAGCTGATTCGTGGTAAGGAAGACAATGACATACTCAAGGTTTGGGTAACGGCCTGCAGCACCGGACAGGAGGCCTATTCCATTACCATCCTGATCAACGAGCAGTTGCGGCGCCTGGGTAGAAATCTCGAGCTGAAAGTCTTCGCCACGGATATCGATGCCGAGGCGATTGAAAAGGCTTCCCGCGGTATCTATCCTGCGCCCCTGCTGGCCGATATGGATCCCGACATCCGTCAGCGCTATTTCCTCAGGCAGGGCAGCCATTACGTGGTGACCTCGGTCATCCGTAAGCAGATCGTATTCGCCCGGCATAATATCACCAAGGATCCGCCCTTTATCAAGAACGATATTGTGACCTGCCGCAACATGCTCATCTACATGAACAGTGTGCTGCAGCGCCGCGTTTTGTCGACCCTGCAATACGGCCTCAACAGCGGGGGCATCCTCTTCCTGGGGCCGAGCGAAATACCTGCCTCCATCAATGGTACCCTGCAGGAGATCAGCGGCAAGTGGAAGATCTACCGGAAGGTCGCCAACGAAAAGCACCCGAACACGGTTTACGAAACGGCGCGAACACCCCAGCAGGGTCGTGCTACCCGGCAGATCAAGGAAAACACGCTGGCCCGCGAGCTGGCCGATGATTTCCGGGATGCGCTGACCGAAGAATTCCGCTACGCCGCCATTTATGTAGACCGGAATTTCGAAATCAAGGAAGGCCTGGGCGATTTCCGGCATTACCTCTCGTTGCCGCAAAAGATCATCAACCTGAACGTGCTGCGCATGGTAGGGCCCGAACTGGCCGTGGCGCTCAACGCCGGTCTGCGTAAGGCCTTGAAAGAGGGCCGGAAGGTTACCGTTCCGGTACGTCCGCGGCCGGAAAGCACGTAGCGGCCGGTGCAGGTGATCGTAAAACCGCCGGCACATCCCGACGGACTGATTCTGATCGTTTTCGGTGAAGGTCCCGAGCCGGTGGCGATCCGTTCGCAGCCGGATATACAGGTGCCGCAGGACCAGAGCACAGCCGCCTATATCGCAGAAATCGAGGAGGAACTCAAAGAAGCCCGGATCAACCTGCAAATGGCTGTGGAAAGCCTCGAGACTACCAATGAGGAGCTGCAATCATCGAATGAAGAGCTACTCTCGGCCAACGAAGAGCTGCAGTCTTCCAACGAAGAGCTGCAGTCGCTCAACGAAGAACTACACACCCTCAATACCGAGCACCAGCTCCGCATCCGAGAGTTGATGGAGCTCAACGACGATCTGAACAACTATTTCCGCAGCACCGAAATCGGCCAGGTATTCGTGGATGCCGACGGACGTATCCGTAAGTTCAATCCTGCCGCAGTTCAGCTCATCAACATGATCGAATCCGATATCGGCCGCCTGATCGAACATATTTCCACCAACCTGCGCGACGAGCAGCTCTTATCCGATATCAGCCGGGTCATCCGTGAGCAGATCATGGTGGAGAAAGAAGTGACGACGACGGCCGGAAGGGTTGTGCTGATGCGGATACTTCCCTATTTGCGCCAGGATCATCGTGCCGACGGCGTGGTCATTACCTTCGTCGATATCTCGGCCACCCGCGAGCTGCATCATATTATCAAAGCCGTTTTCAATGCGTCGATGAGCGCCGTGCTGGCACTGAAGGCCGTGCGCGACCTCGACGGCAACCTGGTTGATTTTACCTGCGTGGCCGCCAACCATGCCGCCGATCAGCTCCTGGAGAAGCCCAACCATGAATACCACAACCAGTCGATCCGGGCACATTTTCCCGATATGTGGGAGCTGGGTCTGTTCCCCCGTTGCCAGGAGCTCATCGAACAGGAAACCTCGCTTTATTGCGAGGTGACACTCCGCCGGGGCGATCAGGACCTTTGGTATGAAATCTCCGGCAGGCGCATGCTCGACGGCCTCGTGCTTACCTGGACCGATATCACGGAGAAGAAAGCTGCGGAAGAGAAGCTGCGCAGGAGCTATCATGAGCTGATGCGCGCCAAGGAAAACCTGAAGCTGCTGAATGCCAGCCTGGAAGAGAAAGTTACGCTCCGCACTTCGGAACTGGCCGCCAGTGAGGAGCGCTTCCGCCTGATTGCGGCCAATACCAACGATATGATGTGGGACTGGAACCTGGTGCAGAACGGCATCTGGTGGAGCGAGAGCTTTTACCGGCTGACCGGCTCCGCGCAGCCGGAAGGTCCGCAACCACCCGGAGCCTGGCTGCAATTCCTGCATCCCGAAGACCGCCCGCGTACGGAAGCCGGCATCTACCTTTCCATCAATACCGGGAAGCCCTGGACGGGGCATTTCCGCATGCTTACGGCCAGCGGCAGTTACGCTCATGTGCTGGGCCGGGGTGCGGTCATCTCCGACGAGTATGGCGTGCCCTACAGGATGGTGGGTGCGCTGGCCGACATCAGCTCCAGTGAAGAAGCGGAAATGCGGCTGCAGGTCAAGAACGAGGAGCTGCAGCGGCTCTATGACGAATTCCGCTTTGTTACCGACTTCATGCCCCAGATGGTATGGGCCTCCCGGCCAGACGGTTTCCACGACTTTTTCAATAAGCAATGGGCCGATTATACCGGTTTAGATACCGAAACACTTCAGGGTGCCGAGGGCTGGAGCACGGTAGTGCATCCCGACGACCAGCCCGGTGCAGGCGCTGCCTGGCAGCATTCGTTGCAGAGCGGCGAGCCTTATGAAGTGGAGTATCGCTTCCGCCGGCACGACGGTGCTTACCGCTGGTTCCTGGGCCGCGCCACCCCCTTGCGCGATGAAGCGGGCACTATCGTGAAGTGGTTCGGTACCTGCACCGATATCCACGACAACAGGATGATCAGCGATGTGCTCGAGCAGAAGGTGCGGGAGCGCACCCAGGAACTGGAGCGTACCAACAGCGAACTGGAAGCCAGCAATTCTGAGCTGATGCAGTTCGCTTCGGTGGCCTCGCATGACCTCAAAGAGCCCCTGCGCAAGATCCATATCTTCAGCAATATCATCCGCGACCGGTTCCTCCAGAACGACGAGGGCGCACAGGACTATATCACCCGGATCATCAATTCATCGGCCCGGATGACCAAGTTGATCAACGATCTGCTGGCCTATTCGCGGCTGCCGGTGAACCATTTCTTTGAGCGGGTAGACCTCAATATCATCATTGGCGAAGTACTCAGCGACCTGGAGCTTTCCATTACCGAAAAAAACGCCCGGATGGAAATCGACCCGCTTCCGGTGCTCGAGGCCGTACCCGGTCAACTGCGGCAGGTGTTGCAGAATATCATCAGCAATGCGCTCAAGTTTACCCGTCCCGGCGTTCCGCCGCATATCCGCTTGCGCTGCACCTACCACGCAACACTGAATCCCGACGCGCCCGAACTGGAGGCGGGCCCCATCTGCCGCCTGAAGATCAGCGACAACGGCATCGGCTTCGATGAGCAGTATGCACAAAAGATCTTCACCATTTTCCAGCGCCTGCATGCGCGGGAGCAGTACGAGGGCACCGGGATCGGACTTGCCATTACCAAGAAAATCATCGACCGTCACAACGGGTATGTCAATGCATACAGCCGTGAAGGGGAGGGCAGCACTTTCGTGTTGATGCTTCCTTTGTTGCAGGAAGAGCGGGAGCAGGGGTGAGTGATTAGCTGATTAGCCGATTGGCTGATTAGCTGATTGGTTGATTAGTGGACGTGATGAGGTGCAGATGGGTGGATGTGCAGCGGGGTGCATTCTGCTGGCCCGGTTTTTTAGCTGAACCATGATACGATTGTTTGTACAGCCCTGCTGGTTTATGTACCTTGTACATTACGAAGGCAGGATAATGCGCGATTCGGCACATTTGCGAAACACCCGCAACCTTTATCATGGAAAAAAAGATCACGAAGCTCTTAGTGGCCAACAGGGGCGAGATCGCTATACGCGTACTCAGGGCCTGCACCGAACTCGACATCCGTACAGTGGCCATCTATACGTATGAAGACCGTTATTCACTGCATCGCTACAAGGCTGATGAAGCCTACCAGGTCGGCGCCGATGATGACCCCCTGAAACCCTATCTCGACATCGAAGCGATCATCCGTATTGCCCTTGAATGCGGTGCGGAAGCGATTCATCCGGGCTATGGTTTCCTGTCGGAGAATTACATCTTTGCGCGCCGTTGCCGGGAGGAAGGGATCATCTTTGTCGGTCCCGACCCGGAGGTCATGCAGCAACTGGGCGATAAGGTGCTGGCGAAGGAAGTTGCCCTCCGGTGCTCGGTACCCCTGATCGAGAGCAGCAGGGTGCCCCTCGACTCGCCGGAAGTGGCCAGGCAGGAGGCAGGCCGTATCGGCTACCCGGTGATGCTGAAGGCGGCTGCAGGCGGCGGCGGACGCGGCATGCGCGTGATCCGCTCGGAAGGCGAGCTGGAGAAAGCGTTTCCGGAGGCAAAGCGGGAAGCAAAGAACGCTTTTGGCGACGATACGGTCTTCTTCGAAAAGTTCATCGACCAGCCCAAACATATCGAAGTGCAGATTGTAGCCGACCGGCATGGATCCGTCATGCATCTTTATGAGCGGGACTGCAGCCTGCAGCGCCGCTTTCAGAAGATCGTGGAAGTAGCTCCTTCCTTCAGCCTTCCGTTGGCAGTTCGCCGGAAGGTTTATGATTATGCCGTTTCCCTTTGTCGCGAAGTAGGCTACAATAATGTGGGCACCGTAGAATTCCTGGTCGACCGTGAAGGGCAGGTGTATTTCATCGAGGTCAATCCGCGTATACAGGTAGAACATACGGTAACCGAGATGGTGACGGGTTTCGATATCGTCAAAACGCAGATCCGGATTGCGGAAGGCCATGCTCTTCACGGCGACGTGATCGGCTTTCCGGAGCAATCGGACGTACCGCTCAACGGGTTTGCCATCCAGTGCCGTATAACTACGGAAGACCCGGAGAATGATTTCATGCCCGACTACGGCACCGTGCTTGCCTACAGAAGCGCCGAAGGCTTTGGCATCCGGCTCGATGAAGGAAGTGTGTATAATGGCGTGAAGATCTCTCCCTTCTTCGACTCACTGCTCGTGAAGGTAACGGCCCACTCCACTACGGTGCATGATGCCGTTCAGAAGCTCCGCCGCGCTCTCAACGAGTTTCGCATTCGCGGTGTAAAAACGAATATCCGCTTCCTGCTCAATATCATCAACCATCCCGAGTTTATCGCGGGCAGGGCAACGGTGAACTTCCTGCAGCAGCACCCCGAAATTTTCACCTACCCGGTGGCCCAGGACCGCGGAACGAAAATGCTGCGTTATCTGGCGGAGATCAGCGTCAACGGACATCCCGATGTGAAAGATCCGGACCGGAAAAAGGAGTTCGAGAAACCCATTGCGCTTCCCTTTGATGCGAACAGGGGATTTGCCGATGGTACCAAACAGTTGTTGGAGCGGCTGGGTCCCGACGGGCTGGCGCAATGGCTGCTCCGGGAAAAGAAAATTCATTACACCGATACCACCTATCGCGATGCGCACCAGTCGCTGCTGGCCACCAGGGTGCGAACGATCGATATCCTGAAGGCGGCATCTTCTTTTGCACAGCATTTTCCGCAAACGTTCTCCGCAGAAGTCTGGGGCGGTGCCACCTTTGATGTGTGCATGCGCTTCCTTTGCGAAGACCCCTGGGAGCGCCTCCGGCTGATGCGGAAGGCCATGCCCAACATCCTGCTGCAGATGCTGCTGCGCGGCGCCAACGCGGTAGGCTATAAGGCCTATCCCGATAACCTGGTGGAGCGCTTCGTCGTGAAAAGCGCGGAAACCGGCATCGATATCTTCCGCATTTTCGATTCGCTCAACTGGATGCCCAATATGGAAAAGAGTATCCAGGCGGTGCGGAACCATACCAAGTCGATTGCCGAAGTGGCCATGTGCTATACGGGTGACATCCAGGACCCGGCACGAACGAAATACACCCTTCCCTATTACCGGCAGTTCGCAAAAGATATCGAAAACAGCGGCGCACACATACTTGCCATCAAGGATATGAGTGGCCTGCTGAAACCGATGGCGGCTTATGAACTGATCAGCGAGCTGAAGCAGACCGTCAAGATACCGATCTCCCTGCATACACATGATACCTCCTCGCTGCAAAGCGCCACCTACCTGAAGGCTATTGAAGCCGGGGTAGACGTGGTGGACTGCGCTATCGGGGCCCTATCCGGACTTACTTCGCAGCCCAACTTCAACGCCATCGTGGAGATGATGCGCTTCCAGGAGCGGGAGCATCCTTATGACCTTGGTGTATTGCACCAGCATTCCACTTACTGGGAAGCCGTCCGGGAATATTATTATCCCTTTGAAAGCGGGCTCAAGGCAAGCAGCGCCGAGGTTTTTTACCACGAAATTCCCGGTGGCCAGTATTCGAACCTGAAGCCGCAGGCACAGTCGCTCGGGCTCGCCGAACGGATGGAAGACATCAAGAAAGCCTATCGCGAAGTCAACGAGTTGTTCGGCGATATCGTGAAGGTGACGCCCAGCTCAAAAGTTGTGGGCGACATGGCCCTGTTCATGGTGTCAAATGACCTGACCAGGAAGGATATACTGGAGCGCGGGCACACGCTCTCTTTTCCTGAATCGGTGGTGTCGCTATTTAAAGGCGATATCGGCCAGCCGGTGGGCGGGTTCGATCCGAAGCTGCAAAAGATCATCCTCCGCGACACACAACCTTACACCGAACGCCCCAACGAGCACCTGGAGCCGATTGACTTTGCCGCGGAGTTTGCCGCATTCAAACTGAAATTCGGCGAAGGCGTGACCGAAACCGATCTGCTTTCCTACCTTCTTTACCCGAAAGTATTCGAGACCTACTGGTCGAAGCGCAGCGAGTACGGCTCTTTGTGGCAGATACCCACTGTCAACTTTTTCTACGGGTTGCGCTCCGACGAGGAAGTGATGATTTCGATCGACCGGGGCAAGAGCATCCTCGTGCGCCTGCTTACCTGCAGCGAGCCCGATACCGATGGGCGGAGAAAAGTGTTCATGCGCCTGAACGGACAAACACGGATCATCGAGGTGCAGGATGCTGCCATTAAAACGGCCGTCGTGGAAAATGTAAAAGCGGAAAAGGCCAACCCGGCTCATGTAGCCGCACCCCTGCAGGGCAAGCTCTCCCAGTTCCTCATCAGGGAAGGACAGGAGGTGAATCCGAACCAGCCGCTGTTTATCATAGAAGCGATGAAGATGGAGACGACGATCACGGCTACACGTCCGGGCCGGGTCAGCCGCCTGGTGTTGCCTGCGGGTAAGATGGTGAAAGCCGACGATCTCGTACTCGAACTGGAATAACCCACACAGCCTGGGTTCATTCCGAACTGGTTGCTCAGGTATCCGGAAAGAAGCGCCTCCTTCGGGAGGCCTTTTTTTCCGCAGACCCTGATAAGCTGTTACCGTCCTAAACCTAACAATTTCCTCTTTTTCCCTTAACCTCCCCTTTACAACTGTGGCACAGATTTGTCTTGAGTTTTCAGGTAACCTAACCTGAAAAACACACACGAGATGAAACTGACGCTGCTGCTCAGCTTCCTGCTGCTTTTGGGCGTCGCTCCCGGCAATGCAGATGGCCGGCTGCTCGACCGGCCCAACGGGCAGAAGCTCATCATTGTCACACTCGACGGCTACCGGTGGCAGGAGCTTTTCGGCGGCGCCGACCCGGCACTGCTGAACGATCCGCGGTGGACGGCCGATACGGCCGGGAACCGCCGCCGCTACTGGCACGAAGACCCGCAGCGGCGAAGGGAAAAACTGATGCCCTTTTTCTGGAATGTTATTGCACAGCAGGGACAGTTGCATGGAAACCGTCTGGCAGGCAGCCGCGTCAATACCAGGAATATCTGGCAGCTATCTTATCCCGGTTACAATGAGCTGCTCACCGGCAGGGCCGATCCTTTTATCGCTACCAACAAGCTCGTCCCTAATCGAAACCGCAGCATTCTCGAATACCTCAACGGTGTTCCGGAGTATGCCGGACAGGTGGCAGCCTTCGCATCCTGGGAAGCTTTTCCCTGGATCCTGAACCGCAGGAGAAGTGGTATTCATGTTGATTGTGGTACGGACGAGCGGCCCGATGACCCTGTTCAAAGCCCTAGTTTCCGACACGACCTGCTGCTGCCGAAAGCCCATCACAGCCGGGGCACAAGAGACGACAGGCTGACGTTTGTTTCGGCCATGGACTACCTGAAACGTCATCAGCCAAAAGTACTTTTCATCGGTTTCAGCGGAACCGATGATGCCGGCCACGAAAAGAGCTATGACCGTTACCTGCACAGCGCGGCTGAGGCCGATCGTATGATTGCAGAGTTATGGGAATTTGTGCAGACACATCCGATGTACCGTAGTAATACAAGTTTGCTCATCACTACCGATCATGGCAGGGGTTCCCTGCCGCACAACTGGTTCAACCATGGCTTTTTTGTCGGGGGCTCTTCGCAAACCTGGATTGCGATGATCGGTAGCGGTGTTTTGCCGCTGGGAGAATGCAGGGACCGGGAACAGCTTTACCAGAAGCACATAGCGGGCACCGTCGGGCAGTTGCTCGGTTTCCGCTCGCACGGCAGGGAAGGACTTCCACTCAGCTTTTTCAACATGCGCGGGACCGAGGGCGTGGCAGCGTCAAGGCCCGTGCTGGGCATCGGCCGTTAAGCAAGAAAGAACGGACGAGCCGGTAGGAGCCGGTTTTCAGGGAGACGGTGATTTTAACCACTGTATAGCGTTTCCGGGTATTTGTGGCATGTTTTTTAAACCTTGTTTCCTTACAACAAAGTGTTCAACAATGGGGTTACAGATTGTAGTGGATTACAGGGAACAGCCGGTAACGTATGACGTGACAGCCCAGGAAAAGGACATTTACCGCTTGTGCCTGAATGAAAACACGCCTGCGGGGGAAACGTATATTCCCAGTAAGATCAATATCCGCCGGAAGGGTAAACTCTGGATCAGCGATGTGGAGAATTACCGCGACCTGGTGAACATCCTCCTCGCCGAGATCATGCGATTCAGCCGGGGCGATGAGGACCTCCGCTTCCAGGTGTAGTGATGCCGGCACTTTTTTTCGTGCTGGGGCTTCCGGCTTCAGCGGTTGTGAGCAACGCTAGTCTGGCTCCGCAGTTTTTACCAGTAAACCCGTAAGCGCTCATGAGGAAGTTTGCCCTGGCCGTGCATGGGGGCGCCGGCCCCGATTCGCAGCATATTCGCCAGAACGAAGAAGGTTACAGGAAAGGTATCGCCACCGCGCTCGATGCCGGCTATGCGGTGCTGGAGCGGGGAGGCAGTGCACTCGATGCGGTGGAGGCCGCGGTGCGCAGCCTGGAAGACAATCCCCTGTTCAATGCGGGCCGCGGGGCTGCAATCAATGATGCGGGTGAGGTGCAGCTCTGCTCCTCGGTATCTGACGGCAGAAGCCGGGGAATGGGGGCCGTGGCGATCGTGAAAAATGTGAAGAATCCCGTATCCCTGGCCCGCGCAGTGATGGAACAGACCAGGCACATTTATCTGGGTGCCCACGGTGCGCTGGAATTTGCCCGAGAAATCAAGGCGCCCCTGGAGCCGGATGCCTACTTTATCACGGAGCACCAGTTCGATACCTACCTCGAAGAAAGAGACAAAAGTGAGCAGCATCCTCAGGCCGTAGCGGAACGGGTGCTGCGGCAGCGCATGCACGGAACGGTGGGCGCCGTGGCCCTTGACGCTGATGGCAACCTGGCAGCCTCTACCTCCACCGGAGGCACCGAGTTCGAGAAGAACGGGCGTATCGGCGACAGTTCCATGGCCGGCGTCGGATCTTATGCCGATAACCGTTTCTGCGCCGTTTCAACCACGGGAGATGGTGAAAGCCTGATCCGGCACATCACCTCTTTCCATATAGCAGCGCTTATGGAATACAAGGAGCTATCGCTGCAGGAAGCCTGCGATTACCTGATCGATGTGCGCTGCAAAGACGAGGAAGGCGATATGGGCATCCTTTCCATCGACCCCCGCGGTGATGTGGTGTTCAAGTTCAACGCAGCGCGCATGCACCGCGGCTGTAAAGCCAGCGACGGTACGATGATGGTGGCGATCTACTAGAATCTCTAAAGCCTATTATTGTGAGCTAAAGTCAAAAATCAAAAAGTCAAAAATCTGAAAATGGTACTGCAGGTAATCCGCTACGGGCAGACAACCGTATAGTAGCGGCGGCTTTTGAATTTTCAATTTTTACTTTTGACTTCTGCATTAGCTGGTGATTTCGAGACACCCTTCTAATGAAACACAAACTCCGGCAGGTCCTTGCTGACGTTGTAGTCAGACAGGAACTGCCGGAGTTTTTATTTTGTTCGCCCTCTATCTTGGCTCTCGTCAACCCACCATTCTTGCCGTTGCCTGCCTGCCTTCCAGTTCTTTAAGCCTGGAAAGAACGGCGCCTACGTTTTCCACCAGGATAACGACCAGGTCGCCGGGCTCCGCCTTGCCGAGGGCGCAGTCTACCGCCAGCAGTTCATCGGGGCAGTAGGAAACCTTCAGTTGCGGGTTGGTGCTGTGCACACCGCTGCGCAGCAGCGAAGAGATCTCAAACTCGGTGCGGCCACGCAGGTTTTCATCGCACCGGATCACGATCTCGTCGAAGAACTTGGCGGCGGTGGCGCCCATGGCAATGATGTCTTCATTACGCCGGTCGCCAACGCCCGTGATCACACCGATACGGCGTCGGGCATTCACAGCGCGCACATATTCACCCAGCGCTGTCAGTCCATGTGCATTATGTGCATAGTCGACCAGTACAGAGCATTCGTCGATGTCAAACCGGTTCATCCTGCCGGGCGTGTCTTCCGTAGAATTACGGAAGCGCCGCAGGATGCAGCGAATGGCCGGCATGCTGATATTCGATACGTATGCCGCCAGCGTGGCCGCCAGCACATTGGCGATATTGAACCTTGCTGCCCCTCCATGGGTGAGCGGCACGTTCTCGACGGCTTCTACCGGCAGCAGCTGGTTACCCTTGCGGATCATGATGTATCCTTCATCGAAGATGGCGGCCAATCCGCCGGCCTCACAATGCCGCCGGATGCGGATATTGTCGGGGTATAAAGAGAACAGGGCCACCTGTCCGGCCACCGATTCCCGCATGGCATACACCCGGTCGTCGTCGGCATTGAGGATGATGAAGCCGCTTTTTCGTACACTGGCAGCCACCACGCATTTTACCCGCGCCATCTGGTCAAGCGTATAGATGCCGTTCAGGCCAAGATGGTCTTCGGCGATGTTGGTGATCACCGCCACATCGGCGCCATCGAAGCCGAGGCCGGAGCGCAGGATGCCTCCGCGGGCACACTCGAGCACCGCCAACTCAACTGCCGGGTCTTTCAGCACGGCCTGGGCGGATGCCGGTCCTGAGCAGTCGCCTTTGTAGATCAGGTCTTCGTTGAGATAGATGCCGTCTGTCGTGGTAAGACCAGTAAAGAAACCTCCCTGCCGCGCCATCTGAGCGATGAGGCGGGTGGTGGTGGTCTTTCCGTTCGTTCCGGTGACGGCTATGATCGGAATTCTTCCCCCGTTGTTGTCGGGAAAGAGCATGTCGATCACCGGGGCGGCTACGTTGCGGGGCTGCCCGGCGCTAGGCTCGAGGTGCATGCGGAAACCGGGGGCGGCATTTACTTCGATGATGGCGCCACCGTTGCTTGCCAGGGGCGTTGTCAGATTCGGCGCCATGATGTCGATCCCGCAAATGTCGAGTCCGATCACCCGCGCTACGCGTTCGAACAGCCGCACGTTATCGGGGTGCACGCGGTCGGTGATGTCTTCTGCCGTTCCCCCTGTGCTCAGGTTGGCGGTCGATTTTAGCCACACTTCCTCACCCGCCGGAGGAACGGTTTCGGGTGTGTATCCCTTGCGCGCCAGCAGCTCCAGGCTTGATGCATCGATCGTGATCTTTGTCAGCACATTGCCATGGCCATCGCCCCGGCGCGGGTCTGCGTTGACCTGTTCCACCAGCTGCACGATGGTATGAAGACCATCTCCGATAACGGAAGCAGGCGTTCGTTTCGCAGCTGCCACAAAGCGATTGTTGATGACGAGTGCGCGGAAGTCGCTGCCGGAGATGAACCGTTCTACCACCACCCGGTTTGAATAAAGTTTCGCTACCGCAAAAGCTTCCCTGGCGGCTTCTTCCGTGTTGATATTCACCGTAGCGCCTTTTCCCTGATGCCCGTCCAGCGGTTTCACCACAATGGGGAAGCCGAGTCCGGCGATTACTTCCGGCAGGTGTTCCACCTGGCGGATCACATCTCCCTGCGGCACCGGAATGAAGGCCTCTCTGAGCAACTCCTTGGTGGCATGCTTGTCGCCGGCCTTGTCTACCGCAATATTGCCCGTATTGCCGGTGATGGTGGCTTCGATGCGCTTCTGACGGGCGCCATAGCCCAGCTGGATGTACGAGCCGCCGTCGAGACGTAAGACCGGAATGCCGCGGCGCACCGCTTCGGCAACGACAGCGCCTGTGCTCGGACCCAGGGACTCGTTTCCACAGATCCTGCGCATTTCCATCGTGCAGGCCTCGAGATCGAATGGCCCTCCGTTCAGCAGCGTATGCAGCAGCTCCATGCTTTTTTTGCCGGCCAGGCGTCCGCAGCCTTCTTCCTGGTAACAGAAGGCCACCTGGTATTCGCCGGGCTTACCGGTAGGCTGTGCCATCCCGAAATGACAGTTCATGCCGGCCAGCTGCTGCAGTTCGAGGGCGGTGGCCAGTACCAGTTCCGACAGGGCCTGTCCCGGTGGAAGTGCCAGTACCGAGTTGCAGAGGCCGCGCCCGTAGGTGCGCCGCTCCAGTCCGGGCAGTTGGTCGCGCAGGGCGCGGGCAAGGGCAGGAATTCTACCGGTCGATTCATTGAGCACCGGCTGCAGGTCGAGCAACAGGACCACGAGCCTGGTTTGCTGCACCGACCAGTAGTTGGCCCCGCGCAGCACATTGAGACTTTTCAATAGCATGCAATCCTCCGTGATTTATCGGATCATAGGAGAAATATTGTGCCATTGTCCGGCTTCGCTGCCTCCAGGCTCCGAAGTGTTCTTACCGGGTCTGGAATGGGAAAAACAGGGGCAGCCGCAACGCACTTTGCCGGGCTGCCGTCTTCCCGGCACAACATTTTTGCGCGCTGGCCCATGACTTATCCGAAAGGTTATCTGGTATCCATTGGCGGCGCGGAAGACAAGGGTGCAACGCCGGAAGAGCAGGATAGCAAGGAGCTTGATTTTTTCCGGGATGGCATTCTGGAGAATGTACGGTCGCTGATGAAACGCGACGCTCCGCATGTGGAAGTGATCACCACGGCATCATCGATTCCCGACGAGTATTTCGTGGAATACAACAAGGCCTTCAGGAAGCTGGGCTTTGAAGAAATCGGTCATATGCGAATCCGCGACCGCCAGCAGGCCGGTGATCCCGAGTTGCTCGATCGCCTGCGGCGCTGTGATGGCGTGATGATTTCCGGCGGCGACCAGGGACGACTATGCGCCGTATTGGGCGGTACGCCTTTCTACGATCTGATGCGCCGCCGTTACCGGGAAGAACTGTTTGTGATAGCCGGTACCAGCGCCGGTGCCGCTTCCATGAGCAATACCATGATCTGCGGCGGAAACCCGGCAAAGGCCTACTTTAAGGGACAGGTGCAGCTCAGCATGGGACTCGGTTTTCTTAACGATGTGATCATCGATACGCACTTCGACAAAAGGGGGCGCTTCGGGCGGCTGGCACAAGCCATTGCGGCCCAGCCGGGCGCTATCGGTATCGGACTCGGCGAAGACACCGGCATTATCGTGGAAGGCGGCACCCGGTTCCGGGCAATAGGCTCCAGTTCGGTGGTCATCATCGATGGGCATAATGTGGACTACAACAACATTGCGGAGGTACGTGGCGGTGCGCCCATTTCCATTGCCGGCCTCACCGTGCACATTATGACCCATGCGGATGAGTATGATCTGCAGCGGCGGGCGTTTACGGGAAACAAATTCGAACTGCACGAAGACTGATGATGCGCTGTGCTCAGGTCCGCACACCGGTTCAGCAGAAAGGCCGCAGCACGGCCGTAAGCCGGGTGCACAGCTCGCTGCGGTCAAAGGGTTTGACGACCGAGCCGGTGAAGCCGAGGGACTTCAGATCCTGATCGCTGCCGGCAAAAGCATCGGCCGTGATCGCAAACAAGGGGCCCTCGAAGCCGACTTCGCCGCGCAGGCGTCGTGTGGCTTCGTAACCATCCATTACCGGCATCTGCAGATCCATGAAAACAACATCATACGTATTTCTACAACACAGCTCCAGGGCTTTTGCCCCGTTTTCCGCATGATGGGCTTCCATATTCCAGCCCTCCAGGTATTTCCGCAACACCAGCCAGTTTAGCGGATTGTCTTCCACCACCCGGGCGCGCCTGCCGGCGAAACGAAGTCCCTCGTCGGTGCTGCAGCTGGCTGTCTGCAGCAGCGAGCCGGGTTTTCTGAGCGCCAGTGTGAAGTAAAAGCAGCTGCCGGCGCCCGGCTGCGACCGCACGAAAATTTCCGAACCCTGCAGCTCCAGCAGGCGGCGGGTGATCGCCAGTCCCAGCCCGGTACCACCGAACTGACGGGTAATCCCGGAGTGTGCCTGTCCAAATTCCTCGAAGATGGCCCCGAGCCTGTCTTCGCCGATCCCGATGCCGGTATCCTCAACCATGAAATGAACCGACCAGATTTCCGGCTTTGTGTCTGCCAGCGACACGCTCAGCCGCACCAAACCTTCGCCGGTGAACTTGAGGGCATTGCCGAGGAGATTGTGCAGGATCTGTGTCAGGCGCAAAGGGTCGCCGTTTACCTGCTCCGGTACACTGGCTTCGATGCTGAGCTCCAACCTTAGGTTTTTATTGCGGGCGGCAACTGCATGTGTTCGTATGATGTGTTGCAGCAGCTGCGGCAGATGGAAGTCTATCTGCTCGAAGGTAAGGCTGTTGCTGACGATCTTGCTGTAGTCGAGCAGGTCGTTGACGACATGCAGCATATTGCCGGAGGCGAAGCGGAGGGCCTCGAGGTGCTCGAGCTGGTGCGGTGCCGGGTTTTCGGCCAGCAACAGTTCGGTCATCCCGATGATGGCATTGAGCGGGGTACGTAGCTCATGACTGGTATTGGCCAGGAAGCGGCGCTGGCTTTTGGCCGCCACCTCCGCGAGTTGTTTCAATTGGAGTTGTTCACGGGCGATCCGCTTCAGTTGCTCGTTCTTTTTCCGGAACTCCATCAGCAGGGAAGCCTGTCGGGCGAGCTTCTCCAGTGCCTGCTTCTGCATTTCATTCAGCTGCCGGGGTTTGTCGTCCAGCACACATACCGTTCCCAGCTTGAATCCGTTTGAAGAAACAATAGGGGCGCCGGCGTAGAAGCGTACATTCGGATCGTTGACCACACTGGGCAGTGAGGAAAAGCGCTGGTCCTGCAGCGTATTTTCAACGATGAACAGGCCATCCTCACTGATGGCATGGGCGCAGATCGATTCATTGCGCGGTGTTTCGGACAGGCTGATGCCCGTGCGGGCCTTGAACCACTGCCGGCCTTTATCGACCAGCGAAACCAGCGACATGTCGGTGCCGCAGATCATGTTCGCCAGTTGCACCAGTTCATCGAAATCGCGCTCGGCGCCCGTGTCGAGAATGTTGTAGGAATACAGGTCTTCCAGCCGCTGCTGCTCCTGGTCTGGTGAAGGCGTCATAAGTATGCAGTATCCGGCCCAGGGTTTGGGAGAAAGGGCCTCATCCGAAGATAAGGAAGTTTGCCGGCTGCTTCCGTGTCGGTGCTGCCGGGCATCTACAGTCGCTCTCCGTGCTGGCTCAGATCCAGTCCTACCCGTTCTTCCTCCTCGCTGACCCGAAGGGGGGCGATGGCATTCACCAGGCGCAGCAACAGCCAGGTGCCGCCAAAAGCAAACGCCGACACGCCGATTAAGGCGCCTGTCTGCACCAGGAACAGTTTTGTTTCGCCAAAGAAAAGTCCGTTGCCCGCGATGGCCGGGTTCACGGCTTTACTGGCGAAAACGCCGGTGAGAAACATACCGGTGATGCCACCCATGCCATGGCAGGGAAACACATCGAGCGTATCGTCTATACCGGTGCGGCTGCGCAGAATGACCATGATGTTGCTGACCACGCTGCTGATCAGCCCAATCAGGATAGAGTGGGGGATGGTAACAAAGCCGGCTGCCGGCGTGATGGCGACGAGTCCGACAACTGCGCCGATGCAGGTGCCCATCACCGACATACGGCGTCCGCGCAGCGCATCGAAAAGGATCCAGCCGAACGCGGCGGCCGCGGAGGCGGTTGTGGTAGTGGCCAGGGCTACGGTTGCCGCTTCGTTGGCACCGAAGGCCGAGCCCGCATTGAAGCCGAACCAGCCAAACCACAGCAGTCCCGTGCCGAGCAGCACATAGGTGATGCGTGCCGGGTCATGTGCCGGCTCTGTACGGCGGCGGAGATACAGGGCCCCGGCAAGCGCTGCCCAGCCCGCGCTCATATGCACAACCGTGCCGCCGGCAAAGTCGAGTACCCCCAGCTTGTAGAGAATTCCCTCCGGATGCCAGGTGGCATGAGCGAGCGGCGCATAGATGAACAGGGAAAAAAGTACGATAAAAAGCAGGTAGGAGCTGAAGCGGATCCGTTCGGCAAAGGCGCCCGTGATCAGGGCGGGTGTAACGATGGCAAATTTCAGCTGGAAGATCACAAACAACGCCAGCGGAATCGTGGGTGCCAGCGGAAACGGGTTGCCGTCAAAAATTCCGCGCATCATGAAGAAGGTGCCGGGATTGCCGATGATGCCTCCCAGCGACGAGCCGAACGACAGGCTGAAGCCTGCGATCACCCACAGCAGCGTGATCACGACCATGCAGATAAAGCTCTGGAGCATGGTGGAAAGCACATTGCGCTTGCTGACCATGCCGCCGTAAAAAAATGCCAGTCCCGGGGTCATGATCAGCACCAGCGCCGCTGCTGTGAGCATCCAGGCCGTATCGGCGCCGTTGATAGCGGCTGTGGCCGGACGGTTCAGCGGGAGGGAGGGCTGGTAGAGGCATAGTGCCGTGATGCCGGCAAGTGCCAGAAAGGGGAAGGCTGCCAGCCTGCGCAGCCTGGTCTTGTAAAGCGCCCGGGCACCGCCCGCGGCCTGTAGGTTTTGTTGCGCCATACCGTGTTCGTTTCTTATTTTGGGAAAGAAAAAGTCCACTGTAGATACAGCGGACGTAACGATTGCTTGCTATATGTGTTTCGGGTTGAAAACGCTGATGAAGAACTTCCGGTGTTTTTCGATGGTCAGGTGATGCAACGAATGTAAGCAGTTACCCTTCGCATGCGAAAGCAACTTCCCGTTCATCCTCTCATGCTGAATCTGCTCTCCCAACCCCTAATACATTGACTTAATGGCATTTCCCAGTAAATTTGCTACGATGCCCAACCGATCGAGTGATGACCTGTTCAACCTGATTCATTCTCTGCACAAGGCGGAGAAGCGGAACTTCAAACTCTATATCACCCGAAATTCATCGAACGAAGACCTCAAGATCGTTCAGCTGTTTGACGCGCTCGACAAGATGAAGGATTACGACGAAGGCATCCTGCTGAAAAAGGTGCCCTCCATCAAAAAACAACAGCTGTCTAACAGCAAGGCACACCTATACAAACAATTGCTCGCCAGCCTGCGCCTCCTCAACGACGACAATATCGATATACAGCTCCACGAGCAGCTCGATTATGCACGGATCCTGTATAACAAAGGGCTGTACCTGCAAAGCCTGCGGATACTCGGCAAGCTGAAGGAAACGGCCCGGGCTTACAATCAGGACAGCTTTCTCATTCAGATTATATCGCTGGAAAAAAAAATCGAGGTGCTCCACATTACGCGTTCGGTATCCGGCAGGGCGGAGCAACTTACACAAGAGGCACAGGAGATCAACGAAAAGCGCCGCATCATCACCCATCTGTCGAACCTCGCCCTGCAACTATACAGCTGGTATATCCAGAACGGACATGCCCGGAATGAGCAGGATGAAACCGATGTCAAGGCTTTCTTCCGCAACAGCATCAACCGGGCCCTGCGGGTGGCCGCAAAGCACCTGGTGCCCGGAGTGGAATCAACCTTGCCGGAAGGTACTACCGCCGCCGAACTGGCCCGTTTCGGACTTTCGGCCGAAGCCCTGGCCAAAATGGGTTTCTACGAATCGCTTTATCTCTACCAGAGCTACAGCTGGTTCGCATTTATCCGGCAGGATTTCCTGCAATACTATCGATACACCCAAAAGTGGGTAGACCTGTTCGGCCGTCAGCCCCAGATGATCCAGGTCGAAACCGGTCATTACATAAAAGGACTGCACAACCTGTTGAATGCCCATTTCGACCTGCGCAACTTCCGGGAGTTTCAACAGACCCTCGACCGTTTTGAAGCTTTTGCCGCTTCCGACACGGTACAGAAAAGTCATAACAACCGGGTGCAGACATTTATTTACCTGACGACAGCCCGGATCAACCAGCATTTCATGGAAGGTACCTTCCGGGAAGGCCTGGCCCTGGTGCCGCACGTAGAGGAGAAGCTCCAGGAATATGCCGGCTACATCGACCGGCACCGCGTGCTGGTATTTTATTACAAGATCGCCTCCCTGTATTTCGGCTCCGGCGATTATGAGCGCAGCATCGACTACCTGCACAAGATCATTCACTGGAAGGTTGATCTGCGGAATGACCTGCAGTGCTATGCGCGGCTGCTGCACCTGATGTCGCACTATGAGTTGGGCAATTACGAACTGATGGAGCACCTGGTGCGCTCCGTTTACCGCTACATGGCCAAGATGGAGAATCTGACCGTGATCGAAGAGCAGATGTTCGCCTTTCTGCGCCAGCACTTCCACCATTCTCCCCGCAAGGTGCATACGGCCTTCCGGACCTTGCTGACGAGCATGAAGGCAGTGGAGAAAAGCCGTTTCGAAACCCGGGCCTTCGCCTACCTCGACATCATCTCCTGGCTCGAAAGCAAGGTGCACCAGCAGTCGATGGCCGAAGTGATCCGGGATAAGTTCAGGGCCAATAAACGGGCACGATCCGTAAACTAAAAAAGCTCCGCGAGGGCGGAGCTTCCGTTATTTTATTCAGGAAATTATCTTTTCGGTGTCTTGTTGTTTTTCACAGGGATCGGAACCAACACCGGTTTTTTCAGACCAAGCAGCACAGCAATAACGTCTCTCAGGTTCATCTGGGATTGGGTTTTGTGATTTAATGCATCCAAGTTACGACCGTTTCGGGAAAAGTGCTGTTAAACCGTGGAAAATGCACCACTTTTTTTTAGCCGCCTGCAGGGGTTCGCGCCGCTTTTATTAGCTTACCGCCTCATGAAATTTCCGAACGAAGAAGCGGACAACCGCGCACAGCGGATCAGGGCGATCGTGGGCGGCTCGGCAGGTAACCTGGTGGAGTGGTTCGACTGGTATGCCTATGCGGCATTTGCCTTGTATTTCTCCCCGCATTTTTTCCCGAATGCGGACCGTACGGCACAGCTCCTGAACACTGCGGGCATCTTTGCCGTTGGCTTTTTCATGCGGCCCGTTGGTGCCTGGTTGTTCGGTCGGCTGGCCGACCGGAAGGGCAGGCGGCTGGCCATGACCCTTTCGGTGCTGCTGATGTCCTTTGGTTCTCTCCTGATCGGCTGTATCCCATCGTATAACCAGGTAGGACTGTGGGCGCCGGCCCTGCTCTTTGGCGCCCGCATGCTGCAGGGGCTGAGCGTAGGCGGAGAGTATGGCACCTCGGCCACTTACTTGTCGGAAGTGGCGCACAGCCGCCACCGGGGCTTCTATGCCAGCTTCCAGTACGTAACCCTGATCGGCGGCCAACTGGCGGCGCTGGCGCTTCAGCTGTTGCTCCAGCACCTGATGCCCCCGGAAGCACTGCGCGCATGGGGCTGGCGCATCCCTTTTTTCATCGGGGCACTGCTGGCCGTGGTAGTTTTTTACATCCGACGGCATTTACGCGAAACCGATGCCTTTGAGCAGGTGCCATTACAGCAACGCAAAGGCTCGCTCCGCGAATTGCTTCTTTTCCGCAGGCAGGTGCTTACCGTCGTGGGCATGACGCTGGGCGGTACCGTTGCTTTTTATACCTGGTCGGTTTACATGCAAAAGTTCCTGGTTAATACCGTACAGCTGAGCGTGCAGCAGGCAACCCGGCTTTCGTTCTGGTCGCTCTTGCTGTACGCCTTGCTGCAGCCGGTCTTTGGTCTTCTTTCCGATAAGATCGGTCGAAGGCCTCTGCTGCTGGCCTTCGGAATCGGGGCTACCCTGGGCACGTACCCTCTTTTATCGCTCCTGAGCACGGTGCGCCAACCCGCAGCCATATTCCCGATCCTGTTGGCCGGCCTGCTATTGGTAAGCGGATATACCTCCATAAACGCGGTTGTCAAGGCAGAGCTTTTTCCTGCGCGGATTCGCGCCCTGGGTGTAGGGTTCCCCTATGCGATCACCACGGCCCTGTTTGGCGGAACCGCGGAATACGTGGCCCTTTGGTCTAAGCAACACGGGCATGAAGACTGGTTCTTCATCTATGTCAGCATTTGCACGGCCTGTTCCCTGCTGGTTTACCTGAAGATGAAAGAGACCAGGAACCATAGCCTCGAAGAATAATTCAAACGGTTTCGGGGTTTTAACAGAACAGTAACCGCGTTGGAGATGCGGATTTTTGCAGGCTGAAAGCCGCTGCTGTCAAGGATTTGCGGCGATGGGGCCCTATTTTCCGGTGCGAGTTTATGCAGTGGTTGGGCTTGCTGCTCCCTGCTTCCTGCGCTAACTTTAGTACCTGAAAGATCACCCACATCCATAAACCTCTAAACCAGTCAGAACATGAAGAAGCAGGAAAAAAGCGGAACGGTCAGAACGATCGTACCGGCCAGCCAGTCCGACACCCGGGTTCAGACCCATCCCCGCCGGCGGAATTGGGAGGAAACCGAAATGATTGCCCTCCAGGAGAAAGCCCGGCGTTATCCCCGCCAGTATCGGATGGGGGGCTACCAGGGCCTGTAAGCTGCCGCCTGTCACAAGATGCTGAGCCGTCCCCTGCCGGGCGGCTTTTTCGTGCCCGGGCCTTAGTGGGCAGGGCTTTGCCGGACCAGCCTGATCACTTTCAGGCGCGCAAGGCCGCGGATGATCGGGTAGCAGGGGTCAAACTCGCCTTTGTTGGTTGCGAAATTGGGTCTTGAGGGTTGTACGTGGTGATTGTTGTGGTAGCCTTCGCCCATCATCAGCCAGTCGATGCGGAAGAGGTTTTTAGATGTGTTGTCGGTTTCAAAGTTCACATGTCCGTATTTGTGCGCGAACCAGTTGATGATTACTCCATGCAAGGGGCCCATAACGGCGTGTACCGGCACCAGCAGCAACCACCAGAGCGAGGGGGCCAGCCATGCGTAAAGAACCGTGTAGACTGCGATCCACAGAAGCCTTGAAAAGCCGGAGGAGGCAAAGCGGTCGAAACCGTCCCACTCAGGGATGTTCCGGGTAAACCGGGGTTCCACCTCCGTGCGGCGCTCCAGGATAGCGGTGAAGATTTTTTTGGTACGCCACATCATCGCGAAGAGGTTCTTGTCGTAAGCCGGGCTATGCGGATCCATATCGGTGTCGGTATAGACATGATGGATCCGGTGCATGATGCCATAGGCACGCGGGCTCAGGTAGGAAGAGCCCTGTGTAAGCCAGGTCAGCACGAAAAAGAACCGTTCCCAGCCTTTGCTCATCGTGAACGAGCGGTGGGCGGCATAACGGTGCAGGAAAAACGTCTGTGTAAACAGGGAAAGGTACCAGTGGAGCGCGAAAAAGAGCAGAATCCAGATCATAGGGAATGAGTACGAATGAGCAACAAAGGGCGCGAAGGTCGGTAAAAATGCTCCCGCAAAACGCTTGCCAGCCGATTTTAACAGCGAAGGTTCTTTACCTCAGCAAGCGTCCGTATGTTTACCGGCCATGAAACTGCTGCGTCTGCTTTACGTACAGGTGCTGATCGGCATCCTGCTGGGCGTGCTGACCGGTGCCTTTTTGCCGGCATTTGCCCCAACTGCCCGGCTCATCAGCGATACCTTCATCAATCTCATCCGGATGGTGCTGGCACCGGTGATTTTTTTCACCATCGTTGCCGGAATTGCCGGCGCAGGTGATCTGAAAAAGGTGGGCCGGGTCGGGTTCAAGGCACTGCTTTATTTCGAGATCGTCAGTACGCTCGCACTGGTGCTTGGCCTGGTGATGGCCAATATTGTGCAGCCCGGAACGGGCGTTTCCATGACAGCGGCGCCGGCAAAGCAGGTCGCCGACCTGTCGGCGCAGGCTGCCACCCTGAACTGGGGTGAGTTTGTGTCGCATATCGTTCCTCCCAATATCGTTGATGCCTTTGCCAAGGGCGATATCCTTCAGGTACTGTTCTTCAGCATCCTCTTTGCCATCGGGTTGAAAACACTGGGTCCGGCAGGAGATGGCTTGCTGCGTACCTTCGGCACCCTCAACCAGGTATTGTTCCGGGTGCTGCATATGATCATGCGGCTCAGTCCACTCGGCGCATTCGGCGGGATGGCCTATACCATCGGGAAGTTCGGCTTTGGTACGCTGGCCGTATTGGGCAAACTGCTCGCGACGTTCTACGGAACCGGTCTCCTGTTTTTGTTCGTGGTGCTCCAGGGCATTTGTCATGGATATGGATTTTCCTTTCTGAAACTGCTTCGCTATGTGCGGGCCGAACTGCTGATTGTGCTGGGAGCGAGCAGCAGCGAGGCGGTGCTGCCTTCGGTGAGGGAAAAGCTCCGGGTGGCCGGTGTGGAGCCCGGAGTGGTGGGGCTGGTGGTGCCCACGGGCTATAGCTTCAACCTCGACGGAACCTCTATTTACCTGAGCATGGCAGTGATCTTCATTGCACAGGCCTACGGTCTGCATCTGGGTTTGGGACAGCAACTGACCGTTATCGGCATTCTGCTGCTGACCAGTAAGGGTGCTGCCGGCGTCACCGGAAGCGGCTTCCTCGTGCTGGCCTCCACGCTGACGGCTTTGAAGGTAGTGCCGGTAGAAGGGCTGGCCCTGCTGATCGGCGTCGACCGTTTCATGAGCGAAGGGCGCGCATTGATCAACTTCATCGGAAACACGGTGGCGGCAGTGGTGATCGGCCGCAGTGAAGGTGCTCTTGACCTGGTTCGTTACAAAGCGGTTGTGGAAGGTGTGGGTGGCGGCACCCGGCCATGGGAAGCGGATTAAAGCCGTGGCTGTATTTTTACGGAATATGATACAGGTGCTCTCGCGATCCCGTTTGTTCCATACCGTGCCGGTCGCCGACCAGATGATTGCCCGTTATCAGCAATCCTATGCATCGGACCTGGACCCTGCCGACCGGCAGCAGGCCGCCTTGCTGCGCCGGTATTATGATCACTGCGCACCCTTCCGCGAATTGGAACTGAAGGCAGAAGGCGTACTGGCGTTTCCTGCCGGCGACAAGAGATCTTACTACAGCGGGGTGCCTGCTGCGCTGGCCGGACTGCTGTTGGAGCTGGGTGTGGAACAGGTGGCGCTCTCGGACTTTCTGAACAATGATCTAATGGATTTTGAGTTCCGCAGCTTTTCGGCGCGCAACGGCTTCCGCGCCCTCAGCGGCCGGCGCAGGAGTGTCGGGGCGTTACTCCTGAGCCGCGATGCACTGCCGCGCGTGCTGCCCTTGTTTTTTGAAGCCCGCCGTTGGGATATACCGGTCTTCCTGCTTTATTCCGCCAGCGGCACTCCGCTCTCCATCCATTTTTGCGATGATGGAAATCTCCATTTTACCTGCGCATCCGAAGAACAGGAGCGATTGATTTCCGCAGCAGCCGGCCAGGGCTTCGAAACCGGCGACATCGAGCTGTGTACCACAAGGTCCATTGCCTACCTGCGTTGATGCCTGGGCGCCGTCAAGAATAGCAACAGGCCGGTCAGCGCTGAAAAGGTGGAAGCCACCAGGATGCTGAGTTTGGAATTGATGATCAGCTGCGCGTCTTCGAATGCCAGGTTGGCAATGAACATCGACATCGTAAAGCCAATGCCTCCCAGGAAGCCCAGTGCCAGCAGCCGGCGCCAGGTGAGTCCGGCCTGCAGGCGTGCCACGCCAAGGCGAACAAGTACAAACGGAAACAGCAGGATGCCCATTACCTTGCCGAGGTAGAGGCCCAGGATAATGCCCAGTGAATTCCGTCCGGCCAGGGCCCCCCACAGGTCTTCAGGCAAACGTATTGCCGTGTTGGCCAGGGCAAAGATGGGAACGATGATGAAGGCGACAGGCTTGTGCAACGCATGCTGTAACCGAAGCGACACATTGGCCTTGTCTTCTTCGTGGAAGGGTATGGCGAAGGCCAGCAACACGCCGGCAATCGTAGCATGCACGCCTGAGCGAAGGAAGCAGTACCACATGATAAGCCCTGCAGGCAGGTAGAACAGCAGGTTTTTTAAGCCTACCCGGTTAAAGAGCAGCAGAAGTCCGAACAGGCCCAGGGCGCCCATCAGGTACCCGAACAACAGTGTTTTTGTGTAGAAAAAAGCAATGACGAGGATGGCACCGATGTCGTCGATGATGGCCAGCGCTGTCAGGAATACCTTAACGGATAGGGGCACCCGGTTTCCGGCGAGCGACAGGATGCCGAGTGCAAAGGCAATATCGGTGGCCATCGGAATGGCAAAGCCGGGGCGGGTAGGGGTGCCCGCATTGAACACGTAATGAATCAGCGAGGGAATCACCATGCCGCCAACAGCCGCCGCTATGGGCAGGACTGCCTTACGGATGTCCGACAACTCGCCGGCATAGAGTTCCCGCTCCACCTCCAGTCCCACCATCAGGAAAAAGACAGCCATCAACCCGTCATTGATCCAATGCTCAAGGCTGAAGCGCAGGGGGACGCCGGGCAGTGAAAGGTCAATTTCCTGATGCAGAAAGTGGATATACGCATCACCTGCGGCCGAGTTGGCAATCAGCAGCGACACCAGGGTGCAGCAAACCAATAGTAACCCGGCTACTTTCTCGCTTTCGAAAAAACTCTTGAAAAGGTCGGTAAAACGGCTCATCGTCCTGGCGCTTTCATGCGAAAATAGGCGGCCGGCGTTCAGAAAGGGATTAAGAAAAATTAAGGTCGCCTGCGTTGCCGTAGCGTTTTAACAAAGCGGGTGCACTGCGCAGAAACCCCCGCGTCATGCCCGGCCTTATCTTCGCCCGGCACAGGTGTGGTATGGTTTTTCCGAGTGGGTTCCCGGAGTTCATCAAAAAACAGGAAATGTCATGGAACAGGTTGTGGCGCTGTTGACGCTGATTTTGCTCGAGGTGGTGCTCGGGCTCGATAATGTAATCTTCATTTCCATCGTAGCGGCCAAGTTGCCCGAGCATCAGCAGAAAAGAGCCCGCAGGTTGGGATTACTGCTGGCCATGGTGCTGCGGCTCGTATTGCTGGGTCTCATCTCCCTGATTCTCCAGCTGCAGGGTAATCTCTTTACGGTCATGGGCAATGGCTTTTCGGGGAAAGACCTGATTCTCATCTTTGGCGGACTTTTTCTGCTGTACAAGGCCGCCAAGGAGATACATCATAAAACCGAAGGAGAGGAAGGCGACACGTCCAAGGCCATCAGGTCCGTAACGTTTCGTTCCGTCATTGTTCAGATCCTCCTGCTGGATCTTGTCTTTTCCGTCGACTCGATCATTACGGCAGTAGGCATGGTCGATGAGCTGTGGATCATGTATGTGGCGGTGATCGTGACCGTGAGTATCATGCTGGTCGCTGCCGAGCCGATCAGCCGCTTTATCAACAGGCATCCTGCCCTGAAGGTGCTGGCACTGAGCTTCCTGATGCTGATCGGTACCTCGCTGATTGCTGAAGGTTTCGCTTTTCATATACCTAAGGGTTATATTTACTTTTCCATGGCTTTCGCTCTGCTGGTCAATGTGCTGCAGATACGTTCACAAAAACTCAATGTTCAGCCGGTGAACCTGCGCGATCACTATCTGCCAGAAGATGAACGACGGCTGGAGCAACAATCGAACGCTTAAATCCCCAGATTATGTACCGGAATCAATTGCTTTTAGCGGCAGCATCCCTGCTGTCGGTGGCCTGTAACGGACAACCACGCGGGGGCCAGGCCTCAGGTGCTGCGGCACCTGTGGAAACACGGTCGGCCAACACCGATTATACGCCTTCTTTTTCCGGCCAGACCAGGGCGCCCGGACTCAGCACGGCAACGCCCTATGGTGTTACCATCATTACGCGCGATCTGGACCGGCCCTGGGGCATCGCGGTGCTGCCCGACGGGCGCCTGCTGATTACGGAAAAGAAAGGGACCATGCGCATGGTCAGCACCACCGGCAGCCTCGGTAAGGCCATCGCCGGCGTGCCGGCAGTAAATGCGAAAGGGCAAGGCGGCTTGTTGGGGATCACCGTCGATCCGGATTTTTCCAGAAACCGCATGGTATACTGGACTTTTTCGGAGCCGGTTGCGGAAGGCAACCTCACCTCAGTGGCCAAAGGCCGGCTCAGCAGCGACGAAAGCCGGCTTGAAGACGTAACGGTCATCTACCGGGCTACTCCGGCCTACAAGGGCACGCTCCACTACGGCTCGCGGATTCTGTTCGATCAAAAAGGTTTTCTGATCGTCAGTACCGGTGAGCGGTCCGACCTGGCGACCCGTCCGCAGGCGATGGACCTGAATTCGGCTTTGGGCAAGATTATCCGGATTACCAAGGAGGGAAAACCCGCGCCGGGCAATCCGTTTGCCGGACGGGCGGGTGCCCGTCCCGAACTGTATTCCTACGGCCACCGGAATGTGCAGGGACTGGCTTTTCATCCCGAAACCGGTGATCTCTGGGAGAATGAATTCGGGCCCCGCGGCGGCGATGAACTGAACCGGATCATTCCCGGAAAGAGCTATGGCTGGCCGGTCATTTCCTACGGCATCGAATACATGGGCGGCCGCATCGGCGAAGGGCTGACCGAAAAGCCCGGACACGAGCAGCCGGTCTATTACTGGGATCCGGTGCTTTCGCCCAGCGGCATGACCTTTTACAGCGGGCGCGCAATTCCCGAATGGAAGAACAGCCTGTTCATCTGCGGTCTCAACAGCAACCATATTGCGCGCCTGGTGCTGCGCAACAACCGCGTGGCGGGAGAGGAGCGCCTGCTGCAATCGGAAGGCCAGCGTTTTCGTGATATTGTGGAAGGTCGGGAGGGCGCTTTGTATGCCGTGACGGATGAAGGACGTCTGTACCGCATCTTCAAAAAATAATGGGAAGAGCAGGTGGCGGGCCTGCTTTTTTCTCCTACTTTTATGCAAACGATTGCACGATTTTGTCGGCCAGAACGACCATACAGGACATTGCCCGCGCGCTGAACGTGAATGCCGCTACGGTTTCGCGCGCGCTGAACGGGCATCCGGCCATTTCTGCCACCACCCGCACCGCCGTGGAAAAGATGGCCCGGCGTCTGCACTACCAGCCCAACCGCATTGCTTCCTCCCTGCGTCTGGGAAAGACCCGGATTCTCGGCGTCATGATTCCCAGTGCAGAAATCAATTTCTTCGGATCCGTGATCCATGGGATCGAGAAGGTAGCCAACGAACGTGGATATACCGTACTCATTTATCAGTCCAACGAGTCGGAAGAGTACGAGCGGCGGGGTGTTGCCACCTTTTTACGTTCGCAGGTAGATGGTGTGCTGGTGTCGCCGGCCAAGCAGGCTACCGGCACCGCGCATTGGCAGGAGCTGCGGAAAAGGGAAGTGCCTCTCGTGCTTTTCGACCGTGTCAACCCATCGCTGCCGGTACCCTCGGTGTGTATCGACGACCGGCTGGGCGCCTACCTGGCCACTCGGCATTTGTTGGAGCAGGGCTACGAACGGATCGCATTTATCGGCGGGCAGGCCCATGTGGCCATCTGGACGCAGCGCCTGCAGGGCTATAAGGATGCCCTGCAGGAAGCAGGACGTTCCCTGCGTGCCGAATGGATGGTGCATGGTGAGGTTTCGATCGAATCGGGGGCGCGGTGTATGCGGCGCTTGCTCGACGGCCACGAAGCGCCGGACGCCGTGTGCTGTGTGGAAGACTTTACGGCGCTGGGCGCCCTGCAGGCGGCACGCGAACGCGGACTCGAAGTGCCGCGCCACATGGGGATTGCCGGATTCGCCAACGAGCAGTTCGGAGCTTTCATCACGCCGTCGCTGACCACCATCGACCAACAGACCAGGCGGATGGGCGAGGAGGCCGCACAACTGTTTTTCGCCCTCAGTGAGCAGGAAGATTTTTACGCTGAAGCCCCTTTGCATAAGGTATTAGCGCCTCAACTGATCGGCAGGGAGTCGAGCCAGAGAAAAACCGCTGTACGATGAGCAAGGTGTTGCCCTTTTGTTTCCGAAGCGTTCCGTTCCAATTGATTGTTTCACCAAAGGCCGTCCCGCAGGGCATTTTTACGGGTACCTATCATCATGAGCATATTTAAAATTTTCTGCCTGCACGCTTGCCTGCTCCTCTCGGTAGTCACCATCTCCGCGCAAAAGCCGGGGCCGGAGGATCCGGTTTATGCAGACAAGAAAGGCGTGCTCCGCTGGACGAAGACCAGAGAAGAAGCCGCTTTTTTTGGTGTGAACTACACGGTGCCCTTTGCCTATGGATACCGCTCGCACCGCGCCCTGGGCGTAGCGCACGAACGGGCCATCGATGCCGACGTGGCCCATATGGCCCGCCTGGGACTGAATGCCTTCCGTGTGCATGTGTGGGATGTTGAGATTTCTGACAGCGCCGGCAACCTGTTGCAGAACGAGCACCTGCGTTTGTTCGACTACCTGCTCTGGCGCCTGAAGCAGAACGGTATCCGCGTGCTGGTCACGCCCATTGCCTTTTGGGGCAACGGTTATCCCGAGCGGGATGAGAAAACGCCCGGCTTCGCAACCAAGTTTGGAAAAGGCCCGTCGGTAGTGCGCGAGGAAGCCTTTGCAGCGCAGGAGAACTACCTGCGTCAGTTCTTCCGCCACGTTAATCCCTACACGAAACAGAGTTACCGTGATGATCCGAATGTGATTGCCACCGAGATCAACAACGAGCCGCAGCACAGCGGTCCGCGTGCCCGCACCACGGAGTATGTGAACCGCATGGCCGCTGCGGTGCGCAGCACCGGGTGGACCAAACCGGTCTTCTACAACATCAGCGAATCGCCTTCCTATGCCGGCGCCGTGACGGATGCCCGGGTAGACGGACACAGTTTTCAGTGGTACCCCACCGGGCTGGTCGCCAACCGCACCCTTCGGGGTAATTTCCTGCCCCATGTAGACCGCTATTCCGTTCCGTTTGCCGACTCCCTGCCGGCCTTCCGGACGCGGGCACGGATGGTGTATGAGTTCGATGCGGGTGATGTGTGGCAGTCGGTGCTCTATCCCGCCATGGCCCGGAGTTTCCGCACGGCCGGTTTTCAATGGGCCACCCAGTTTGCCTACGACCCGATGGCCACGGCCTATGCCAACACCGAATACCAGACCCATTTTCTCAACCTGGTTTACACGCCGGCCAAGGCGCTTTCGCTGCTGATCGCCGGCGAAGTATTCCGCCGCGTACCCCGCAACCGGGGCTACGGTGCCTATCCCGCCGACTCATCTTTCGAAGGCTTCCGGCTAAGCTATGCGCAGGATCTGAGCGAGTACAACGGAACGACCGTTTTTTACCATTCCAACACCACCGGCACACGACCCACGGATCCGGCACGGCTGCAGCGGATCGCGGGCGTAGGCAGCTCGCCCCTGGTCGACTATAGCGGCACCGGCGCCTATTTTATCGACAAGATTGCAGAGGGCCGGTGGCGGCTCGAAGTGTACCCTGATGCGCTTATGGTTGCCGATCCCTATGGTAAGGCGTCACCATCGCGGGAGGTAGTGCGTGTTGTATGGGCCGAACATCCGATGCGCCTGCGCCTTCCCGGGCTCGCACCTGGCTTTCGCATCCAGGGCCGCGACAGTGCCAACCAGAGCTTCCTGCGGGTCGACCGGGATGGATTTCGCATCCGTCCGGGCGTCTACGAATTGTCGAACCAGGATGTTTCGTTCGGGACCAGAGAAGCCTTCTTCGCGCCGCCATCGTTTTCCGGTGCTCCCTTTTGCGTGCACCAGCCCCTGCCGGAAGTACGTGCCGGCCGCGTGCTTGCGCTGGAGCTGGCCCTGCCGGGTGCGGACGACAGTGCCACAGTATCGGTAGAAATACGGAATGGCGCCAACCGCTGGAAGACCCTGCGCCTGGAGCGCAACGGGTCCTGGCGTTTTGCCGGGCTGATACCTGCAGATATGCTGGTGCCGGGGCAGCTGCGCTACCGCGTTCTCCTGCGGCAGGAGAGCGGTACGATCATCACTTTTCCGTCGGGAAGAACCGGCGACCCTTATGCCTGGGACAATACCGATGACCAGACCTGGAGCACGCTCGTGCTGCCCCCGGGCGCGCCCCTGACCCTGTTCAGCGCTACCGACGATGCTGCCCGGGTAGTGCCCTGGATACCCGATTGGCGAAGTTTTACGATCACATATCCCGCTACGGGAGAAGGCCGCCAACTAGCCCTGCAGGCCACGATGCTGGCGCCCGGAAGCAGCAGCCTGATGGGCTTCCAGGTGTTTGTGGGTGACCGTGTGCACGGGTTTGGAGAAGCGGCTTCCCAAATCCGTACGCTGGCACTGCGGGCCCGTTCGCCGCAAGGGCGCGCCCTTCGCATTGCACTGATCGACCGGAATGGTGCAGCCTGGTCAACGATAGTTGCTCCTGGCGCCGAAAGCCGCACGGTTTCTGTTCCGCTGACGGCCTTCCGCCCCGATTCGGCCCTGCTGCTGCCCCGTCCCTATCCCGGTTTTCAGCCTCTCTGGTTCAGGGCCCGGGGCGAAACGACGCTACAGCCGGCTGCGATCGACAAACTCGAGATCACTTTTGGCCAAGACCTGCCTGCGGGCAGCGAAACTTCCCAGCAGGTCGGGATTGAATGGGTTCGTTTCGATAACTAACGTTTTTGTATATGCGCATATTCATTGCTTTCTTCCTGCTGCTTCTGACGATGATGGCGGCAGCCCAGCGGCAGCGTACGCTTCTCGACGACAACTGGAGCTTTGCCTTCGGCCATGCCGCCGATCCTGCCCGCGACTTTGGATACGGGCTTACCGCGCTTTTTGCCAAATCGGGCCGTTCCGATTCCACTCCGCTGGCCCACAAGTTCGACGACCGCGGCTGGCGGCGCCTCCAGCTGCCCCACGACTGGGCAGTGGAGTTGCCATTTGTGCATCATCCCAGCTTCGATGTGCAGTCGCATGGCTACAAACCCGTTGGTGCCTGGTTTCCGGAAACCAGCATCGGCTGGTATCGGAAGCGCTTCAGCGTGCCCCGCAGCGATTCGGGTCAGCGCTTCGAACTGCAGTTCGACGGCATCTTCCGCAACGCGCAGGTCTGGATCAATGGTTTCTACCTGGGCCGGAACGAAAGCGGCTACCTGGGCATCCAGTATGACGTGACCGACTACCTGCACTATGATCGCGACAACCTGATTACCGTGCGGGTGGATGCGACACAGTATGAAGGTTGGTATTATGAGGGCGCCGGCTTGTACCGGCATGTGTGGCTGCAGCGCTATGCCGATGTGCACATCCCTTTCGGCGGCCGTTTTGTGTATCACAGCGTCGCGGGTGAGCAGGTGCGTACCACCGTTGCAACCGAGCTGCGCAACGATGGCTTTGCGGCACAGGAGGTGTCGGTACAAAGCTGGCTGGTAGACCGCGAAGGCCGCCGGGTGGCGCAGTCGAAGGCACAGCGTGTGCGGCTGGAAGCCCGCACCCAGCGTGCGCTGCGTCAGGGGCTGACCCTGCGCCGCCCCCACCTCTGGGATCTGGAAGACCCGTATTTATACAGGGTGGTGACGGTAGTGCGCAGTGGCGGACGCACGCTCGACAGCCTGGTGGCGCGCACCGGCATCCGTACGTTGCGCTTTGACCCGGCCAACGGCTTTTACCTCAACGGGCGCCACCTGAAGATCCTGGGCACCAATAACCACCCCGACCACGCCGGCCTGGGTACCGCCCTTCCTGATTACCTGCACTACTACCGGGTTCGGCTGCTGAAGGAAATGGGCTGCAACGCCTACCGTGCGAGCCACGGCGCACCCAATACCGAATTGCTGGAAGCCTGCGACAGCCTGGGCATGCTGGTGCTGAATGAGCAGCGCCTGCTCAACAGCAGCCCGGAGTATGTAGATCAGTTCACCCGCCTCATCCGGCGCGACCGCAATCACCCCTCCGTCTTTCTCTGGTCGGTCGGGAACGAGGAAGGCTGGATCCAGACCCAGCCGGCCGGCCGGCGCATCGCACAAAGCCTGCTGGCCCTGCAGCGGCAGCTCGATCCGACCCGTACCAGCACCTATGCTGCCGATCTGGGCAATGTGTTTGCCGGCGTAAATGAGGTCATTCCCGTGCGCAGCTTCAATTACCGGGAGTATGCGGTGGCTGACTACCACCGCGATCATCCGCAACAGCCCCTGCTAGGAACCGAGATGGGCAGCACCGTGACTACCCGGGGCATTTATGAGAAAGACACCATCCGGGGCTATGTTCCCGACCAGGACATCACCTTTCCCTGGTGGGCCAGCAGGGCGGAAACCTGGTGGACCCTGGCCGCCGGGAATTCATTCTGGATGGGAGGCTTCATCTGGACCGGTTTCGACTACCGGGGCGAGCCTACGCCCTATCAGTGGCCGAATATCAGTTCGCATTTCGGCGTGATGGATGTGTGCGGCTTTCCGAAGAACCTGTATTTCTACTATCAGTCGTGGTGGAGCAGCAAGGATGTGCTCCACCTCTCGCCACATTGGAACTGGCCCGGTCGCGAGGGAAAGCCCATTGATGTATGGGTGAACAGCAATGCCGATAGTGTTGCCCTGCAGCTCAATGGCCGTTCGCTGGGAACAAAGGTGATGCCGCGGAATCGCCACCTGAAGTGGACGGTACCTTATGCCCCCGGCAGGCTGGAAGCGGTCGGTTTCCGTAACGGCCGCCGCCTGCAAAGCCGGGTGGAAACTACGGGAGCGGCACTGCAACTGGTTCTCTCACCCGATCGCGACACGGTATCGGCCGATGGTCGTGACATCGCCATTTTCAATGTCACTGTGGTGGATGCACTGGGACGACACGTGCCCGATGCAGACCAACTGCTGCGTTTTCGTGTCGAAGGCGATGCCCGAATCATCGGTGTGGGGAACGGCGATCCGAGCAGCCATGAGCGCGACCGCTATGATGATGTGATCGCCGAGCGCCGGCTTTTCAATGGGCGGGCGCAGGTTATCGTTCAGGCCGGTCGCCGTACCGGACCTGTCGCGCTCACTGCCAATGGCGCCGGTCTGCTTGAGGCCAAAGCCCGTATCGTCGTCACCCAACCCATCCACACCTGGGGCAGCCAGGAATAGCACAACAACACAAAGGCATAACCACGCTTCATGAATATCCAATTACGTCTGATCGACTACGCCATCATCGCTTTGTACTTTTTGTTTGTGGTGGGCATCGGCCTGCTACTCAAGAAGCGGGTGAAGACCGGTAACGACTTCCTCATGTCGAACCGTTCCATTCCGCTTTGGATCACCTCACTGGCCTTTATCAGTGCCAACCTGGGCGCCCAGGAGGTGCTGGGTATGGCGGCTTCCGGCGCCAAGTATGGCATGTATACCACGCATTTCTACTGGCTGGGCGCGGCTTTCGCCATGGTGTTCCTGGGTATTTACATGATGCCCTTTTATTATGGCAGCCGGGCCCGTTCCGTTCCCGAATACCTGAAACTCCGCTTCGACGAGAAGACCCGAACCTTCAACGCGCTCACCTTTGCGGCGATGACGGTTTTTTCGTCGGGGATATCGCTCTATGCCCTGGCTCTGCTGATGCAAACCATACTGGGCTGGGATTTTAATATGTCGATCTGGCTCGCGGCGGGTATCGTTCTGGCTTACACCTACCTCGGCGGACTGACCAGTGCCGTCTACAACGAAGTGCTCCAGTTTTTCCTGATCGTATTGGGAATCGCCCCGCTCGTGTTTATCGGCATGGAGCAGGCCGGAGGTTGGGAAGGAATTGTACGAAATGTGGACGATGCCAAGCTGCATCTCTGGAAGGGGATGGGGCAGGCTTCCACCAACCCCATGGGCGTCGATGCGTTTTCCCTCGTGTTCGGCCTCGGCTTCGTGCTGGCATTCGGCTACTGGTGCACGGACTTCCTGGTGGTGCAGCGGGCTATGATTTCGCGCAACCTGAATGAAGCGCAGCGGACTCCCATCATAGCCGCGGTGCCGAAGATCCTGATGCCGCTCGTAGTCATCCTGCCGGGCATCATCCTGCTGGCCCTTCAGAAAACCGGGCTTGGCTTCGAACTTCCGAAGAATCATTCCGGGGATATAGACTACAACATGACGCTGCCGCTGCTGCTTTCCAGGCTTTATCCGAGCGGGATGCTGGGCGTGGGCATCACGGCGCTGATTGCTTCCTTCATGAGCGGCATGGCCGGCAATGTCACTGCCTTCAATACCGTATGGACCTTCGATATCTATCAGTCGCACATCCGCCGCAACGCTTCCGAGAAACACTATCTCAACGTGGGTAAGGCCGCCACCGTTGCGGGTATCCTGCTGTCAATACTGACTGCCTATGTGGCGCGGGGTTTCAACAATATCATGGACATCCTGCAGCTGGTTTTTTCCTTTGTGAATGCGCCGCTGTTCGCTACGTTTTTCCTGGGTATGTTCTGGCGCCGAACGACGGGGCACGGCGCTTTTTGGGGCTTGCTGGCCGGCACCGTAGCCGCTGCGCTCACGCACGGCCTGTCCCGCGCAGAAGGGAAAGGCGCCTGGATTGCGGAACTGCATGAATTTTATTCCGGAACCAGCCAGGCGTTTACGATCGCCGGCATTGCCTTTCTCGTTTGCCTGCTGATAACGGCCCTGGTCAGCCTGTTTACCCAGGCAAGGCCTGAAGAGGAGTTGCGTGGCCTGGTCTAGAGCCTGACGCCGAAACAAACCGACACCGCGAAAGTCTGGTATAAGAACCCACTCTGGCTGGGAATCGCCGTTTTGCTGGTAACCCTGCTATTCAACTTCATCTTTTATTAAGCCGCAGCCATGAATAAACTATTTGACCTACGTTTCGTGATCGGACTCTTTTTCGTTCTGGCTGGCCTGTTGTTGCTGGCTTATGCGCTGCTGGCAGGTGGCGCCGCTCTGAACGGCTGGTGTGGCGCACTTTTTCTCCTGTTTGGCGGGAGCATGGTTGGCCTCTCGTATTTGCGGAAGGACGGATCTGCGTAACCGGTGTCCGGAAGTCTGCAGACAACCGCAGGCATTCAGGAACAGGGCGCGCATAGTTCCGGTTCCCTCGGGCCTGCTTCGGCAGCGCTCACCGGGATGCGCGCTGCGTTCAGGACTGATTGTTCAGGAATGCGGGGAATGTAATGTGAATGCGGGTGCCTTTTCCGGGTTGACTCTGAATTTCCATCCGCCCCCTGATCTGCTGCAGCAGATCATGAATGATCAGGAAGCCAAACCCATGCCCCTGGTTGCTGAGTTCATCCGGCACTGCGCCTTCGGTCTCCGGCTGCAGGAGTTTCCGGACTTTCTCGGTGGTCATGCCCCTGCCATCATCACTAATCAGAAAGGAACACAATCCGTCTGAAGCTGGCAGTGCAGCCATGCGCACGGTGCAGGGGCTAGCATGAATGATGGCGTTCAGCACCAGGTTGTACAGGATCACCTGCAGGGCATCGCGGTATTGTATCAGCGGTTCGTCTGCCACTGTGCCGATCAGTATTTGCGTCTGGCGTTCCTTTGCGATAGGCTCCAGCAATCCCTGAACATGTTGCATCACTGTTCGCAGGCGCAGCGCTTCCGGAGTGGCCTCGGCCTGCTCCCGCTGCAGGCTGATCCAGTTCAGCAGGTTGATGGCGAGTATCTCGAGTTCTATCGATGTATCATTAATGGATGCCACCGCTTTTTGCTGCAAAGCCGGCGAGAGCCGGGCCTGGCTTTCCCGCATCACCCGCGTCGTTCTGTGTATGTAGCGTAAGGGTGTGATGATGTTATGGCTGATGACCGAGATCAGTCGTTCTTTCAGGCGGTTGGCACGGGAGAGAACAGATACCTGCTGTTCGAGCTGCCTGTTTTTTTCCGTCACTTCGTAAGTTCGGTGGCGAACAAGCGCCTGAAGCCGCTCGTTCTGACGCATGACGCTCCTGAACCGCAACCGGATCAATACAAGCATCAATGAAAGACCTGCCAGCGTCCAGGCGATAAGCGCCGGCATACGCAGGTACCAGGGCTGCATGATGGTGAAACGGATCGCCCGGGTGTTGATTTCCCGGGAAGTATAGCCACCGATGTTCCGGATTTCCAGTACATAGTTTCCGGCAGACAGTGCCGAAAAGATCAGCTCTTCCGGGAAGGGGGAAGGGAAGGGGATCCACTTGGAATCCACATTGTCCTGTTTTCGCAACCGGTACCAGGCATAGAGGTTTTCGGACGCTCCCCAGTAGTTCCACGATAGCCGCACCCTTAGTTCCCTGGTGCCGGACGCGAATTGCTTTCCGTCGGCATACCCTTCGGTTTTCCCATTTGCCAGCACGCTGTCGACCCGGCGCATCCGGTAAGGAGGCGTCGCCGTGATGCTGTCGGGGTGCACCCAGTTCAGGCCGACCATCGATGGAAAAGAAAAGGTTCCGTCGGGCAGGCGTACAAAAGCCGGTTGTCCGCCACCGTTAAACTCGGTATTGCGCAGCCCGTCATATTCCCCGAAGAAGTGATAATAGGGTTGGGTTTGCCTGCTATACCCTTCCATTAAGGCACTTTCGGCAACCCGTAGAAGTCCGTTGTTGGTGGTGAGGAAGCAATAGCCTTTGCCGTCAGCAACGATGGCGTGGCAAAACTGGAGCAGATTGTTTTTGTCGGAAAGCAGCGGACTGACATTGCCTTTTCGATAAACGAATATGCCTTCTCCGTAAGTGCCCATGAAAAGGCAGTCGTCTTTTTTCCAGAGGCATCGGATCGGCGCCTGGCGTGCCACGGCGGTGCGGGTAAGGGTGCGCCGCCTGTGGTCGTAGATGCCGAGCTTGTTTCCCGACGCAATAGCAAAGATTCCGGGTTCTATTTCCTCTACGGCCAGGTTCTGTAGCCGGGGCATGTCTTTCTCTTTCGGGAAGCGGAATATTTCACGAAGGCCATTGTTTCCAAGGCGGTAGATGGCTTCCTGGGTAATCAGATGGACGACTCCATCGATCTTTTGGAAAATTGCCCAATTGCTGACATCCGGAATCTGTATGCTCCGGCTCGTTCCCCGGTATTTGTGGTAAGCAACCACGGCATTGTTGGTCAGCAGATATACGGTGTCTCCCTGATCCGACATCTGGTAGGAAGGCCCTGGCATCTTCCTGCGTCCGCTAAGACCGTTTCGGTCGAAGATGAGCCCGCTCTGTGTCAGTACGCGCCCGGACAACAACACGCACTGGCTGTACGAAGGCAGCAGAATGGGATCAATGGTGCCGGTTGTGTCGGTCAGTTGCCGCACCGATTTCCTGCGTAGCAGGTAGATTCCGTTTTGTGCATCCCCGAGCACGATGCAGCCCTCTCCGCGGAGATGACGGATGTAGCGGATACGGCTCGAGGGAGGAAGATTACGGCACAAGGTTTCGGCATGTAGCCTGCCGCGTCCCAGTGGGCGGAGGTAGTAAAGCGCCTCGCGCACCTGAACCATTGGGTAGGGCATGTCGCAGCCGGTAATCAGCTGCCTCGGTCCATCGACCGGCAGTCCACTGATCAGAAGCGGCTTCAGGGTTGTATCTGCGGGGTTGAAGAAAAATAGCCCCGAGCGGGCAGCCAGCAGCAAACTGTCGCCGACTGAAAAAAAACCAGGGTTCGGATCAACCGACAGAAGCGGCTTTTTACTGTTGTTGACAAGGGGATAGATTTTTGTTTTGTACTCTACCAACCATTGTCCGGGCTTGCTGGGTACGGCCGCGAGAGAACCCGGGGTCAACTCATTCGGATCCAGTTCCGTGATGCTCCGGAACAGCAGGTTGCTGTCCATCGACTCGAAGCCCGGATGCAACCAGGGTTGTTTTCTAATCGGCCTGGCGCGAAGTTGCGGATCACTGAGCAGGTAGTAGGCCGCATGGTCGCTGACTGCCCGGATGCCCGTGCCCGCTTTCTGATCCAGCGCTACAATCCGTACGCCCGGTAACACGGTTTTGAACTGCTGTCCGTTCCAGCGTACGAGTCCGGCCTGTGTGCCAATCCAGACGACTCCATTGGTTTCGTCCCATTCAAGACCAGTTACGGTGTTTACGGGTAAGCCGCTTCGATTGGTAAAGTGCCTGATCGTGTAGGCATCCTGTGCCTTTGCCGGAGAGGCCCATAAAAGCAGCGCTATCAGTCGGCGTATCATGGCTTCAGAAGGAAAGGTTGTTCAGTGCCGCCAGGGTCAGCAGTTCTTTGTAGCTGCCGACGCCGGTCTTTTCAAAAATCCGGGCCTTAAGGGTACTCACCGTATTCTTGTGCAGGTTGAGTTTTTGAGCCGTTTCTACCACCGAGCAGCCTGCGAGCAGGTAGTGGAGCACTTCCAGTTCCCGTGGTGAAAGCTGGGCGAAAGGTTTCTCCAGGGCATGGGGCTCCGGCGCAGGTGCTTTTTCGGTTCTGTCAAAAAGAAAATACTGCAGCAGGTCCAGTATCTGTTGTTGGGGTACCTCTTTGTTCAGGTAAAGGCTGATGCCCAGGCGGGCCAGCGTGGGCAGATAGACATTGGCCGGCAACATGCTGTAAACCATGATCCTGAGGTTGGGAAAGAGCTGCACCACATTGGGCAGTATTTCCAGTGCGTTTCCGTCTCTGAACACCATGTCGGTGATGAGGTGGGTCGGCCTGTGCCGGCGAAGGCAGGTAAGCAATTCGCTGCACGAGCTCGCCTCATGAAAGCTGCGGATTCCGCAATTTACTTCCAGCAACAATTGAAGTCCCGTGCGCACCATGGTATGGTCGTCTGCAGAAAGTACAGAGATGGTATGGTCGCTCATCCCTCAAAGAAACCAATATTCGAACGAAAATCTTTGTAGGGCGAGTACTACGGTAGCGGATAACCGATCATTCTATTTTCACCGATCAAATTGGGTCCCTATGAAACTTCGCTTTTTCGAATCCCTCCTGCCCGGCAGCCCGGAGACTGTGAGTAACAGTTACGTGCTTGCCTTAGGGTGTCATAAAGGGCAATCGGGTTTGCCCCGTTCGCTGATTGTGGGGAAGCGGGTGCTGGATGTACATGAAGTGACTGCGGTCACCGATCTCTTCGTTTTTTTGGAGGGGTGTGAAGTGCTGCCTGCCTTGTTACTGCTCCTGCCTGGCGTTCCGACCATAACGCAGCAGTTTCTGGTCCGGAGACTGGGCGCGCAACCCCGTCTGCGAAAGCTGCTGATCGCGGTATACAATGATGAAGTGCCTGTGGCAGGGTGCCCGCCGTTACCGGATTGTAAGGCACGCATTTATCCGGCCGTGAGCCTGCCTGCGCATCTGAGCAATCCCGAGTTAGCCCGGCTTGCCTGGTCGGGCGATTGGTATTCCTGAAACGATGCCGCGGAATATTATTCCTATGAAGTACGAAGATCCCTGAGCCTGAAGAACCAATGGCCATCCGGAAGGATGGCTTTTTTTGCTTTAACGGACCTCGCCTGCGTGATTTGCGGTGCACAGCCGAACGGCCCGGAAGAGCGGGTCAGCGGCCTGGAGCACCTTGGCTTTCAACCGGGGACTGAAATTCGGGCGCTCTTCCAGAAACCGGCGTACGATGGCCGCCGCCTCCGTACTCTGGTAGCTACCCAGTGTTGCCGGCAGCCAGGAGGAAGGAAAGAAAATATCGCCTGTGCGTTGAATTTCTTCGAGCAGTTCAAGCGATGTCTGCAGATACCGTATGGATTCTGGTGCACGCAGCGGGTGGTGCAGGTAGCCCAGTGCTGCGGTAACCCAGGCTTCCTTCTCGCGGTTGGACTCCTGGCGGAGCGACAAAAAGAAGGAGTCGCGAACGGCGGTTGCAGATGACAGCGCCGGTGCCAGAAAGGCAAGTCTTGCTTTCCGGTCCGGATTGCTGATCCGCTCCTGCTGCAGCGAAAGTATGTTTCGATCGGCATGATCGCGAAGTGCCAGGCTGAGGGCGAGGCCGGTGTAGTCGTCTTCCGTCAGCACGATACCTGCGGGCGCCTGTTGCTGTTTCCAGATTTGGTACAGTTGATCCAACGCTTCGCTGGTTTGTGCAAGGGATTGATAGAGCCGAAAGAACTGTTTTTTTCGTCCGGCGGTGGGTGCCTGCAGAAGGGCCTTCCAGAGCCGGCGCTCGAGGCCGGGTGCCCGGGCCATTCGATCGTTGGCAGCCAGCAGCCGCCAGTAGATATCGCTGATCTGGCTGGTAAGGTAGCGCAGGATCAGGTCTTCGGATTCAAGGCAGGCTGCTGTAAGAAAGTACTCCAGCGTTTGCCGGGCTGTGATCGTCCGTCCGCTCAGCATATTCTCGTAGAGGTTGATGAACGCCGAAGCCCGCACGACGGGATCTGCGGGGAAAACCGCGCTGCCCAGCATGGCCGGATCGGTGGGGAACAGCCCATATCCCATGCCGTCGGCATTGAATACCAGGTACTCGGGTCGTCCCCGGCCCTCTGATTGCCTTATCTCCGTGTCTGTACCCGCTCTCATCAGTTCCTGCATAACGGTGTCCGCGTATACGAGGCCGACGGTAAACTGCTGCGGCCAGCGCCGCAACGAACTGTCTTCGCCGCGATGCCGTGTTTCGCGGATGCGCAGTCTGTCACCTTCCCGGGTTGTTTCGAAATCAAAGACCGGCCTTCCTGCTTCGTCTACCCAGATGCTGTTCCATGCTTTGAGGTCCAACGGGGTATGCCGGTCCAGAATGTCGATCAGTTCGGGCCAGCTGGCATTACCCAGTGCATAGCGGCGCAGGTATTCCTGTATGCCGGTGCGGAAAACATCTGCGCCCATCATCCGCTCCAGCTGCCGCATCACGATCGGCGCCTTGTGGTAGATGATATTGCCGTAGAGGGTTCCGGCTTCCTGCAGGTTTGCGAGGGGCTGGCGGATGGGGTTGGCGCCCGCACTGCGGTCAACCGAGTAAGCAGCCGGGTGGTGGGCCAGCAGGAACTTCAGGCCGTAGCTGGAAGAAGGCATTGCTGCCTGCGTCACCTTGTCGGCCATGAAGTTGGCAAATACTTCCTTGGTCCATACATCGTCGAACCAGCGCATCGTCACCAGGTCGCCGAACCACATATGTGCCGTTTCATGCGCGATGAGGTTGGCCCGGTTCAGTTCTTCGTCGCGCGTGGCGCCGGCATCGAGGAACAGGGTAGATGCTTTGTAGCTGATGGCGCCCGGATGTTCCATGCCCCCGTACTGAAAGTCGGGGATCGCCGCGAAGTCGAATTTTAGGAACGGATAGGGGATGCCGGTATAGTTTTCCAGGTAGCGGAGTGCTTCGCCATGGAGCCGAAAAACGGGAGCCTTGCTGAGGCGGAGTTTGGAGCTGTCGGTTTCGCGATGCAGGAAACGCATGTAGCGGCCATTTGCCGTGTCCCGAATTTCCTTAAAGCGGCCGGCGGTGAAAGCAAAAAGGTAGCTGGGAATGAGATCAGACTGCCCGAAGCGCCAGGTGCTGCTTCCGGCGGCGTGTGCCGAATCAAGAAGCGGCGCATTGAACAGGGCCTTCCAGCCTGCCGGCAATGTCAGGGTCAGTTGCCAGCGCGCTTTCAGGTCGGGCTGGTCGAAAACCGGAAAAGCCGTGCGCGCCCGGTCGGGCACGAGCAGGGTGTATAAATACGACTCGTTTCGGTTCAGCGACTGGTCGCCGGCGATAAAGCGCAGCCTCACCGTATTAATACTATTGCGCAGCAGCCGCCCGGGCAACACGATATGCTCCTTTTCCAGGAGCACCCTTGCTTCCTTCCCGTTTACTTCGCATCCCAGGAGCTGTGTGCTGTCGGCCCTGAAGTCAAGGGGCAGGGAAAGGCGGGTGCCGGACAGCCGGAAGCGAATGTTCTGAATGCCCTTTATCGGCTCGTTTTTTTCCGGTGGAACCTGTAGCTCCAGTTGATAGTAAATGCTGTCGAGCACCCGTTTACGGTAGCGGGCAAGGTCCTGGGCTACGCCGGTCTGCAGGTTTGCGGTCGGATGAAAACGGGGTTGACATCCCAGAAGCAGCACGGCCGACAACACCAGTGCGGGCGGGAGGGAAAAGGGGTTACGCATAACGATTTCAGGGATTGAAGAGCTGTTTCCAGCTTTCGGTAAGGGTAAGATAACTCATCGCGGCCATCACCAGCACTACGAGCCAGCCGGCTGCCTGCAGCCAAAGCGGATGGCGGTACCCGGGTGCGGATCGCGTCGATCGGATGGCCAGCAGCAGGATCGCCAGTGCCAGCGGGAGGATAATGCCATTGAGCGCACCCGCAACGATCAGCAGGCGCACGGGATTGCCCTGCCAGAAGAACAGCAAGGCGGAGATCAGTATAAATACGGTAATCAGGACCCGGTGCCGGCGCTCGATCCAGGGATGCAGGGTGCGAAAGAACGACAGGGTGGTGTAGGATGCACCCACCACCGAAGTGATGGCCGCACACCACATCACCAGTCCGAAAAAGCGATAGCCCAGGGTCCCGGCTGCCTGCTGAAACACCGAACCCGCGGGATTGGCGGCGTCCGGAATGAAGCCACCGGCAACCACGCCAAGCACTGCCAGGAAGAGCAGGTAGCGCATCAGCGTGGTCAGCGCCAGACCACGGATTGCACTCCTCTGCACTTGCTGCTTTACGTCATTACCTTTAATCCCGGCGTCGAGCAGGCGATGGGCGCCGGCAAAAGAAATGTAGCCGCCGACCGTACCGCCCACAAGGGTGACGATCTTCAGAACATCGATTCGCTCCGGAAGAATCGTCCGGTAGAGTGCGGCACCCAGCGGCGGCCCCGAAAAAACGGCGACGGCCAGGGTCAGTAACAGCATCAGAAGACCCAGCAGGCGGGTAAAGCGGTCGAGCAGCGCCGCCGACTCCCGGTACCAGAATAGTCCCAATGCAGCAAGGGTACTGAGCGCAGCCCCTGCCGCCGGGGGGAGCCCCGTCAAGGCCTCAAGACCAAGCCCCGTGCCGGCGATATTGCCGGTGTTGAAGGCGAGGCTGCCAAAACCGATGAGCAAGGCCAGAATCCAGCCTGCTCCCGGTTTCCACCGATTGGCGAGGTCCTGCGCGCGCATGCCCGTTGCCGTTAAGATCCGCCAGATGTTGAGCTGTGCCCCAATGTCGAGCAGCAATGAAACCAGGATGACAAAGCCGAAACTCGTCAGCAGGTCGGTGGTGAACCGCGTGGTTTGCGTCAGAAATCCCGGGCCGATCGCCGATGTCGCCATCAGGAAGGCGGCGCCAACAAAGGCCGGTTGCTGTTTTGTTTTCATTGGCGCGTATTAGGTGGGGTATCCGGATTTATACGGTAAAGCAGCTTGTGAATTCGTTTGGCAAATTCCAGCACCTGAGGCCCGTCGCCATGCAGGCAAACGGTTTGCGCCTCCAATTGTATTTTCCTTCCACTGAGCGCGGTAACATGGCCCTGCAATAGCTCGTTAACCTGTCGTTCCACCTCATCGGCATGATCCAGAAGGGAGCGCGCCTGGCTGCGCGGCGTCAGGCTGCCATCGTCCTGATAGCTCCGGTCAGCGAAAGCTTCCGGAACAAAGCGTAGCTGGTAGCTTTGGGCAACCGTACGTAAAGAACTTCCGGCCAGGCCATAAAGCGCCAGGCCCGGGTCGATGGCACAAATGCCCTGACAGAGGTAATGGGCTGCTTCAAGATCCCAGGCGACGCGGTTGTATAGCGCTCCATGCGGTTTCACATGGTGCAGGAAGATGCCTTCACGGGCCGCAATTTCCCGGAGCGTATACACCTGTTCGGCGACGATGTTGTGCAGATCGGAGGCCATCAGGTCTCCCGAGGCGAGCAGGTCGTTGCGTCCGAAATGCGCCCGGTCGGGGTAGGAGGGGTGTGCGCCGGCCGCCACTCTGTGTTCCTGGCACTGCAGCAGCACGCTCCGCATCTGGTCCGGATCGCCGGCATGCCCGCCGCAGGCAATGTTCGCTGCACCCAGGAACGGCATCAGGGGGGCTTCGTTGTTCAGGCCTTCGCCGATATCGCAGTTAAGATCCAGTTGACGCATACTGAAAAAGTGAAGGATAAAGATGCAGCTAAATTTTATGCGGCTGTTGCCTCAAAGCAGGAGGCCCTGCTCCGCCAGCCAGGCATCCAGCTTTTGCCGGCTGTGGAGGCGTAGCTGCCGGAGGTAGGCTTCCTGTTTGATCAGATCTGCTATGGCGTCTTCGCTGCGGGTCAGGGCAAAGCGAACGTGCGTTCCGGGGCCTGCCTGGGCCAGCAGCGGCAGGTCGGCAGAACAAATCGTGCCCACTCTGGGATAGCCGCCTGTCGTTTGGTGCCCTGCCATCAAGGCAATCAGCTGTCCGCCGGGCGGCAACTGCAGGGTGCCCGCCGTAACGGCTGATGACACCTGCGGATCCGTTTGCTTTACCTGCAAGCCAGGGCCATCCAGTCGGTACCCCATGCGGTTGGAAGCGGCCTGCACGCTGAAGGGCGCGTCGAGCAGCTGTTTCCGGCTCTGCTCTGTCAACTCTTCCCACTCGGGACCCGGAAGAAAGCGTATCCGGTTGCGGGCCGGGAGCGCAGCCGCCGCCTGCCAGGGAAGCAGGCGCACGGCGCCATGGCGGATGTTTGCGGGCAGGTGGCGTTCAAAGCAGATGCGGTCGCCGCGCTGCAAGCGCCTTCCTCCCAGTCCTCCCGCTCCGGCCGCCAGGTCGGTGCTGCAGCTGTTCAGCCAGCTATCGGCCTGCACCTCCGGCAGGGTTGCCAGGTAGCACCAACGGCCGGAGCGCGGGGTCCCGAAGCGCAACTCGCTACCCGCGGGCACAAAGCAGGGCTGCAGGAGGGGCACCGGAATGCCGCCTGCCGTTGCAGTCAAGTCTGCACCGGCAAGGCAGATCAGCACAGGCGCCTCAAAGAGCAAGGTCGCGGCCGGGAACGTCAGCTCCAGCAAAGCGGCGCCGGCTTCCTTTCCCAACAAAGCGTTGGCCATCCCGGCACTCAGGCGGTCCATCGGTCCGTTTGGACCAATGCCCAGCCGGCGGTAACCGAAGCGTCCGCCATCCTGGATGGTATCACAAAGGCCGGAGCGTGTAATCAGCAAACTCATCGGGCGTAATGGGATACAAAGTGATTTCGTCACCGGGCGCCAGCAGGGCAGGCGGGTTTTCAGCTGCGGAAAACAGGGTCAGGGGTGTTCGTCCGATCAACTGCCATCCCCCGGGCGCCGCCTGCGGGTAAATGCCGGTCTGGCGGCCCGCCACACCTACCGACCCTGCCGGTACCTGCTGCCGGGGCACCGGGTGGCGCACCGCGGCCAGGGCTTCCGGAACACTGCCCATGTAGGCGAAGCCCGGGAGAAAGCCCAACAGATACACCCGGTAGGTGGTTTCGTAGTGCAGGGCAGCCAGGGCTTCCGGGCTGGTGTTTTTCTGCGCTGCGAGCGACAGCAGGTCGGGTGCCATCGAAGGGTGGTAGCAAACGGGGATGCGCAACCGCTTTCCGGTGATGGGAGCACTGCTCTCCGATTTAGCCAGCAACGCTTCCACCTGGTTTTTCATCTTGTCGAATGCGGTCGCTCCGGGCATGTCTGTGCGCTGCAGGATCAAGGGGTCATAGATAATCGCCAGCGAGGCATAGGCAGGCAACCATTCCGTTACTCCGGGAACATCGGCCTGGCGCAGGCAAAGGTCCAGCGCCAGCACCCGGCGGTGCAGCGTCTCATCGATCTGCTTTCCCCACTCGATCAGCAGGGCGCTGTCGCCCAGGGGAATGATCCGGGGTGCCGGTATGCCGGTAAACGTCTGCATCTGTGTCCTGTTTGGTTCCTTGTGCTCAATCGAGATCGATCCATACCGGAGCATGATCGCTTGTTTTCTCCCAGCCCCGCACATTGCGATGTACCCCGCCCGCCCTCAGCCTTCCCTTCAGATCGGGACTCAGGAGGAAGTGGTCGATGCGGATACCCGCGTTGCGCGTAAAAGCACTGCGGAAATAATCCCAATACGTATAGATGGTTTCTTCGGGATAGAGGTATCGTAGGGCATCGATCCAGCCCTGGCCCAGCAGCCTTACGAAGGATGCCCGCGACTCCGGCCGGAACAGCGCATCATCTACCCAGCGCTCGGGGCGGTACACGTCTTTCTCGGTAGGGATCACATTGTAGTCGCCCGTGAGAATCGCAGGCATACCGGATTCCAGCAGCGTGGCGGCATGGATGTGCAGGCGCTCCATCCAGCGGAGTTTATAATCGAACTTCGGGCCGGGTGCCGGGTTGCCGTTCGGAAGGTACAGGCAGCCGATGCGGATGCCGGCTACCATCGCTTCGAGGTAGCGGCTTTGTTCGTCTTCGGCATCGCCCGGCAATGCGCGGTGCAGCACTTCCGGAACCCCCACGCGGGAGAGGATGGCTACGCCGTTCCAGCTTTTCTGTCCCTGCCAGGCCGCCACATAACCGGCGTCGCGGAACGCTTCTTCCGGGAACTTGTCCTGCGTGGCTTTCAGCTCCTGCAGGCACACGATATCGGGCCGGCTTTCCTCCAGCCAGCGCAATAGCACCGGTAGGCGCGCATTGACCGAATTCACGTTATAGGTCGCTATACGCATAGGTAGTTTTTTCGTAGGGCCAATGTACGCAGGAATGTCGCTGGCAACACGCGTCAGCCGCCGACTTTCTTTTTGTAGGCGATGTTCTTCAATGCCCGCTGATAGAGGTTGAGCTTTTCCCGGAGGGTGTTCAGGGCCGGATCTTTCTCGCTGCCGTCCATCAGGCGTAAACGTTGCAGGCCGCTTTCCAGCGCTTTGCCGGTTTCCTCGTATTGCTTCCGTTCGAAGGCCCTCGCCATCCGGAGCAGGCAATCGTTCAGGTAGGCAACGGTATGCATCCGGTTGAGTTCCATTGTTGCCGGTGAAGGCGTGCGCCGGTCGAGGGCCACCATGGTTTCGCGGGTGCTGGTCCGTATTTCTCCGGTGGCCGGATCGCGGTATTCCAATACTACCTGCACCGGGTATTGTTCTTTTCGTGGGCTTCCCGCACGTGCCCGGAAAGAAAGCAGTACCGGCCATTCCTGCCCAGCATAAAGATCCTGCACCCGTCCGCTGCTCTGCTGATTCTGGAGCTTCGTCTGCTGCATCCCATAGCTCTGCACCAGTTCCAGGTCCTTGTCGTACCGAATATTGATCCGGATGTCGCTCGCCTGTGGCTGGCCCAGCAGCAGGAGGCGCTCCCCAAACAAACGCTCCAGTTCCTTTCCTTCATTCACCTGGCGCAGGAGGTCCTGTCCGCCGCTTACGAGGCGGCGCAGCAGATCGTAGTTGTAGTCGTTGCCCACGCCGATGGCGGCGCAGGTAATCCGGTCGCGGTAGGGCGCCTGTGCTGCTACCAGCGTGTCGGCAGGGTTGGCATCATAGCCGTCGGTAAGCAGCACCACGAGGTTGGCGCCCTTGTTTTGGTAGACCGATGCCGTTTGCGCGTAAGCCATTTTCATCGCGGCGAGCATGTCGGTACCGCCGGAGGGTTCCAGTGCTTCCACCATCCTGATCAGTTGCTCCCGCACCTTACCCACGGGCTGGGCACGGGCCAGCAGGCGGGGCTGGTCATTGAACAATACCAGCGAAACCAGGTCGGCATCGCGCAGCTTCCGGAGCAACTGCACCAGTCCGCGCTTCAGGCTTTCCATGCGTTCATCGCCGGCCATGGAGCCGCTGATGTCGATCACGAAAGAAATATTGAGCGGGGGGCGCCTGCTTCCATCGGGCATGCGGGTGGCGAGGCCTATTTCCAGCAGGCCTTCGCCGGGTGTGGGCACGGAAGACTGAAGGCTCAGTCCGGTCATGCCGGGAGGAGGGTCGGGGTAGGGCGTATGATGATAGTTCTGGTATTCGGTGAGCATCAGTTCCGCCACCGTGGGCACAAAGCGTTCGGGGAATTCGAGTGCCGGGTTGGGCTTGTAGGTGATGCTCAACGTACGAAAGGCCCGCTGCCGGGCATCGGTGAGGTTCACGGCATCTATATCGCGCTGGTAGGGAAGATGAACGAGAAAGCGTTTTCCGAAGGGCAGTAGAAATACGGCTTCGCCGGAAGCGTTCGTGCGGGCTTTGAATACCGACCTGCTTTTGATCTCGTCCAGGAACACGTTGCCATTGGCCCAGGGTTTTCCGTCCCGGCTTACCTGCACCTTGTAGAGGGCCCGTGAGGCCCGGGCTTCCAGTGAGGCGGGCACTGCCTGGGTAATGGTGTCATTACGCCGGGTTTCGGTAATGTTGTAGGTATCGTAGGTCACGTGCTGGGTCATCACCCAGTCGATCTTGTCTTCCAGCACCAGGTGCCCGGCGTTGAGGTGCTCTTCCACATCAATATCGTAGCGGATGCGGCCGGGCACATGAAAGGAGGCGATGCCTGCATTACTCGTTATAGCCAGAAAAGCCTTCTTCCCCGCCAGGTCAATCAGGCGTACGCGCTTGCCGGCCTGCGGCTGGCGATCGGTGCCGGTGACCTTCACATGCACCACGTTGTTACCGGTTTCGGGCCATTCCGGTAGCTGTGCCCTCGACTGATCCGTTTCGGTGAATCCTTCCCGCTCAAAGCGCTGGCTGCGCTTACGGGCAACGAGTTGCGGGGCCCAGGTATACGACAGGCTGACCTGGCCGCTTTGTCCTTCGCTCAAAGCCAGCGACTCATCCTGTATTTCGCCGTTTACCGACAGTTCCCAGTTGCCCGCCGCTTCGATCAGCAGGGTAGCTTTTCCCGCAGCATCAGTGCTGGCCGAGTATTCGAGCGTAGCGGCAGGATCGCTGACGCGGATCAGGGCGCCACGCACCGGTTGGCGGCGCTCATCCGACACGGTTACCTCCACCTTAATCGAAGTTTGTGCGCACAGGTTTTTTGCGAGCAGCAGAAGAAAAAACAGCAGGGCAGGTTTCATAGCGCTTAAAGGTAGGTAAAGTAGATGAGACCACGCGGTTGAGAAGAAGCCGGTTGAATACAAGCGCTTTTGATGAAATGATAGGAAAACGGGCACGGTCGTATCAATACCCTTATCAGATTATGTTGTCTCGTTATTCTACGGCGGTTCAAAGAAGCAAAAAGCGGCTATTGTTTGCCCCCCATACGTAGGTTAAAAAAATAAGAGTATTTTCTTATTGCGAATTCAAACAAATTTGCAAATATTTGTTATGTGTTTGTGATGTTCAGGTGCTGATGGAGATTCAGTCATCAGGATGAGCAAAGTTTATAGACTCCGACGCCAACTGCATTAGTGTTAACGACTGCTACAACCCGATTGTTGCGTTTCTTAAGGTTCCATTTATTTGTGTGATGGTGGGTGATCGCTTTTAGTCGCGTAATTCATTGTAGCATGTTCCGAACCAATTATTTTTCATTGTGCTTTTTTGTGTTGGCTTTGTTCCATTCAAGCCTGCTTTGTGCGCAATCGCCAGTTCCGTCTGCATGGGCAGAAAAAGGCCTAGCGGCGCTTCAATCAAGGACCGATGGATTATTTGTACGACTCCAGAAACATGTTCAGAAGCATAATGATCGCCTGCGCAAAAAAGAAGAGAAAGTGTTGCGTATGCTAAGGCGCAGGGACTCGCTGGTAGCTTCCCAGTTGCAAACGTTGACGAAGAAAGTATCCACCCAAAACATTTCAACGCCTGGCACTTATAACCCTAAGTTGGATTCGCTGGAAACTGCCATAGCTTTCTTGGCGGAAAAAAATAGGTCTGACACGGTTATAAATCTCAGCCATCGCGCTCTGATGCGCCTGCACTGTTATTCCGATAGTCTGAGTGGGCAAGGTGCCGGCTACCTGATTCAGTTAAAGCAGTTGCGTAATCAGACCACCGATAAAGTTTCGCTGCGCCAACTGAAAAGACTGGAGAAGGTTGCCTATTACCACCAGGCGCAGATAACACAATGGATGGAAGACTTTACCAATCCCGGATGGATCAGTGATCAACTGCTTCAAAAGTTGCGTGAATTTAAACCATTTCAGGAGTTTTTTGCCCAAAAATCACAGCTGGCGCGTTTGTTTTCTATTCCTAGTTCAGGTGGGGCAACTTCCGTCGATCTGACAGGATTACAAACACGGTCCTCGATTTCTCAAGCGTTGGCTGCCCGCTTTGGTAGTGGGCCCCAGGCAACACAATACTTACAACAGAATCTTCATCAGGCACAATCCGAGGTGAATAATTTAAAAAACAAAATCAACCAGGCGAAATCTGGCAAAGTTGGAAATGGGGATGCAGATCTTTCATTCAAGCCTAATGAGCAGAAAACGAAGCCTTTCTTAAAGCGGATAGAACTGGGGTTAAACGTGCAATCTCAGCGAGGAAATACGCTTTTCCCGACTACATCTGAGTTTGGATTGCAGGCAGGGTATAAACTTGACGACCAATTTATAGCAGGTTTGGGGATAGCCCTTCGAATGGGTTGGGGAAACAAAATAGACAAAATCCGAGTATCATCCGAGGGTATGTCTTTGCGCTCCTTCGTCCAATATAAACTACCAAAGAATATGTTACTTGTCGGTGGGTACGAGCGAGTATTCATTTCTTCCCTTATTTCGGGCGGAGTCCAAATACCAGCCAACTGGCGTCCTGCGGGATTGGTAGGGGTAGGTAAACAAGTACGCTTAGGCACTGTAGGGAAGGGTAGATGTGATATTCGAGTATTATGGGATTTTTTAAGTTATAAACAGGCAGCGAAACCTATGCCGATAGTTTTCAGATTTAATTACTGCATCAATTAGTTGACATGAAAAAGCTTGCTTTCTTTATTGGGTTGCTTAATTTTTCAATGGTTTGCGCCCAGAATGACAACTTCAAGCTACAAAATTACAAACCAGCTACCCCTGCTGTTTATGAGTTTGCAAGGTACACTGAGATGCCTGTGAATAAGTATACCGGCATCCCAGATATAGCGATTCCCTTATACTCTATAAAAACGGATAATGTTGTCTTACCATTGTCCTTACGATATCATGCAGGTGGAATCAAGGTCAATCAGGAGGCCAGCTGGGTGGGACTAGGTTGGGATCTTAGTATCGGTTGCAATATCACCCAAGAGGTTAATGACCGTGATGACCTGGCACCAGGAGTTATTCGTGAGCGGCCTGACTGGAACGAAAGCCCTGTTCCCTCATACTACATAATGCGTATTCACAACTACGCATCTGGAAATTTAATTGAGAACCAAGGATGGGATGGGCCAGAGCCTATCGTTCCAGCTAAACCATTTTATTCCTATAGAATTTATAGTGCATTCAATTCCGATCAAACAAGCGGAGGGACCAACTTTACACAATTTGTTCTCCCTTTCAAAGGGCTTCGAAACAATAATCCTATCGCAAGTCAGATACTCTTAGCCCCGCAATTTGATTCTGAGCCTGACATCTTTAATGCTCAAATTTTAGGAAAAACGCTCAAATTCATTATTGATCCAAATAACGAAACAAAATTTAGAATACTCAACGAAAGCGAGGGAGGAGGCGGTTACAAAATACTTCGTAATGGCATTGGGTTTGACATTTTGGACCCATCCGGAAGTGTTTTTTCGTTTAGTATAGTTGGAAAGACACATAGTGGTTCTTGTGGAAATATTACTGAATGCTCAACTAGTCCCGATCCATCGTCTAAAGTCTTTTACATATCTAGGATTAAAACCAGAAATGGGCAGCAGCTCAATTTCGAATATGATATTCAAGCGGGAGCAGCAAATCTTCCATCCATTTCACAAGTAAAAAGGTATCAGTTAGAAAGTGTTCGAAATACCCTACAGATGTCTATCCAATATGAAGGGGTTCCATTACCTCTTTCTGGCATAGATCATACTTCAGTATTTTCCGCGGAAGATAGGGTCTATTTAAAAAAAATAACATTTCCAAATGGACAAATTGATTTTGCGTCTAGCCCTAGAGTCGATTTGACAAAAGGGATGAAGTTGGACCAAATCACAGTTTCAAGTAACCAGATCTCAAAAAAATTTACGTTTTCATACAGTCATTTTCCGGTAGTAAGTCCTATAGGTAATACATGGCAAGCATTTGGTGATGGGGCCCTCGTTGGTGGTAGCTATAATTTAAGGCTGCGATTAGATTGGGTAAGAGAAGACGGACAGCCAGAGTATCGGTTCCGATACGAGCCAACACCTTTGCCAGTAAAGAATTCTTTTGCTCAAGACTATTGGGGATTTTACAACGGTGTGCTTTCGAATACTCAACTGACCGAAAGCCCGACAAGGCTTCTAATTCCCAATTCTATTGATGATGGAAACAATCACTCCGCCAGGCTTGAGTTTTGTCAAGCTGGCACTTTGAAAGAAGTCATTTATCCAACGGGGGGGCGCTCTACTTTTGAATATGAGTTGAATGAGTTCAATAATTACTGGGTCCCGGATTTTGATAATCTTCAAAACCAGGTATCGCATGGCAAAGGTCTTAGGGTAAAGAAGATTGTATTTTTTGATCGAGCAAACAACGTCGCCTCAACAAAAGCATATGAGTATACAGGAGGTAAGGCGATTCAAAAGCAGGATCTTTGGAGGACTTTTGGCGTGACACAAATAGATGTACGGCCTGCTTTCCCTTCAGCATGGGGCGCCCAAGTTTTTTATACCATAACCGAAGTTTCTGCAAAGGGGTTTACTAGTCTAAATTCACTGAGCTCTGGCGACCACGTCGGGTATGATATGGTTTCTGAAAAACAGCTCGATTTGAATGGTCAGCACAATGGAAAAATCGATGCGTACTTTATCAATATGCCAGATCATGTTGGAAACACGGCTTTAGCACATTGTCAACTCAATGCGAATATGCCGTCGACACCTTATAGAAGTTTGGCCGACAACGGGAGTGAGTTGAAAGTTCAGTACTTTGATCGCACCGGACAGCTGGTTCGTAGCATTGAGAACGAGTTTGCATTTTCAATCCTAAATGATGATAACTACAATTACGGGGCTAAGGTTTTTAATTACTCCAGCATCTACTGGGTAAGTCAGTCCCCTTGGCAGGTATTGTCTTTGCCGAAAATGCTCGTCGCTTACTATCCTATCTATTCTAAGTGTACAAAGCTAATAAAGACAAAGACCACAGAATATTCAATTGGCGGTTCGTTGGAAACCGTTCTATTGTATGAATATGACTATTACGGACAAGTGTCGGCTAGTAAACGATACTCTTCGGATGGCAATATCGTTCGTGCTGCTTTTGAACATACAATTGAGTATCAAGCAAGGACGGGGTCAACTGTTCTTAGAGACTTTAATCTGTTTTCTGAATTGACTGGCGTACGGGTTTCGAGAATATCCACAATAAACGGCTCCGAAAGTGAAACATATAAGTATTACAAGACGTTTTCAGTCGAGAATAATAGTGTTCTGCTTAGGAAGGTAGTTGATTTTCCGCGTGCTACTGCAGCATTCAAGGAGGTGGATTTCCCTCTTTACAGTAATAATGGGAAGCCATTGCAGGTTTCTAGCAATGGAAAATTGTCGGCAATGATATGGGGCTATAACAGTGAATATCTGGTTGCTGAAATAATCAATGCGGGTTTTAATGAAGTGGCTTATACGTCGTTTGAAACACCAGAGGGAGGCGGGTGGACAGTGTCTGGAATAGGTGGATTACAACCCTTCCCTTCGATGACTGGTCGACGATCTTATTCTGGAACTTTTAACCACGTTAAGCATCAGTTAGTTCCTGGAAAATCTTATGTTGTTTCATATTGGAGCCGTAGTGGTGCTTTTCAAACCAATCCGGTAAGTACGTCTCGTCAAGGACAAACAGTCGATGGATGGACCTATTTTGAGCATACAATTAGTAACAACTTCGGGTCGATAGGGTTATCTGGAAGTGGTTTCATTGATGAGATGCGACTTTATCCAGCTGATGCGCAGATGGTATCTTATACATACGACCCATTGGTTGGTGTGACCAGTCAGTCTGACATTAATGGGAAGATAACATATTACTATTACGATCCTGCCTGGCGCTTAAGTCACATTAAAGATCAGGAAGGATTTGTTTTAAAGCGGTTCTGCTATAACTATTTTGGTCAACCAGAGGATTGCGGTGGAGATCCAGCACCTCAGTGGGTGTCGACAGGAGAGTTTCAATGTCGACCTTGCGATCAATCACCTATTCATTCGTCCAATATTCGAGAGCGCCTGGAGCGGGATTTGAATCCTAGTAGTCCAACTTACAATCAGACTAGGTGGGTGCTAGAGGGACCAAGTAGTTCTTGTCATGCAGCTGAGGATTGGCAGATTGTCGGTACGGGACTATGCCTGAAGGACGAGCTGAATCAGAACACTGGCTTTGTGGAGTTCATTGAGCAGGATCATAATCCCTGCAGTATCACCTTTAACCAAACACGGTCAACAGTCGGCTTTGCCCCCGTAATATGTCCTTCCCGTCAACAATGCGGTGGGGCCGGTTCATCTTGTGGTATGCTGTTGGAGGGTTGGGAATGTATCAGAGACGCCTGTGAGTATGGAAAGAAGGTGTATACGGACAGAATTGAAAGGGAGGGAGGCCAATTTGTTGTTTATCATTACGAATATAGTGATGGCTCATGGTCAAGAAATTATGAGCGGACCATGGGTCCTGATTGGATTACTTTGGATTCGAGTGACTGTATGCCTGACGATGAGGGGCGCCCTACCGGATTTAGAACTATCACGCAAATGGATATCAATCCTTTCAGTGAGAATTATAGGGAACAAAGAACCGTTGTCATTCATGCGCCGGCCGCATGCGAGCTTGCTTGTTCCTGCTCAGACCAAGGGGAAGGTTGGGCCTGCATTAGGGGCCAGTGTGAGGAGGGTAGGTTGATATTTACTGCTTTTGTCAATGGACCCAACGGCTCATATTGTATTTACCATTACGAGTATACTGACGGAAGTTGGTCAAGAGACTATAATCGTCTCTCAACACAACCTTGTACAAACAATTAAATATGTGATTTATATGAAAAGGATCTTAATCATGGCTCTATTCACTTGTTTGGTCCATGGTAGCTCAGCCCAGCAACAAGGTAATGCGGGGGAGCACATGGCTCGATACCTGGCAGATAAGCTAAGAGACAGTCTATCGCTTGACAGTTCTCGTAGGGCACAGATTCTGGGCATCAATATGCAATTGCTTCAGCAAAAGAAACAAGTACGAACTCAATATCAGAATGCTGATTCCGTACGACTTTACCTACAGTTGGTTGAAAATCGCCGGGACTCACTTTATCAAACGGTGCTAACCAATGCCCAATATGGGTTATACCTACAGAAAAAGGCGTTGTTGATCCGTAGAAACTAGTTGCAGCTGTAAAGCCGCTTGTTTAGAGGAAACGTCCTTAGTTCTTCCATCAAACTAGCAATTGAAAACCTATACTTATGGTTTTTATGAATATCCGACAAGCCCTGAAGGTGCTGTTGACCATCCTTGCGTCAGCTTATTTTCAAAAGGCGTTTTGTCAATACGATCCATCGACTCCGCGAAGCTATGTGCGCACCTGGGACGTCATTGCTCCGGAGAAGGACCCCTATCAGGTGAACACGACCACCAGTTCTTCAAAAGCCCGCATGACGACTCAGTACGTTGACGGGTTAGGGCGGCCTCTTCAAACCGTTATAAGAGCAGGAGCACTTGATGGAAGTAATGAACGGGATGTTGTTACAATTGCCGAGTATGATGAGTATGGCCGGGAGGCGAAACGTTACCTTCCATACGTAGTGCAAAACACAAGTGGCGGCTTCCGGTTTGATCCGTTGCTGGAACAGCAGACCTTCATGCAGGCGCAGTTTGGAAGCCAGGGCGAGACCTATTTCTATAGTAAAACAGAGTTTGAAGCCTCTCCCTTAAATCGTTCCACGTTGCAGATGGCGCCAGGAAATAGCTGGGTGGGGAGTGGACGGGGAATTGCACAGAAGTATTGGTTCAATACAACAACAGATGACGTAAAGATCTGGGTTCCATCACAGGGTTATGGACTTCGTGTATCGGAACAGGTTCTGAGTAACGGTCGTATTGCGGTCACCTACTGGTTCAACAATAGTAGCCTCCCACAAGGCACCCGGCTTTGCCAACACCGGCTACGTGGGTCCAATGGTGGCTGGGTAATCGGTAACAATCCCGGTGGATTACAAGATGTGGCAACTCATGAGCTGGATTATGCGCTTTATGAATATCGGCTCGAGATCATAACCTCATCAGGATCCTTGTTTTTTGTTCCTGATAATGGCCCTGATAACGGAGCCAGGGTCAGCGGTATTTATGGTCCAGGTACTCTTTATAAGACTGTAACTGTTGATGAGCAGGATAATCAAGTGGTTGAGTTTAAGGATAAGGAGGGGAAGGTTATTTTGAAGAAGGTGCAGTTGGGCAACGCGCCTGGATTTGCAGACGATGGTAATGGGAGAGGGTATGCCGGCTGGCTTTGCACCTACTATGTTTACGATAATTATGGTGCTTTGCGACTGGTGATTCAGCCAAAGGGAGTGGAATTACTGCAGCAACACAACTGGGATCTTTTATCTCTGAACGGTGCGCTGCTTCGCGAGCAAACGTTTGGATACAGCTATGATGGGCTGGGGCGTATGACGGTAAAGAAAGTGCCGGGAGCAGATGATGTACACATGGTTTATGACAGTCGTGACCGACTCATTATGACACAGGATGGCAATCAGCGAGCCAGTGGAAAGTGGCTTGTTACCCGCTATGATGTGTTAGATCGTCCTATTGAAACAGGAATTGTGCCTGATAATCGCAACAGGCATTACCATGCGGTTGCCGTTGGTACATCGTTACAATACCCTGCTACGGGTGCCGGGTATGAATTGCTCACCAAAACCGGTTATGACTCTTATGATCAGCTTCCTGCAGGGCTAAACGCTCAGTTTCAGTCAGTATCTAACTCGCCATTTATAACCACCATAAATACGGCTCCTGAGTATGCACAAGCCCAGAGTACATCCTGGCAAACCAGAGGTATGGTGACCTGGACACAAACACGCGTCTTGGGCACAAATACATTATTAGCTGCAACTACCCTTTATGATGTCAAAGGCAGATCATTGCAAACCAAGGCGGACAATTACAGTGGTGGGGTAGATGTGTCCACTATTCAATACGATTTTTCTGGAAAGGTACTGCGCAGTCATGTTAATCATACGATCTCTGTTTCAGGTAGCCAGCACACTATGGAGCTGGCTGCTCGGATTACTTATGATGTGTTAGGCCGGCCGGTTCGCTCCGAACAGCAGGTGAATGGTGGCTCCTGGAAGACACTTGCGGAGCTGGAGTATAATGCAGTGGGGCAACTAAAAGCCAAGAAACTAGGGCGTATTCGAGATGCTCAGAATAATGAGACGGCTACTGCTCTGGAAACCATGAACTATGAGTACAATATACGCGGCTGGACATTGGGTGCAAACCGGTCTTACCTAAAGGAGGAGGGAAGCAGTGGACACGAAAAGCACTGGTTTGGATTTGAACTGGCTTATGACAGCCGGGGGACATCTGTTAATGGTGCTCCGCTAACCTACACCAGCGCGTTCTATAATGGAAATATCGGGGGCACTATTTGGCGCTCTGCGGGTGATGGAGAGCGACGCAAGTATGACTATGATTACGACCCGGCTAACCGACTGCTAGCGGCCAACTTTACACAAATGGGTGGTATCGTTTGGAGTCAGAATGCGGGGCTGAATTTTGATACGAAGATGGGTGACGGGGTAGATCCGACGACAGCATATGATGCCAATGGCAATATTCTCAGAATGCAAAACTGGGGATTTGAATTGGATCAGTCGCGCCAGATTGACGATCTGCAGTATACCTATTTGCCCAATTCGAATAAGTTGCTCAACGTCGTGGATCTGAAAAACCAGGCGGATACTCGTTTGGGTGACTTCCGTACGAGTTCATTGCATCCTCAGGCAGCATTGAAAGCTTCTTACCATCCGCAGAATAATCCGGTGAACCTTCCTGGTATTACCGACTATACTTATGACGCAAACGGCAATTTGACCCGGGACCACAATAAGGATATCGAAGGGCTGTCGGGCGGCGAAGGCATTACTTATAACTACCTGAACCTGCCAGATGGAATCAGTGTAAAAAAAGACAACGCCGGTGGGCAGAAGGGTTCGATCAGATATATATACGACGCCTCGGGCCGCAAACTGCAAAAGACTGTAGAGGAGAAATCTGTAAGTGTTCAGAATGGCACTCAGACCGTGAGCACGGATGTAACGACGATTACTCATTACGAAGGAGCTTTTATATACGAAACGAAGACTTATGCGAACGCGGCCCTGCCACCTCAAATGAGTTATCTCAATCGACTTCAGTTTTTCAGTCATGATGATGGCCGCGTGCGGGTGAGCAGAGCTCAGCCGACAGGCCCCATTACCGGATTTGTGTATGACTACTTTTTAAAAGATCATCTGGGTAATGTTCGTGCAGTGCTTACTGAAGAGCGCAAGGTGGACGGATACCTGGCAACAATGGAAACTGCTTTGGCTTCTGGTGAAGAGCAGCTTTTTCATAATCTAAGTACATCCCGTGCTCCTATGCCTGGCGGGTACCCGGCGGATAATTATACAAATCCCAATGAGCGGGTTGCCAGGCTTGGAAATAATGGGCAGCGTGTTGGACCTGCTCTTGTTCTCAAAGTGATGGCAGGCGATCGCTTCAATTTGCGGGTTACAAGCTGGTACCAGATGCCTCCTGAGGGCGTACAGGCGCCCCTGTCGCCCTTAAATGATCTGCTTAATCTATTGGCAAATGGAATCGGACAGGCGTCGGCCGGCAAGGCGACGGCGTCACAATTGCAGGGTGCTGGTGTCTTAAATCCTGGAATGTCCTCTTTTCTTTCTTCGAACGCGTCGCATCCCCTTCGCCCCAGAGCTTTTTTAAACTGGGTGTTTTTTGATGAGCAGTTTCGGTTTGTAGCTCAGGGTAGTGGTGTGGACCCGGTGGGAGGATCTGGAACATTAAAGGCCCATGTCCGTCCGGATATTCCGGCAGAAAAGAATGGGTACATCTTTGTTTATGTTAGTAATGAGACGCCTAATATCGATGTGTACTTCGATAATCTGCAGATTACACATACACGTGGTCCGCTACTGGAAGAAACACATTACTATCCGTTCGGGTTGACAATGGCGGGAATATCTTCAAGAGCAATGAGCTTTGGCAGTCCAAATAACAAGATAAAATATAGTGGTAAGGAAGAACAGAGACAGGAGTTCAGTGATGGCAGTGGATTGGAGTGGTTAGACTTCGGTGCGAGGATGTATGATAACCAAATCGGAAGATGGCATGTGGTTGACCCTTTTGCAGAATTTGCCCAGAGCTTAACTCCATATAGATACTGCTTCAATAATCCAATAAACTTTATTGATCCAAATGGCTTATTTGAAACTAGAAAAGCAGCCAGGGAATATAAGCGAGAACATGATATAAAAGGAAGCATTGTCAAAGAGAAGGATGGGACTTTTAGTTTAATTGATAAGAAAAATGCCACAATGTATCACGCTGGTGATGATAGTGATCCAACATTGATTGAGCAGAATAAACAAGATGGAGTTATAGAATCTGTGTTTGTAAGTAACGAGAAGCCTTTAAAAGGAGGTCAATACAATGGACAATATTTTAGCCTAATTGAACAAGAGTCACAACCCTACTTTACACAGACAACTCAACAGTTTAACAATAGCCATTATGTTGATTATGCCCAAAAAATTATAGGTGATTTAAATAGAATGGGAGACCGATTGGAAAAGTTAGGTGCTTTTGCCGGAGCCATTTCTATCGATTACAAAACACTTATAAATATTAAAAACTTTAAGCCTTCAATTGCAACCTTAGTATTTACTCATATTAGCTTGACAGGGGGATTATTGAAAGAGGAAGCAGAAATGTTGCAACAAGTCAAGAATGAATACGATAAGTTACATAAAGAAAACCCTAGTTTGCAGAAAGGTGTATATATGATTACTGTTCGTGCAGGTGCTCCAGCTTTTGGGGGACAGCGGGTACAACACTAAGATATTTTTATGACATAACAACAAAAACGTATTTAGGTGGCACGAAATAAACTGGTGTATTTTTTTATAATCACTTTAATATTAACAACTGGGTTAAGGCTGTTTTTTTCAGATACAATAGGTCAGAATGTAAGAGAAGAGAAATTTGGTTTTTTTGTTGCTGTTGATAAGTATATAAACTACTATTTTATATGGATTGTAGTTGTTATTTATTTTTTGTTTCTTCTTTTTAAAGAGAAAAATTATAATAAGATACTTCTAGGCGGCATCATACTTAACCTACTATTTTTTGTACTTAATTTATATCTCATGCTTTTATAATTATATTCTATCATAGGCTATTAGCATAGATGGAACTTAAAACTCAATAAAGCTGTCAAATTTAGGACAGCTTTTGTGTTTTAGTAGCGATCCATGAAAGGAGTATTGTGATTGTGAGGTTAAACCAGAACTGAAAATCTTTTGAAAGAAAAGCCATCAGCAGAGAGCCGATTGTAAGCTCCCCTTTTGTAGTACGGTTTAAAAGTAGAATTTTCTCATTGTTGTAAAAACTGTTTGTTTGCTAGTCAGCGGGCGCAGTGGAGCGGAGGCGTAGCCGAAGCGGAACTGCGCCCGC